>Ga0209909_100094_pt1 | contig 173585 bp, 167 predicted proteins | sample FECB22metaG_FD_188302 | JGI IMG/M metagenome (GOLD analysis project Ga0209909, IMG submission 188302) | Cyanobacterial communities from the Joint Genome Institute, California, USA - FECB-22 (SPAdes) (version 3) | ecosystem: Environmental > Aquatic > Thermal springs > Hot (42-90C) > Microbial...
GCCGGCGCGCCGAAGGACTGTCCACACCCGAGATCATCCGTTGCCTCAAACGACACCTCGCCCGCAGCGTCTACAAAGCCCTCCGAACAGACCTCATGACCACTTGACGCGGCATAGGACCGTCGCCTCGCTCGTTCCTCGCTCGGCTACTCGACCACCGAACGCCGAATGTCGACAAAGCGACAGATCGACCTGTCGACAGGTCTACTTGTCGGCTTGTCGCTTTGCCCGCTTCTCGGCACGCTTGCGCGCCCGCTCACGCTTCTCCTCCGCGTCGAGGCGGGCGGCCTCCTCGAGGGTGGGGGCGGAGCCGCCGAGGGAAGCGGGCACCCACCAGGAGCCGGGAGGCTGCTCGTCGGCCGGGTAGTCGCGGACCGCCTCGACCAGCATCTGCGACATCCGGGCCTTCAGCGCGGCGGTCTCGGCGACCGGGTCGTCGCCGGTCGGGTGGAGCGGCTCCCCGACCCGGATCGAGATCGTCTTGCCGCGCGAGAAGTCGCGGGGGTGGTCCTTGGTCATCATCCGCTGCGTGCCCCACATGATCACCGGCACGACGGGTGCGCCGGCGGCCGCCGCGATGCGTACGGCACCGGTCTTGAACTCCTTGAGCTCCATGGCGCGGGAGATCGTCGCCTCGGGGAAGATCCCGACGGCCTCGCCCTGCTTGAGGTAGTCGACCGCGGTGTGGAAGCTCGCGACGCCCTCGCCCCGGTCGACCTCGATGTGGTGCAGCGACCGCATCAGTGGGCCGACGTAGGTGTGGTCGAACAGCTCGCGCTTGGCCATGAAGCGCACCAGCCGACCCGACGGGTTGGCGGCGAGACCGCCGTAGACGAAGTCGACGTAGCCGACGTGGTTGTAGGCGAGCAGCACCCCGCCCTCGCGCGGCACGTGCTCGGTGCCGGCCAGCTGGATGCGCTGCCCCAGCAGCTTGAAGGCCGTCTTGGCGGTCACGATGATCGGCGGGTAGGTCACGTCGCGCATGGGCGAGAGCCTAGGGTCCCCCGCGCGCCGCGGCGAGCGTTCGTGATGGGCGACTCACGCCCGGGGGCCGGTCAGCGGCGGGTGGCGAGGAAGTCCCCGATCCGGCCGATGGCCTCCTCCAGCACGCTGGCCTCCGGGAGCGTGACCAGGCGGAAGTGGTCGGGCGTGGGCCAGTTGAAGCCGGTGCCGTGGGTGACGAGGATCTTCTTGGCCCGGAGCAGGTCGATCACGAACTCCTGGTCGTCCTCGATCGGGTAGACCTCGGGGTCCAGGCGAGGGAAGCAGTAGAGGGCGCCGCGCGGCTTGACGTTGGAGACGCCGGGGATCTCGTTGAGGAGCCGGTGCGCCAGCATCGACTGCTCGTAGAAGCGCCCGCCCGGGCCGATCAGCTCCTCGATCGACTGGTAGCCGCCGAGGGCGGTCTGGATCGCGTGCTGGGCGGGGACGTTGGCGCACATGCGCATGTTGGCGATGAGCGTGAGGCCCTCGAGGAAGTCGGTCGCGATCTCCTTGGGCCCCGAGATCATCACCCAGCCGGCGCGGTAGCCGCACACGCGGTAGGCCTTCGACAGCCCCGAGAACGTCAGCGTCAGCACGTCGTTGCCGCCATAGGTCGCCGCGTGGTGGTGCTGGGCGTCCTCGAACAGGATCTTCTCGTAGATCTCGTCGGCCATCACCACGAGGTGGTGGCGACGGGCGATGTCGACGAGCCCCTTGACCGTCTCCTCGCTGTAGACCGCACCCGTGGGGTTGTTGGGGTTGATGATGACCAGGGCGTAGGTGTTCTCGGTGATCTTGGCCTCGATGTCGGCCAGGTCGGGGTTCCAGTCGTCGTCCTCGTCGCAGCGGTAGTGCACCGGGATGCCGCCCGCCAGCGTCACCGCGCCGGTCCACAGCGGGTAGTCGGGAGCGGGGACGAGGATCTCGTTGCCGTCGTCGACGAAGGCCTGCAGCACCATCGAGATCAGCTCGGAGACGCCGTTGCCGATGAAGATGTCCTCGACGCCGACGTCGCGCAGGCCGTGCGACTGGTAGTAGTGCATGACCGCCGTGCGCGCCGACCAGATGCCCTGGCTGTCGGCGTACCCCTGCGACTCGGGGAGGTGGTGGATCATGTCGGCGAGGATCTGCTCGGGCGCCTCGAAGCCGAAGGGTGCGGTGTTGCCGATGTTGAGCTTGAGGATGCGGTGGCCCTCGGCCTCGAGCCGCTGTGCCTCGACCAGGATCGGCCCGCGCACGTCGTAGCGGACACCTTGCAGCTTCTTGCTCTGTCGGATCGGGCGCACGACCTCATCCTCTCAGGCGCGATCCGGAGCTAGCATCGAGAGCATGTCCCGCAAGACTGCGCGCCTCACGGTCGACCACCTCGCGGAGCTGGCCGACCCTGTGCGGTCGTGCCTGTTCTGGGAGCTCGGAGCGGTCGACCGGGCACGGCTCGACGAGTCCGAACGGATCGCGCAGAAGGAGAGCTGGCTCTCCGGCGTCCTGCGTGACTGGGGCTCGTGCGGGCGCGTCGTACGCGTGGACGGGCGCACCGTGGGCCACATCATCTATGCGCCGGCGGCCTACCTCCCCGGTGCGGCTGCGCTGCCCACGGCACCGTCGTCGCCGGACGCGATCGTGGCGGCGACGGCCTGGGTGGATCCGCGCCTGCGGGGCGGCGGCCTCGGACGCCTGCTGGTGCAGGGGATGGCGGCCGACCTGGTCGAGCGCGGCCACACCGCGGTCGAGGCCTACGGCGACACCCGGGGCAGGACCCACGGCTGCGTGCTGCCCGCGGAGTTCCTCGGCAGTGTCGGTTTCAAGACCCAGCGCGCGCACCCCACCACGCCACGCATGCGGATGGAGCTGCGGACGGCGCTGCGGTGGAAGGACGAGGTCGAGCTCGCCCTGGAGAAGATGTGGGGAGTCGTACGCCCCACGCAGAAGGCGACCCGCCCGATCGGATCGGTGCGGGCCGCCTCCGGCGACTAGCAAACAGTCGGTGGTCGAGTAGCCGCGAGGAACGAGCGGCGTATCGAGACCTCAGATCTCGATACTGACCTGCGCGACTTCGTTCCTCAGTCGCGGGTCCTACTCGATCTGGCCACGCCCACGTCGTGCGCGCAAGCGCGCCCGACTGCGTGTCTCAGATGATGCCCTCGAGCTCCTTGAGGAGCGCGGCCTTGGGCTTGGCGCCCACGATGGACTTCACGACCTCGCCGCCCTGGTAGACGTTGATGGTCGGGATGCCGGTGACGCGGTAGGACGAGGGCGTCACCGGGTTCTCGTCGACGTTCATCTTGAGGAACGTGAGCTTCTCACCGTGCTCGGCATTGAGCTCGTCGAGGATCGGGGCGACCTGGCGGCACGGGCCGCACCACTCTGCCCAGAAGTCCACCAGGACGGGCTTGTCGGACTTGAGGACCTGCGCCTCGAACTCGGCGTCGGTCACAGCGGCGATGTTGGCCACGGCACGTGCCCCTTTCGGAAAAAGATCGGTGTTTCGTCGATGTCCTCAGTCAACACCACCCCGCGGACAGTTGTTCCCGCGATGGGTCCGCCCCGGGTGGCTGACGTGGTCAGGCGCCGGCCGTCTGCACCTGCGCGCTGATCTCGGCGACGGTCGCGGCCGCGTCACCCGCGGTGGACGCCTCGTGGTCGAGGGCGGCGATGAAGCGCTCGGCGTCGAGCGCGGCGGCACAGCCGGTGCCGGCGGCGGTGATGGCCTGGCGGTAGTGGTGGTCGACCAGGTCGCCGGCGGCGAAGACGCCGGGCAGGTTGGTCTTGGTGGAGGGGTGGTCGACGAGGACGTAGCCGTCGTCGTCGAGGTCGACCTGGCCGGTCAGCAGCTCCGAGCGCGGGTCGTGGCCGATGGCGATGAACAGGCCGGTGACGTCGAGCTGGCGCTCCTCCCCGGTCACGGTGTCACGCAGCGCGATCGACTCGAGCTTGTCGGCGCCGTTGATGGCGGCGACCTCGGAGTTCCACACCATCTCGAGCTTGGGGTCGGCGAAGGCGCGCTCCTGCATGATCTTGGAGGCGCGCAGCTCGTCGCGGCGGTGGACCAGGTAGACCTTGGAGGCGAAGCGGGTGAGGAAGGTGGCCTCCTCGACGGCCGAGTCGCCGCCGCCGATGACCGCGATGGCCTGCTCGCGGAAGAAGAAGCCGTCGCAGGTGGCGCACCACGAGACGCCGCGTCCGGAGAGCTCCTCCTCGCGGGGCAGGCCGAGCTTGCGGTAGCCGGACCCGGTGGCGAGGATCACCGACCGCGCGGTGTAGGTGTCGGTGGCGGTCCTGACGACCTTGACGTCACCGGTGAGGTCGACCTCGACCACGTCGTCGGAGACGAGCTCGGCGCCGAAGCGCTCGGCCTGGGCGCGCATCTCGTCCATCAGCGCCGGGCCCATGATGCCGTCGCGGAAGCCCGGGAAGTTCTCCACCTCGGTGGTGTTCATCAGGGCGCCGCCCGCGGTCACCGACCCCTCGAAGACCAGGGGGTGGAGCGAGGCCCGCGCGGCATAGACGGCGGCGGTGTAGCCGGAGGGACCCGAGCCGATGATGATCACGTTGCGCAGCGTCGAGTCGGCCGGGGCGGTCGTCTGGCTCATGGGGGTCAGTCACTCCTGCATTGCTGGGGATCGGATGCGTCGTACGACGTCCTCAACCGATCGTAGGCGACCGTTCTTCCCGCGGCCGGGCCGACGGCTCAGGGAGCGGGCAGCGTGAGGGTGCGGACGGGCTCACCGGTGCCGCAGACGAAGATCGCCACGCGCTGGGCGTCACCGGACGGCGGCCGGTAGACGACCGTGCCGGGCTGGCCGTCGACCTCGACGAGCAGTCGCCGACCAGGCCCGATGCCGCGCATGAGGCAGGTGCCCTGCACGTCGGGAGCCAGCGACTGCCCCGTCGTGCGGGCGGCGGCGTCCCGGCGGAGCCCGAGGAGACGGTCGGACAGGTCGGGGTCGGAGAGCGAGACGGCCGGCAGGCCGGCGCGCGGCGCCGGGCTCTTGAGCGACTCGGGGGCCTCGGCGCCGCCACTGCTGGAGTCGGCGCTGCCGTCGTCCGACTGGCCGCCGAGCTCTCGGGAGGAGGCGTCGGACTCGGCCGCCACCCCACCCGAGCTCGAGGCGTCGCCGCCCGAGCGGGGCAGGGCCTGGCCGAGGGCCACTCCCGCGACGACGACGGCGGCTGCGGCCAGCAGCCCGAGGCCGGCCGTCCTCCGCCGCCGGGCACCGAGGTCCACCACCGGTGCGGCGGCGGCGCGGTCCGTGCCCGGACCGGACTGCTCGAGCGGCGCGTCGCCGCGCTCGGAGACGAGGGAGGCGAGGGTCTCGTCGAGGCGGGCGACGACCTCGGGCGGGACGGGCCCGTCGTGACGTGCGTCGGCGAGCAGGCGGCGTACGTGCTCCTCCTCGGGCGGCAGGCGCGGGGAGTCGGTCATCGGGTCACCTCCTCGGGAGGTCGTGGGACAGGGGCGGGTGCGCGGGTCGGGGTGGGGGGTCAGCGCGCGGGTGGGCCGCGTGGCCGCACGGTGGGTTGGACGGGGCCGTCCGGGGGCGGGTTCCCGTGAGGCGGGTCACCGACGGGGCGGTGGAGGTCCACCAGCAGCCCCGCGAGCCTGGCGCGCCCGCGCGAGCAGCGCGACTTCACGGTGCCCTCCGCGCAGCCCAGCATCTCGGCGACCTCGGCGACGGGGTAGCCCTCCATGTCGACCAGGACCAGGGCGGCACGCTGGTCGGGCGGAAGGGTGGCCAGGGCGTCGAGCACCCGGCGACGCCGCTCGGAGTCCTCGGCGACGGCGTCGGGCTGGTCCTCGTGCTCGGCGGTCGCCACCAGCGTGCCGCGGTCCTCCACGTCGTCGGGCAGCGCCTCGAGCCGCCGGATCCTGGCGGCCCGGAGCCGGTCGAGGCAGGCGTTGACGACCACGCGGTGCAGCCAGGTCGTCACCGCGGCCTCGCCCCGGTAGGACCCGGCCCGCCGGAATGCGGCGATCATCCCGTCCTGCAGGCCGTCCGCGGCGTCCTCGGGGTTGCCCATGGTGCGCAGCGCCACGGCCCACAGGCGGTCGCGGTGGCGGGAGAACAGCACGCCGAACGCCTCGGCGTCGCCGTCGACGTGGGCCCGGAGCAGGTCCTGGTCGGACCGGTGGTCCGTCACCCCAGCACCTGCACCTCGGAGATGGTGCCGCGGAACTCGGCACCGACCGGCGGCAGCAGGGTGAGCCACACCGTGACGTACCTGCCGGAGACGGCCTCGTCGAGGGTGATGGTGAGGGGACCGGTGCCCGAGGCGGTGCCCACGGGGGTGAGGTCGGCGATGCCGGTGGGGGGCGAGGAGGTGACGTAGGCCGCCAGCGAGGTCTGGCCGCCCTCGGTGGTGACCACGACCTCGCGGACGCCCTTGGTGGCGCCGAGGTCGATGACGAGGCCGACCCCGGTCTTCAGCCCGCCCGGGCCGAAGTTCTGCAGGTAGCTCGACGTGCTCCACGACGTCGCGGGGTCGCCGTCGAGGACGTTGGGCACCTGGTCGGGGTTCTCCTCGCGCGGCTCGGAGCCCTGCGGGTCGAAGTCGACCGCGGTGAGGCCGGTGAAGGGGGTCGGCGCCGCGACGCTGGGAGTCGTGGCGGTCGGCGTGGGCTCGTCGTCGCTGGAGCCGGGCATCGGCGGCTTGAGGCCGAGCTGGTAGGCCGCCACGGCTGCCACCATGACCAGCACGCAGACGCCGACGATCATCGCCAGGCGGAACCAGCTGCGCCCGGGCACCTGGTCGCTGGTGTCGTCGAGGCCGTCGCCGGTGCCCCAGCGGTCCGCGGACCACGAGCCCGAGCTCCACGAGCCGGTGTCGCGACCGACCGGGCGCACGGCCGAGTCCTGGGAGGCGTCCCAGGGCCAGTACGCCGGGTTGGCCGACGCCGCACGTGAGCCGGGGCGCGGTCGTCGTACGGGCTCGCCCTCCGGCGGGTCGGGGGCGAAGAGCGGCTTGGGCGGCAGGTCCTCCAGCGGCGGCGGGGGCTCCGGTCGGTCGGCGCGGGCGCGCAGCCAGTCGACCTCGTCGTCGTCGTGGAACACCGGCATGCCGGCCTCGGTCGGCAGGTCGGTGACCGGCGTCGGGGCGTGGGGGTCGACCGCCGGCTGCACCGCGGTCGGCTCGGCGGGCTGCTCGCCCGCGTCCTCGGGCTCGGGCTCGGGTGCCACCACGGGTACGACGGCGGTGGGCGCCGCCGGCGGGACGGGAGGCGGGGTCACGGGGGGGAGCGTGCGGCCGCCCGGCACCGGTACGTGGGTGCCGGTGAGGTCGCCGATGAAGTCCAGGAGCAGGTCGCGGATGCCGCGCGCGGTGTGGTCGGCCGTCTCCTCGCGGGGGGCGTGCTGCGGGTTGAGGACGTGGTCGCACAACGTGTCGAGCATCCGGGGGATGCCGGCGCGCACCCGGCGGGGACGCAGCACCTCGCCGTGGACCTCGGGTGCCGGCGGCAGGGTGGAGTCCGAGACGCCCGCCCACTTGCCGGTGAGCGCGCAGTAGAGCAGGCCGATGAGGTCGATCTCGTCGACGTTGATGCGCCCGGCGGGCAGCCCGCGGAGCGCGGCCTCCACGCCGAAGCCGATGATCCGGACGTGGCCGTGCTGGTCGACCAGCACGTTCTCCGGGGCCAGTCGTCCGTGCGCCAGCCCGGCGGCGTGCGCCTCGGCGAGGCTGTCGGCCACCTCCGCGACGAGCCAGGCCGCGCGGCGCGGCGGCAGCGGCCCCTCGCGGGTGAGGAGGACGTCGAGGGAGTCGCCCTGCCCCCACTCGTTGACGACGTAGCAGAGCCCGCCGGCGACCTCGGCGTCGAGCACGCGGAGCAGCCGGCGGCTGATCACCGGCCCCGCCTGGCGCGCGGCCTGGAGCACGGGCTCGGCCCGCTCGTCGTCGGCGGAGAGGATGTGGACCGAGACGGGGCGGTGGAGGACCAGGTCGTGGGCACGCCAGAAGCGGCCGGTCCCGTTCTCGGCCAGCAGGTCGTCGAGCCGGTAGCGCTCGGCGAGGACGTCACCGGCCTGCATCGACCTCGGCACCGCTCACCCCACTCTCCGCACGTCGTGGCTCTCGTCTCGGACCTTGGTGGACCCACCTCATCGTAGGGAGTCTCAGCCGCGTCGCAGCCTCGCCGCGGCGGTGTCCACCAGGGAGGTGACCTCGCGCACCCGCAGCAGCCGGGCGCCCACGAGCACCACCACCATCCCGGCGGCGGCGCTCAGGCCGCCGCGCAGCAGCGAGGGGAACGGTCCGGGGTAGTCGCCGAGTCCCGCCAGGGAGCGCTCGACCAGCCAGGCGGCGGTCCCGGCCACCGCGAGCACGAGGGCCATCCGCACGAGGAAGCGGAGCAGCCGCGGGGTCTCGAGGCCGCCCACGGTGCGGCGCAGGAGGACGAAGCTCACGACCGCACCCACGGCGTACGACGTCAGGTAGGCGACGACCAGCATCGGAGCCGTCCGCTCGGGGGGCAGCACCGGCAGCAGGGCGGTGGCGACGGCGACGTTGGTGAGCGAGACCGCGACCTGGATGAAGAAGACCAGCCGGGTCATCTCCATGGCGTAGAAGCCGCGCAGCATGAAGTAGTGGACGGTGAAGAAGACCAGCGCCGGGCCGAAGAGGGCGAGGGTCGGGGCGAAGGCAGCCGCCTCCCGGGGGTTGTCCCAGCCGAAGGCGAAGCCGGCGACGTCACCAGCGGTGATCGGCAGCAGCACCGCGAAGGGGAGCACGAGGGCGAGGGCGGTGCGCAGCGTCGACCCGACGGTGCTGCCCAGGTCGGCGAGCCGGCCCTCGTGGGCGAAGGCCGAGAGCCGCGGCAGGATCGCGGTCGCCAGCGAGACGGTCACGATGGCGTGCGGCACCATCATGATCAGCAGGCTGTTGGAGTAGACCAGGTAGCCGGTGCCCTTGCCGCCGTCGACCGTGCCGCCCGAGGCGAGCTTGACCACGACGAGGTACGCCGCCTGGGTGACGATGACGAACAGCACGGTCCAGACACCCAGCGACAGCGTCCGGCGCAGCTCGGGGTCGCGGAAGTCGAACCGCGGTCGGTAGGTGAACCCGGACGACCGCAGGTAGGGCACGAGGACGAGGAGCTGGGCGACGATGCCGATCGTCGAGCCGAGGCCGAGCAGCACCTCCTGGTTGCGTCCGAGCGCCTCGGCCCTGGCCGCCCCGTCACCGGTCGGCCCGAAGAACACCAGGTAGGCCACGAGCATCAGCACCGACAGCACGTTGTTGGCGATCGGCGCCCACATCATCGGGCCGAACCGCCCACGCGCGTTGAGCACCTGGCCGACCAGGACGTACATCCCGTAGAAGAAGACCTGCGGCAGGCACCAGCGGGTCAGGTCGACGATCGTCTCCAGCTGGGTGACCCGGTCGGGATCGAGGTAGCGGTCGTCGAGGTAGAGCTGCAGCATCAGGGGCGCGACCACGACGAGGAGCGTGGTCACCGCGCCGAGGAAGAGCGCCGACAAGGTGATCACGCGGCTCGCGTAGGCGTCGCCGCCGTCGGCGTCCTCCTTGATCCGGCGCACGAGCTGCGGCACCAGGACCGCGTTGAAGATGCCGCCGGCCAGCAGGATGTAGACCATGTTGGGCAGCGTGTTGGCGATCGCGAACAGGTCGCCGCGCAGGCCGGAGCCCAGTGCGACGACCAGCAGCGTGGCGCGGACGTAGCCCGACGCGCGCGAGAAGACCGTGCCCGCGGCCATCACGGCCGAGGAGGCCAGGATGCGCTGCTCGCTCACTGCGCCTCCGGGACCGGGTGGCCCACCGGCGCGTCGGTCGCGTCGGCCGCCTCGTGCTGTGCGGCGAGCTCGGCCCGCCGGGCCCGGATCTGACCGGGCAGGCGGTAGCCGATCATCCCGAAGAGGACGAGCGCGCCGGCCGCCATCGCGATCCAGATCAGCGCGCTCACCTGGGCCGCGCGGATCGGCAGCTCGCCGACCGAGCCCAGCGCGACCCCGTCCGCGCTGGTGACGGTCAGGCGTACGTTGTGCACGCCCGGCTGGTCGGTGGTGGCCCGGTAGCGCAGCACGCTGCGGGCATCCGGGCCGAGGTTCCTGGTCGAGTCGCCCTCCAGGGACAGGGCCAGCTGGCCGTCGGTGGTCGTCTTGACCTGGACGGTGACAGGCTGGTCGAGGCCGTTGACCAGCGTCGCCCCGAGCTTGCCGGAGTCGCTGGAGAGGGTCACGGCCGGGGGCACCTCGATCCGGACCTTGCGCAGCTCGTCGCGCAGGGACTCCTCGATGCGCGCGGCCGCCTTCAGCGCCAGGCCGGGCCGCTCGCGGTGCTGCTCGGAGAGGGTGACCAGCACCTCCTCGCGGACGCTCGCCTCGAGCCTGGTCTGCAGGGTGAGCACCTGCTCGAGCAGGGCCGCGGCGTCGCTCGCGCGGGTGGCGGCGGTGAAGTTGCCGGCGTCGAGCTCGGCGGCACGGTCGGACTCGTTGTAGGCCAGGTTGGCGGCCTTGACCCCGGACGCCGAGCGGTCGGCGACCTCACCGGCGGGGACGAGGTCGAGCCACGGTTGCTCGAGGTCGGCGAAGAAGGCGGCGGCGTCCTCACCCCTCCACACAGTGGGGAGGGTGACCACGAGCGGGGCCCTGTCGTCGTTGGCCAGGCGCAGCGCCGCCTCGCTGAGCAGCCGCTGGCGCAGCGCCAGCGGATCGTTGGCCGCTGTCGGGCCGGGACCACCGGCCTCGGCGCCGGTGCTGGTGACGATCACCTTGTGGCCGAGCAGCCGGACCACCGAGGTGGGACTGCTCGGCGGGATCCCGAAGGCGTTGTCGCCGAGCAGGATGACCGTGTCGGGCGCTGTCGCGGAGATCGCCTCGGGGCTGAGCACGTCGCTCTCGGGAGCGACCGCCGGCCGGCTGGGGAGGCCGAGGGCGGCCATCACCTCGACGCTGTGCGCCAGCGCCTGGTCGTACCTCGTCCTGTCGTTGCGCACCGCCGCCGAGACGTCGATGTCGCCGAACGGGAGCGTGAGGACGGGGTTCGTGCCGACCAGCGCGGTGAAGCGGGCGAGCCAGGCCGAGGCCGCCGCGGCCAGCGCCGCGTCCTCGTCGCTGGGCGCCTCGGTGGGCTCCGGTGCCGTCGGCGTCAGCGACTCCGGGGTGACGGTCTCCGTCGTGGACTCCGTCGGGGTCTCGGTGGGCGTGGGCTCCTGGCCCGGGACAGTCTGGTCCGGGGCCAGGCTGCGTGGCATGTTGCCGGCGGCCAGCCGGGCGAGCGCCAGCAGGACCGCGGGGTCGACCAGCCAGCTGTACGGCGCCGCGCCGGCCGACTCGGCCATGTCGAGGGCGCCGTCGAGGCTGCCCCCCTCGGCCAGTCGCCGCGCCCACCGGTCGGTGCCGGCGAGCCGTCCCTGGGCGTCGAACCACACCCGGCCGCGCAGCGACAGGATGACCGAGGCCTCCTGCGTCTCGCCGCCGGTGGGTCGGGCGGGGATGAAGGTGCGCGCGCGCCCGTCGGCCACCGTGTCGCGGGGCACCGTCGCCGTGTCCCCGAGCGCGTGGATGCCGATCCAGTAGACGCCGGCCTGGCCGGACGTGCCGAGCAGCTCGACCGGCACGGAGTCGGAGAAGGGCTCCGACTCGCCGGGGACCAGCTCGTCGATCGTGTCGAACGTGCCGGGCACGGTGACCCGCGTCCCGACGGACGCGGTGGGGTCGATCACCGCCGAGGCGGCCAGCGAGTTGGAGTCGAGGATCGGGGCCTGCGAGGAGAAGGCGTGCAGGTTGACCCGCGTGAAGGTCTCCTCGCTGGTGTTGGTGACCGTGCCGGTGATCTCGACGTTGCCGCTGCGCGGCAGCGCCGGGCTGATCGTGTCGATGTGCACCAGCAGCGGCTCGGCGTCCTCCGCCGGGGTGGCGGCAGCCGGCACGAGGGCCCCGCTGCACGCGAACCCGAGCGTCAGGAGCCCCGCCAGGGCAGCGCGGAACACGGGCGGGCGGGGCACGGCCCGACTCTAGATGAAGGGAGGTCGCGAGCTCGCACGTAGAATGGCCTGTCGTGTCCGACGCCGCCCTGCCCCCGCTCACGATCGTCGAGATCCAAAGCCGCGTCGGCGCCGAGCTGAGGCGCATCGGCTCGGTCATCGACGAGCTCGGCGCCCGCTTCGCGGAGGCCGGCGAGGAGCTCGCCCTGGTCGGCGGCCCCGTGCGCGACGCGATGATCGGTCGCCTGCAGAACGACCTGGACTTCACCACCTCGGCCCGGCCCGAGACCACCGAGCGCCTCCTGTCGGGGTGGGCCGACGCCGTGTGGGACATGGGTCGCGCGTTCGGCACCATCGGCTGCCGCAAGGGTCCCTGGCAGGTCGAGATCACCACCTACCGCTCCGAGTCCTACGACCCGACCTCGCGCAAGCCCGACGTCGACTTCGGCGACACCCTCGAGGGCGACCTGGGCCGGCGCGACTTCACCGTGAACTCGATGGCGGTGCGGGTGCCGAGCCGCGAGTTCGTCGACCCCTTCGGTGGCGTCGTCGACCTGGCCGAGCGGGTGCTGCGCACGCCCGGCGCTCCGGAGGACTCCTTCTCGGACGACCCGCTGCGGATGATGCGCGCGGCCCGGTTCGCCGCCCAGCTCGGCTTCGCCGTCGCGCCCGAGGTGGTCAAGGCCATGACCGCGATGGCCGGTCGGATCGAGATCATCTCCGCGGAGCGGGTGCGCGACGAGCTGGTCAAGCTGGTCTGCGCGCCCCACCCCAGACTCGGCCTCACCCTGCTCACCGACACCGGGCTGGCGGCGTACGTCCTGCCGGAGCTGCCGGCGCTCGCCCTCGAGCGCGACGAGCACCACCGCCACAAGGACGTCTACGAGCACACCCTCACCGTGCTCGAGCAGTCGATCGACCTCGAGCACCGCCTCGCCCCTCCTGGTCAGCCGAGCGGACCCGACTTCATCTCGCGCTTCGCGGCGCTGATGCACGACGTCGGCAAGCCGAGGACGCGGCGCTTCGAGTCCGGCGGCATCGTGACCTTCCACCACCACGACGTGGTCGGTGCCAAACTCACCCGCAAGCGGATGCAGGCGCTGCGCTTCTCCAACCACGACATCGACGCGGTCGCCACCCTGGTGGAGCTGCACCTGCGCTTCCACGGCTACGGCTCGGGCGAGTGGACCGACAGCGCCGTCCGACGCTACGTCCGCGACGCCGGTGACCAGCTCGAGCGGCTGCACATCCTCACCCGCGCCGACTGCACCACCCGCAACCAGCGCAAGGCCGACCGCCTGCGCCGCACCTACGACTCCCTCGAGGAGCGCATCGCGCGGCTCTCGGAGGAGGAGGAGCTTGCCGCCATCCGGCCCGACCTCGACGGCAACCAGATCATGGCCGTCCTCGGCATCGGCCCCGGTCGCGAGGTGGGTGATGCCTACAAGTTCCTCCTGGAGCTGCGCATGGACGAGGGTCCGAAGTCGGCCGAGGAGGCCGAGGCCGCGCTGCGCGCGTGGTGGTCGGCGCGCCAGGGGTGAGGCGACCCCCCCTTCGGGGTGGTCGGGCACATTCCCTCGTGCGGAACGGGTAACGGGACGCGAGGTCGCGACCCCGGAGCGGCCCCTTCTGAGAGGAGCGTCCCGTGGACGTGGAGAACAGTTTCGAGAACGCCCTGGACAAGGTGGTGGGCTTCCTGCCCAACCTGCTGGGCTTCCTGCTGATCCTGCTGATCGGCTACATCATCGCCAAGGTCGTCGCCAAGGTGGTCACCAAGCTGCTGGAGAAGGTCGGCGTCGACCGTCGGCTCAAGGACAACAAGGCAGGGTCGTACGTCGACGCCGTCCTGCCCGGCGCCTCCATCGCCGCCGGCATCGCGGCGGTCGTCTTCTGGCTGATCTTCATCTTCTTCATCGTCACCGCGGTGGGGGCGCTGGACATCCCCGCTGCCACGGACTTCATGGACCGCGTCCTGGCCTACCTGCCCAACGTGATCGTGGCCATCCTCATCTTCGTCGTCGCCGCGCTCATCTCCGGTGCTGTGGGTGGCCTCGTCGCCCGCGTCATGGGTGACACCACGACCGGCAAGGTGGTCGCCTCGGTGGTCCCGGCCGTCGTGATGGTGATCGCCTTCTTCATGATCCTCGAGCAGCTCCAGATCGCTCCCGAGATCGTGCGCATCGCCTTCGGCGCCGTCATGTTCGCCATGGCGCTGGCGCTGGCGCTGGCCTTCGGCCTCGGTGGCCGCGACGTCGCCGCTCGCCTGCTCAACGACGCCGACACCAAGGCGCGGGCCAACGCCGGCCAGGTGAAGGACGACTTCCAGACCGGGGTCGACCGCGCGAAGTCCGAGGCGGAGCGCCGTGACCCGACCAGCGGGAACGGCACCGGCACGAGCAGCACGTCGACCGCCGCGGGCTACACCACCGGCACGACCAGCACGAGCACGACCGGCACCGGCTACGGCTCCACGACCGGCGACGGCCCGCTCGCGGACCCGCCGGGTGAGCGGACCCAGCCGTTCGACGTCGGCACCGGTGACCCGGGACACCGACGCGACTTCTGACGCACCACCCGCCACGGCCCAGCTCGGGACAGTCCGCATCAATGGACGCGTCCCGAGCTGGGCCGTGCAGGTTGTTCGATGCGGACTACCGGGAGATAAGGCTCGCATTGGTCTGACCACTTGACCACTGGTCTGACCAGTCGTAGCGTCGGGCCATGCCGCTGTCTCCTGTCGCCCGCCGCTCGGTCCCTGACGAGGTCTACGACCAGCTACTCGACGAGATGCTGGGCGGCGAGCTCGCGCCGGGGGAGCCGTTGCCCAGCGAACGACGGCTGGCCGAGGTGCTCGGGGTGTCGCGCCCGGCGGTCCGCGAGGCCCTGCAGCGACTGGCGCACGCGGGTTACGTCGACGTGCGCCAGGGCGACTCGACCACGGTGCGCGACTTCCGTCGCCTCGGCGGGCTCGACCTGCTGCCGCGGCTCCTGCTGGCCCGCGGCGGTCTCGACCTCGCCGTGGCGCGCAGCATCCTCGAGGCTCGGGCGCACGTCGGGCCCAAGATCGCCGAGCTGGCGGCGGCGCGGGGTGGGCCGGAGGTCGCCGGGCTCCTGGCGCAGGCCGTGGAGGAGCTGCGGGCGGACGACGACGGCGTACGCCGCCAGCACGTCGCGCTCACCTTCTGGGAGCACCTCGTCGAGGGTGCGGACTCGATCACCTTCCGGCTGATGTTCAACAGCATGCGGGCCGCCTACGTCCCGCTGATCGAGGCACTGGCCCCGCTGATGGCCGCCGAGGTGGACCGGGTCGACGCCTACGTCGCGCTCACCGACGCGGTGGCCGCCGGTGATCCCGAGCGGGCCCGGGCCTGCGCGGACGACCTGCTCGGCACCGCCACGACCAGCCTCGTGGACGCGATCGAGACGATGCAGGCGCCGTCATGAGCGACACGACGGACGAGGCCGTCGAGGCCCTCGCCCAGCAGCGGCTGGCCGGTGCCGAGCGCGAGCTGTCGCGCAGGCCGAAGGTCACCCTCGTCGAGACCGGCCGCGCGTTCTGGCGCTACCCGTCGCCGTGGATGATCGCCGCCTACCTCCTCGCCGCGGTCGCCGCGCATGTCGTGGTCGGGGAGTGGTCGTGGACCGACCTGCTCGCCCCGGCCGTCTTCCTGGCGCTGTTCCCGGTCGTGGAGTGGCTGATCCACGTGTTCATCCTGCACTGGCGCCCGCGCCGGGTCGCCGGCGTCGAGGTGGACAGCCTGCTGGCGCGCGACCACCGGCGCCACCACGCCGACCCCCGCGACGTACCCCTCGTCTTCATCCCGTGGCGGGCGTTGGCCTGGGTGATCGCGCTGCCCGGCACCGCCCTCCCGCTCGCGGTCGGCGCGCTGCTCGGCGCCGACCTGCCCGCCCGGCTGTCGTTCGTGGTGACGCTGGCGGTCGTGCTGCTCGTCTACGAGTGGACGCACTACGTCATCCACTCCGACTACAAGCCGAGGACCAGGGCCTACAAGGCGATCTGGCGCAACCACCGGCTGCACCACTACAAGAACGAGCACTACTGGTTCTCGGTGACCACGTCGGGCACGAGCGACCGGCTCCTCGGCACCTGCCCCGATCCCGCCGCCGTGCCGACGAGCGCCACGGCCAAGGACCTCCACGGACTGGCCGAGCGCGGCCCGGGAGCGCTGTAACGCCGGGTTGGTGCTTGTACCCACCCTGATGCAGGGGGGTGGGTACAGCGCCCAACCCGGCGTTACAACGAGTCAGCGAGCGGTGCGGAAGCCCTCGACGAAGGCGCGGCCGCGCTTCACGACCAGCCGGAGCCGGTGCGGCCCGTCGGTGCCGAGGCCGCGGATGACGGCGTGGCGGTCGAGCCGCGGACGTGCGCGCCGGCCGTCGAAGGACAGCGTTCCCACGCGCTCACCGTCGACGAACAGCACGGCCTTGCCGCCCCTCCGCGCGCGACCGAACACGATGTCGAGCGCGTCGCCCTCGAAGCCCAGCCGGAGCACGTCACGACCGGCCCGGGTACCGCCGTTGTCGCAGTACGACCCTCCGGGGGCGCGACCGTCCACGACCCGCCAGCTGCCCAGGTGGCCCACGGCGCGCCCCTGGCAGGCCTGCCGGCGCGGGAGGTCGGCCGGGGCCACCGATGTGGTGGTGACAGTGGGCTGGCCCGTCGCACCGGGCGTGCCCGTCGTGGGCGGTGGGGTGGTGGTCGGCGGTGCGGTCGTGCCGCGCTCCGTGACGGTGATCCGCACCGTGGCGGTGTCGGTGAGACCGCCGGCGTCGGAGACGGTCACCGTGGTGTCGTACGTGCCGGCGTTGCCGAACACGTGCTCCGCCACCGCGCCGGTGGCGTCCTTGGTGGTGCCTCCGTTGCCGAAGTCCCACGAGTACGTCAGGCTGCCGGGCGTCTCGGCGTCGGTGCTGCCCGAGGCGTCGAGCCTCACCCGTGTCCCCGGCTCGCCCGTCGTCGGCGTGGCCGTGGCACGGGCGTCCGGCGCGGTGTTGGCCGCAGGTGCCGGCACGTCGCCGTAGCCGTAGTCGAACCTCCCGCAGCCCGAGCCGAGGTCGAAGGCGACGGTCCCGGTCAGGTCGCCGTCGGCTGCCTGCGGTCCCTCGCCGGCCACGGTGCCGTCGCCGTTGCCGCTCATCCCGAGGACGTCGAAGGTCAGGCAGTCGTAGGCGAACTCCCAGTTGCCGGAGGCGCTGCTCGGGTCTTCGTAGTTGTCGGTCCAGCCGTCGCCACCGTCGGAGAAGCGGGAGTCTCCCGAGGCGTCGGTCCAGGCCGCGTCGTCGAGGTTCGGCGTGCTGCTCCCCGGCTCCGGCTGGCTGTCCAGCGGGGACTGGGCCGGCGGGTCGTCGGTGCCGGCGTTGCCGTAGCCGTGGGCCTCGTCGGTGTACGCGGTGTAGAAGCCCGACGCGAACTCCGGTGCGCCGCGGTCGGCCTGGCCGTTGCCGTCGAGGTCGAAGCCGGACCGGTCACGCATCTCCATGTAGTAGGCGTGGTCCGAGGGCCCTTCGGCGCCGGCCGCGACGTACTGCCATCCCTGGGTGCACCCGGCCCCGGGGCCGTCCGCCCGGCAGCCACCGTTGAAGATGCGCGGGTCCTCCGGGGAGCCGCTCGACTCGAAGTCCGTCGCGTAGATCTTCCGGGTGCTGCCGTCCGGCAGGGTCGCGGTGATCTCGACGTCATCGATGAACCAGCCGGGCCGGGCCAGACCGGGGTCGGTGGCGTAGCTGAAGCGCAGCACCGGGCTGGCGGCCCCGGCGAGCTCGGAGATGTCGTAGCTGTCGGCGAGGTAGACCATCGGCGGGGTGTTGCCCGCCTTGCGGTCCACGGCCTGGGTCTGCGCGTCGTAGGACCCGGACGTGCCGGTGATCCCGTTGTCGTAGGCCGCCTGGCAGCCGTTCTGGTTGGGGTTGCCGGCCAGCGGGTCGGTGTTGGAGGTGGTGTAGCCGTTCTCCGAGGGGTTGGAGGCGAAGTTCTTGCCGCCGTCGACCGACGTCAGGACGAAGCCGTAGTCGTAGTCCCACTCGATGTCCCACATCGACTTGAAGTCCAGGCTCAGGGTCGTGCCGGCCGGCAGCTGGGCGACCTCCGGGATTGCGAGGTCGAAGTTGTGGCCCTTGCCGGGGTCCTTCGCGCACCCGAAGTCGTTGCCGGAGCGCGACCACCAGGTGTGGGTGGCGCTCGCCTTGTCACCGGTCTCGAACTTCGCCGGGTCCAGCAGGATGCGGCCCGGCAGCTTGGCGACGTACATCTGCGAGTTCTGCACACGCCCGACGCCGTCCAGGCCCTCGGTGAGGGTGTACGCCGTGCCGTCCGGGCGCTGCCAGGTGATCGAGTCGGTGTCCTGCTTGGAGTCGGTGATCCCGGTCTCGGTGCGGTCGGAGTCGAGCACCTCCGGGACGACCCAGCCGAGCTCCTGGCGGCCGTAGGCGTCGATGTTGTGCGACTTGTCGGTCGCCATCAGGTTCCAGTCGCCATAGGTCTCGCGGCTGCCGGTGGAGTAGAAGTCGGGCAGCCCCAGCGAGTGGCCGTACTCGTGCGAGATGACGCTGGCCGCGTCGATCGCGGTCTCGGGGTTCACGTTGTAGGGGCCGACGCGGACGAAGACCTTGAGGGCGTCGGTGCCCGGCGTCGTCGTCATCTCGGAGTAGGTTGCGTCGGTGTACCAGAGCGGCCGGCCCTCGAGGTCTTCGAGCTGGTCGTCGGTCGTGAAGCCGGGCAGCTTGGTCACGGGGTCGGAGTAGTAGAACTCCAGGCTCGACGAGTGCGGCCACACGTTGTCGTAGGTGACGTTGTCGTAGGGGCAGGCTCCGGCGGCATCGGTCGGGGTGCTGAGCTGCGACGAGCCGTTGCCACCGCACCCGGCGAAGACGGCCATGAAGAAGTCGACCACGCCGTCCTTGTCGGTGTCGTAGTCCGAGTAGTCGATCTCGGGGTCGGCGATGGCGGCTGCGTCGTAGACGAGCTTGCCGGCCGGGCCGCACCCGGAGTCGATGGCCTGCAGCGCGCCCACTCCGGCGACGGCTCCCGTCAGGGCGCTGCCGTTGGCGTCGGAGCCGTAGTACTCGGTCTGGCCGGGCAGGTTGTAGACGCCGTCGGTGATCCGCTCGGTGTAGGCCGCACCTCCGACGGTGCCGGGAGCAGGGACGGAGCCCACTGGCGTCGTGGTCTGGGTCGCGCCGTGGCAGGTCTGGGGGGACGACGTCTGGACCTGGCTGAACGGGAAGCCCGGGGCGTAGGTGAAGTCGGCGGAGCCGATCCCCGCGGACGGCACGGTGCCCTCCGGGTAGAGCTGGCCGAGGCTCATCTCCTGGAAGAGGTTGAACGTGGAACCCTCGTAGGAGGGATCGTTGATGACCTCGTCGAGCGTGCGGTCGTGCGCCTTGTAGGCGCGGTCGCGGTACTGCACCGGCACGACCGGGAACGGACGGTCGCCGTAGCGGGCCGTCTCGTACTCGGAGGCCGGCGGGATGACCTTGGGCCCGTGGCTGGTCAGCGTCTGCGAGGCGGTCCCGACGGTGACCTGGGCCGTGGTCGAGAGGTCGCGCCAGACGATGGTCGAGAGCTGTGCGGTGGTCGCGGCCGCGCTCTCGAGCACCAGCGTGACCGTGCTCTCCGGCGCTACGGCCGGCACGTCCCAGGTGTAGGTCCGCCCCCCGCTCGTGCCGAGCGTCCCGGTCGTCCCGGTCGGAGGCTTCGCCTGCGTGATGGTGGAGCCCACTGGAGCGGTGACGACCACGCGGACCGCGGCGACCGGGGTCGCGGCCGGGTTGCGCACGATGATGCGCGAGGGGTAGGTCTCGCCGGGCTTGACCCAGCCGACGGCGGAGACGAAGGAGTTCTCCACCTCGAGGCCGCCGACGGTCCCCTCGGACACGACGGCGGCGGACGGGGCAGCGGCGCCGGGGGCGCCTGATGCCTGGGCGGAGCCGGCAGTGGCGACCGTGGTGACGGTCAGCAGGCCGGCGAGGAGGGCGGTGGCGGCAGTGGTGGCCGCGAGCCGTCGGGATCGGGACATCGGGTTCCTCGGTGACGGGGACGCGTTCGGGGGCGCGTCGGTGACCGGGAAACGACGGGTCGGAGCCGGAAGTTACGCAGGCGTGGCCCCGCGCCGGGCGGCGGGGCCACGGCTGCCGTCAGCGCACGACCTTGATGTTGAACATCCCCGTGCCGAGCGCTCCCATCGTGCGCAGCCACAGCGGCAGCAGCATCTCGGTGCCCCGGGCGGTCTCGATGCCACCGAGGTCGATCACGTCCTGGTGCCCGAACCCGGTGAGGATCTCGGTCACCGTGGCCTTGGCGGCCGCGTCGTCCCCGGAGACGAAGACGGTCGTCGCCTCGCCGAGCAGGCCCGGGTCCACCATCAGCGGCGCGGTGAGGGTGTTGAGCGTCTTCACCACCCGGGTCTCGGGGAAGGCCGCCTGGATCTGCTCCCCGAGGGAGTCGGTGTCCTTGACGAAGAGGGTGGGCGGGAAGCCCGCGGAGAAGTCGAGCGGGTTGGAGATGTCGATCAGCACCGTGCCGGCGAGGTTGTCGGACCCGGCGGCGGCGAGCATGTCGAGGGCGGCGGCGCCGTTGCCGGCCAGCACGACCAGCTCGGCCCCCTTGGCCGCGTCGGCGTACGTCGCCAGGGCGATGTCGCCGTGGTCGGCGTGCCACGCGGCGAAGGGCGGGGTGCCCATGGCGTCGGGCTCGGTGCGCGCGAGGGTCGCCTCGGGGTCGCGCGTGCCGACCGTGACGGTGTGGCCCAGGCGTGCGAGGCCGGAGGCGAGTGCCTGGCCGACCATGCCGGTGCCGAGTACTGCGATGTCCATGTGAAGGTGCTCCTGGGTAGAGAGACAGGTCTGTCTGCTGGATGGACGCTAGCAGACAGGTCTGTCTACAATCAAGGGCATGGCCGCTCCCTCCGCTCGTGAACGCATCCTCGAGACCGCGTTCGCGCTGTTCTACGCCCGGGGGATCCGCGCCGTCGGGGTCGACCTGATCATCGCCGAGTCCGGGGTCGCCAAGGCGACCTTCTACCGCCACTTCCCGGCCAAGGACGAGCTCGTCCTGGCCTACCTCGACAAGGTCGACGGCATCTGGAGCGGGCAGCTGCGCGCGGCGGCCGAGGCCGCAGGCGAAGACCCGGCCGAGCAGCTGGTGGGCCTGTTCGACGCGCTGACCACGGCCTGCCGGCGCGAGGGCTATCGCGGGTGCGCCTTCATCAACGCGGCGGCGGAGTCCGTCCCGGGGACGCCGGTGCACGAGCGCACGGTGGCCCACAAGGACGCCGTACGGACCTGGGTGACCGACCTCGCCGAGCGCGCGGGCGCGGCCGACCCGCAAGGCCTCGCCCGCTCGCTCACGCTCCTGCTCGACGGCGGGCTGTCCGACGGCGCCTTGTCCGCGTCGCCCGACGCGCCCGCCCGGGCCAAGGAGGCAGCGCGCCTCCTGGTCGACGCCCACACCGGCTGAACGGGCGGCGCCACGCCCCCTGCCAACGACAACGGCCACGCAGGTCCGGGACGGGACCTGCGTGGCCGATGGGCGTGCGCGCCTCAGCGCGGGACGATCACTCGCCCTTGATGAACTTCTCGAGCTCCGCGCGACCGATGTCGTCGGGCATCTGCACGGGCGGGGACTTCATCAGGTAGGTCGAGGCGGCGATGATCGGGCCACCGATGCCCCGGTCCTTGGCGATCTTCGCGGCGCGCACCGCGTCGATGATGATGCCGGCCGAGTTGGGGGAGTCCCAGACCTCGAGCTTGTACTCGAGGTTGAGGGGGACGTCACCGAAGGCACGACCCTCGAGGCGGACGTAGGCCCACTTGCGGTCGTCGAGCCACGCGACGTAGTCGGACGGGCCGATGTGGACGTTGCGGTCGTCGGCGCCCACGTTGGCGAGCGAGCCCTCGAGGTTGGAGGTCACGGCCTGGGTCTTGGAGACCTTCTTGGACTCCAGGCGCTCGCGCTCGAGCATGTTCTTGAAGTCCATGTTGCCGCCGACGTTGAGCTGGTAGGTGCGGTCCAGCGCGACACCGCGGTCCTCGAACAGCTTGGCCATCACGCGGTGGGTGATGGTGGCGCCGACCTGGCTCTTGATGTCGTCGCCGACGATCGGGACGCCGGCGTCCTCGAACTTCTTGGCCCACACCGGGTCGGAGGCGATGAAGACGGGCAGCGCGTTGACGAAGGCCACGCCGGCGTCGATGGCGCACTGGGCGTAGAACTTGTCGGCCTCCTCCGAGCCCACCGGGAGGTAGGACACGAGGACGTCGACCTCGGCGTCCTTGAGCGCCTGGACGACGTCGACCGGCTCGGCGCCCGACTCCTCGATCGTCTGGCGGTAGTACTTGCCGAGGCCGTCGAGCGTGGGGCCGCGCTTGACCTCGACGCCGAGCGTCGGGACGTCGGCGATCTTGATGGTGTTGTTCTCCGAGGCGTTGATGGCCTCGGACAGGTCCTTGCCGACCTTCTTGTCGTCGACGTCGAAGGCGACCACGAACTGGACGTCCTTGACGTGGTAGTCACCGAAGACGACGTGCATGAGCCCAGGGACGGTCCCGGTCGGGTCCGCGTCCTTGTAGTACTCAACGCCCTGGATCAGAGAGGTGGCGCAGTTGCCGACTCCGACGATCCCTACTCGTACCGAACCCATGGGGCTCTCCTTCTCATTGCTGGTCGTGCTCGTGGACGTGGTGGTGGTCATTCGTTCGTGGCCGGGATGCCGGGACCGGCGGCCCGTGCGGCGGGTGGTGCTGCGGGCGAGGGAGCCGGTGCGGCCTCGTTGCCACGCTCGGCCCGGATCAGGTCCGAGAGCCACCTGACCTCGCGCTCGACCGACTCCACGCCGTGGCGCTGCAGCTCCGCGGCGTAGCGGTCGACCTCGGCTTGGGTGCGCTCGAGCTCGCCCTGCACCCGTGCGAGCCGCTCCTGCAGCCGCGAGCGGCGGCCCTCCAGGACGCGGAGGCGGATCTCCATGTCGGTGGAGGAGAAGAACGCGAACCGGATGTCGAAGTTGTCGTCCTCCCAGGCCGTGGGTCCGACCTCGGACATGAGCCGGTGGAAGTGCTCGTTGCCGCTCTCGGTCACCTCGTAGGTGATGCGGGGACGACGGCTGGTCGGCGAGGTGGTGGCGGCGACCTCGGTGATGAGGTTGGCGCGCAGCATCTTCTTCAACGCGGGGTAGAGCGAGCCGTAGGACAGCACCCGTCCCCACCCGAGCATCAGGTTGAGCCGCTTGCGCAGCTCGTAGCCGTGCATGGGTCCCTCGTGCAGCAGTCCGAGGACTGCGAGCTCGATGGTGTCACCACGACGTGCCATACGACCTATCGTACCGATATATCCGCGTGTGACGAATCAAGGTTGCCACGTGACTCCCCGTACCCTGTGCCGCGTGAGTGCGAAGCGGAGGGCCACCGGTCCGGCTCAGACCCGAAAGCCCCAGCCCCGGCGTACGCCGAAGCAGCGCGCGGCCAAGGTCGCGAAGGTCCTGGCGATCGTCGGGGTCGTCGGCGCCCTCGTCCTGGCCGGCGTCGTCGTCGTGCTCTACCAGGCGATCAGCATCCCGACACCCAACTCCGCCTTCCAGGCGCAGACGACCTTCGTCTACTACAAGGACGGCAAGCAGCAGCTCGGCACCTACTACGAGGACCAGAACCGGGAGTCGATCCCGCTCGCCGAGATGCCGCAGACGATGCAGGACGCCGTGGTCGCCGCGGAGAACCAGACCTTCTGGACCGACAAGGGCATCGACCCCAAGGGCATCCTGCGCGCGCTGTTCTCCAACGCCCGTGGCAACGCGCGCCAGGGCGCGTCGACGATCACCCAGCAGTACGTCAAGATCCTCTACCTGACCAGCGAGCAGAGCTACAAGCGCAAGATCAAGGAAGCGGTCGTCTCGCTCAAGATCCAGCAGCAGCTCAGCAAGTCCGAGGTCCTCGAGGGCTACCTCAACACCATCTACTTCGGTCGCGGCGCCTACGGCATCCAGGCCGCGTCCAAGGCCTACTTCGCGCACCCGGCGAGCGAGCTCAGCCTTCGCGAGTCCGCCGTGCTGGCGACGGTGCTCAACAACCCGACGAAGTACGACCCGGCCAACGGCAAGGAGGCCAGGGAGGACCTCAAGGTCCGCTACGAGTACGTCCTCGACGGCATGGCCGAGATGGGCACCATCACGACCGAGGAGCGCGACCAGGCGCTCAAGCGGCTGCCGAAGTTCCCCAAGGTCGCGGCCCAGAGCCAGTTCGGGGGCCAGAAGGGCCACATGCTCGCCCTGGTCAAGAAGGAGCTGCTCGCCCGCGGCATCGCCTCCGAGGAGGAGATCGACGGCGGCGGCCTGCGCATCACCACCACGTTCGACCCCGAGGTCATGAAGGACGTCGAGGAGGGCGTGCTCGCCGAGAAGCCCGAGGGCTTCGGCGACAAGCAGCTGCACATCGGCGCGGCGACCATCGAGGTCGGCACCGGCGCGGTCCGCGGCTTCTACGGCGGTCAGGACTACCTCGAGTCGCAGATCAACTGGGCCGCGACCGGCGGGATGGCGGGCTCGACGATCAAGCCGCTCACCGTGGCGGCGGCGATCAAGCAGGGCTTCTCGCTCGACGACACCTTCGAGGGCAACTCGCCCTTCGAGTTCCCCGACGGCACCGAGGTGCGCAACGAGGGCACCGGCAGCGACGGCCTCGGCAACGACTACGGCTCGGCGGTCAGCCTGGTCACCGCCGGCGAGGAGTCGATCAACACCGCCTTCGTCGACATGTCCGACTCGATGGACGACGGGCCGCAGGCCATCTACGACATGGCGCGCGCGCTCGGCATCCCCGGCGAGGTGCCGTCGAAGAAGTTCCCCGGCATCCCGGACAAGTCCGTCGACTTCACGCCCGACGACACCCTGATCACCCTGGGCAAGGGACGGGTCAGCCCGATCAACATGGCCAACGCCTACGCGACGATCGCCAACGGCGGCCAGCGCGCCGACGCGCACGTGGTGCAGAAGGTCGTCGACAAGAGCGGCGAGACCCTCTACGAGTGGAAGGGCAAGACGCGCGAGGCGGTGAGCGAGGACATCGCCTCCGACACCTCCTACGTCATGCAGCAGATCGTGCAGAACGGCACCGGCCAGGCCGCCCTCGAGCTCGGCCGCCCCGCCGCAGGCAAGACGGGCACCGCGACCGGTGGCGCCGAGGAGTTCGTGTCGTCGTCGTGGTTCGCCGGCTACACGCCCCAGATGGCCACCGCGGTGATGTACGTCCGCGGCGACGGCGACGACCGCCTCGACGAGTGGCTGCCGTCCTACTTCGGTGCGGTCTACCCGGCCCAGACCTGGACCGGCATCATGCAGCGCGTCATGGACGGGATGGAGGTCGAGGACTTCCCGGAGCCGGCCATGGTCGACGGCGACGCGCCCGAGGACGGCCACGAGTACACCCCGCCCCCGCCCCCGCCGCCGCAGCCCACCAAGCCGCCGAAGCCGACCCCCACCCAGACCGAGACCGGTGGCGTGCCGACCGAGACGCCCACGGAGACGCCGACGGAGACGCCCGTCCCCACCGAGACGCCGATCCCGACGGAGACCCCGACCACCCCGGTGCCGCCGCCGGCTCCGCCGACCACCCCGGCGCCGCCGCCTCCGCCGCCCACCGAGAGTCCCACGACACCGGCCGGTCGCATCCAGCCCCGGCAGACCGTCGACACCCGACCCTGAGCCTTCCGGTGGACCACCTCGAGCCGGAGTCACCCACCCGCACCGACCCGGTGGCCGCGACGATGTCCGCGGTCGTCGGGGGGCCGCTGGGTGAGCACGCAGGCGGCCATCGCTGGTGGAACGCCACGCGGGTGCTGCTGGGCGCCACCGGCATCGTCCTCGCCGGCGGCATGCTCAGCAAGGGCGCGTGCGTCCCGTCCGGGTGGAGCAAGGAGACGCAGCCCTACGCCGAGCTCTGCTGGACCGGCCTCGCCGGGGCCGCCGCCGGCACCGGCACCCCGCCGCACGTCACGACCTGGCTGGAGCGCCTGGCGGGGCTGTTCCCCGGATCGGGCACCGTCGCCACCACCGCCGTCCTCGCGGTGCTGCTCGGCGCGCTCGCGCTGCTGGCCACCGCACTGCTCGTCCGCGTCGACGAGCGCCGGCCCTGGGCCGCCGCGGGATGGGCGCTGGGGCCCCTCCTCCTCGTGCACTGGCTCTCCTGGGAGCTGGTCGCCGCCGTGGGCGTCGCCGTGCTGCTGTGGGGCTGGACCACCGGCCGCAGCTGGCTGGCCGGGGTGGGCGCCGGCGTCGGAGCCGCGTTCGCGCTGCCGGTGGTCGCGGCGCTGCTCGGCGTGGTGGCCGTCGGCGGACGGTGGCGCGACCGGGTCGACGCCCTGCTCGCGGCAGCGGCGGCGTACGTCGTCGTCACCCTCCCGGGCCGGGCCCGGGTCCAGGAGCCGGACGTCGGGTCGGTCTGGCTGCTCCTCCAGCAGGCCGGTGTCGGCGCACCGCGCACGGCGCGGTGGGTCGTCCAGCTCGCCGTCCTGGCCCTCGCGGCGGCGGCGGTGGGGTGGCTCCTCCGGAGGTCCGGCCGGCCGACGCCCCTGACGAGCGCGCGGGCCGGGCTGGTCATGCTCGCGGCGGCGCTCGTCGTGGCGCCGTCGGCCCCGCCGGAGCTCGCGCTCGTGCTCCTGCCGCTGGCCGCGATCGCCGTACGCCGCTGGCGCGACCTGCTGGTCTGGCAGGGCCTGCACCTGGTCAGCTGGGTCCTCACCGGGTGGTACCTCGGCGAGGCGCTGGTGCCGACGGTCGCCGACGACACCCGGGCCTACTGGCTGGCGATCGTGCTGCGGGTGGCGGGCCTGGTGTGGCTCGTCGTGGCGGTGCTGCGCTCAGCCGACGACGACGCGGTCGAAGTCGGTGGCGGTGAAGCGGACGCGGACGTCGATCTCCTCACCGACGCGGGGGACGCGCGCCCCTGAGGGCAGGAACAGCATCGAGGCCTGCATGTGCGGCGGCTCGGCGAAGAGCCGCTGCTTGCCGTCGATGGAGAACGGCGAGCGGACGAAGCCGACCGCGTCGAGGCCGCCGCGGGCCAGGGTCGCGGCGCGCGCCTTGAGCGACTGGTCGCCGGTCGGCGCCTCCAGGCCGATGCCGTGCGCGGTGCCGCCGCTGACCACGACGACGTGCCCGCCCTTGGGCGCCGTACGGCCGCGGTAGCCGAAGATCTCGCCGCGCTCCACGTCGTGCACGTCGAGCACCGTCGCTGTCACCGTGAGGGCACCGCGGTCCCCGAGCCACAGGTCGGTGCCGATGCGCGGGCGCACGGTGAAGTCGGGGTAGCTGCTGCCCAGCTGCGCGAGCTCGCGGTGGGTGAGGTGGGAGACGAAGACGGTGCGGGTCGGCAGGCCTGAGGCGACGACGTCGTTGATCAGCCGGCTCACCTCACCGAGGTGGGAGGTGGTGTTGAGCGGCAGGTGCATGGCGACGCCACGCAGCCCGCTGTGCCGCTCGCCGCCGAGGGTGTCGGCGGCCGCGGCGAGCTCGCGGCGGGTCATGCCGTGCCGGCGCATCGACGTGAGCTGCTCCAGGACGAACCGGGCGTCCGGGTCGTGCTCGCGCAGCGCGGTGAGGTCCTCGGGGCGGCTGACGGTGTGCACGACCCGCGAGGCCGTCCGCGCGTCGAGCTCGAGCGCCGCGCCGAAGGGGCGCCACGGGGTGAGCACGAGCAGGTCGCCGTGGAAGCGGGACGCCGCCTCCCCCAGCTCGTCGTAGGTGCCGACCGCCAGCAGGTCGAGGCGCGCACCGGTCTCGTCCGCGTGCTCGGCGAGCCACTGCGCCCGACGCGCGAGCCGCCCGAGGGTGAAGCCGTAGCCGTTGCCCTTGGCGACCGGCACGATGCCCGGGCTCGCGCGCACCGTGGCGAGGAGGTGGGCACGCCAGCGGTCACCGTCGACCGACAGGGTGAGGCTCATCCTCGCCTCGCGAGGTAGAGCTGGAACGCCTTGTAGATCGCCCGGTTGAGGGGCAGGTCCCACTCGCCGGCGTACTCCACGGCCTGGCCGCCGGTGCCGACCTTGAACTGGATGAGTCCCACGTGCGGGTCGTCGGAGTCGAGGGTCTCGGTGATGCCGCGCAGGTCGTAGACCTCAGCGCCGGCGTCGAGCGCGTGCCGGATCATCGCCCACTGGACGCCGTTGGACCCGCGCACCTCGCGCTTGTCGGTGGACGAGGCGCCGTAGGAGTACCACGCGTGGGTGCCGACCCGGATCGCGATCGTGGCCGCGACCAGGTCGCCCTCGTGCCGGCCCAGCCACAGCTGGATCCGGTCGGGGTCCTCGGCGTGCAGCGCGTCGTACATCGTCTCGAAGTAGGAGAGCGGCCGCGGCGTGAAGTGGTCGCGCTCCGCGGTGTGGGCGTAGAGGTCGTGGAAGGCCTTGAGGTCGGTGCGCTCGCCCAGGGTGACCTCGAGACCCGACTTGTCCGCCTTCTTGATGTTGCGGCGCCACAGCTGGTTCATCCCCTTCAGCACGTCGTCCTCGGTGCGCGGCGCGCCCTCGTCGTCGACGAGCGGGATCTGGAAGTTGAACTGCGGCTGGCCGGCCGAGAATCCGCCCTCGGCCGACTGCTGCTGCCAGCCCAGCTCGTGCAGCTGCGCGATGACGCGCGCGCCGTCCTGCGTGCGCTCGAGGGGAGGTACGTCGCCGAGGCGCCGCACCGACTCGTCGGCGATCCCGGCCTTGACCTGCTCGGCGCTCCACCGGCGGGTGACGACCGGCGGACCCATCCGGACCGCGAAGGCGCCCTGCTCCTTGAGGTGGGCGACCATCGGTGCCAGCCAGGACTCGAGGTCGTCACCGGACCAGTCGATCACCGGGCCCTCGGGCAGGTAGGCGAGGTAGCGCCTGACCTTCGGCAGCTGGCGGTAGAGGACCAGCCCGGCACCCACGAGCTCGGCGCCACGGAACCAGCCGATCGACTCGGCCTTCCAGTCCGACTTCACGGTGGCCCAGCCAGGGGTCTGGAGGAAGCTGGCCGACGACCGTCCGGCGATGAAGTCGCGGTGCTCCTGCGCGGAGATCGGGCGGAGCGTCAGGGGGTTCGTCACTCCGGAGAGGCTACAAGGGACCAGACACGACCCCCGTACGTGTCTGGTCCCTCCGTGCATACAGACGTAGGACGGCCGCGTTTGGTTGCGCCGTTGTCAGAGGTTTCTTGACAAGTTCTTCTTGAACGGATCAAGAGATCCTCAAGATCGCTTCCAGAAGGACCAGACGCCATAGCCCGTTCGGGCCATGTCTCGTTCGAGGTGTTGTCGGGGACGGGCGAGCGTTCGGGAGCGCGCATCCACCCGGCGACCGGCGGCGCCACCGCGCCCCGGACCGAACGTCGTCGGCGCCACCGCGCCGACTCGTCACTGAGGGAGACCACATGCACACCAACGACCGCACGCACCTCCGGCGCCAAGCCGACCGCGCCGAGGGCATCGCCCGCGTCCAGGGAGCCACCCGCATCGGGGTCGCCGCCCTGCTGTGCCTCGGCACGCTCGCCCTCGCGCCCGCAGCGAGCGCCGACCCGGGCAACGGCCAGGCGAACGGCCAGGCGAACGGCCAGGTGAACGGCCAGGCGAACGGCCAGGGTCAGCAGCCCCAGCCCCAGCCGCAGCCGGCGGCCCAGTCCCAGCAGCCGCAGGCGCCCGCCGCCCCGGCGCCGGGCAAGGCGCCGGGCAACGCCCCCGCCGACCCCGGCGGCAACAACGGCACCGTCAAGATCGCCCCGCTGGGCGACATCGACCGCATCCCGAACAACACCCCGCACGTCGGGTGCACGTTCCAGGTCGAGTGGTACGGCTTCGACCAGGGCGCCGACATCGTCTCGAGCGTCTCCTTCGCCGAGCACGCCCCGACGACCGGGGTCGGCATGACCGTGAGCGGCCCGTCGCAGGTCGTCGTCGGGGCCGACCCGGCGAGCGGCGCCGGCACCGACAGCGGCCTCGACGGTCGTGAGGCCTACACCCTGTCCTTCACCGGCGACCCGCACCCCCAGCAGGGCTACCACGTGAAGCTGACCATCTCCACGCCCCGCTCGCGCGGCAACGACACCAAGACCAAGGTCTTCTGGGTCCAGGGCTGCGCCCCCACCACGCCCGAGACGCCGACCACTCCGGAGACCCCCACCACGCCGGAGACGCCGACCACCCCGGAGACGCCCTCGACGCCGCAGACCCCCACCACCCCGCAGGCCCCGACGACCCCGCAGACCCCGGGGACGCCGCAGGCCCCGAACGGGCAGAACCCGACCCAGGACGACCAGCCCGGGTCGCAGCCCGAGTCGGAGGTGCTGCCCGACGACGCCGAGGTCCTCGGCGTGCAGGCCTTCGCCGGCAACAGTGCCCCCTCGGCCAACTCGGCCAACTCGGCTGCCCCGCAGGCCCTCCCGACGGCCGTCAACGCGGGCGCGTCCGGCACGACTCCTGACCCCGTCTCCCCTGTGGGCTCGCTGCTCGGCCTCGTGCTGGTGCTGCTCGCGGGGGTGGCCACGCGCGTGGCGTGGGGCCGCGCGCGTGGCTGAACTGCGGCGCCGGCAGAGCCGGGCGGGAGCGGTCGTCGCGGCAGTCGCGGCACCGCTCCTGCTGGCCGCCGGCCTCGCTGTGGGGGCGGGGGCGCTCCGGACCTCCTCGGAGGCATCCGGGGCGCCCCCGGTGCCCGCCGCTGCGCCGGCGGCGGAGGTGACCACCTCCGCCGCCGCCCCACCGTCCGGACGGCCCCGGCCCGGTCGGCCGGCGGGGGGCGCGGCGCCCGAGGCGGTCGTCGTACCCGCGCTGGGCATCGAGGCCGTGGTCTCCGGCATCACGCTGAAGCAGGGGGCCCTCACCCCGCCCGCCGACCCGCAGCAGGTCGGCTGGTGGTCGGAGGGCGCCGCTCCCGGCGCCGACACGGGAGCCGCGGTGCTCACCGGCCACACGGTGCACACGGGCGGCGGTGCCTTCGACGACCTCGAGGAGCTCACGGCCGGGGACGACGTCGTGGTGCGGACCGCCCGCGGGCGGATCGCCTACGTCGTCGACTCGGTCCGGGTGCTCGACCGCGACGAGCTGGCGCGGCAGAGCGCGGACGTCTTCGACCAGTCCGGCGCTGCCCGCCTGGTGCTCATCACCTGCGAGGACTGGGACGGCACGGCCTACCGCAGCAACGTCGTCGTGACGGCCCGGCCGTCGCCCTGAGCCTGCTCAGAGGTGCTCGGTGGGGTCGACCAGACCGTTGAGGCCCTGTCCGAGGGGTTCCGTGTGGGTTGGGTCAAGGACTCGGTGAGATTGGCCCGAATGTGTCCTCAGGGCATGGCCCGTTAGAACCACCTGGGGTTTCTCTGGCCGGGGAGCAGGAGCGGTCCGTGGGAGACCGTGGGGCTCCGGAGCTCCCTCACCCACCGACGCGGCGCACGGGCGTCGCGCATGACCCTGGGGGGCTCGCATGACCAGCAACGACCACTACCGCCTCGCGCCGCGGCTCGGGCTCGCCGCACTCGTGTGCCTCGGCGCCGCCACCGCTGTCCCGCTCGCCCAGGCGGACGCGCAGGACCCGAAGGGCAACAACGGCACGGTGAAGGTGGCGCCCTACGGCGACATCGACTCCATCCCGAACAACACACCGCACGTCGGCTGCACCTTCCAGCTCGAGTGGTACGGCTTCGACGCCGGCGTCACCTCGACGGTGCTCTTCGAGGAGCAGCCGCCGACGACCGATGTCGGCATGTCTGTCTCGGGCGACACCACCGTCGTGCTCGACGACGACCCGGGTGCCGGTGCGGGCAACGACGGCTTCGACGGGTCGCAGGCCTACACGTTGTCCTTCACCGGTGCGCCGCACCCGCAGCAGGGCTACCACGTGAAGCTGACCATCAACACGCCTGAGTCCAGGGGCGCGGACGTCAAGCACAAGGTCTTCTGGGTCGAGGGCTGCACGGCGCCCACCCCCACGACCACCCCCACCACCCCGACCACGCCCACGACACCCGCCGTGCCGTCCACGCCCACCACGACACCCGCGGTGCCGACCACGCCTGCCGTGACGCCCACGCCGCAGGTCACCCCCCAGACGACCCCGCAGGCACCCGAGGTGCAGCCTCAGGACCAGGAGGAGTCGGAGGCGCCCGACGTGCTGGGCGAGCAGGCTTCCAGCAACAGCTCGCCCTCGGCCCCCGCGGCCTCGCAGGAGGCGCTGCCGACGTCCGTGAACGCAGGACTCGACCGGGCGGGTGCTTCGGCGGACGAGTCGCGCGTGGGCAGTGACCCGGCCCGCGTCCTGCTGGGTGCGGTGCTGTTGCTGCTCGGCGGCGTGTGCGCACGGCTGGGGTGGCTCCGCGCACGTGGCTGAGGGGGGTCGCCACCCAGGCGGCAGGGTCATGACGTCCGTCCTGCTGGGAGCAGTCGCCGCCGTGCTGGTCACGGCGGGGCTGTTCCTGGCGGGGGACGCGTGGCAGGGGACCGACCGGTCACCACCACGGGACAGGCCGCCCGCGAGCCAGGCCGCCGTCCACCGGCAGGAGCGCGAGCCGGCGACCCGGCCCAGCGCGGACCCGCCGGCCCCGGGCCTGCGGCCCGCGCTGGTCGTCGTACCCGCGCTGGGGCTGCGGGCACAGGTCATCGACATCCGCACCGAGGACGGTGCCCTGACACCGCCGCCCGACCCGCAGGACGTCGGGTGGTGGTCGGGCGGGTCCCGGCCGGGGGCGTCGAGGGGCGCGGCAGTGATCACCGGTCACACCGTGCACACAGGCGGCGGTGCCTTCGACGACCTCGAGACGCTGAGTCGCGGCGACCGGGTCGTGGTCGGGTCGGCGGACGACGAGGTGGCCTACCGGGTCTCCGCCGTCGAGGTGCTGAGCCGCGACGAGCTGGCCCGCCGTAGCCGGAAGCTGTTCTCCCGGTCGGGCCCTGGACGCCTGGTGCTCGTCACCTGCGAGGACTGGGACGGCTCGGCCTACCGCAGCAACGTCGTCGTGACGGCCCGGCCCTCGCCCTGAGCCGGGTCAGAGGTGCTCGCGGAGCCAGCTGAAGTCGGCCATGTGCTCCGCGGCACCGCCCGGCGTCTCGCAGATCACCGGCGCACCGGCCTCGCGCACCACGCCCGCGAACTCGTCGGCGGGCAGGTGGCCCTGGCCGAAGTTGGCGTGCCGGTCGGCCCCGGAGTCGAACGTGTCGCGCGAGTCGTTGGCGTGCACCAGGTCGATCCGGCCGGTGATCGCACGGATCCTGTCGACCGCGTCGCCGAGCTCGATGCCCCCGGCCCAGGCATGGCAGGTGTCGAGGCAGAAGCCCACGCGGTCGGAGCCCTCGGCGCTGGAGATGGCGTCCCACACGCCGCCGATCCGGTCGAGGTGACGAGCCATCGCGTTGTCGCCGCCGGCGGTGTTCTCGATGAGGAGCGGGATCTTGAGGTCGGTGGCCTCGATCGCCTTGCGCCAGTTGTCGAAGCCGACCGACGGGTCGTCGGTCTTGTTGACGTGGCCGCCGTGGACGATCAGCCCCTTGGCGCCGATCTCCGCGGCCGCGTCCATGTGCTGCTGCAGCAGCTTGCGGCTCGGGATGCGGATCCGGTTGTTGGTCGTGGCGACGTTGACGATGTAGGGGGCGTGGACGTAGAGGTCCACCCCGGCCCCCTCGGCGTCGGCGCGCAGTGCCTCGGCGCCGCCGGCGTACCTGACCTCCGGTCCCTTGTAGCCCTGCGGGTCACCCAGGAAGAACTGCACGAGGGTGGTCCCGCGGGCCACCGCCTCGGCGACCGGGTCGGTCTGGTCGACGTGGGCGCCGATGCTCAGCTGGGTGCTCATGAGGACCACCCTAGGAGGACGCACAGACACCCCACGACCACGCCCGCGAGGCCGAGGGCCGCGGCCCAGCCCACCCAGTCGACGTCCGCCGGGAGGCGTGCCCAGGTCGTACGCCGGGGGCGCGGGGCCGGTCCGAGGCGGTCGGGCACCGGCGGCCCGGCCGGCGCCGGCCTCGGCAGCCGGCGCAGCAGCCTCAACGCCGCGTCGGCGCTGGCCAGGCGCTGCTCCGGGTCGGCCACGAGCAGCCGCTCGACGAGGGGCCGCAACGGGTGCGACGGGATCTCGCCCTGGCGCGACGGCGGCAGGGCGGTGATGAGCTCGAGCGCCACCCGGCCCACGGCGTAGAGGTCCTGCGTCGGCTCCGGCGGCGCGCCGCGTGCCTGCTCGGGCGCCATGTAGCCGTCGGTCCCGATCGCGCCGGGGACCGTGGTGAAGCGGCGGTCGGCGATCGGTGCCGCGACCCCGAAGTCACCGAGCCGCAGGTGGGGCGCGTCGTCGCCGGTGGCCTCGAGCAGCAGGTTGGCCGGCTTGACGTCGCGGTGGACCAGTCCCGCGCCGTGCACGGCGGCCAGGCCCATGAGCAGCTGCTCGACCAGCAGCCCGGCCGTGCCGGCGTCGAGGGGTCCGTGCTCGCGCACGAGGTCGGCGACCGACCCGCCGGCGACGAGCTCCATCGCGAGCACCACCAGGTCGTCCTCGGCCGCCCACCCGTGCGGGGCCACCACGTGCGGGTGCCGCACCCGGACCGCCTGCTCGCGCACGAAGCGGGCGAGCAGCGCCGAGCTGTGCCGGCCGAGCACCTTCACCGCGACCAGGCACCGGGTGCGCTCGTCCCAGGCCCGCCACACCGAACCCATGCCGCCGCTGCCCACCTGGTCGAGCAGCCGGTAGCGCCCCGCCACCACGACGGAGCCGCGGGTCGGAGCACGGGTCGGAGCGACTTCGGGCACCTCGTGACGCTAGCCCGGTCGTACGTCGTCGCGCGGGCGTCGTCCACAGGTCCCGGGCCCTGTGCATCGATTCCTGCAGGCGGCTGCCCCGCTGGTAGTCTTCCCCGGTTGCCTTCGGGCGACACGCACCACACGCGGCGCACGACCCACGTCGTACCCCGCCGCGAACGCACAGTCCTCCTGCCACGGAGAGCCCGTGGCCGCTCTAGCCCAGAGGAGGTGGAGACCGCTATGCGTGCCTATGAAGTGATGGTCATCCTCGACCCGAGTCTCGACGAGCGCACCATCGAGCCGTCGCTCGACAAGTACCTCAACGTGATCCGCAAGGACGGTGGCTCGATCGAGTCGCTCGACGTGTGGGGTCGTCGCCGGATGGCGTACGAGATCAAGAAGAACGCCGAGGGCATCTACGCCGTCATCAACCTGACGGCCGAGCCCGCGACGGTCAAGGAGTTCGACCGCCAGCTCACGCTGAACGAGTCGATCCTGCGCACGAAGGTCATGCGTCCCGACGCCCACTGATCGCCTTCGCGGCGTCTGTGGAAAGACCCTTCCCGCTGTCGGTGTGTGCCTGTTTGATGGGCGCATCACCGGGAGCAACCCGGATCAGCATCCTGAGGAGACCCTGACATGGCAGGCGAGACCACCATCACCGTGATCGGCAACCTCGTCGACGACCCGGAGCTGCGCTTCACCCCCTCGGGGGCTCCCGTGGCCAACTTCCGGATCGCGTCGACGCCGCGCACCTTCGACCGCCAGAGCAACGAGTGGAAGGACGGCGACACGCTGTTCCTCTCCTGCGCTGTGTGGCGGCAGGCCGCGGAGAACGTCGCCGAGTCCCTCCAGAGGGGCATGCGCGTGATCGTCCAGGGTCGCCTGAAGTCGCGTCAGTACGAGACCCGCGAGGGTGAGAAGCGCACCGTCTTCGAGATCGACGTCGAGGAGGTCGGCCCGTCGCTGCGCTCCGCATCGGCCAAGGTCACCAAGACGACCCGGTCCGGCGGCGGTGGCGGCTACTCCGGTGGCGGCGGTGGCGGCGGCTACTCGGGCGGTGGCGGCAACCAGTCCGCGCCGGCCGACGACCCGTGGGCCAGCCCGGCGCCCTCGCAGGGTGGCGGCGGCGGTTGGGGCGGCCAGTCCCAGGGCCAGCCGCAGGGTGGCGGCCAGTCCGCTCCGCCCAACGACCCGTGGGCCACGCCCGGGGTCAGCGGCGGCAACGACGAGCCGCCCTTTTAGTCCCGATCCGGGATCTCGATACGCGCCTCGTTCCTCGGCGCTGCTCGATCACCGAAGTATTCACACTCCATTCCGTCCCTGATTGCCTTCAGGGCCGGGCTCACTGAAAGGGAGCACCACAATGGCCAAGGCAATTCTGCGCAAGCCCAAGAAGAAGGTTTGCCAGTTCTGCAAGGAGAAGGCGACCGGTGTCGACTACAAGGACACCACCCTGCTCCGCAAGTTCATCTCCGACCGTGGCAAGATCCGCGCCCGTCGCGTGACCGGCAACTGCGTCCAGCACCAGCGCGACGTGGCCATCGCCGTCAAGAACGCGCGTGAGCTCGCTCTGCTGCCCTACACGTCCACCGGTCGCTGAGAGGGGCACAGAACATGAAGCTCATCCTGACCCAGGAAGTCGACGGCCTCGGTGCCCCCGGCGACGTGGTCGAGGTCAAGGACGGCTACGGCCGTAACTACCTCGTGCCCCGTGGTCTCGGCATCCGCTGGACCCGCGGCGGCGAGAAGACCATCGAGTCGATCAAGGCCGCGCGCACCGCTCGCGCCGTGCGCGACGAGGACCACGCCAAGGACGTCAAGGCCAAGCTCGAGGCCAACGCGGTCAACGTGAAGGTCCGTGCCGGTGAGGGCGGTCGCCTGTTCGGCGCCGTCACCACCTCGGAGATCGCCGACGCGATCGCCGAGGTCTCGGGCGAGAAGGTCGACCGCCGCACGATCGTCGTGGTCAACCCGATCAAGTCGCTCGGCGCCCACGAGGTGTCGGTCAAGCTGCACGACGAGGTGTCCGCCACGGTGGCCCTCAACGTCGTCCCGGCCTGACGCCGACGCACGACCCACTCGACGGCCCGCTGCCCCTCCGGGGGTGGCGGGCCGTTCGGTGTCCCGAGCGGCCCGTGGCCATCGCCTACTGGGCCGGCGGGAACCGGTTGGGTCGTGCGACGACGGCATCGATGACCACGGGCCTGTGGCCGAGCGTCTCGATGGTGATCCGGCCGGAGCGCATGCCCGAGTAGCGGTCGATGACGACGTGCTGCCGCAGCGCGCTCCTCGAGCCGCTGAGGTCGACCACGTGCCAGTCACGGCGGCCCACCCGGATGCGGACCTTGCCCATCCGCGGCCCGCTGGGCGCCAGCAGGCGCAGCTCGCCGACCTTGGCGCGCGGCAGCACGAGGCGCGCGCCCCGTCGGGTGGCCCGCACGGCGTCGCCGCCGAAGTAGCCCGTGTCCTTGACCTTCTTCCAGCCGCGCTTGCGGGCGAGGTCGGTGGGCACGAAGAACTCGATCGGGTCCGACCACGCGCTGGTGTTGCCGGCGCGGTCGAGCGTCCGGGCGGCGAAGACGTGGCGACCCGCCTTCGCGCCCATCAGTTCCCAGCGCCCGGGTGAGCACGTGACGGGCGCGCCGTTGTCGGTGCACTCGAACGACGAGCCGGGCTCGTTGCTGTTGAGCCGGATCGGGACGGTGGAGGAGGTGACCACCGGCTGGGTCGGGGTCTCCTCGTCGTAGGCGCTCTGGGTGACGAAGACGAAGGGAGCCTTGGTGTCCTGGGTCCAGCTGGTGCTGGCGGGGGTCTGGTCGAGGTCAGGGGCGTCGGTCACCGTCGGGGCCACCCCGTCGTCGGGGGTGCGGGCGGAGTCACCGAGGTCGACGGCGCGGGCGGAGAAGGCGTACGCCCCGTCGGGGAGGCCGGCGTACGACACCGGGCTGGTGCAGGCCCGCCAGTCGTGGGCCTGGGCAGGACCGGTCAGCCGGCACTCGAGGCCGAACGGTCCGGCGTCGCCGTCAAAGACCTGCGCCCCGAAGCTGAAGGTCATCGTCGAGACCCTCACGAAGCCGGCGGCGTCGGGAGGGGTGGAGGCCGACAGGACGGTGTCGGGCGGGGTGTCGTCGTCGCAACCGTCCCCGGCCGGGATCGGAACCCCCGGGATGATCTCGATCGTCGGCCGGGTCTCGTCGGTGCAGCCGGGGGACGCCCCCGCGGGTGCTGCGGTGAGCGGCACCAGTGCCGCCACCAGCGCCGTCGGGACCAGCGCGGCGCCGCGGCGCGCACGTGTCCTCGTCATGTCGACCTCCCTCGACAGGTGCATGGCTGCACCTTCCCTCGCCGTGATCAACGGCGTGAGGTGGTCCCGGTTACGAGCCAGTGGTCGCTGCGGGCCCGCCAGGACAGCAGGAGGCCCCGCGCACCCATGAACACCACCGTCATCGCCACCCACACGGCGACGACACCGTGTGGGAGCGTGGCCGCCCAGAGGGCCGCCGGTGCGTAGGCCGCGAGCACGACCAGTCCCGCCCAGGCGAGGAAGCGGCCGTCGCCGGCGCCGATGAGCACGCCGTCGAGGACGAAGACCACGCCGGCCAGGGGTTGGCCCACTGCGGCCACCAGGAGCACCGGCACCAGCAGCGCGCGGACCTCGGGGTCGCTGGTGAACAGGAACCCGATGAAGGGAGCGCTGGCCGCGAGCCCGAGGCCGGCGGCGATGCCGCTGCCCCAGCCCCAGCGGACCATCCGCCGGGTGAGGCGGCGGGTGGTGTCCACGTCGCCGCTGCCGAGCGCCCGGCCGGTGAGCGCCTGCGCGGCGATCGCGATGGCGTCGAGGGCGAAGGCGAGGAAGCTCCACAGGGTGATGGCGATCTGGTGCGTCGCCACGTTGACGTCGGTGCCGTGCGTGCCGACGCGGGTGACGGCGTACGTCCCGACGAGCAGGCAGGCGCGCAGCGCGAGGGTGCGGACGACCAGCGCCACCGCCGCGTGGGCCGCCGCGAGGATCCCCGCGCGGTCGGGGGAGAGCGGGGCGTCGTGCTCGCGCGCGGCGCGGACCACCACGGCGACCAGCCACGCCGCCGAGATCACCTGGGCGATCACGGAGCCGATCGCGGAGCCGGCGATCCCGAGGTCGAGGCCGTAGACGAGGAGGACGTTGAGGGCGATGTTGAGGCCGTTGCCGACCACGGCCACCAGCAGCGGCGTACGCGTGTCCTGCAGGCCGCGCAGGACGCCGGTCGTCGCGAGCATGACCAGCAGCGGCGTGGTGCCGAGGAAGGCGATGGCCAGGTAGGTCTCGGCGTGCGCGGCGACCTCGGTCCCGGCGTCGAAGACGGCCACCAGGGGAGGGGTGAGCAGGATCCCGCCCACCGTCGCGACGGTGCCGATGAGGATGGCCAGCCAGACGCCGTCGACGCCCTGGGCGAGGGCGCCGCGCAGGTCGCCGGCGCCGAGGTGGCGCGCGACGCTCGCGGTGGTGCCGTAGGCGAGGAAGACGCACAGTCCGACGACGGTCTGGAGGATGACCGCGGCGACCCCGAGCCCCGCCAGCTGCGGCGTGCCGAGGTGGCCCACGATCGCCGCGTCGGAGAGCAGGAACAGCGGCTCGGCCACGAGGGCGAGGAAGGCCGGGACGGCCAGGCGCAGGATCTCGCGGTCGACGGCCTTCACGATGAGTACCCTAGGAACAGCGGGCCGGGCACGCTCCGGCGCGGTCGCATACCGAGGAGTAGCAGGAGTGTCCATGGTCCTATCGGACTACCTGTGTATCGCCGTGTGGATGATGCGGGGGAGACCCCCGTCACGGGCACATGTCGACAAAGCAACAGGCATCATCCAGATGACGGACAGGTGAACGCACAGACGAGGGTGGGGATTTTCGTCCACAGGATGTGGATCGTGTTTCCGCAGGTCAGACGCCGTGTACCGGCCGGACGCCAGCCGCTTTCCACAGGGCGCTCCACCACGCGTGCACCTCCGGGGGCGTGTCGTCCACCTGCGTGCGCACGTTGTCCACAGAGCCTGTGGACAACTCGTCGCCGTCGGCTTCCCCTGGACGCGGACGAGCACGTACGGTCACGCGCGGCAAGGGCCTCGTGCGGGTGCCGTCGACGCGATGTCGGTGGCCGTCCCTAACGTCGGGCGCAGAGTGGGAGCACGTCGGAAGGAGCATCGGTGAGCGTCACCTTCGAGGGGGACACCGACGAGGCGTGGGGCGACGGCCCGGCGGCCTACGAGCCCGGTGAGTCCCCGCGCTCGGCCGGTGACCGCACGCCCCCGCAGGACAACGCCGCCGAGCAGAGCGTGCTCGGCTCGATGCTGCTCTCCAAGGACGCCATCGCCGACGTCGTCGACGTCATCAAGGGCGTGGACTACTACCGTCCCGCCCACGAGATCATCCACGACTCGATCATCGACCTCTACGGCCGCGGCGAGCCCGCCGACCCGATCACGGTGGCGGCCGAGCTGCAGAAGCGCGGCGAGCTCCAGCGCATCGGCGGGGCGCCCTACCTCCACACGCTCTCGGCCAACGTGCCCATCGCCGCCAACGCCGGCTACTACGCCGAGATCGTCCGCGACAAGGCGATCCTGCGCCGCCTGGTCGAGGCCGGCACGCGCATCGCGGCGCTCGGCTACGCCGGCGAGGGCCAGATCGACGACGTCGTGGACAGCGCCCAGGCCGAGGTCTACAAGGTCACCGACCGTCGCGCGGCCGTCGACTACGCCCCGCTGAGCGACATCATGAGCGGCGTCCTCGACGAGATCGAGGCGATCGGCAACCGCGAGGCCGGGCTCTACGGCGTGCCGACCGGCTTCGCCGACCTCGACGACCTCACCAACGGCCTGCACTCCGGGCAGATGATCATCGTCGCGGCGCGCCCGGCCATGGGCAAAAGTACCCTCGCCCTCGACTTCTGCCGCGCCGCGTCGATCCACAACAACCTCACGAGCGTCTTCTTCAGCCTCGAGATGACGCGCTCGGAGATCATGATGCGCCTGCTCTCTGCCGAGGCGAAGGTGCCGCTCAACCACATCCGCAACGGCACGATGCGCGACGACGACTGGGAGAAGCTGGCCCGCAAGATGGGCCAGGTGTCGGGTGCGCCGATGTTCATCGACGACAGTCCCAACATGACGATGATGGAGATCCGGGCCAAGGCCCGCCGCCTCAAGCAGCGCCATGACCTCAAGCTCATCGTCATCGACTACATGCAGCTGATGAGCTCGGGCAAGAAGGTCGAGTCCCGCCAGCTCGAGGTCTCGGAGTTCTCCCGCAACATCAAGCTCCTCGCCAAGGAGCTCGAGTGCCCGATCATCGCGCTGTCGCAGCTCAACCGTGGTCCCGAGCAGCGCGGCGACAAGCGCCCGATGATGAGCGACCTACGCGAGTCCGGCTCCCTGGAGCAGGACGCCGACATGGTGATCCTGCTCCACCGCGACGACGTCTACGAGAAGGAGTCGACCCGCCCCGGCGAGGCCGACCTCATCGTGGCCAAGCACCGCAACGGCCCCACCCGCGACCTCACGGTCGCCTTCCAGGGTCACTACTCCCGCTTCGTGGACATGGCCCAGGGCTGACCCGTTGGTGGTCGCGAGCACGCGAACATGACGGTACGGATGCGCCGCTCCTCCAGGTTGGCCACCTGGTTGGCGGCCATCTGCCCGAACGCGTCGCCGAGGAACGCCGCGAAGGTGACCGGTGGTGGCCCGTCGCGCTGGATCCTGGCACGCACCTGCTGGAACCACGCGAGGCTCTCGTCCGAGGAGTCGACCTCCGACGTGACCTCGAACCCTGCCGCGGCGAGCAGCCCGCGCATCTCTTCCGGGGTGGCGAGAAAGCTCGTCGAGGAGTCGTTGGCCCACGGCACGGGGTAGTGGACGTCCCCGCCCTCACCCTGCAGCACGTCGTAGACGACGAACCTGCCGCCGGGTCGGAGCACGCGGAAGGCTTCGGCGTAGAGCGCAGGTTTGTCGGCGACGTTCATCGCCACGTGCACGGTCATCGCCGCGTCCACAGCCGCGTCCGGAAGACCGGTGGCGGTGGCGTCCCCGACGAAGAAGCGAGTGCGCTCGGACAGGCCCGTCCACTCCGAGAGTGCGGTGGCCACCTCGCAGAAGTCCGGTGTCAGGTCGACGCCGGTGACCGTGCACCCCGTCACCTCGACGAGGGTCCGCGCCGGCCCGCCCAACCCACTGCCGAGGTCGAGGACATGGGAGTCGGCGTCGAGGTCGAGCGCCTCGATGATCTCGAGCGTTGCCGCACGGCCACGGATGTGGAACTCGTCGACCGGAGCGAGGTCGGCCGGCCGCAGTGCGGTGCGGTCCAGGCCGGCCGAGTCCAGGGCGGAGCCGATGGCTGCCACGAGTCCGCCGGGGCCGCTGTAGAACCGCGAGACCTGGTCCATGGCGCCATCGTGGCACGCGCGGCCGCGAGCCACCTCACCCCGGGCCGCCGGGCCCTTCGGGGTGGCTGAAGTCGTACTTGCGAGCCAGCTTCTGCGGCACCACCATCCGCCAGGCGTCGACGACCAGCTCCCGCGCCTCGTCGGCGTCCAGCTCGGCGAGCGTGGCGTGCACCCAGTTGAAGCGCAGGTCGGACGCCTGCGGCAGGTGGAAGCGGGGGTCGCTCTCGACCAGGGCGAGCCGCTCGTCCTTGGGGAAGGCGAACCCCATCACGGTCTCGTCGCGGGAGAACGCGACGAAGACGATGGAGCCGACCCGGAACTTCAGGCGGCCCGCGACCTGCACGACGTACGACCGCTCGAGCGTCTCGCCCAGGGGGAGCACGTCCTCGACGACAGCCATGCCTCCTCCCTCCTCCGTGCTGACGAGTATCCGACGATTTCCGTCGGAGGGCGAGAGGGCAGAAACTAACTAACCAGACAGTTGATAACGAGGAGGCTGCGCTCTACGGTAGGTCCGACGACGGACCCTGGAGAGGATCGGCGCATGACAGGACACGAGGTGGGCGTCCGGCTCACCGTCGACGGTGTCGGGAGCCGGCTGGCCCTCGATCCGCGGGTCACGGTGCTCGACGCGCTGCGCGACGAGCTCGGCGTGATGGCGGTGAAGAAGGGGTGCGACCACGGCCAGTGCGGTGCCTGCACGGTGATCGTCGACGGTCGGCGCATCCTGTCCTGCCTCGCGCTCGCGGCGTCGTACGACGGCGCGGACGTCACGACCGCGGCGGGCCTGGGCACCCCCGACCGGCTCAGCCCGATGCAACAGGCGTTCGCCGACCGCGACGCCCTCCAGTGCGGCTACTGCACGCCCGGTCAGGTCTGCTCCGCGGTCGCGATGCTCGAGGAGGTGCGGGCCGGGATGCCCAGCCACGTCAGCCCCGACGTCGCGGCCGCCGACATCGACCTCACCGACGCCGAGGTGCGTGAGCGGATGAGCGGCAACCTCTGCCGCTGCGGCGCCTACGTCAACATCGTCGCGGCCATCCAGGACGTCGCGCACGCGGACGGCGGTGCGGCGTGAAGCCCTTCGCCTACGAGCGCCCGACCACGGTCGACGAGGCGCTGGCCCTGGCTGCGGGCGGCGGCACGTTCCTCGCCGGTGGCACGAACCTCGTCGACCACCTGCGGCTCGGCATCGCCGAGGCCGACCGGCTCGTCGACATCACGCGCCTGCCGCTCGACGAGGTCACGGAGCGTCCGGACGGCGGCCTGGTGATCGGCGCGGGGGTGCGCAACAGCGACCTCGCCGCGCACCCGCTGGTCCGCACGCGCTTCCCGTTCGTCACCCAGGCGCTCGTCGCCGGGGCGTCCGGCCAGCTCCGCAACATGGCCACGACCGGCGGCAACCTGCTCCAGCGCACGCGCTGCGTCTACTTCCAGGACCTCACCACCCCCTGCAACAAGCGCGAGCCCGGCACCGGCTGCTCGGCCGTCGACGGGTTCGGCCGCTACAACGCGATCCTCGGCACCTCGGACGCCTGTGTCGCCACGCACCCCTCCGACCTCTGCGTCCCCCTGGCCGCGCTCGATGCCGAGGTGGTGGTCCTCGGCCCGGCCGGGGAGCGCCGCATCCCGTTCGCCGACTTCCACCGCCTGCCCGGCGACCGGCCCGACGTCGACACCACCCTCGAGCCCGGCGAGCTGGTGCTCGCCGTGGAGGTGCCGCCGCTCGACTTCGCCGTCCGCTCGCGCTACCGCAAGGTCCGCGAGCGGGCGTCGTACGCCTTCGCGCTGGTGTCGGTCGCCGCCGCGCTCGACGTGCACGACGGCACGGTCCGTGACGTACGCCTGGCGCTGGGCGGGGTCTCGCACCGCCCGCACCGGGCCCTGGCCGCGGAGGAGGCGCTGCGCGACGGCCCGGCCACGCCCGAGCTGTTCCGCGCCGCGATCGAGGTCGAGCTCGCCGCCGCCCGGCCCGGCGAGCACAACGCCTTCAAGGTGCCGATGGTCAGGAACACGGTGGTCGACGTGCTGACCCAGCTCACCGACGGGAGCGCCGCATGACCACCCTCGAGCGCGAGATCGCCACGGCGGACCTCACCCCGACCCACGACCGGATGCGGGTCGACGCACCGGCCAAGGTCACCGGCACCGCGCCCTACGCCTACGAGCAGCCCGTCGACGAGCCGTGCCACCTCGTCCCGATCGTCTCCACGATCGCGCGGGGACGCATCACCCGGATCGACGACGCGCAGGCCCGCGCGCTGCCGGGCGTGCGCCTCGTCCTCACCCACGCCAACGCGCCGCGCATCCGCGTGCGCACCGACGCGGCGCTGGTGATCCTGCAGTCGCCGGAGGTGCACCACCGCGGCGAGCTCGTCGGCGCCGTCGTCGCAGACTCACCGCAGGTGGCGCGCGAGGCCGCGGCGCTCGTGCGGGTGGAGTACGACGAGGAGCCGGCCGAGCTGGGCTTCGACATCGACGACCCGAGGGCCTACGAGCCCCGCCGGGTCAACGCGTTCAAGCACGGCTCCTACGAGCGCGGCGACGTGGACGCCGGCCTCGCCCGCGGCACCCGCGTCGAGGCCGACTACAGCCTGCCGATGGAGTTCCACTCCCCGATCGAGCCCCACGCGGTCACCGCGACCTGGCACGACGTCTCCGCGCTCAACCCGCGCGCCACCCGGCTCACGATGTACGACAGCAACCAGGGCCCGGGCGTCCACGGCGCCCTGCTCGCGCCGGTGCTGGGCCTGCTCCCGACGCAGATCGAGGTCGTCTCGCCCTATGTCGGAGGCTCGTTCGGCTCCAAGGGCTGGCCCCATCCCCACCTGGTCCTCGCGGCGATGGCGGCACGGCTGCTGCCGGGGCGGCCGGTGAAGTACGCGATGACGCGCCAGCAGACGTTCCGCACCGTCGGCCACCGGCCGGCCAGCAAGCAGCGGGTCCGGCTCTCGGTCGAGGACGACGGCCGCCTCGTCGCGCTCGACCACCAGAGCTGGCAGCCGACCTCACGGCTCAAGACCTACGTCGACCAGACCGTGTCGGCGACCCGGATGATGTACGACGTCGCGCACCTGCGCACGGTCCACCACGCAGTCACCCAGGACGCGGCACCCGGGACCTTCATGCGCGCGCCCGGTGAGTTCACCGGGATGTTCGCCCTCGAGACCGCCCTCGACGAGGCCGCCCACGCGGTCGGCGTCGACCCGGTCGAGCTGCGCGTGCGCAACGAGCCGGCGAGGGACCCCGAGTCGGGCAAGCCGTTCAGCACCCGCAACCTCGTGGCTTGCCTGCGCGAGGGTGCCGAGCTGTTCGGCTGGGTCGACCGGCAGCCGCCCGGCGCCCGGCGCGACGGCGAGTGGCTGGTGGGCCTGGGCGTCGCGAGCGCGTCGTACCCCAACCAGCAGGTCGTGCCGAGCCGTGCCGGCATCCGCTACACCGACGGGCGCTACCGCGTGGAGCTGCAGGCCGGCGACCTCGGCACCGGTGCGTGGACGATCCTCCCGCAGATCGCGGCCGAGGCGCTGGAGGTGCACGTCGACCTCGTCGACGCCGAGATCGGGCGCTCGGGCCTGCCGTGGGCGGTCCCGGCCGGCGGCTCGGTCGGCACCTACAGCTGGGGCGACGCGGTGGTGATGGCGGCGCGCAAGTTCCGCCGCAAGCACGGCCTCGTGCCCGCGGAGGGGGCGTACGAGACCGCCGCCGGCCGCCTGCCCCGCGGCACGCGCGGTCACTCGCGGCACTCCTTCGGCGCCCACTTCGCCCAGGTGCGGGTCAGCACGGTCACCGGGGAGGTGCGGGTGGAGAAGATGCTCGGGGTCTTCGCCGCGGGCCGGATCATCAACCCGCGCACCGCGCGCAGCCAGCTGATCGGCGGCATGACGATGGGCCTCTCCGCGGCGGTGCACGAGGAGGGCCACCTCGACGAGCGCTTCGGCCACGTCGTCAACGGCGACCTCGCCGGCTACCACGTCGCCGCCCACGCCGACGTGGTCGGCCTCGAGGCGGTGTGCCTCGAGGAGCACGACCCGTGGTTCGGTGCGACCGGCGCCAAGGGCATCGGCGAGCTCGGCGTGGTCGGCGCACCGGCGGCGATCGGCAACGCGATCTTCAACGCGAGCGGCGTACGGCTGCGCGACCTGCCGTTCACCCCCGACAAGCTGTTCGCCGCCTGGGGGTGAGCCGGGAACGGCTGCGCCGACCGACTGCCCTTGGGGTGAGGCAGAAGCTCGCGCGGCCGATCTAGGGTCGTCGGCGTCATGAGCACCGACAGTCCCGCCCGCGACGGGCGCGTCCTCACCCTGACCTACACCAGCTCGGCCAGCCGCCTGATGTCCGTCGGCCAGCTGGTCGAGCTGATCGAGCAGATCCGGCCCAAGAACGAGCGCCTCGGCGTGACCGGCCTGCTGCTCTACAGCGGCGGCAACGTCATCCAGACGCTCGAGGGCGAGGCGGCCGTCGTCGACGGCCTGCTGAGCCAGATCGGGGCGGACCCGCGCCACTCCGGCGTACGCGTCGTGGACCGGAGGTACGTCGACGAGCGGGCCTTCTCGACGTGGTCGATGGGCTTCCGCAACGTCACCGCGCGCGAGGTCGCCGACCTGCAGGACTTCACCGAGCTCGCCCGCCAGTCGGTGGGTGACGACCTCAGCGCCCACGCCGTCGCGGCGTTCGGGCTGCTGGAGACCTATCGCGTCAACGCCGTGTGAGCCACCCCGGCGCGGGTTTCGCGAGCGGTCGTAGGGTCGGGCCCATGCAGACTCGCACTCTCGGCAAGCAGCAGGTCGGCGCGATCGGCCTCGGCCTGATGACCTTCGACCAGACCGGCACCCAGCCCCGCCAGCAGCTCCTCGACACCGTGACCGCGGCGCTCGACGCGGGCGTCACGCTCTTCGACACCGCCGACGCCTACGGCCCCGGGGACGAGAAGGGAGCCGGCGCCCAGGGCGAGAACGAGCGGCTCATCGCCTCGATCCTCGACGAGCTCGGAGTACGCGACCGGGTCCTGCTCGCCACCAAGGGTGGGCACGTGCGCACGGACGGCGGCGACTGGGACCTCGACAGCTCGGCGGAGCACCTGCACCGCGCGGTCGACGACAGCCTCGCCCGCCTCGGCGTCGAGCAGCTCTTCCTCTGGCAGCACCACCGGCCGGACCCGAAGGTGCCCTACGACGAGGTGATCGGCACCATGAAGGAGATCGCCGACAGCGGCAAGGTCGCCCACCTCGGCCTCTCCAACGCCGACCCCGACCAGATCCGGGCGGCGAAGGCCGTTCTCGGTGACGCGCTGATCAGCGTGCAGAACGAGTTCAGCCCCAAGTTCCGGAGCAGCCGCCCCGAGATCGACGTGTGCGAGGAGCTCGGGCTCGCCTTCCTGCCGTGGAGCCCGCTCGGTGGCCTGTCGGACGCCAAGGAGCTCGCCGACAAGCACCCCGCCTTCGCCGAGGTCGCGGCCGATCGTGGCGTCAGCGCCCAGCAGGTCGCGCTCGCCTGGGAGCTCGCCCAGTCGCCGTGCGTGATCCCGATCCCCGGCGCGAAGCGGCCCTCCTCGATCATCGACTCCGCCGCGGCCGCCGAGATCGAGCTCACCGACGACGAGCTCGCCCGGCTCGACGCCAGCTGACGCAGATGGACCGGCCGCTGCTCGCCCGCGCCGTCGACGCCGCCATGGACCGCTCGCTGGTCCTCGGCTACACGACGATCGGCCTCGCCGTCCGCCGTGCGCTTCCGGGGTGGCCGCCCGACCCGCTGCCGCGCTCGCTCGAGGGGCGGCACGTGCTCGTCACCGGCGCCAGCTCCGGCCTCGGCGTCGCGACCGTCGAGGGACTGGCCGACCTCGGCGCGACGGTCCACATGCTCGTGCGCGACGAGGCCAAGGGAGCCGGGGTCGCCGACCGGATCCGGGCCGCGCACCCCGGCGTGGAGCTCCGGCTCTGGCGCTGCGACGTCGCCGACCTCGACGACGTACGCCGCTTCGCGTCCGACTTCGCTCGCGAGGTGCCCGAGCTGCACGCGGTCGTGCACAACGCCGGCGTCATGCCGCCGGAGCGCACCGAGTCGCCGCAGGGCCACGAGCTCAGCATGGCCGTGCACGTGCTCGGCCCGGTCGTGATGACCGAGGCGCTGCGCGGTCCGCTCGCCGGCGGGCGGGTGGTGCTGGTGAGCAGCGGCGGGATGTACGGCCAGCCGCTGCGCGCCGACGACCCGGAGTACACCACCGGCGACTACTCGCCCACCACGTCGTACGCCCGCTCCAAGCGCTGGCAGGTCGAGCTGGGGCCGCTGCTGGCCGAGCGGTGGCACGCCGACGGCATCACCGTGGCCGTCATGCACCCCGGCTGGGCCGACACCCCGGGCGTGCAGGAGTCGCTGCCGACCTTCCGCAGGATCACCCGGCCGGTGCTGCGCGACGACGCGCAGGGCGCCGACACGAGCGTGTGGCTGGCCGCGGTGCAGCCCGCGCCCCCCACGGGCCGCTTCTGGCACGACCGCGTCGAGCGCCCGACCAACCTGTTGCCGACGACCCGCACGTCCGACGACGACCGGGCCCGTGCGTGGACCTGGCTGCTCGCCGCCACGGATCTCGACGAGGTGGGCCGGTCCCCTGCGTGAGCCGACGCGACCGCGACCAGAAGACTTGACTCGTTCAAGAAAAGGGGACAGGGTGGCGAGGGATGGACGACAGCGACTTCGAGGACCTGCTCCGCGGCGCTGACCTGAGGGTCACCCGCCCGCGACTGGCCGTCCTGCGCGCCGTACGACGTCAGCCGCACGCCGACACCTCCAGCGTCCTCGCCGCGGTCCGCGACGAGGAGCCGAGCGTCTCCCACCAGGCCGTCTACGACGTGCTGGGCGCCCTGACCGAGTCGGGCCTGGTGCGCAAGATCCAGCCCGCCGGGTCGGTCTCGCGCTACGAGCTTCGGGTGGGCGACAACCACCACCACCTCGTGTGCCGCTCGTGCGGCGCGGTGGCCGACGTCGACTGCGCCGTCGGCGTACGTCCCTGCCTCGACGCCTCCGACACCCACGGCTTCGTCATCGACGAGGCCGAGGTCACCTACTGGGGCACCTGCTCCGACTGCTCCACCTTGATCCGACCTTGATCCGACCCTGATCCGACTGCCCGTTCGTGACACCACGCAGGCACAACCCGAGCACCACGAAAGGTTTCCGATGACCGACAGCCAGGACAACAGCGCACCCGAGAGCCCCCAGGGGGTGGACCGCAAGGCCGAGGCCGGGTGCCCGGTGATGCACGACTCCGCGACGGCGCAGGGCAGCGAGAGCGAGAACCCCGTCATCGACGCCCCGGAGCCCACGGGACACCGCCCGCGCACCAACCAGGACTGGTGGCCCAACCAGCTCGACCTCTCCGTCCTCCACGCGCACTCGCCCAAGGGCAACCCGCTGGGCGCCGACTTCAGCTACCGCGACGAGTTCGCGAAGCTCGACGTCGAGGCGCTCAAGAGCGACATCGCCCAGATGCTGCGCACCTCGCAGGACTGGTGGCCGGCCGACTTCGGTCACTACGGCGGCCTGATGATCCGGATGAGCTGGCACTCCGCGGGCACCTACCGTGTCCACGACGGTCGTGGCGGTGCGGGCGACGGCGGACAGCGCTTCGCCCCGCTCAACAGCTGGCCCGACAACGCCAACCTCGACAAGGCGCGGCGCCTGCTGTGGCCGGTGAAGCAGAAGTACGGCCAGAAGATCTCGTGGGCCGACCTGCTCGTGCTCGCGGGCAACGTCGCGCTCGAGGACATGGGCTTCGAGACCTTCGGCTTCGCCTTCGGTCGCGAGGACGTGTGGGAGCCGGAGGAGATCTTCTGGGGTCCCGAGGACACCTGGCTCGGCGACGAGCGCTACTCCGGCGAGCGTGAGCTCGGCGACGGCCTCGGCGCCGTGCAGATGGGCCTGATCTACGTGAACCCCGAGGGCCCCAACGGCAACCCCGACCCGGTGGCGTCGGCGCGCGACATCCGCGAGACGTTCGCCCGGATGGCGATGAACGACGAGGAGACCGTCGCGCTCATCGCCGGCGGCCACACCTTCGGCAAGACCCACGGCATCGGCGACCCCGACCTCATCGGCCCGGAGCCCGAGGGCGCACCCCTCGAGAACCAGGGCCTGGGCTGGATCAGCTCCTACGGCACGGGCAAGGGCGGCGACACGATCACCTCCGGCCTCGAGGTCACGTGGACCGACAAGCCGACGCAGTGGAGCAACCGCTACTTCGAGATCCTCTTCGGCTACGAGTGGGAGCTCACCGAGAGCCCGGCCGGGGCGAAGCAGTGGGTCGCCAAGACCGACGAGGAGATCATCCCCGACGCGCACGACCCGCAGAAGAAGCACCGCCCGACGATGCTCACCTCCGACCTGGCGCTGCGCGAGGACCCGGCCTACGAGAAGATCTCGCGCCGCTTCCTGGAGAACCCCGAGGAGTTCCGCCTCGCCTTCGCCAAGGCCTGGTACAAGCTGCTGCACCGTGACATGGGCCCGGTCGGCCCGCACATGCTCGGCCCGTGGGTGCCGGAGCCGCAGGTGTGGCAGGACCCGGTGCCGGCCGTCGACCACGAGCTGGTCGACGAGGCGGACGTCGCCGCGCTCAAGGAGAAGCTCCTCGGCTCCGGCCTGTCCGTCGCGCAGCTGGTCTCGCTCGCCTGGGCGTCGGCCTCGACCTTCCGCGGCACCGACAAGCGCGGCGGCGCCAACGGCGCGCGGATCCGCCTCGAGCCGCAGCGCGGCTGGGCGGTCAACGCCGACCTCGACCTCGACACCTCGCTCGGGGCGATCGAGCGCATCCAGCAGGAGTTCAACGGCGCCGGCGCCAAGCAGGTCTCGATCGCCGACCTGATCGTCCTCGGCGGCGCGGCGGCGATCGAGAAGGCGGCCGAGGACGCCGGTCACGACGTGACCGTGCCCTTCACCCCGGGTCGTACCGACGCCACCCAGGAGGACACCGACGTCCAGTCCGTCGGCTACCTCGAGCCGCGCGCGGACGGCTTCCGCAACTGGGTCCGCCCGGGCGAGAAGCTCCAGCCCGAGAAGCTGCTGGTCGACAAGGCCTACCTGCTCGGCCTCTCCGCACCGCAGATGACCGTGCTGCTCGGCGGCCTGCGCGCCCTCGGCGCCAACGCCGGCGGCACCGCCCACGGCGTGCTGACCGACCGTCCGGGCACCCTCACCAACGACTTCTTCGCCCACCTGCTGGCCCCGGGCACGCAGTGGAAGGCGTCGCAGTCGGAGGAGGGCGTCTACGAGATCCGCGACGTCGCCTCGGGTGAGCTCAGGTGGACCGCGACCGCCGTCGACCTGGTGCTGGGCTCCAACTCCCAGCTGCGGGCGCTCTCGGAGGTCTACGCCAGCGAGGACGCGCGCGACAAGTTCGTCGCCGACTTCGTCGCCGCATGGGCGCAGGTCATGGACAACGACAGGTTCGACCTGCGCTGAGTCGGCTCGACGTCATGGGGATCGCGGGTGCGGACCCGCGATCCCCATGACGCACGCGTCGGGCAACGTCGACCAGCCCTGCAGGCTCGCCGAGCAGTTCCCGGAGGACTAGCCTCGCCATGAGACCTGCAGGAGGCTCCGATGAGCGCGACGACGTCCTGGCGACTGCCCGAGGTCGTGGCCGGCTGGGTCACCGACGGCGGCCTCGAGACCGACCTGATCTTCCACCGCGGCCTCGACCTCCCGGACTTCGCGTCCTTCCCGCTGCTCGACGACGAGCAGGGCCGCGACGTGCTCGCGGACTACTACCGCGCCTACGCCGTCGTGGCCGCGGGCGCGGGCGCCGGCCTGCTGCTGGAGACGCCGACCTGGCGGGCCAACACCGACTGGGGCGCCCGGCTGGGGTACGACGCCCAGGCGCTGCGCCGGGTCAACCGGGCGGCCGTCGACCACCTGCGTGGCCTCGCTGACGAGGTGTCCGCCGACGTGGCGGACGTGCTCGTGGTCGGGGTGGTGGGACCCCGCGGCGACGGCTACCTCGCCGGCGACCTCGACGCGAGCCGCTACGCCGACTACCACCGGCCCCAGCTCGCCGCCTTCGCCGAGGCGGGCGCGGACCTCGCGACGGCGTACACCCTGACCACGGTCGCCGAGGCGACCGGAGTGGTGCGCGCGGCGCAGGACGTCGGCCTGGCGGTGGCGATCTCCTTCACCGTCGAGACCGACGGACGACTGCCGGACGGCACCGCGCTCGGTGACGCGGTCGAGCAGCTCGACGCGGGCACCGACCGGGGCGCCGCACACCTGCTCGTCAACTGTGCCCATCCCGACCACGTGGCTCCCGGGCTCGACGCCACCGCGCCGTGGGCCGGGCGGATCGCGGGGCTCCGGGTGAACTCCTCGCGGCTCAGCCACGCCGAGCTCGACGAGGCCGAGGAGCTCGACGAGGGCGACCTGCGCGACCTCGCCGCCACGACCCACGCGCTGGCCGAGGCGCTGCCGTCGGTGAGCATCGTGGGCGGTTGCTGCGGTACGGACGTGCGCCACGTCGCAGCGATGTGGGACGGCTGGTCGCCGGCAGCTCCGCGGTGATCAGGCCGGCATCTCGACGCGGAGGAACCGCACCGTGCGGTCCATCGCCGCGACGAACGCCGGGCCGAACGCGTGCCCGTCGTCGTACCACTCCAGGGTCGAGTCGACGCCCGCCCGGGTCAGCGCCCGCTGGGTCGCGCGGGCCCACCGGGGTGGGCACGTGTCGTCGAAGCGGCCGTGGGCCAGCAGCACCGGCTCGGTGATGTCGCCGAACGCGGGCCGGGACGAGACGCCCCGCCAGAACTCCGGGTCGTCCCCGGGCAGGCCGTGGCGTCCGCGGAAGCCGGCCCGCAGCTGGGCGACCGGCGCGTCCGGGCGCTGGAAGTGGTCGAAGTTCTGCCCCTCCAGGCTGGACACCGAGGCCCACGCGACCCCGGCCGCGACGAGGCCCGAGTCGGCGGCCAGCGCCTTGAGCACGACCCCGCTGCCCATCGACCGGCCGAAGAGCGCGATCCGGTCCGGGTCGACCCGGACGTCGCCCGACTCACGCAGCGCGTGGACCGCCGCGACGACGTCGGCGGAGTAGCCGAGCCGCACGGCCGTCTCGATGCGCGGGTCGTCGGTGGACTCGGCGTGGTTGCGGTAGTCGACGTGCAACGCCACGAAGCCCCGCTGGGCGAGGAAGCCGCGCTCGCGCGTCATGCCCTGGCCGCGGACGTAGGTCGCGGGGTCGATGTAGCCGTGCGCCAGCACCACGGCCGGCCACCCCTGACCACCCAGCGGACCACGCCCGGTCGGCACGTCGAGGACGCCACTGATCCGCAGCGGTGCCGTGCCCGCGCCGGCGGTGGTCGAGGCGAAGGTGACGTCGTACGACGTGTAGGCGGGGGTCCGCTCACGCACGGTCCCCAGCCGCAGGTCCCCGCCCGTCAGGTCGGCCGCGGCGAGCGCGGCGACGGAGACGGGGTCCGGCTTCTCGGCCGGGGTCCCCTGCGCGGAAGGTGACGCAGGTGATGACGTGGGGGAGGGCTCGGGCGCCGACGTGGACGGTGGGGACTCCGGCGACCCGGTGCAGGCGGCGAGCAGCGGCAGCATCGCGAGTGCAGCGGCGCCGCGGCGCCAGGGGCCGGCCATGGCACCCAGTGTGCGGGACCCGGTCACACCTGCGGCCGCTCGCGCGTCGAGTGGTTGACGCACACTGCAGACGGAAGGGTGGGGCCATGGACCAGACGGAGATCTTCGAGGCCGAGCGGCCGCGACTGGTCGCTCTCGCCAGCCGCGTGCTGGGCGACCACGCCGAGGCCGAGGACGTCGTCCAGCGAGCCTGGCTCAGGCTCGACCGCGCGGACACCGGCGACATCGAGAACCTGCCCGCCTGGCTGACGACGGTGACCACCCGGCTGTGCCTGGACCGCCTCCGGGCGCGCACTCCGGTGCCCGTGGAGGAGATCGAGGTCGCCGAGACGTCACCGGACCCGGCCGACGACGTGGCGCTCGCCGACACCGTGGGCATCGCCCTGCAGGCGGTGATCGACCGCCTGTCTCCCCGCGAGCGCGTCGCCTTCGTGCTCCACGACAGCTTCGGCTTCGACTTCGGCACGATCGCCGCCGTCCTGGACACCACTCCCGTCGCGGCCCGCAAGCTCGCCTCGCGGGCCCGGTCCAAGGTCGCGCAGCCGGCGGCCGAGGACGCCCTGGCGGACTGGGAGGTGGTCGATGCGTTCATGGCGGCTGCCCGCGGGGGCGACTTCGAGCGGCTGCTGCACCTGCTCGCGCCCGACGCCGTCGTGGGTGCCGACGAGGCCGCGATCCTGGCCGGCACTCCCGCCACGATCGAGGGTCGCGACGACGTCGCCGCCTTCTTCAACGGCAGCGCCCAGTCGGCGCTCGCCGTGTTCGTCGGGGACCGCCCCGCCTCGGCCTGGTTCCTGCGCGGCGAGGCGAAGGTCGTCTTCGACTTCACCGTCGACCACGGCCAGGTGCGGGGCATCACCTTCCGCGCCGACCCAGCGGTCCTCGCCCAGGTCGTACGCCGTGCCGGAGCCGACCGGAGGTGACCCGGGTGAGGTCGTGTCCCAGCGGGGAGGGGCAGCCGTTGCGACACGCCATGGACCAGATCCGGCGCGCATGTGCCGAGCAATGCGACACGGGGTGTGACACGACGGGACGCGAGCGGCCGCAGGTCTTGGTCGACCAGGTGTCACATCCGGTCACACCTGTGCCCGCCCGATCGTCAGAGCAGTAGGACCCATCGGAGGAGAGGGAACCATGAAGACCATGACCTGCCGCCAGCTGGGCGGCCCCTGCGACCTCGCGCACCGCGGGGAGACCCACGACGACGTGATCAACGCGCAGGACAAGCACCTCAAGCAGGCCGAGAAGGACGGCGACGCCGCCCACCAGCCGGCGCGCGACGAGATGAAGGCTCGCTGGCGGCACCCGAAGAAGTCGCTCGGGTGGTACCGCGAGATGAAGCAGGCCTTCGCGGACCTGCCGGAGGGCTGAGCTGAGGCAGCAGCCCTCAGCGGGCCCGGCGGTCGGCCAGCAGCCAGGCGGCGCCGGCGCTCACGGCGGTGACGCCGAGCACTGACGGCCACGTGCCGACCTTCTTGGCCAGGGGGTGCGAGACGCCCATCGCGGTCCAGTAGGCCGCGGTCAGGCCGGCGGCCAGCGGCGCGCCACCCACGGCGTACCACTGGCGCGCGGCCAGCGCGTTGGCCCCGAGCATGGCGGCTCCGCCGAGGGGGCGTACGCCGGTCCGCTGGGCCAGGCCGAAGCCTCCGACGAGGCCGCCGGCGAGCAGGGGAGCAGTGGGGATGCTGGTGAGGTCGGGCACCGCTCGAGCCTAGCCAGCGACCCCAGCCCCGATGCGGTCGACGGTCCGGGCTCGCCTAGCGGAGAGGGGCCTACTTCGACGGCTCCGGGGTGTCGACGTCGGCGCACTTCACCTTGGGGTTGAGGCCGGTGTAGTTCAGGGGGCCGGCGACGATGTTGAGGGCGATGTCGCTGGCCTCGGAGCAGTTGGTCTTGGCGTCGTCGAAGTAGCCGCGCTGGAAAGCGGCGAACGCGCCGATGACCAACCAGATCACCAGCAGCAGTCCGATGATTCGTCCCATGGAAACCCCTCCTCCTCGATCCGGCCGTGGTGGCCGGCCGATCGAGTCTTCCCCGCCGCGGGTCCGGCGTGCCACCCTCCCAGGGGTAGGGGGCCCTACTGTGCGCCCATGACGATCTTCACGGTGGGCTTCGCCCTGCTGGCGGGGCTGCTCCACGTCTACATCTGGGTGCTCGAGTCCTTCCGGTGGACCGAGCCGTCGACGCGCAAGACCTTCGGGGTCTCCGAGGCCGACGCCGAGACCACCAGGCCGCTGGCCTACAACCAGGGCTTCTACAACCTCTTCCTCGCGATCATCACCTTCGTCGGCCTCGCGCTGCTCAAGAGCGAGCACTGGGTCGGCTCGGCGCTCGCGCTGGCCGGCACGGGGTCGATGCTCGCGGCCGCGGTCGTCCTCGTCACCCACGACCGCTCGATGATGCGCGCCGCCCTGACCCAGGGGACCCTGCCGGCGCTCGCGGTGCTGTTCCTGCTGCTGGAGCTCTAGCCGGACCGGTCTCCGGCTACTGGCCCAGCCAGGTGTGCACCGACGACACGACCGAGGCGCCCTCGCCGGTCGCCGAGGCCACCCGCTTCATCGAGCCCGACCGGATGTCGCCACCCGCGAAGATGCCCGGCACCGTCGTGGCGAGGTCCTCGGGCGGCACGTCCTCGATCCAGCGCTCGCGCGGGATGTCGCGACCGGTGAGCACGAAGCCCTTCTCGTCGCGCAGCACCTCGTCCGGCAACCAGCCGCACTCGGGCGCAGCGCCGAGCAGCAGGAAGAGCCCGCGCGCCTCGACGCGCTCGTGCTCGCCGCTGTCGAGGTCCTCGACGTCGACCCAGGCGAGGTGGCCGACGTCGTCGGGGCCGCCGTCGACGACCCGCGCCGACCCGCGCACGGTGATCCGCGGGTTCCACTCGACCTCGTTGATGAGGTACGACGACATGGTGGCCGTCAGGTCGGGTCGGCGGACCACGATCGTCACGCTGCTCGCGAACCGGGCCGCGTGGACCGCCGCCTGCCCGGCCGAGTTGCCCCCGCCCACGACGACCACGTGGTCGCCGGCGAGCTCGCGTGCCGCGGCCATCGCCGCGCCGTAGAACACCCCGCGGCCCACCAGCTCCTCCAGCGAGTCGACGCCGAGCCGTCGGTAGTCGACCCCCGTCGCGACGAGCACCGAGCGGGCGCGTACGTCGCCGCCGTCGGTGTGCACGACGTGGTGCCCGCCGTCGGTGGCCGGCGTCAGCCCGACCGCCGGCCACCCGGTGAAGAACCGGGTGCCGAAGCGCAGCGCCTGCCCGCGGGCCCGCTGCGCCAGCCGCATCCCGGAGATCCCGCGCGGGAAGCCGAGGTAGTTGCGGATCATCGAGCTGGTGCCGGCCTGGCCGCCGATCGCCTCGGCCTCCAGGCAGACGGTCGACAACCCCTCGCTGGAGGCGTACACGCTGGCGGCCAGCCCCGCCGGGCCGGCGCCCACCACGACCAGGTCGACCACGTCGTCGACCTCGATGTCGTCGGGGCGGCCGTAGAGCTGGTTGGCCAGGGCCCGCACGCTGGGGCAGTGGCCGCACCAGCCGACCAGTGAGGAGACGACGGGCCACCTGCCCTCGTCCTCGGGGCACTTCGCCATGACCTCACGGCCCACCGCGCTGTCGGGGTGGTGCACGCCCGCCGGCAGCCCGACGCGGCCGAGGTAGTCGAGCAGCTCGCGGGTCAGCGCGTCCTTCTCCGGCGTGATGATCCGGACGTTCTCGACCACGGGCGTCGCGACGGTCGCGTTCCACTCGTTGAGCATCTCGCCCACCGCGCCGTGGAACTCCTCGTCACGCGGCCCCTGCGGCATGAGCAGCAGCGCGTCGACCTTCCCGGCCGCGACCGCGTGGCGGAAGGCCTGGTTGTCGTCGCGGAAGCGGCTGATGTGCGACACGATCAGGCGCCGCGCGGTCGGAACTGCCTTCCGCGTGCCGCTGATCAGGGCGTGGAGCTTCTCCTGGTCGTGGTCGCTGTCGATCACGAACAGCGCGACCTGGTGCCCCGAGGCCATCAGCTCCTCGGCCGTCGCCTTCGCGGTGGCCTCGTCCTGCACCAGCCGTACGTCGTACTCCCGCTCGTAGCGCGCGAAGGCCTCGGCCAGCACGTCGCCGTGGTGTGCGGAGGCGATGACGATGGCGGGCGCTCCCATGACGAGAGCCTAGTGCGCGGGTCAGCCGGTGAGGTTGTGCACGAAGCACCAGCGCCAGGACTCACCGGGCTCGGCGGACTCGGCGACCGGGTGGAGGGTCTCGTGGAAGTGGGCGCTCGCGTGCTTGCCGATCGAGGAGTCGCAGCAGCCGACGTGGCCGCACTCCAGGCACTGGCGCAACGACACCCAGCGGGTGCCGTCGGCCAGGCAGGTCGCGCACGCCGGGTCGTCGACGGTCTCGACGGCCGGGAACGCGGTGAGGTCGTCGCACGAGCGGCCGGCGGTGAAGGCGAGGGTGCCGCTGCGCACGCTCTCGCGGGCCTCGGAGCCGAAGTCGAGCATCGACTCCTCGATGTCGAGCATCCCGAGCACCTGGCTGACCACCTCGGAGGGCACCTTGCCCTTGCTCCGCACGAGCAGCACCTTGGCCCGCTCGGCCTCGATCATCTCCCTGCGGATGCGCGCGTAGAGCTCCGACGGGGTCTCCTCGCCGGGGGTGGTCGCCAGCTGCTCCCACGCGGCGAACGTGCGCTGGTCGAGGCGCGTACGGATCTGCGTGGCGACGCCGTGGTGGTCGTCGTAGTCCAGCTCGTCGAGCCGCGCGAAGCCGGCGTCGGCGGCCTGCTGCAGGAGCGCGGCCCGGGCGAGCGCGTCCTCCGCGGGGTCGGGAGCAGGTACGCCGAGGAGCCGGGTCAGCAGCGGCAGGGACAGCCCCTGCAGGAACAGCGTGCCGGCCACCACCGTGAAGGCGACCAGCAGCAGCACCTCGCGGTGCGGCGCGGTCTCCGGGATGACGAACGCGGCGGCCAGGGTGACCACGCCGCGCATGCCCGCCCAGCCGATCAGGAAGGTCCACGAGGCCGGGAGGGGGTTGTCGCCCAGGCGGCGCAGCAGCCAGGTCGCGTAGACCCAGGTGAGGCGCACGGCGATGACGGTCGCGAGGGTGGCGCCGCAGACCAGGGCGATGCGGCCGATCGAGAGGGTCGAGTCGGCGACGTCGGCCAGGATCCAGTCGAGCTGCAGGCCGATGAGCAGGAAGACCGTGTTCTCCAGGACGAAGGCGATCGTGCGCCAGGTGATCCGCTCGGTGATGCGCGACTGCGCGGTCTGGATGATCGGCGCCTTGTGGCCCAGCAGCAGGCCGGCGACGACCACCGAGATGACGCCGGAGGCGTGCGCCTCCTCGGCGGCGACGAAGGCCGCGAAGGGCGTGAGGAAGGAGATCGCGGTGTCCATGAGCGGGTCGGTGATCCGCTTGCGCAACCAGGCGACCAGCGCGAAGACCGCGAAGCCGATGAGCACCCCGCCTCCGGCAGCGCGCACGAAGTCGATCCCCACCTCCGCCATGGCGACGCCCCCGGAGATGGCGGCGATCGCGGTGCGGAGGGCGACCAGAGCGGTGGCGTCGTTGAGCAGCGACTCGCCCTCGAGGATCGTCACGACCCGTCGGGGCAGCCCGATGCGCCGGGCGACGGCCGTGGCGGCGACCGCGTCGGGCGGGGCGACCACCGCCCCGATCGCGATCGCGGCGGCCCAGCCGATGCCCGGGACGAGCCACTGCACGACGGCGCCGACCGCCAGCGAGGTGAGCACCACCAGCACGACCGAGAGCCGCAGGATAGAGCCCCGGTTGGCGTTGAAGTCGACCAGCGAGGTCTGGATCGCCGCGGCGTAGAGCAGCGGCGGCAGCAGCCCCAGCAGGACCACCTCGGCCTCGAGGTGGATGGTGGGCACGCCGGGCACGTAGGAGACCGCGGCGCCCACGACGATCAGCAGCAGCGGTGCGGGGACGCGCAGTCGCTCACTGACGGCGGTCGCGGCCAGGACGATGGCTGCCATCGACACCAGCAGCAGGGCGAGCTCCACCGCTCGAGTCTGGCAGACCTCCCCGGTCCTGGCGGACGGCGTTCAGCGCACGACGTCGTAGCGCTGCAGCGTGATCCCGTTGGAGTAGGCCGCGTGCTCGACCAGCGCGAGCCTGGTCTTGTCGCCCTCCCCGAAGAGCCGCTTGCCGCTGCCGAGCACGAGCGGGAAGACGAGCAGGTGGTAACGGTCGACCAGCCCGGCGGCCGCCAGGCCCTGGGCGAGGGTGGCGCTGCCGTGCACGTGGATCTCCCCGCCCTCGGTCTCCTTGAGCTCGGCGACCTCGTCGAGGGAGCGCAGGACCGTGGTGTTGTGCCACTCCGGGTCCTGCAGGGTGGAGGACACGACGTACTTCGGCATCGCGTTGTAGGTGGCGAACTCCTCCATCGACGGCCACACCGGCGCGAACTCGCCGTAGGACTGCCGGCCCAGCAGGAGCGCGGTCGCCTCGAGCGTCTCGCGGCCCTTGATCTCGTAGGCCGCCTCGTCGAAGGCGACGTCCTTGAAGGTCCAGCCGGCGTGCGGGTGCTCGCCGCCGCCGGGCGAGTCGACGATGCCGTCGAGGGTGATGAACTCGGTCACGACGATGGGACGCATGGTGGGGCCTTTCAGGCGGTGGGTCGGGTGGGGCGGATCGGGCGGGGTGGTCCGGTGGTCAGGCCGCGAGCAGGTCGTCGACCTGGTTGATCGAGGCCGAGGCACCCTCGACGACGCCCATCGACAGCACCTGCTCCAGCGCCTCGGCGGAGGCGTACGTCGCGACGAAGATGGCACGCGTGGCGCCGTCGACCTCGGCGAACTCGTAGACCTGGGCCGACTCGGGCATCTCGCGGTTGGGGGTGAAGGACTCGTCGAGCGCGAAGCCGTCGTTGAAGGTGAAGCGGTCCGGCGCGGAGACGGAGGTGACGTCCCAGTAGGCGTAGTACCTCTGACCCTCGGGGCTGGTCAGGTAGTAGTTCATCCGGCCGCCCGCGGCCATCTCATGGTCGACGAAGGTGGCCGGCCAGCCCGGAGGGCCCCAGACGCGCTCGAGCTGGCGCGGGTCGGCGTAGACCTGCCACACGCGCTCGACGGGTGCGGCGAAGTCGGCGGTGATGGTGAGGGTGAGGGCGTCGAGGTCGTGCTGGACGTCGGTGACAGGCATGGCTCTAGTCCGTTCGGGAGGTGGGTGGGTCCTGCTGCTGGTCCTGCTGGTTGTCGGTGGCGAGGAGCTCGTCCATGCGCGAGATGCGGCCGCGCCAGAGGGCCTCGAGCTCGGTGAGCATCAGCCCCACCGACCGCACGGCCTCCACGTCGCCGCTGGCGAGGGCCTCGCGGCCCTGCCTACGCTTGGTCAGCAGGCCGGCGCGCTCCAGCACGGCGACGTGCTTCTGGACGGCGGCGAAGCTCATGTCGTAGCCCCGCGCCAGGGTCGAGACGGAGTGCTCGCCGGCCAGCACGCGTCGCAGGATGTCGCGCCGCGTGCGGTCGGCGAGCGCGTGGAACCAGGCGTCCGCCTGGTCCTCGTCCGTCTCGCTCATGGTGCGAATCTACAACCATGTGGTTGTAGGTTGTCAAGGGGCTGCGCTCGGAAGCTGTCGTCGCGACTGATGTATGGGTCGGCGGTGATGGGGAACCGGTCCCTCTGAAAGGGTGGAACGAGTGCCGCTCCGAGTACGATCACGACTTGGTGCGCATCCGTGCCGCGATCTGTCGAGAGAAGTGGGGCACGTCCAGTGCACAGACTCGTAGCAGGACTCCGTCTCGGGGGTCGCTACGTGCTCGAGGAGCGCATCGCGTCCGGCGGCATGGCCGACGTGTGGCGGGGCCTCGACGACGTCCTGCAGCGCAACGTCGCGGTCAAGGTCATGCGAGCCGATCCCGACAACGAGGAGATCTTCGCCGAGCGCTTCCGCGACGAGGCGCTCCACTCGGCGGCGCTGCTGCACCCCAACATCACCACCGTCTTCGACTACGGCGAGGACGACCACCTGTCCTACCTAGTGATGGAGCTCGTGCAGGGCCTGCCGCTCTCGGCGGTGATCCGCGACCAGGGCGCCCTGCCGCCCGAGACGGTGCGCTCGATCCTCGGCCAGGCCGCCCTCGCGCTCGGCACCGCGCACGAGGCGGGCGTGGTGCACCGCGACGTGAAGCCGGCCAACATCCTGGTCCGCGAGGACGGGATGGTGAAGCTGACCGACTTCGGCATCGCCCGCGCCACCGACGCGATCGGCCACACCCGGGTCGGCGAGATGCTCGGCACGCCCAACTACATCAGCCCGGAGCAGGCCGTCGGGCAGCAGGCGACCGGTGCCAGCGACCTCTACGCCCTCGGTGTCGTCGCGCACGAGATGTTCACCGGCAAGCGTCCCTTCGACCGCGGCACCCCCATCGCCACGGCCATGTCGCACGTCAACGAGCCCCCGCCGCCCCTCGGTGACGACGTGCCGGCCGACCTGCGCGTGGTGGTCGAGGCGCTGCTCGAGAAGGACCCCGCCGATCGCCCCGAGAACGCCCGCGCCGTGGCCGTCATGCTCGGCGTGCCCACCGGCGACGAGCTGTCCGACCTCGACATCGACCCCGCCGCCGGCGTGCCCAGCGGCTACGTCGTGCTGCCGGTGACCCCGCTGACGCCGGCCACGCCGCTGAAGACCGTGCCGCCCGCCGAGGAGCACCGCAACGGCGCCTCCCACGAGGACGGGTCCGAGGCGCCAGCCGAGGTGCCGACCATGGCGGCCACCGCCGAGGAGCTGCTCGACTAGCGCTTCGTCGCCTCGTCGATCAGCACCGCGAGCGCTTTCGGCTGGGTGAACATCGGCCAGTGGCCCGACTCGATGTCGACCAGCTCGAGCCTGGTGGCGGCCGCCAGCTCGGGCACGTCACCGCCGTCGATCCACTCCTGTGCCTCGGCCGGGCTGAACTCCGGGCAGATCAGCGTGAGCGGCACGTCGTGGCGTGCCTCGCTCGTCCAGCGCACGGTCCCCTTGGTGACCCCCACCGGCACGGGGTGGGTGCCCGCGGCGACCTCGGCCTTCAGCTCCGGGGACATGTCGTCGGAGTCGGGGCCGGCGAACGGCTCCCAGCCGGGGAACGGGACGGCGTCACAGTCGGGCTCGAAGAAGTCGGCGTAGGAGCCGCCCTCCGTCGTGGGGAACCCGCCGATGATCGCGACGCCGGTGACGGCGTCGGGCCGCTGGTCGGCCGCCACCCACGCGAGCGTGCTCGCGGCGGAGTGACCCACGACGAGCGGTGCGCCCTCGGCCGCGTCGACCGCGGCCAGCACGGCGCCCGCCTGGTCGTCGTACGTCGCCGAGCCGGCGCCGTCGCCCTGCCCGGGCAGCGTCACCGGGATGCCGCGGTGGCCGAGCTTCTCCAGCTCGGGCAGCACGTCGTCCCAGGCGGAGCCGTCGAGCCAGAGTCCGGGGATGAGCACGATGTCCATGGGTTCTCCTTCAGTCGGATGGGGGTTCGACCCTCGAGCGCCACGGTAGGGGTGGTTCCGGACGCTCCACGTCCGGTTTCGGTGAGAACATCCCACCATGAGCGAGACCAGCCCGACCGCGCGGGCGCTCCGGGCGCTGGACCTCCTGCAGGGCAGACCTGGGATCACCGCGACCGAGCTGGCGCAGCGCCTCGGCGTCACCGAGCGGGCGGCACGGCGCTACGTCGCGATCCTGCGCGAGGCCGACATCCCGGTGGAGTCCACGCGGGGCCCCTACGGCGGCTACCGGCTGGGGCGCGGGCTCCGGCTCCCGCCGCTCGTCTTCTCCGCGACCGAGGCGCTCGGCCTGGTGATGGCCGCCCTCGACTCCCAGCACGCGGTCGCCGACCCGGACGACCCGGTCGGCTCGGCGCTCGGCAAGATCCTGCGCGTGCTGCCGACCAACGTCGCGCGGCAGGCGGTCATGCTGCGCGAGACCGCGCGGACCGTGCCCGAGCGCGCGCCGGTCAAGCCCGACCCCGCCGTCACCAGTGACCTCGTCGCGGCGGTGGCCGCCCAGCGCCGGCTGCGGTTCGGCTACCGCACCGCCGCCGGTAACGCGCGCACGTTCGAGGTCGACCCGTGGTCGGTCGTGGTCCGCTACGGCCGCTGGTACCTGCTCTGCCACTCCCACCACGCCGACGCGCTGCGCACCTTCCGCGTCGACCGGATCTCGGAGGTCACCCTCCTCGAGGAGACCTTCGACGTGCCGGCCGACCTCGACCCGGCGGCCGCGCTCGAGGCCAACCTGGGCCGGGGCTGGGAGTACGACACCCACGTCACGTTCGAGGCGCCCCTCGCCGAGGTCCGGCCGTGGATCCGGCCGGTGATGGGCGAGCTCCGCGAGCTCCCCGGTGGGGGCTGCGAGCTCGTCGGCACCACCAGCAACGCGGAGGCGTACGCCGGCGAGTGGCTCGCGGGCGTGCCCTTCGCCTTCACGGTCGTCGGCGGTGCGGAGCTGCGCGCCGCGGTGGCCGAGGTGGGTGCCCGGCTGACGCGAGCGGTCAGCGGCTGACCGCGACCTCCGTGCCGAGGGTCCAGCCCTCGGAGATGGGCAGGTAGTCGCCGCTCCAGAACTTGCCCGGGTCGTACCAGGTCGCGCGGCGGTCGTTGCGCAGGATGCCCATCTCGATGTAGCAGGTGGCCACGATCTCGGCGCAGAACGCCGCCTCGGGCGTCACCCGCTGCCCGCGCTTGCGGTGCGGGACGTAGGCGTCGCGCCCGCGCAGCCACCGGGCGCCGAGCCTGGTGAGGCTGGGGAAGGAGACGCCGTCGAGCCGGGCGACCGCGCGCAGCATGCCGTCCTCCTCGTCGCGCCCGATCTCCGGCTGGAGCTGGCGCACCCAGGCGTCCTGCTCGTACTCGGTCTGCCACCGCGCGACCGCCTCGCGGAGGTCGTGGAGCTGGACGCCGCGGTGGTGGCCGCCGGTCCACATGTCGACCTGCCGCTTGCCGAGCTCGGCGTGGAAGATCAGCGGCGGGAGGTCGTCGACCACGACCGCCATGCCCACGTGGTTGACGGGTGAGTTGGTGACCGCCCGGATCGCCCGGTCGGGCGCTCGCCGGCCGCGGAAGAGCCAGATGTCGCCGCTCCGGGTGAGGTCGACGGCCTCGTCGAGGCCAAGGGCAGGTGCCATGCGCGGAAGTCTGCCGCACGACCGGGCCGCGCGCGTGCGAGCCGGGGGATACGCTCGCCGCATGCGCGTGTGGAAGCTCCTCGGCCTCGCCGGGATCCTGGCCGGTGTCGCCACCGGTGCCGCGGTCGCCCGCGACGAGCGCGTACGCCGTCACTACGACGCGGACGAGATCCGCCAGCGGCTCCACGCCCGCCACGACGAGGCCGTCGCCCGCGAGCCCGCGTCGAGCTGACCCGGTCAGCTGGGGAGGGCGAGGCGGGCGGCGATCGCCAGCATGACCACGCCGATGCCGACGTCGAGCACCTGCCAGGCACGGGGGCTCGCCAGGCGGGGGGCGGCCAGCCGGGCGCCGTACCCGAGGCCGGCGAACCAGCCGATGCTCGCCACGCATGCGCCGAGGGCGAACCACCAGCGGCCGGGGTCGCCGTGGGTGCCCGCGATGGAGCCGAGCAGGAGCACCGTGTCGAGGTAGACGTGCGGGTTGAGCCAGGTCAGGGCGACGGCCCGGGCGACCACGCCGCCGCGGGACTCCACGACACCCTCGCCGACCGCGAGCACCTGGGGCCGGCGGGCCCGCAGCAGGGAGCCCGTGCCGTAGACGGTGAGGAACGCGACGCCGAGCCAGCGGATCACCTCGATCGCCCACGGTGCGCGGTCGACCACGACGCCGATGCCCGCGACACCGGCGACGATCAGCACGACGTCCGACACGGCGCAGACGGCGACCACCAGGCCCACGTGGCTGCGGCGCAGGCCCTGGCGGAGCACGAAGGCGTTCTGCGCGCCGATGGCCACGATGAGGGACAGGCCGGTCAGCAGGCCCGCCGCGATGTCTCCCACGTGCGTCAATCTAGGGGCGACACCGACCCGCCCTGACCCCGGCGAGGCCCTGACAGATGTCAGGGTCTTCTCCGGGTGTTGTCCCATGGCCACTCGTTTCCGGGTCCTGCCAGACTTGCGCGCATGACTGAGCACAGCGCGGGGGAGTCGGCGCAGGGCGTCGCAGCGAGCGCACACGACCTGGTGAAGACCTACGGCAAGGGCGAGGCCGAGGTTCGCGCCCTCGACGGCGTGACCGTCGACCTGATGGCCGGCGAGTTCACCGCCGTCATGGGCCCGTCGGGCTCGGGGAAGTCGACGCTGATGCACTGCCTCGCCGCCCTCGACACGCCCACCTCGGGCGAGGCCGTCGTCGACGGCACGTCCCTGGGCCGGCTCAAGGACAAGGAGCTCACCACCCTGCGCCGCGAGCGCGTGGGCTTCGTCTTCCAGTCCTTCAACCTGGTGCCGACCCTCAGCGCCGAGGAGAACATCCTGCTGCCGCTGAGCCTCGCCGGGCGCAAGCCCGACCGCGCGTGGTTCGACCAGGTCGTCGATGCCGTCGGCCTGAGGCCCCGCCTGGGCCACCGCCCCAGCGAGATGTCCGGCGGCCAGCAGCAGCGCGTCGCCTGCGCCCGCGCCCTCGTCGCCCAGCCGTCGATCGTCTTCGCCGACGAGCCGACCGGCAACCTCGACTCCACCAGCGGCGCCGAGGTGCTGGGCTTCCTGCGCCGCAGCGTCGACGAGTTCGGCCAGACGGTGGTGATGGTGACGCACGACCCGGTCGCCGCGTCATACACCGACCGCGTGCTCTTCCTGGCCGACGGCCAGATCGTCGACGAGCTCCGCCAGCCGGACCGTGACGCGATCCTCGACAAGATGGCGAAGCTCCAGGACGTCGCGGTGCGGAAGGCGGCGGGCTGAGATGCTCCGCCTGACCTGGCGCAACCTGCTCGCGCGCAAGGTGCGCCTGCTGATGAGCACGCTCGCGATCGTGCTCGGAATCGGCTTCCTGGCCGGCGTGATGACCTTCAGCACCGGCCTCAACGCGACCTTCGACAACATCGTCAAGGGGTCCACCTCGGATGCCGTCGTACGACCTGCGGGCGACCTGCAGGGCGCCAACGCCGGCGTGGCGACCACCCAGCTGGTGACGCCCGAGGACGTCGACAAGCTGAGCGCGCTGCCGGAGGTGGAGGACGCCACCGGCTCCGTCGACGGCATCGGCTCCTTCCTGCTCGGCAAGGACGACAAGCTCGTCGGCGGCCAGGGCGCGCCGACCCTGGCCTTCAACTACGCGCCTGCCGAGAACATGCAGGGCGAGCAGGTGCTCGAGCTCAACCAGGGCCGGTGGCCGGAGAAGCCCGGCGAGATCACGCTCGACACGTCCTCCGCGGAGCGCGGCGCCTACGAGGTCGGTGACAACGTCACGCTGATCGTCCCGGCCAAGGAGCCGAAGCGGACGTTCACGCTCGTCGGCACCGCCGACTTCAACGGCGGCGGCACGGCCGGCGCGACCCTCGTGCTGCTCGACACCGCGGAGGCCCAGGACATCTTCCTCGACGGCGCCGACGCCTACACCAGCGTCGCCCTGACCGCTGCCGACGGCGTCTCCCAGTCCCAGCTCGCCAAGGCCGCCGACCAGGTCGTGCCGGACGGCTTCACCGCCGTCACCGGGGACAAGGTGGTGAAGGAGACGCAGGAGCAGATCGGCCAGTTCCTCGACGTCATCTCGATCTTCCTGACGACCTTCGCGGTCATCGCGATCGTGGTGGGCGCGTTCATCATCTTCAACACCTTCTCGATCCTGGTCTCCCAGCGGGTGCGCGAGTCCGCGCTCCTGCGGGCGCTCGGGGCCAGCAAGAAGCAGGTCACCCGCTCGGTGCTCATCGAGGCGTTCCTGATGGCGCTCGTCGGCGCGACCCTCGGCCTGCTGCTGGGGCTGGGCCTGTCCCGGCTGCTCGCCGGCCTGTTCCGCTCGTTCGGGCTCGACATCGCCGGCGAGGTGCTCACCCTGACGACGTTCACGATCGTCGCCGGCTACGTCGTCGGCATCCTGGTCACGATGGTGGCGGCGTTCGTGCCGGCCCGCCGGGCGGCCAAGGTGCCGCCGGTGGCGGCGATGCGCGACGACCTCGTCGTGCAGGAGCGCGGGATGGCCCGCCGGCTGCTGCTGGGCACCATCGCCATGGTCATCGGCACCGCGCTCGTCGCGGTCGGCCTCGCCGGGGCGCCCGGCACCGACGCGATCTGGATCGGCGCCGGAGCGGTGATCTGGGTGGTCACGACCGCGGTGCTGGCGCCCGTGCTCGGCCACCCGGTGCTGGTCGCGTGCCGCAGCGTGTTCGGCCGCCTGTTCGGCACCCCGGGCCGGCTCGCCGGCGAGAACGCCCTGCGCAACCCGCGTCGTACGGGCGCCACCGCGTCGGCGCTCATGATCGGCCTCGCGGTCGTCTCCGCCGTCGGGGTGCTGGCCTCCTCGCTGAGCGCCACGAACGACGCGGTGGTGGACGACGAGTTCCGCAGCGACTTCCTCGTGCAGATGCCGACGTTCCAGGGCTTCCCGGCGCAGTACGGCGACCGGATGCTCGACGTCGACGGGGTCGGCCTGGTCTCGCGCCAGCAGGGCACCCCGGTCAGCATCGACGTCGACGGCAAGCCCGACCAGACCTTCGCCACCGGGGTCGACCAGGGGTTCTTCGAGATCTACGACCTCACGATGGTCGCGGGCAAGGACGCGATCTCCGGGCGCCAGGTGCTCCTCAGCGAGAGCCGCGCCGGCGACCTGGGGGCGGGTCCCGGCGACACCATCGACGTGGAGTTCCCCGGCGGCAGGACCGTCCCGCTCGAGGTCACGGGTGTCTTCGAGGACAGCCCGATCACTGGCGGGCTCACCTTCCCGCTCTCCGTGCTCCGCGACGCCGGCATCAAGCGCAGCGACTCGACCCTCAGCATCACCGTCGCCGAAGGGGCCGACCGCGGGGCGGTCAAGCAGGACCTCGAGGACGTCATCAAGGACCTGCCGATCCTCGCGGTGCAGGACAAGGAGGAGTTCAAGGACCTCATCAGCGGCCAGGTCAACCAGCTGCTCTACGTCATCTACGGGCTGCTCGCTCTCGCGGTCGTGATCGCGGTCATCGGCATCGTCAACACCCTCGGCCTCAGCGTGCTCGAACGGACGCGTGAGATCGGCCTGCTGCGTGCCGTCGGCCTGTCCCGCAGCCGACTGCGGCGGATGATCACGCTGGAGTCGGTGGCGATCGCGCTGCTCGGTGCGGTCCTCGGCATGGTGCTCGGGCTCGTCATCGGCGTGGTGCTGCGCCAGTCCCTCAAGGACGACCTCACCGAGCTGGCGCTGCCCCTGACCGGGCTGGGCGTCTTCCTCGTGGTCGCGGTGCTCTTCGGCGTGCTGGCGGCCATCGTGCCGGCGACCCGCGCCTCGCGGATGAAGGTGCTGGACGCGATCGCCACCGAGTGAGGCCGAGCGCTGGCATCCTGTCCCCGTGATCGCGTCCCTCGGCTGGGGAGCGCTGGCCGCCGGGTCGCTGGTGGTCGGCGCCGTCCTGGCGCTCCTCCGCACGTGGCCGGACCGGGCGGTCGGGCTGGTGCTCGGCTTCGGCGCCGGCGCCCTGATCGCGAGCGTCTCCTTCGAGCTCGCCGAGGAGGGCCTGAAGATCGGGAGCGCGTCCGCCGTCGCGGCGGGCCTGGCGCTCGGCGGGCTCACCTTCTTCGGCGCCGACCGCCTCGTGGAGAGGTGGGGTGGACGCTCCGGAGGGTCCGCGGCCGGCGCCCCGCTCGCGGTCGGTGCCTTCCTGGACGGGATCCCCGAGCAGCTGGTCCTCGGCATCGGCATCGCCTCGGGCGGAGGGGTCAGCGCGGCACTCGTCGTCGCGATCTTCGCCTCCAACCTGCCCGAGGCGATCGGCTCGGCGGCCGACATGAGGTCGGCCGGTCGTTCGGGACGCTCGGTCATCGGTCTGTGGACCGGGGTCGCGGTGCTCTGCGCCGCGGCCACCGTCGTGGGGGCCACGCTCGCCGGGGCGGTCTCCGACGAGGCGCAGGCGCTCGTCGACGGGTTCGCGGCAGGAGCGCTCCTGACGATGCTGATCGACTCGATGGTCCCCGAGGCCAAGGAGAAGGCCCAGGACTGGGCCGGCCTGACGACCGTCGCCGGGTTCGCCCTGGCGGCCGGGCTCTCGCTGCTCGGTCAGTAGCCGCCCTCGGGCGGCACCATCTCCCCCCGCACGCCGAGCAGCCGCACCGGCCGGACGTCGTCCAGGGCGAGGTAGAGCTCGTAGGCAGTCCGCGCGATCACCTCGACGTCGTACGTCGGCGTGGGCAGCTTGCGCACCTTGGTGAACGTGAAGAACGGGGCGAAGCGGACCTTGAGGTGCACCCGCTGCACCGCCCGGCCCTCCTTGCGCACGTCGTCGACGACCCGACCGGCCAGCTCGATGAGAGCGGCACGCACCTCGTCGGGGGTGGTGAGGTCGGACTGGTACGTCGTCTCGCGACCGTGGGCGCGTGCCACCCACGGGGTGTCGTCGGGCCGGGTCCTGCCGCCACCCCGACCGAGCCGGCCGAGGTGCGGCCCGTTGGTCGGGCCGAACGCCGCGACCAGCGCCGCCTCCTCCGCGGCCGCGAGGTCGGCGACCGTGTGGAGGCCGATGGACGCCAGCCGGGCGCCGATCCTGCTGCCGACACCCCAGAGCGCGGTCGTCGGGCGGGCGCCCATGACCTCCATCCAGTTGTCGCGGGTGAGCTGGAAGGTGCCCTGGGGCTTGCCGAAGTCGGTCGCGATCTTCGCCCGCACCAACGTGTCGCCGATGCCGATCGAGCAGTGCAGGTCGGTCGCCTCGAGCACCGCCGCCTGGATCCCGCGGGCAGCCGCGAGGGGGTCGTCGGTCTCGATGCCGACGAACGCCTCGTCCCATCCGAGCACCTCGACCACCGCACCGGGGATCGCGCGCAGCGTCTCCATCACCCGCGCGGACGCCGCCTCGTAGACCGGGAAGTCGACGGGCAGGAAGACCGCGTCGGGCGAGCGTCGCCGGGCGACCTTGAGCGCCAGCCCGCTGCGTACGCCGTGCGCGCGGGCCTCGTAGGACGCCGTCGACACGACCGCCCGCTCGGTCGGGTCGCCGCGGCCGCCGACCACGACCGGCCTGCCCACCAGCTCGGGGTGGCGCAGCAGCTCGACGGCGACGAGGAACTGGTCCATGTCGACGTGGAGCACCCAGTGGCGGGACACCTCGTCATTGTGGCCGAGGCCTCCGACGTCGTCGTGGGATCTGCCGCCACCGTCGACGGTGCGGCGTAGCCTCGGAAGGTGACCAGCGGCGAGTTCATCGACCCGGACCCGATCGACGAGCACCACCCCGAGTCGATCTTCCCGGACGCGGGTGAGCGGATGGACGACGCCACCCGGGAGCAGGCGCTCCGTGCGGAGCCGCGCGGCAACGCGACCGTCGGTGACATGGTCGACATGGACCTCATCGACTCGCGCGCCCACGAGTCGGGGCCCGGCGCCCAGGAGGTCGACGACCAGGTCCACGGGGGCCACAGGGCCGACTGACGGGCGGTCAGCGCACGCGGTGCAGGCGGACGAGGCTCATCGGGTTGCTGGGGTGGGGCGGGAAGGTCGCGACGACGGCGGGGAGGTGCGGGTCGAAGGTGCGGCCCTCGAGCTCGACCAGGCGGACGCCGCGGTCGGCGAGGAGCGTGAGGGTGCGGGCGAGGGCCGCCGCGACGAGGTGCTCGCCGTCGGGCTCGTCGACGCGCGGGGTCTCGGCGAGCACCCGGACGATCCCGTCCCAGGCGGGGCCGTCGAAGACCAGGCTGAGCGCGACGACGCGGCCGCCGCGGATCACCAGGCTCGAGACCGTGTGGTCGAGGCCCGCGCCGAGTCCGGCCGAGGCCGCGGCGACCTCGGCCCGGGGCCGCAGCGGCCCGATCATCTCGTGGGCCCAGACGTAGTAGTCGACCCACGCCTCCTCGAGGTCCGCCTCCGGGACCCCGTCGGACCCGACCGCCGCCGCGCCGTCGGGGACGGGGTGCGCCTCGCACCACGCGACCCAGGCCGCCGCCGTGGGGTCGGCCTGCGGCGCCGGGCACAGCTCCACCAGGTCGTGCCCGATCGAGCGCGCGAAGCCGACGGCGTCGGCATCGGCGTGCAGGAGCCGGCACACGAGGGCCTCGTCCGCGGGCACGGCACGGTCCAGAGCGGCGTAGAGCGCGGACCCGATGCCCTCGCGCCGTCGCCCGTGGTCGACCTGCACGTCGCAGAAGCGTTCGCGCTCGAACAGGCGCACCGGCCGCGCGGTGGCGTGGCCGACGAGAGAGTCGCCCACCCACGCCTCGAGGCGTACGACGTCGTCGGAGGAAGCGTCGCGGATCTCGGGCACGGCCATGCGGGGAGCATCCTCCTGCCGGTGCGATCTGTCAGGAGGTTGTCCAGACCTTGCCCAGACGATGTCCGGACTGTGGCTGGGTGAACCGCGTGATGGATTTCCACTCCTGCGAGTGGAAGTCCATCCGGGGCTGAGCGTGGACCTGTTCGCTCGGGCCTGAATTCCACTCGAGCGAGTGGAAGTTCAGGAGCGCAGGCGGTCGGTCGGGGAGGGCCGACCACACCTTCGGGCGGGTCGCGGTCCGGGACCCCCGGCGTACCGTCGGACGCATGACCAGCGACGACCAGGGCAGCCCCGACGCCTACGCCGAGCACCCCGAGGAGTCGGTGTTCCCCGGCGCCGGTGAGCGGGTGAGCGACGAGGACCGGCAGCGAGCGCTCGACGCCGCGCCCGCCGGCAACGCGACCGTCGGCGACACCGTGGACACCGCCGACGTCGACTCGGGCGCGCACGAGGACGGACCGGGGGCCGAGGAGGTCGCCGAGCAGGTCGGGGACTGAATCTCGGGTGCGTCCGGGCGGGACGGGCTGCCAGAGTGCCGCCATGACTCCCGAGCGCCTCGACGTCGAGCACGCCCTGCCACGCATGCAGGCCCTGGCGTCACAGCTGTGGAGCCCTCAGTCGCGGCACCACCCCGGCCAGCTCGCCTGGTCGGCCGCCTACGGCGAGCCACACGTGCTGGACCTCGGGCCGGCCTTCCTGCTCGACACCGCCTGGGCGTGGCTGGAGTCGCGCGACTGGCTGGAGGTCTGCGGCACGGACGCCGCCGCCGTCGAGGCCGTCGTCGCCGCGGCGCTGGCGGTGGCCGATGACGAGGTCACCGCGAGCACCCTCGAGACCGAGGACGTCACGGTCGCCGCGCTCACCCGCGCCGGCTTCGTCGAGGTGGACGCGCCGTGGTTCACCCACCACCACCTCGACCTGGCCGACCTGCCGCCGGTCGTGCTTCCAGAGGGGTACGCCGTCCGCGCCGTGCGACCGGGCGAGGCCGAGCAACGGGCCGCCGTCCACCGCGCTGCCTGGTCGCCGACGTCACGGGTGACGACCGCGGCCTACGAGCGGCTGATGACGGTGGCGCCCTACCGCACCGAGACCGACCACGTCGTGGTCAGCGAGTCGGGCGAGTGGGTCGCGTCCTGCTGCGTGTGGCTCGACCCCGCGACCGGCGTGGCGCTGGTCGAGCCCGTGGGGTGCGTCGAGGAGCACGGCGGCCGTGGCCTGGCCGCAGCGGCGTCGGTGTCCGCGCTCACCGCCGCTCGCGACCTCGGTGCCACCGAGGGGCTGGTCTGCCCGCGCGGCGACGACGACCACCCCGGTCCCGCGCGCCTCTACCGCCGGATCGGCTTCGTGCCGGGCGCCCGGACGAGGACCTACCGCTGGCGGCGGGACGGCTGAGGCTGGGCCGACGATCTCTCGCGCATGCTGCGAGTGATCTGTGAGTCAGTGGGCGGTCGCCCGGAAGCGGCGGGCGTTGCGGTGCTCGCTCGACGCCCACCACGCGAAGGTCGCGGTCATGAGCGCGGCGGGCCAGCGGAAGCCGTCGGCGAGCAGGATCCCTGCGCAGAGAGCGAGGGCGGCGAAGGCGAAGACCTTCCACCTGCTCCGACGCGCCAGGTCGGGGGCGAAGTGGGCGGCGTACTGCTCCGGCGTGCCGAACTCGTCCTGCACGGAGCGCCCTGACTGTGCGGCGTGGGCATGCGCCTCGGCAACGATGTCGCGCACCCGCGGGCCGGACATCGCGTGGCGGCTCCGCAGGATCTCGGTGAGCTCCATCGACCAGCGCGCGTCGTCGGGGACGCCGGGCCCGGGAGCGGGTCGTCGGTGACGTCGGCTCCACGCGGCCTGGCCGACCGCGGCGCCCAGCCCGAGCGCGAGCGAGATGCCGGCGACACGGGCGACGGCAGCCGTCCCGAGCTCGCCCCGGACGAGCAGCAGCACGGCGAAGATCCCCGCGACCAGCGCAGCGAGGACGAGGCCGGTCACGACCGCGTCGCGCCAGGTGGTGAAGCCGTCGTCGAGCACGAGCCGACCCTCCTCGACCCATCGGTCGTAGAGGGTGTCCGCGTGCTGCCTCGCGTCGCCGAACAGGTCCTGCGGTGACTCCTGCGTCTCGCGGACGACGTCCAGCGCCTCGTTGAGTCCATCGACGACGAGCGTGACGTCGACATCGCGCATCAGCAGCCTCCACGAGGCGCTGAAGGCCCAGACGCCGTCCATGTCGTCGCCCCGCGCGCGGTCGAACTCGTCGACGGTCCTCGACAGCGGTGTTGCCTCAGCCATTCCGAACCGCCCTCGTGCCCATCGTCGTCAGCGTCGCTCCCAGGTCGCGCCACGAGGCGAGCTCGCGGTCGAGGCGGTCGCGTCCGGCGGAGGTCAGGTGGTACTCCCGGCGACCGGGTCCGCCACTGCCCTCGACCCAGGCGGCCTCGACCGAGCCGGCCTCCTCGAGGCGGCCGAGCACCGGGTAGAGCGACCCACCCTTGAGCAGCCCGAACCCGTGGGCGGCGAGCGTCTGCCCGATGGCGTACCCGTGGAGGGGTCCCTCCGTCAGGCTCGCCAGCACCGCGAGGTCGAGCGCGGCACGAACCCACGGGGATGGCCACCTGGCTGTATCGCTCACGTATCTAAGTACAGCACATACCTAGTAGCTCTCACGCCAGGACGTCGGTCAGTCCCTCCAGCAGCCGGTCCACGTCGGAGTCGTCGTTGTAGGCGGCGAGCCCGATCCGCAGGCCGGAGTCGTCCGGCAGGCGCAGGGCCCGGAAGGTCTCATAGGCGTAGAACGTGCCGGCGGGCACGAGGACGTCGCGCTTCGCCAGGAGCTCGTACGCGTCCACGGGCAGGCGGTCGCGGAGCGTGACGAAGAGCGTGGACGTGCGGTCGACCGCGCGCGAGTGGAGGGTCAGCCGGTCACCGAGGGCGGCGAGCCCCTCCTCGATCCGCAGCCGCAGCCGGAGCTCGTGCTCGGCGATGGTGGCCGCCGCCGCGACGAGCCGCTCGCGCCGAGTGCCACCGGTGCCGAGCGAGTCGATGAGGTCGATCGCCGCGGTCGCGCCGGCGAGCAGCTCGTAGGGCAGCGTGCCGAGCTCGAAGCGCTCGGGGACCGCGTCGGTCGAGGGCAGCAGCTTGTCGGGTCGCAGCGTCTCGAGCAGGTCGGGGTCGGCGACGAGTGCGCCGCAGTGGGGCCCGAAGAACTTGTAGGGCGAGCAGACCGCGAAGTCGGCGCCCATCGCCGCCACGTCCGGGGCCGCGTGGGCGGTGTGGTGCACCGCGTCGACGTGGACCAGCGCACCCACCTCGTGCGCCCTCGCCGCGACGGTGGCGACCGGGGGCCGGGTGCCGAGGAGGTTGGAGGCGGCGGTCATCGCGACCAGGCGGGTGCGCTCGGTGATCACGTCGAGCGAGGACAGGTCGAGCTCGGCGGTGTCCGGGTCGAGGCGCAGCCAGCGCACGGTGGCCCCGGCCCGCTCCGCCGACTGGACCCACGGCCGCACGTTGGAGTCGTGGTCGAGCTCGCACACGACGACCTCGTCGCCGGGCGCCCACGTCTTCGCGAGCGTGCGGGAGAAGTCGTACGTCAGCGCGGTGGCGCTGCGGCCGTGGACCACGCCCTCCGGCACGCCGCCGAGCAGGTCGGCCACCGCGGAGCGGAAGCCGGCCACGACCTCCTCGGCGTTGCGCTGGCTCACCGTCGCGGCGCCGCGCTGCGACAGCGGCCCGGTCATCGTGCGTGCGATCGCCTCACCCACGACGGCCGGCGTCTGGGTGCCGCCGGGGTTGTCGAAGTGGGCGATGCCGGAGGCGAGCGACGGGAACCCGGCGCGGAAGGAGGCGACGTCGAAGGGCACCCGAGCACGCTAGCTGGCGATGTGCACCACCGCGTCACCGGAGTTCACGAGGGGTGCCTCGGTGCGACCGATGACGATGCCGTCGCGGTTGGCGTAGACCGCGCGCAGGGTCTTGCCGAAGGAGTCGAAGAGCGTGCCGAGCCGCTCGCCGTCGCTGACCTTCTGCCCGAGGTGGGCGTCGAGGTGCAGGATGCCGGTGCGCCGGGCGCGCACCCAGCCGCTGGAGCGGCACTCCAGGCTCGGCTCAACGGGAGGCTCGTCGACCGACTCGGTCATGCCGAGCGCGGCCAGCACCCGGCGTACGCCGATCACGCCGGCCTCCACGGCGAAGTCGTCGAAGCGCAGGGGTTCGCCGGCCTCGTAGAGCAGCACCTTCGCGCCCTGCTCGCGGGCGGCGTGGCGCAGCGAGCCGTCACGGATCTTGGCGTGGAGCATCACCGGCGCGCCGAACGCCTGGGCCAGCTCGCGCGTGCGCTCGTCGTCGAGGTCGGCGCGGACCTGCGGCAGGTTGCTGCGCCGGTCGGAGCCGGTGTGCAGGTCGATGCCGACCTCGCAGCCGGCGACGATCTCGCGCATGAAGAGGTGGGCGATCCGGCTGGCCAGCGACCCGCGGGCCGAGCCGGGGAACGAGCGGTTGAGGTCGCGGCGGTCGGGGAGGTAGCGGTCGCCGGTCATGAAGCCGAGGACGTTGACGATCGGCACCGCGACCAGGGTGCCGCGGAACGTCTTGGGGTCGAGGCCGGCCATCACCTGGCGCACCACCTCGACGCCCGCGACCTCGTCGCCGTGGATCGCGGCATCGATCCAGACGCGCGGACCGTCCTCACGACCGTGCACGACCCGCACCGGCAGGGTCACGTCGGCCCCGGTCACCAGGCGGGTGATCGGCAGCTCGAGGGCGCGCACGGTGCCCGAACGGATCCGGACACCGCCGATGGCGAAGGACTCGCGGGGCACTAGGCGCGTCTCGGGGTCGTGGTGGTGGTCATCCTCTGAGGGTAGTGCGGACAAGGACCCGGCCCGACGAAGGCGTGCTTGCCTCCCGAGGGTGGCGGCACACGACATGTCGACGTCCGACCCTGGCGGCACACGACACCGTTCTGCGTCCGAAAGGTGTCGTATGCCGCCACCTTGCGCGGGAGGTATGTCGTATGCCGCCACCCACCTCGCGGAGCGGCCGGCAGGGACGCCTACTTGCCCCAGTTCTTGCGGCGCACCGCGCGGCGCGGCCGGCCACCGGCGTAGGACCGCGCGGAGTCGACGAGGAAGCCGCGCTCGAGCGCCTCGCGCCCGATCAGCATCCGGAAGCCCATCTCGTCGCGGTTGCTCAGCGTCATCACCGTCGTGATGGTGCGGCCGGCGAGCGTGACGTCCATCGCGACCGCGTAGCGCTGCTCGGTCTGGCCGTTGCTGCTGCGCACCTCGCGGCGGTCGAGCACCGGGAGGGTGAGCTCGTGGGCCTCGTCGTCGGAGCGCTGCCAGGGGTGGATCGAGAAGCGCACCCACTCGCGGTCGTCCTGCTCGAAGATCTCGAGGTCGAAGGCGTGGATCGAGGACGAGCGGGCGCCGGTGTCGATCTTGGCCTTCACCCAGTCCACGCCGGCGTGCGGCAGCGCCACCCACTCGCGCCAGCCCACGACCACCTTCGCGGCCTCGGGCTCGGAGACGGGCTCGGAGTCGGGCGGCGCGGGGGTGGTGGACACCCGGACATCCTGTCAAAGCCCCCGTGCCGAGGTGGTTGGATGGCTCCCCATGAAGCTCGCCATCCTCTCTCGGGCGCCGCGCGCCTACAGCACGCAGCGGCTGCGGACGGCCGCGCTGGACCGCGGTCACGACGTCAAGGTGCTCAACACGCTCCGCTTCGGCATCGACCTCACGGGAGACGAGCCCGACCTGCTGTTCCGCGGCAAGCAGCTGTCGACGTACGACGCCGTGCTGCCGCGCATCGGCAACTCGATCACCTACTTCGGCACCGCCGTCGTGCGCCAGTTCGAGCAGATGGACGTCTACACGCCCAACACGAGCTACGGCATCGCCAACAGCCGCGACAAGCTGCGCGCGACGCAGATCCTGTCCCGGCACAAGATCCCGATGCCCGCGACGACCTTCGTGCAGGACCGGGCCGACGTGATCCCCGCGATCGAGAGCGTCGGCGGCGCACCGGTGGTGATCAAGCTGCTCGAGGGCACGCAGGGCATCGGGGTGATCCTGGCACCGACCATCAAGGTGGCCGAGGCGATCATCGAGACGCTGCAGAGCACCCGGCAGAACGTGCTGATCCAGAGCTTCGTCAAGGAGAGCAAGGGCCGCGACATCCGCGCGCTCGTCGTCGGTGACCGCGTGGTCGCCGCGATGCGTCGCGTCGCGCAGGGTGACGAGTTCCGCTCCAACGTGCACCGCGGCGGCAGCGTCGAGCCGGTCGAGCTCGATGAGGAGTTCGAGCGGGTGGCCGTGCGCTCGGCGCAGATCATGGGCCTGCGCGTCGCGGGTGTCGACATGCTGGAGGGCGGCAAGGGCCCGCAGGTGATGGAGGTCAACTCCTCGCCCGGGCTCGAGGGCATCGAGCGCGCGACCAAGCTCGACGTCGCCGGCGCGATCGTCGACTACATGGCCAACCAGGTCGCGTTCCCCGACATCGACGTACGCCAGCGGCTGACCGTCTCCACCGGCTACGGCGTGGCCGAGATCGTCGTCCACGGCGGCTCCGACATGGTCGGCAAGAAGCTCGGCGACTCCGGCCTCGACGAGCGCGACATCACCGTCCTCACGCTGCACCGCGGCCCCCAGGTCATCCCCAACCCGCGCAACAAGACCGTGCTCGAGGGCGAGGACCGGCTGCTCTGCTTCGGCAAGCTCGAGGAGATGCGCTCGATGATCCCCGACCGCAAGGAGAAGCGGGTCCGGCGACTGATGAAGAAGCACCTGCCGCCCGAGTCGTCGTGAGTCAGTCGCGGGGGCGTGTGCGCAGCAGCCAGGCGATGCCGGCGAAGGGCAGCACGAGCGGCAGCCAGCCGTAGCCCGAGCCGTACGACGACCACACGGTCTGGTCGGGGAAGAGCTCCGGGTCGAGGACCGTCAGCGTCCCCACGGTGAGCACCCCGACCAGCTCGAAGCCGACGGCCGCCCAGGCCACCCGGCGCGGGTCCGGGCCGACCTCGGCCAGGCCCAGGGTGGCGGCGATGTAGACGATCCCGGCGAGCGCGGACAGCCCGTAGGCGAGCGGGGCCTCGTCGGCCTTGGTCAAGAGCTGCACGAGCGAGCGCGCCGTCGCGGCGAGCGCGAAGACGCCGTAGATCGCGACGAGGACGCGCCCGGCTCCGGACCGGGTCGAGTGCGGCGTGCTCACGACGCCCAGACCTGCAGTGCGCGCACGACGAGGAAGGCCTCGGTGAGTCCGACGACCGCCAGCACCGCCGTGGCGCCGCGGCTCCGCTCCGTCAGCGACCACAGGAAGCCGATCGGCAGGACGGCGAGCGCGGCGACCAGGTAGCCGAAGAGCGTGATCGCGCTGGGTCCGGAGAGGTCGGCGTCGCCGACCTGGAAGGCCGCGATCACCAGCAGCACGAGCACCCCGGCCTCGATGACGCCCGCGAGTCCGAGCAGCCCCCAGTCCGGCGTACGAGCCAGGGCGACGTAGACCAGCACCACGACTGCGAAGAGCAGCGAGGCGGCGATCAGTGCGAGGGGCAGCGGTCCGTCCACGAGCGCAGATTCTTGCAGGGCGCCGACCCACAGGTGGGCCACAGGTCGACGGCAGGTGACGAACAGGCGGGACCGGGACGCTCGGGGCTCACTGATCCTGAAGGGCCCTCCATGAACTCCACCCACCTGCTGGCGCTCGTCGACGTCGTCGCCGTCCTCGTCCTCGCCATCGCCGTCTACTACCCCCGCCACCGCCGCGCCGACCTGGTGACGGCCTTCATCGCCGTCAACGTCGGCGTCCTGGCCGTCACGATCGTGCTGTCGAGCAGTGCCGCGACGGTGGGGCTGGGGCTCGGCCTGTTCGGGGTGCTGTCCATCATCCGGCTCCGCTCCGACGAGCTCGGGCAGCACGAGATCGCCTACTACTTCGCCGCGCTCGCGATCGGGCTCATCGGCGGCCTCGGCACCGGCGACGTACCACTCTCCGTGTCTCTGATGGCCGGCATCGTGGCGGTCCTCGCCCTCGCCGACAGCCGCCTGCTGCACGGCACCGGGCTGCGCCAGGTGGTCGTGCTCGACTCCGCGATCACCGACGAGCCGACCCTCGTCGAGCGGCTCGAGATGCTGCTCGACGCCCGGGTCACCCGCGTGACGCCGGTGCGCGTCGACCTCGTCGACGACACCACCACGGTCGAGGTCCACTACGCCGCGGCCCCAGGTCCCGCGCTCCGTCGCACCGATCGCCACCAGGCGCTCACCCGGTGAGCACGATCGAGCCGATGGAGGCCGTCGAGCTGCTGCCGAGCGTCTCCCTGGCCGAGCTCGACGCGGCGGCCGCGCTGCTCACCCGCGTGGACCGCAAGTACGTCATCGAGGCCGTCGAGCTGGACGCGGTGCTGACCGGGCCCTACGACTCCGGGGTGGCCGGGCTGCGCGCGCTCGAGGTCGAGGGCCGCCGGTCCTCGCGCTACGAGTCGACCTACCTCGACACCGTCGACCTCGACAGCTGGGCGGGCGCCGCGCACCGCCGCCGACGCCGGTGGAAGGTGCGCACCCGTACGTACGCCGACACCGGCGAGCGCTGGCTCGAGGTGAAGACACGCGGCCGGCGCGGCGTCACCGTCAAGGAGCGGCTGCCCCACGACGCGCTCGAGATCTCCGGCCCCGCAGGCGCTTGGCTGCGCGACCGCCTCGGCGCCGCGCACGTCCACGACATCGACCCCAGCGGCCTCGTCGCGACCCTGCGCACCAGCTACGTACGTACGACGCTGCTGCTCGCCGACGGCGCCGGCCGCGCGACGGTCGACCGCGACCTGCGTTGGATGTCGGGCCACGGCACCGCGGAGGTCGGCGACGTGCTGGTCGTCGAGACCAAGTCCGCCAGCGCGCGACCCGGACCGCTGGACCGGCGCCTCTGGGAGCTGGGACACCGACCCGTCCGCATCTCCAAGTACGGCACCGGGCTGGCGCTGCTCACGCCCCACCTCCAGACCAACCGCTGGCACCGGGTGACCTCACGCCACCTCGCCGACCACCTCACCCTCCACGAAGGAGTGCTCGCATGACAGACCTTCCCCGCATCATGATCACCCGCCGCCTCGCGGTCGGCGCCACCCTCGGCGCGCTCGCCCTGTCCGGCTGCGCGGCCACCTCCGACGGCACCACGACGGGAACCTCCGGGGTCTCCTCGGCCGCGCAGGAGGTCGCTGACGGCACCGGGGTGTGGGACGCCAGCGCCGTGCACGAGTTCTCGATCGACGTCGACGAGGACGCCCTGGCGGGGATGATCGACACCTACCAGCAGACCCAGGAGAAGGAGTGGATCGAGGCCACGGTCACGATCGACGGGACGACCTACCGGCGCGCCGGCCTGCGGCTGAAGGGCAACTCCTCGCTGCGAGGCGTGAGCGACGACGCCGCCCCGGGCGACCTGCCGTGGCTGATCCGGCTCGACAAGTTCGTCGACGGCCAGTCGGTGGACGGCTCGAGCGGCTTCATCGTGCGCTCCAACAGCTCCGAGACCGCGCTCAACGAGGCCGTCGCGCTCGACCTGCTGGCCGAGGCCGGCCTGGCGAGCGAGCATGCCGTCGCTTCGTCGTTCAGCGTCAACGGCGGCGACGCCCGGCTCCGGCTGGTCGTGCAGGACCTCGACGAGGACTGGGAGGCGGAGAACTTCTCGACCGACGGCCTGCTCTACAAGTCGGAGGCCGGCGGCGACTGGTCGTGGCGCGGCGACGACCCGGACGCCTACACCGACGTCTTCGACCAGGAGACCGGCGACGACGACCTGACGCCGCTGATCGACTTCCTCGACTTCGTCAACAACAGCAGCGACGACGACTTCGCCGCCGAGCTGCCACAGCGCCTCGACGTGGACGCCTTCGCCCGCTACCTCGCCTTCGAGCAGGTCGTCGACAACTTCGACGACATCGACGGGCCGGGCAACAACTCCTACCTGCGCTACGACGCGGAGTCCAGCGGCTTCACGGTCGTGGCCTGGGACCACAACCTCGCCTTCGGCGGGATGGGCGGCCCGATGGGCGGCGGGATGGGCGGCCCGGGCGGGATGCCGTCACCTCCCGACGGCGAGCGCCCGGACGTCGGCGACGGTGCTCCCGGCGACGGTGCTTCCGGAGGCGGCCGGATGGGCGGCTCCAACATCCTCGTCGAGCGCTTCACCGCCGTCGAGAAGTGGTCCGACCTCGTCGACCGGGCCGAGGCCGACCTGACGAAGGAGCTCTTCGACAGCGGCTACGCCGACCAGGTGCTCGACCAGTGGGTCAGCGTGCTGACCGAGCAGGGCGGCGACCTGGTGGACAAGGCCACGGTCCAGCAGGAGGCCGACGCCATCCGAGACGTCATCTGACCTGCGCCGGGAACTCCTTCATCGCCTGGTCGGCGATCTTCTTCATCATGAAGCCGTCGATCCCGCCGCCGACCAGGCCGCCGGCGACCGGGATGCCGCGACCGAGGCGGGAGAGCACCTTCTCGCTCACCCCGCGCATCAGCCGGAAGCCGACCGCCTTGTTGATGATCATCAGGGCGCCGGGCGGCAGGCCCTTGAGGGCGTACGACGTGATCCGGCCGCTCGCCGACGTCATACCCGCCTTCTCCAGCACCTCGTGGGAGTCCGAGCCGACGAGCGTGAGCAGGACCGCCGTGCGCACCCGCGGCTCCTCGAGGTCGTACCCCCGCAGGCTCGCGATGCCGCCGACCATCCGGACGGCCTGGAGGTAGAACTCGGCCACGTTGACCGGCAGGGAGACCGGCATCGTGACGAATCCGCCCAGCCCGGTGACGAAGCCGCCGATGCTGCCCGTGACGAGGGTCTGGCGGGCGAGGCGCGCGACCGCCTTCTCGACGTCACCGTCGGACTTCGCCAGCGCCTCCTGCGCGACCTCGCGCGCCGAGCTCAGCGGTCCGCGGCCCTCGAGACCGGTGGCGACGAGCATCTCGACCAGCCGGTCGATGGCACCGGGGTCCGGGTCGGGGTCGCCGGCGGCGTCGAGCGCGGCCCGGGTCTTCTTCGCCTCGGCGCGGCCGGGGGTGAGCAGGTCGATGAGTCCCATGCCGCCCACCCTACGAAGGTCGTCAGGAGATCGAGGAGCGGAAGCCCCGCAGCCGCAGGCTGTTGGTCACCACGAAGACGCTCGAGAAGGCCATCGCCGCGCCGGCGAGCATCGGGTTGAGCAGCCCGGCCGCGGCGAGGGGGAGGGCGCCGACGTTGTAGGCGAAGGCCCAGAACAGGTTGCCCTTGATGGTGCCGAGCGTGCGGCGCGAGAGCCGGATCGCGTCGACCGCGACGAGCAGGTCGCCGCGCACGAGGGTCAGGTCGCTGGCCTCGATGGCGACGTCGGTGCCGGTGCCCATCGCCAGCCCGAGGTCGGCCTGGGCGAGCGCGGCGGCGTCGTTCACGCCGTCCCCGACCATCGCGACGACCTTGCCCGAGGCCTGCAGCCGCTGCACCTCGGCGACCTTGTCGGCCGGCAGTACGTCGGCCACGACCGTCTCGATGCCGACCTGAGCAGCGACGTGGCGGGCGGCCGCTTCGTTGTCACCGGTCAGCAGGACCGGGGTGAGCCCCAGGTCGCGCAGACCGGCGACCGCGTCGGCCGACGAGGCCTTGATCGTGTCGCCGACCACGATGACCCCGCGGGCGCGACCGTCCCAGCCCACGGCGACGGGGGTGAGGCCCTCACCCTGCGCCTTCTCCACCGCGGCGGTGAGCTCCGGGGTGAGGCGCTGCGACCAGTCGGCCAGCAGGCTGGGCCGACCGACGACCACCGCGTGGCCCTCGACGACCCCCTCGACGCCGAGGCCCTCGCGGTTGGCGAAGCCCTCGACCGATGCCTGAGGACCTGGTGAACGGATGTCAGGGCTGATCCCGTTCATGACGTCCTCAGGTGTCGAGGCGGCGATGGCCCGGCCGATCGGGTGCTCGGAGGCGGACTCCAGGGCGGCGGCGAGGCGGCGTACGTCGTCCACCGACTCGCCGTCGGCGGCCACCACGTCGTGGACGGTCATCTCGCCGGTGGTCACCGTGCCGGTCTTGTCGAGCACGATCGTGTCGACGCGACGGGTCGACTCGAGCACCTCGGGGCCCTTGATCAGGATGCCGAGCTGCGCGCCGCGCCCGGTGCCGACCATGAGCGCGGTCGGCGTGGCCAGGCCCAGCGCGCAGGGGCACGCGATGATCAGGACCGCGACGGCCGCGGTGAAGGCGGCGGTCGCGCCACCGCCGGCGCCGAGCCAGAAGCCGAGCGTGGCGACCGCGAGGCCGATGACGATCGGCACGAAGATCCCGGAGATCCGGTCGGCCAGGCGCTGCACCTCGGCCTTGCCGTTCTGGGCGTCCTCGACGAGCCGCGCCATCTGGGCCAGCTGCGTGTCGGCGCCGACCCGGGTGGCGCGCACGACCAGTCGGCCGCCGGCGTTGACGGTCGCACCGACCACGGCGTCCCCGGGGCGGACCTCGACCGGCACCGACTCGCCGGTCAGCATGGACGCGTCCACCGCGGAGCTGCCCTCCACCACCGAACCGTCGGTCGCGACCTTCTCGCCGGGGCGTACGACGAACTCGTCGCCGACCGCGAGCTGGTCGATCGCGATGCGCGTCTCCCGCCCGTCGCGCAGGACGGCGACGTCGCGAGCCCCGAGCTCCATCAGGGCGCGGAGCGCGGCTCCGGCCTGTCGCTTCGAGCGGTGCTCGAGCCAGCGGCCGGCGAGGAGGAACGTCGTCACTCCGGCCGCGGCCTCGAGGTAGATGTTGCCCGCGCCGTCGGTGCGGTCGATCGAGATCCGGAACGGGTGGGTCATGCCCGGCTCCCCGGCGGTCCCGAGGAAGAGCGCCCACAGCGACCAGCCGAAGGCGGCGAGCACGCCGACCGACACCAGCGTGTCCATCGTGGTCGCCCCGTGGCGCAGGTTGGTCCACGCGGCGCGGTGGAACGGCCACGCACCCCACACCACGACCGGTGCGGCCAGCGCGAGGGAGGCCCACTGCCAGGAGGTGAACTGCCACGCCGGGACCATCGCCATCGCGACGACCGGGACGCTGAGCGCGGCGCTCACGAGCAGCCGCTGGAGGAGCGGGTCGCGCTCGGGGACGTCGTCGGCGACGTCCACGGACGGCGGCGCCGGCAGCGCGGCGGCGTAGCCCGCGGCCTCGACGGTGCGGAGCAGGTCGTCGGTGGAGACGGTGCCGGGGTAGGAGACCCTGGCCTTCTCGGTGGCGTAGTTGACCGTCGCGGTCACGCCGTCGAGCTTGTTGAGCTTGCGCTCGATGCGGTTGGCGCACGACGCGCACGTCATGCCGGTGATGGCGAGCTCGACGTCGCTGAGCTGGTCAGTGGTCATGGTCGCCTCCTCCGGCGTGCTCGTCGTCCGGCTCATCAGTGCTGCCGGGCGCGCCGCCGGACTCGACGGTGAACGCGGCGGTGTGCACCACGCCGCGGTGCCGGAAGTCCAGGAAGAGCCGGTACGTCCCGGGGGTGGGGAAGCCGGTCGCGAAGTCGATCCCGGGGCCGGGCGCGCCCTCCTCGGGGTGGACATGGAGGTAGCCGAGGTCCCCGGCCCGGATCGCGACCAGGTGGCCGAACGCGCCGAGGTAGGGCTCGAGGTCGGTCACGGGCCGGCCGTCGAGCTCGACGCGGGTGGTGAGCACGGTGCTCGCGCCGGGGGCGGTGTCTCCCTCCAGGGTGACGGCGTAGGAGCCCTCGGGTGTCTCGACGGTCGCGGACCGGTCGTCGGACGGCAGCGCCCGCGGCGAGAAGTCGCCGGCCACGGCCACGTCGTCGGCGAGCGTGACACCGTCCCAGCCCTCGGGCGTGAAGTCGGCGATCACCCGCCAGACCCCGGCCGTGAGCCGGACGTCGACCGACCACGTGCCGGTCGCCCGGTCCAGGGTCGGGTGCACGTGCTGGAAACCGGTCAGGTCACGGCGTACGACGACGAGGTGCAGGTCCTTCTCGTGCTGGCGGGTGTAGTCCAGCAGCGGACGGCCGCTCGAGGTGAGGACCTGGAAGTCCAGCCGGGTCCGCCCGGCGGCCGGCGTGCGGTCCGCGAGCGCGAGGGTGAACCCGTCGGCGCGGGCGGTCAGCCCGCTGGCGTCGGCCACCGCGCTGTCGTGGCCGCCGTGCGACTCCGTCGCGCTCCCCGCACCGCCGTGGGCTGTCGCGCCCTCGTGGGCGACGGTCTCGGTGTCGATCGGACCGACGACCCGGCCCCCGCCCCACGCCAGCGCGAAGGCGGCGGCGAGGGCGGCGACGAAGGCGGCCACGCGCAGCGGCGTACTCATCAGGTCGCCGCTCTCATGCCAGCGCGTATCCCGCCTCCTCGACGGCGGCGCGCACGGCGGACTCGTCGAGGGGCGCGGCGCTGGTGACGGTGACGGCTCCGGTCTCGACGACGACGTCGACGTCCTCGACGCCGGCGATCTCGGAGATCTCCTCGGTGACCGAGGCGGCGCAGTGGCCGCAGGTCATCCCGGTGACGGTGTAGGTCGCGGTGGTGATCTCGGTGGTCATGCTGTCTCCTGGTGTCGGTCGGGTCAGGACTTCACGAGGCGGGCGATCGCCTCGGAGGCTTCCTTGAGCTTCAGCTCCTGCTCGGCCCCGCCCTGGCGGGCGGCGTCGACGAGGCAGTGGGCCATGTGGTCGTCGAGCATCGACAGGGCCAGGGCCTGGAGCGCCTTGGTGACCGCGGAGACCTGGGTGAGGATGTCGATGCAGTACTTCTCCTCCTCGACCATCCGCTGGATCCCGCGCACCTGCCCCTCGATCCGCCGCAGGCGCTTGAGGTGGGCCTGGACCGCTGCGTCGTTGCCCTCGAGGTGGCCGTGCTGCTCGCTCATGCGCCGACCATACCCCTAGGGGGTATTTAGATCAAGCGGCGGTTCCACCCTTGGGGGTGGACTTCGGGCCCGCGCCACGCTCCATCAGCCCGCGAAATGCCGGTGATCGGCACGGGTCTGCCTACAGTGGCGATGCGGCCTTGGGAGATGTCGCAGGACGTGCGAGGCGTACGTCCTCCCACACGTCTCAGACCGTCAGGACCCGCCATGATCATCCGTGTAGCCCTCCTGGGCGGCGACGAGCTCGTCAGGCGCGGCCTCGAGAGCATGCTCAGGACGTTGGGCGGCTTCGAGCTCGGCAGCATCAAGGACCGGGCCCGCGCCCCGATCGACATCGCGCTCGTCGAGACCTTCGGCGTGCCGCAGGGCGACACGACCCTCCAGCGGGCAGTCGCCGACCCCTACATCGCCAAGGTCGCCGTCTTCACCTGGAACCACCATCCCGGGCTGGTCGACGACATGCTCCGCGACGGCGTCTCCGGCTACCTCGGCAAGAACCTCACGGCCGCCCAGCTCGGGCGAGCGCTCCGCGCCATCCACCTCGGGGACCAGGTCGTGTCGCCGGCGCTGGCCCGTCGGCCGGTCGGCATCACGGAGCCGCCGCACGAGGTGGACAGCCTCACCGACCGTGAGCGCGAGACCCTGGCCAACATCGCCACCGGCCGCAGCAACGACCAGATCGCCGTGCAGATGGGCATCTCGCTCAACTCGGTGAAGTCCTACATCCGCAGCGCCTATCGCAAGATCGGCGTGCAGAGCCGCAGTCAGGCGGTGCTGTGGGCGGTGTCCAACGGCGTGCGCGTCGAGGCGCTCGAGCGGGTCTGACCCCCGCGGGTCCACTGGCCGCGGCTGATCAGCACGTCGCGCAGCACGTCGGGCCGGTCGGTGATGATGCCGTCGACGCCGGCGTCGAGCAGGGAGCGCATCGTGGCCGGGTCGTCGACCGTCCAGACGACCACCCGGACACCCAGCTCGTGGGCCCGGGCGATGACCCGTTCGGAGTGGACCGGCAGCCGGCCGAGGCGCAGCGGCACGTGGGCGAAGGCGCCGCCGGTGGGGGTGCTGGCACGCACGCCGAGCGGACGTACGCCGCCGCGGGAGCAGGCGATCAGCGTGGTCAGTGAGCGCCACCCGAGAGCCGTCGTGACGCCGGGGGCCTCGTCCTGCAGGCGTCGCAGCCAGCGGCTCCAGGCGCCGGCGACGCAGGTCCGCTCGGCCCAGCGCGGGTGGGTGCGCAGCAGCCGCGCCATCGGGGCGATCGCCGCCTCGTCCTTGAGGTCGATCGCGAAGCGCGCCTGCGGGAACGCCGCCATCGCCTCGGCCAGGGTCGGCACCTGGTCGGTGCCCCCGACGCGCAGTCGGCGCAGGTCGGCGAGGTCGAGGTCGGCGACCCGGCCCGGGTGGCCGGTCACCCGGCGCAGCGTCGCGTCGTGGAAGCACACGACGTGCCCGTCGCGCGTGGTCTGCACGTCGGTCTCGAGGTAGCTCAGGCCCAGGGCCGTGGCCCGGCCGAACGCGGCCAGGGTGTTCTCGGGCGCGAGGCCCATGCCTCCGCGGTGTGCGATCGCCAGTGGTCCCGCGTCGTCGCCGTAACCGGTCACGTCCCCAGCATGGGTCCGCCTGGACCGGCCTGTCGCGCCCCGGAGGGTCTCTGGAGCGACTGTTCACCCAGGCTTCGCACTGGTGCACCGATATGGCCGCTCGGGCGCCGGCAGACCGCCGCTCGAGCGGCCATGTGGCCGCTCGAGTCGCCCCCGGGCGGCGATCAGCTCCGGTAGCCGCCGAGCAGCTCGGCGAGGCGCAGGTGCGGCCGGGCCTCGTCGCGGCGGCCCTTGCGCTGGAGCGAGCGGCCGAGCAGGAGGTGGGCGTAGGGCTCGTTGGGGTCGTGCTCGAGGAGCTCGGTGGCGACGCGGATGGCCCCGTCGAGCTGGGCGGAGTGGAAGAACGAGCGCGCCAGCAGCAGGCGTACGTCGGTGAGCTCGTGGCGCACCTCGCCCGGGTCGTCGAGCAGCTCGGTCAGCAGGACGGCCGCCTCGCGGTAGGCCCGCTCGGCGAAGAGCTCCTGGGCGCGGAGCCAGCGGTTGAAGGGTGCGTCCTCGACGAGGCCGCGGCCGGAGCGCAGCAGGTCCTCGAAGGGCGTGAAGTCGGTCATCGTCGCTCCTCCCGGAAAGCTCTCGTCTCCCGAGCGTGCGCCCGGATGCCGGCCCAACGCCGGACGCCCCTCGGCGATTCCAGGACGAATGCGCGGAATACTGGGCCTCGAGGCCCTGTTGGAGATGGTACAAACTTCAACTAATACGGAGGCAGACCATGCAGTTCGGCATCTTCAGCGTCGGTGACGTCACGGCGGACCCGACCACCGGGCGTACGCCGTCCGAGGCCGAGCGCATCGCATCGATCACGCAGCTCGCGCTCAAGGCGGAGGAGGTCGGGCTCGACGTCTTCGCGACCGGGGAGCACCACAACCCGCCGTTCGTCGTGTCGTCCCCGACGACCCACCTCGGCTTCATCGCCGCCCAGACCGAGAAGCTCGTCCTGTCGACCAGCACGACGCTGATCACCACCAACGACCCGGTGAAGATCGCCGAGGACTACGCCTTCCTGCAGCACCTCTCCGGCGGTCGCGTCGACCTCATGATGGGCCGCGGCAACACCGGCCCCGTCTACCCGTGGTTCGGCAAGGACATCCGCGACGGCATCAAGCTCGCGGTCGAGAACTACCACCTGCTCCGCAAGCTCTGGCGCGAGCCGGTCGTCAACTGGCAGGGCCAGTTCCGCACGCCCCTGCAGGGCTACACCTCCACGCCCGCGCCGCTCGACGGCACGCCGCCCTTCGTGTGGCACGGCTCGATCCGCAGCACCGAGATCGCCGAGCAGGCGGCCTACTACGGCGACGGCTTCTTCCACAACCACATCTTCTGGAACAAGGAGCACACCGAGCAGATGGTGCAGCTCTACCGCCGTCGCTTCGAGCACTACGGGCACGGCGCCGCCGACCAGGCCTACGTCGGCCTGGGCGGGCAGGTCTTCATGGCGTCGACCGAGGCCGAGGCCAAGCGCGTCTTCCGGCCCTACTTCGACAACGCCCCGGTCTACGGCCACGGCCCGTCGCTGGAGGACTTCACCGAGATGACGCCGCTGACCGTCGGCACCCCCGAGCAGGTCATCGAGCGCACGCTGGGCTTCGCCGACTACGTCGGTGACTACCAGCGCCAGCTCTTCCTCATCGACCACGCCGGCCTGCCGACGTCGCTGGTGATGGAGCAGATGGAGATGCTCGGCACCGAGGTCGTGCCCGTGCTCCGCAAGGAGTTCGAGCGCCGCCGTCCCGCGCACGTGCCCAGCGACCCGCCCACCCACGCCTCGCTGGTCGCGGCCGGTCCTGACGCCCCGCACCACCTCGTGGAGCCCGCCCGGGCCCGCGTGGAGGAGCTCCAGGCCGCGGCTGCGCAGGTCCAGGCATGACGCGTCGCGTCGTCGTCGTCACCGCCGGCCTGACCGTCCCGTCGTCGACCCGGCTGCTCGCCGACCAGATCGCCGAGGCGACGTCCGCGCAGGTCACCGCGCGGGGCGAGTCGGTCGACGTGGAGTTCGTCGAGCTGCGGGAGGTCGCTGGCGAGCTGGCCACCTTCATGGTCACCGGCGGCATCCCCACGCCCCGGCTGACCGAGCTCCGCGAGCAGGTCGCCTCCGCCGACGGGCTGGTCGCGGTCACGCCGGTCTTCAACGCCAGCTTCAGCGGGCTGTTCAAGATGTTCTTCGACGCCCTCGACCCCGACTCGCTGACCGGTACGCCGGTGCTGATCGCCGCCACGGCCGGCAGTGCGCGGCACTCGCTGGTCCTCGACCACGCGATGCGCCCGCTCTTCGCCTACCTGCGCGCGGTCGTCGTACCCACGGGCGTGTTCGCGGCGACCGAGGACTTCGGCAGCCACGGGCTCGCGGACCGGATCACCCGGGCCGCGGCCGAGCTCGCGGCCGGCGTGCTGAGCCAGGGGGGCTACGCGGTCGGCGGGTTCGCCCCCGACCTCGCGGCCCGTCCGCGGCGTACGTCCGGCACGCAGGTCGAGGCCGACGTGACGCCCTTCGGCGACCTGCTGCGCGGGCACTCCGGCTCCGACTGAGGGCGTGGCCCGGGTCGCCCCCGGTCTGGGGACCACCCGTGCGGGGGGTAACTCGCGATCACCCTCGGGCGGGTGTGCTCGTAGGCATCGCCGCGTGGTTGCGTCAGGGGTTCGGCACAACCGAGTGCAGGAGGGAACCATGACTGACACAGTGTGGAGCTACCGCGACACCACGTGGAGCACGGACCGCGACCTCGTCGGCTACGACGTGGAGGCCACTGACGGCTCGATCGGCAAGATCGACGAGGCGAGCACCGACGCGTCCGCGAAGTGGCTGGTGGTGGACACCGGCTTCTGGATCTTCGGCAAGAAGCGACTCATCCCGGCCGGGACGGTCACCGGGATCGACCACGAGGACAAGCGCGTGATCGTCAACATGTCGAAGGACGCCATCAAGGCCGCGCCCGACTACGACAAGGCCGACTGGGACGACGACTCCCGCAGCCGTCACGCGGACTACTACACGCCCTACAGCGAGCGCTGAGCGGGCTCGCCAGCATCGACGCCCCGGCCGTGCGCGGCCGGGGCGTCGACGCGTCCCGGGGACCCCGACGGGTGAGCCGCCGACCGCGATCCCTCTCTAGCGTCGATCACCACGGGCACGATCCGCAGTCGACCTCGGGAGGGCGCACCCATGGCACGCAGCACGAAGAAGGCCAGCACGAAGGCCACCACGAAGCCCACCACGAAGGCCACCACGAAGCCCGGCAAGAGCGCCGCGAGCAAGGCCGGTGACGTGACCGGGACCGGTGGCGAGCTCCACCAGGCGCCGACACGGGGCCAGGTGATGACCACGGCCCAGGGCGTCCCGATGAGCGACGACCAGAACTCCCTGCGCGCCGGTGACCGGGGCCCGACGCTGCTCGAGGACCTCGCGATGCGGGAGAAGATCTTCCACTTCGACCACGAGCGGATCCCGGAGCGGGTCGTGCACGCCCGCGGCTACGGCGCCCACGGCTACCTCGAGTGCCTCGACCCGGTCACCGACCTCACGCGGGCCGCACCGTTCGCGCGCAAGGGCAAGCGCACCGAGGCCTTCGTCCGCTTCTCGACCGTCGCCGGCAACCTCGGCTCGTTCGACCTGGCCCGCGACGTGCGGGGCTTCGCGGTGAAGCTCTACACCGACGAGGGCAACTGGGACATCGTCGGCAACAACATCCCGGTCTTCTTCATCCAGGACGCGATGAAGTTCCCCGACCTGGTCCACGCGGTCAAGGAGGAGCAGGACCGCGGCTGGCCGCAGGCCCAGAGCGCCCACGACACCTTCTGGGACTTCATCTCCCTCATGCCGGAGTCGACCCACATGACGCTGTGGCAGATGTCCGACCGCGCGATCCCGCGGTCGTTCCGGTTCATGGAGGGCTTCGGCGTCCACACCTTCCGCTTCGTCAACGCCGACGGCGAGGCGACCTTCGTGAAGCTCCACTGGAAGCCGCGGCAGGGCATGCAGTCGGTGGTGTGGAACGAGGCGGTGAAGATCAACGGCGCCGACCCCGACTTCCACCGACGCGACCTCTACGCCGCCATCGAGGCGGGCGACTTCCCGCAGTGGGACCTCGGCGTGCAGGTCTTCGACGAGGCGTTCGCCGAGGAGTTCGAGTTCGACGTCCTCGACGCCACCAAGCTCATCCCGGAGGAGCAGGTGCCGGTCCGCACGATCGCACGGCTCACCCTGGACCGGGTCGTGAGCAACGTCTTCGCCGAGACCGAGCAGGTCGCCTTCTGCACGCAGAACATCGTGCCTGGCGTCGACTTCAGCGACGACCCGCTGCTCCAGGGCCGCAACTTCTCCTACCTCGACACCCAGCTGAAGCGGCTCGGCAGCACCAACTTCACCCAGATCCCGGTCAACGCGCCGCGGTGCCCGGTGGCGCACTTCCAGCGTGACGGGCAGATGCAGATGTCGCGCCAGGAGGGGCGGGCCAACTACGAGCCCAACTCGCTCGGCGCCGCGGAGCGCGGACCGCGCGCCGACGTCGAGCAGGGCTTCCGCAGCGTGCCGCGGGGGGTGGGTGGCGAGGTCCGACGGGTGCGCAGCGAGACGTTCGCCGACCACTACAGCCAGGCGCGCCAGTTCTGGATCAGCCAGACCGACGTCGAGCAGCAGCACATCGTGGCGGCGTACGGCTTCGAGCTGGGCAAGTGCGAGGAGCCGGCCATCCGTACCCGCATGCTCGCCAACCTGCGCAACGTCCACGAGGACCTCGCGCAGGGCGTCGCCGACGAGCTGGGCATGCCGCTGCCCGAGGCCAGCGAGGCGGCGCTGCCCACGCGGACGGACCTGCCGGCGTCCGACGCGCTGAGCATCCTGCGCAACGGCGCCGACTCGTTCGCCGGCCGCAAGCTCGGCGTGCTCGTCACGCCCGGCGCCGACGGCACGCTCGTGAAGGCGCTCGAGGACGCGTTCACGGAGGCGGGCGCCGTCGTCGAGTACGTCGCTCCTGCCGCCGGCCCGCTCAAGCTCAAGGGCGGGCGCAGGCTCACGCCCGACCACGCGGTGGTCGGCGCGCCCTCCGTGCTGTTCGACGCGGTGGCGGTGGTGACGTCCGCCGAGGGCGCCGCGGACCTGGCTGGGCGCAAGACCGCGCGGGACTTCGTCGACGACGCCTTCGCGCACCAGAAGTTCCTCGGCTGGGTGGCTGACGCAGAGGCCCTCCTCGACGCCGCCGGCGTCACGCCCGACGACGGGTGCCCCGAGCTGACGTCCGACTCGTTGTCCGACTTCGTCGGGCAGTGCGCCGCGCTGCGGCACTGGGAGCGGCCGGTCCGCAGCTGACTTCCGGACCCGTCCGCCCCCACTCCTGCAGGGGTGGCCGGCCACGACACCGCCCCACGGGTGGTGTTTCGAGCCGCGTGCGGTGCTTCCCTGCCTGTAGGACGTGTGCGTCCTACGGGGAGGGAAACATGAAGATGATCGGACACGACCGCGGATCCACCGACGACCCGACGCGGTCCACGGGACCATGATCCGCGCGGGACGGGCTCCACTCCCGGCGACCGGCCGGGTGCGCACCTCCGGCGAGGCCGCGAGACCGGACAGACCACTCCTTCCGCGCCCCCGGCGGGAGTCACTACGGTGGACGGACACCTCCGACGACAAGGAGCCCGCGATGACCGTCGTGCTCAACCCCTACCTCAGCTTCCCCGACGGCAAGGCACGCGAGGCGATGGAGTTCTACGCCTCCGTGCTCGGCGGCGAGCTCACCGTGATGACCTTCGGCGAGATGGGCACCGAGGGCCCGCTCGCGGACCAGGTCATGCACGGACAGCTCCAGACGCCGGGCGGCCTGACGCTGATGGGCGCCGATGCGCCGCCGGAGATGGTGCAGGTGACCTTCGGCGACAACGTCTCCGTCAGCCTCTCGGGGGGTCCGGACGACGCCGAGCAGCTGCGGGGGTGGTTCGCCGGGCTGTCCGAGGGCGGGCAGGTGAAGCAGCCGCTCGATGCGGCGCCGTGGGGCGACGAGTTCGGCATGTTCGTCGACCGCTTCGGCATCAGCTGGCTGGTCAACATCGCCGGCCAGGCGTCCTCCTGACCGCGCTCACGCCCAGGGGTCGGTGACCTGGCGGAGCATGGCCATCGTCTCCTCGAGCTGGCGCATCCGCGCCCGACCGACGTGCTCCTCCCACTCCGCGAGCGCACGCGCCACCTCGGCGTCGGCCGCGTCCCCGATCGCGCGGGCGTGGGCGGTGAGCCGGACCAGCTTCGCCCGTCCGTCGTGCGGGTCCGCGACCCGCTCCACGTAGCCCGCCTGCTCGAGCTGGTCGACGAGGAAGGCGGCCGACTGCTTGGTGACCCGCGCGCGTGCCGCCAGCGTCACCACCCGGGTCCCGTCGGGATCGATCTGGGCCATCAGCCGGGCCTGCGCCGGCGTCACGTCGCGCGCGCCGGCGGCCACCACGGCGTCGTACGCCCGCGCCTCCAGGGACCGGGCGGCGACGAACATCAGCACGCCGACGTGGGGCTGCTGGTCGGTCATTGACGTCTCCCCTGTCACGGGTCCATATTAGACAGACAAACTGACTAGTTGTGAGAGGTCGGCGACATGGACAGCGACACGATCTGGCGCCACGTCGACACCGAGCGCACCGCACTGGCCGACATCCTCGCCGGCCTTCCCGAGGACGCGTGGCGCACCCCGTCGCTCTGCGACGCATGGACGGTCCGCGACGTGGCGGCGCACCTCGCCCTCTCCCACATGGGGCTGCGCGACATGCTCGTCGCGGCGGTCAGGTCGGGCTTCCGCTACCAGGCGATCGTGCGCGACTCCGCCCTCCGCAGCCCCTTGGGCCACGAGCAGATCATCGACCGGCTGCGCGGCTTCGTCGGCTCCCGGCGGACCGTGCCGTTCGTGTCAGAGCAGGAGCCGCTGCTCGACGTCCTGGTCCACACCCAGGACATCTGCCTCCCGCTGGGCATCGAGCACCCGATGCCGCCCGACGCCGCGGTGGTCGCCCTCGAGCGGGTGCTGTGGTGGTCGCGGCGGATGCCGATCGGCCCGCGGCTGCGCGGCGTACGCCTCGTCGCCACCGACGTCGACTGGGCGGCGGGGGCAGGCCGTCCGGTGGTCGGCCCCGTGCAGTGGCTGCTCCTCGGGGCCGCCGGGCGGTCGGTCGCCCACGACCACCTCAGTGGCGAGGTCGGCGCCCTGGTCTGAGCGGCCTCAGGACTCCCAGGCCGGGCCGCCGCCGCCGAACCGCTCGACCAGGCGCCGCCGAGTCAATCAGCCCCGCCCCGGGGGTGGCGGCATACGACATGCCGCCGGCCGTGGGTGGCGGCACACGACATGCGCAGCGCCGGATTCGTTGTCGTACGCCGCCAGGGTGGCGGGGGAGCTTGTCGTACGCCGCCAGGGTGGCGGGGTCACCAGGCGGCCGGTTGGTAGTCCTTCAGGAAGCAGCCGTAGAGGTCCTCACCCTGCTCGCCGAGGACGATCGGGTCGTAGACGCGGGCGGCTCCGTCGACGAGGTCGAGCGGCGCGTGCCAGCCCTCGGCGGCGATCCGCAGCTTCTCGTGGTGCGGGCGCTCGTCGGTGATCCAGCCGGTGTCGACGGCGGTCATCAGGATCTTGTCCGACTCGAACAGCTCGCCCGACGACGTGCGGGTCATCATGTTGAGCGCGGCCTTCGCCATGTTGGTGTGCGGGTGACCGGCGCCCTTGTAGCGACGCCCGCCGAACTGCCCCTCCATCGCCGAGACGTTGACGATGTACGCACGCCGGGCCCCGTTCTGCACGGCCGCGCGCAGCGCGGGCCGCAGCCGGGAGTTGATCAGGAACGGTGCGATCGAGTTGCAGAACTGCACCTCGAGGAGCTCCAGCGGATCGACCTCGTCGAGCACCTGGGTCCACGAGTTGTTGTCCTGGATGTCGGGGATCAGGCCGCCGGCGTCGATCGCCGTGCCCGCCAGGTGCGCCTCCAGCGAGGCGCCGCCCGCCTTGAGGGCCAGGGCTGTCAGCGACGCGGCGTTGTGCACGGCGAGCGCGTGCTCGGCGGACTCGCCGTCGTGGTGGGCGACCGCGGTCGACGACAGGGCGCCCGCGATCGCAGCGGGGTGCGCCTCGGAGATCCGGTCGAAGGTGACCATCTCCGGTAGCGCCTCCACGCCCAGCGACTCGGCGGTCGGCAACGGGGCGGCCTCGCCGTCGATGAGGTGTGAGTACGCACCCGGCAGCCGGCGTACGGTCTGGCAGGCGTTGTTGACGATGATGTCGAGCGGCCCGTCGGCCGCGACGTCGTCGGTGAGGGAGATGACCTGGGTCGGGTCGCGCAGGTCGATCCCGACGACCTTGAGCCGGTGCAGCCAGTCGGCCGAGTCCTCCATCGCGGCGAACCGGCGGACGGCGTCCTTGGGGAAGCGGGTCGTGATGGTGGTGTGCGCGCCGTCGCGGAGCAGCCGCAGCGCGATGTACATCCCGATCTTCGCGCGGCCGCCGGTGAGCAGCGCGCGCTTGCCGGTGAGGTCGGTGCGCTGGTCGCGCTTGGCGTGGCTCATCGCCGCGCAGGTGGGGCACAGCCAGTGGTAGAACGCGTCGACGAGGGTGAAGTCCTGCTTGCAGATGTAGCAGCCGCGCGCGGTGATGAGCTCGCCGGCGAACGCGCCGGCGGTGTTCGACACGAGCGGGATGCCGGCCGTCTCGTCGTCGATGCGCATCGGCGAGCCGGTCGCCGTCCTCGCGATGATCGCCCGGTCGTGAGCCAGCTCCTCGGCGCGCTTCTTGAGTCGGCGCTCGGACTTGATCGACTTGTACATGTGCGACGCGGCCCGCTTCACGGTGATGTGGTCGGGGTGGTCGGCCGGCAGGTGGTGGAGGGTCTGCAGCACCCGCAGGGTCGTCGCCAGGTCGTCGGGGTCGATGCCGGGGTGCTGCTCACTCACCGGAGAAGCGTACGGGCGATGTCGCGATCCCCGGATATCCGGGGAAACCCAAGCCTCCAGTGCGAAGTTTCGGGGGTGAGGCTCCAGTTTCCCCGGGTACCCGGGGACTCCGTCACTGCCGCCACAACGGGCGGAAGGACCGGGCGAACCAGCCCAGCCCGGACCCGGCAGGCACCCGGCCGAGGCGTGCGCCGCCGTACGTCGCCCTGCGCGCCGTGCCGTAGCCCAGCCACGTCTCCGCCGGGCCCTGGCCGATGCCGGGCAGCGCCCACTCGCACACGCCGCCCGGGAAGGCGGCCTGCAGCCGCGCCCACTGCGCGTCGGTGAAGGGCACCGGCAGCCCGCCCGGCAGGAGGTAGGAGGACCGGTCCAGGGGCTTCAGCTGGCAGGCCAGGACGTCGTTGGCGGCGGGGCCGCCGGACTCCTGGCGCGGCGTGGACAGGTTGGTGCGCGCGAGGTCGGCGCGGCACACCACACCGGGTACGCCGTCGGCGAGGCAGCGGTCGGTCAGCGAGGCGGGTCGGTCGTCGACGATCTTCGTCGCGAGCGGCACCGCGCGCTCGTCCTTCTCCACCTTCGCCAGCCAGCCGTCCATCGCGACGAACGCCTCGGTCGGCCAGCGCACGTCGCCGAGCAGCGGCGTCGGGCCGAACCACTCGACGCGGTTGTCGGTGTGGCCCTGCGAGCGCTGGAGTCGGAGGTGGCTCCACACGGCGTGCGCGTAGTCGTGCGCGATGCCGGGGTCGGGGCCGCCGTGGTTGATCATCGCGATCTCGCTGGTGTTGCTGAACTCGTTGAGCAGCCCGGTGCGGTAGGCGTTGGCGATCGAAGCAGGGTCGCCGGCGGTGCGCGCCGCGATCGGGTCGGCGTTGACGTCGAGGCCGCCGATCTTCTCGTTGAGGTCGACGAACTGCTCGGGCGTGATGCGTCCGCCCTTCAGCGCCTCGAGGCCGTACTGCACACCGGCGTTGCCGAAGGGCAGCCCGGAGAAGCCGTGACCGGCCGCCTTCTCCTGCGCGCTCCACACCGACGTGGGTCGCGGCCCCAGCTGGTTGTGCATCAGCGTGAGGATGTCGCAGCGCACGCCGCCCGGGTTGGTCTCGGAGTCGAAGCGGGTGGAGGTGTCGCCGGCGACCGGGTCGGCCACGCCGGGACACGGGTGCTCGGGGTCGATCGCGCTCTTGAAGAGTCCCTCGTCGGCGGTGACCGCGTTGACCGGCGTGAGGTGGCCCTCGACGTCGGCCATCTGCGTCGGCGACCAGAGCACGCCCGGACCCCACGAGCTCGGGTCCTCGAAGTAGGCCCGCATCAGGTGGTAGTCGGCGAACTGCGAGCCGGGGCTCATCACGTCGGGGTAGGAGCAGGTGGTCACGAGCCCCTGGTAGATCCCGGGGTAGGCGTTGGCCACGGTGTGCTGGGCGACCGACCCGCCGCTGCACCCGGTGCCGATCGTGTAGCGGATCGTGCCGTAGCGCTCGACGACCCGCTCCTTGGCCATCATCAGCGACTCGGCGTTGTGGGCGACGTTGCAGTTGTGGCCGGTGTTGGCCAGGGCGGTCGACATCACCGCGAATCCGCGCGCCAGCGCCTCGACGTACGAGTTCTCGAGGACGGGCACCGGGATCGCGTCGAGGGTGCCGGACGCGTCCTCGAGCGGCGGCTCGCCCGGCGCGTACGACGCCCCGCACCCGCCGCCATGGGTGATCAGCACCTTGTGGTTCCACTGCTCCTGCGGCTGCCACGCCTTCCACTTCTCGCCGGGCGTGAACAGGGTGAGGATCGCGTAGCGGTCGCGGTCCTGGTGGCCGTCCTCGCGGCGCACGATGAACGGCACCGTGCGCCCCTGGTCGGTGGTCGTGGTGTCGACGTCGGTCGCCGGGTGCGCCGGGTCGTAGGGCTTCAGCGCCGACTGCCCGGTCGGCTTGTAGAGGAAGGAGTACGACGCCGGCTCGTTGCAGAGCGCGTCGCGGGCGGTGTCCTGGCAGTCGTACGCCGCCGCGACCGGGCCGCTGAAGACGGGCCCGCCGTTGCGGTGGTTGGTGATCACGACCCGGTCTGACCTGGCCCCACCGGCTCGCGCCGACAGCACGTTGCGGCCGTTGTCGAGGCCGCGCAGCAGCACGGTTGAGCGCGTGCGGAACTTCCTCGACACGTCGCGGCCGTCGAGGCTCACGCGCAGGGTGCCGGCCCGCCGGGGTGCGGTGATCCGCACCAGGACGTCACCGCCGGAGACCAGGTCGGCGCGGTTGGACAGCACCTGGATCCGGACCTTGCCCCGCTTCTCGGGGGCCGCCGCTCCCGGCGCGGAGCCGGCCACGAGCAGCGCCGCCAGCAGGGGGAGGACGGTCCCGAGGACGACGACCACGGCGGTCGGGCGGGTGGGACGGGCGGACCTGGGCTGCACGGCGTACCTCCAGAGGCGGACTCAGGAGGTCAACGACCGGGTGCACGGATGGTCACCCCTGTGCGGTTTCCCCGCCCATGCGGGGAAACCCAGACTTCTCGGGGCGTGCAAACCCCCAGGAGTTCGAGAGTCCCCGCGTATGCGGGGAAACTCGAGCCGCGTGGAGCAGGGTCAGGCCTCGCGCGCCGGGGAGCCGTTGATTCGCACCCGGTCCGCCCGCATGCCGTGCTCGACGCCCCAGAGCACGGCCTTGGAGCGGGAGTCGACCTCGATCTTGCGGTAGGCCGAGCGGATGTAGGACTTGATCGAGTTGAGCGAGAGCAGCGTGCGCTCGGCGATGTCCTGGTTGCTGAGGCCCATCGTGATGAGCGAGAGCACCTCGGCCTCCCGCGCGGTCAGCCCCTCCTCGCGGCCCGGCCAGTCGCCGCCGACGAGTGACGAGCGGCCCCGGGACGGGGAGACGACGACCTGTCCGGCCGAGATGGCGTGCAGGGCGTCGACCAGTCGCGCCGCCGGCAGGCTCTTGGAGAGGTAGCCGCGCACCCCGGCGTTGAGGGTGTCGCGGGTCAGCCAGGGCTGGAAGTTCCAGGTGTAGACGGCGACGGTGCGCACCTGCGGGCTGTCGACCAGGTTCTTCACGGCCGGGCCGTTGCCCTGCCCCATGCCGAAGGTGTCGTAGAGCGCGACGTCGACCGGCTGGCTGACCGGCCTTCCGGCCGCCAGCTCCACCACCTCGACCCGGTGGCTGTAGCTGCGCATCATCGCGTCGAGACCGCGGACGACGACCTCGTCGTCGTTGACCAGCGCGACTCGGATAACCATGCGCTCAAGGTACGACAGTTTATGTATCTTGAACCCCGGTTCGGTGAGAGATGGGGGAGACGTGCGGGAGAGCGCGGCCACGGTCGAGGACACCCGCACGGGTGGACTGGGCATCCGGTGCGAGGGTGTGGTGCACCTCTACAAGACCTTCGGCGGTCACGACGTGGTGGCGCTGCGCGGTGTCGACCTGACGATCCGCCCGGGCGAGCGGGTCGCGTTCCTGGGCCCCAGCGGCTCGGGCAAGTCGACCCTGCTGGCGTTGCTGGGCGGCATCCAGAAGCCCAGCGCCGGCAAGATCTATCTCGGCGACGAGGAGGTCTCCCGGATGGGCGAGCGCTACCTCGCCCGGATCCGCTCGCGCCAGGTCTCGACCATGCTCCAGGGCGCCACCCGCAACCTGCTGCCCTACGCGACGGCCCGGCAGAACATCGCCTTCGCCCGGCTGTCGCTGTCCGGCAGCGACCGCGACAGGGCGCTGGCCGACACCGAGCTGCTCGACCGCGTGGGGCTCGTCGACCAGGCCGACCAGGTGGTCTCCACGATGTCGGGCGGCCAGCGCCAGCGCCTGGCCCTCGCCTGCGCCGTCTCGACCGCCCCGCGACTGCTGCTGGCCGACGAGCCCACCAGCCAGCTCAGCCACGCCGACCGCGACCACGTGCTGCACCTGATCCACTCCCTCGGCGACGACTTCGGCACCACGATCGTGGTCGTCACGCACCAGCCCGAGGTGGCCGCCACCTTCCCGCGCACCGTGACCATGAAGGGCGGTCGCGTCGGTGCGGAGGGCCACGGCGGGTCGGAGTACGCCGTGGTGGGCGAGGACGGCGTCCTGCACCTGCCCGGCCACATCGCCGCCGAGTGGCCCCCCGGGACGCTGGTGCGGTTCGAGGACGACGACGAGGGCCGCATCATCGTGACCCGGGCGAGCAGCGAGGGAAGCCAGCAGTGAGCACCGGAGTGAGCACCGACCAGACCGCCGTGCAGACCGCGCTGCGGCTCGACTCGATCACCTACGTCAACGGCCGCACGCTGCTCGACGACGTCAGCGTCACCTTCCCCGCCGGCAAGGTCACCGCGCTCTCCGGCCCCAGCGGCTCGGGCAAGACCACCCTGCTCTCCATCGCCGGCGGCCTGCTTCAGGCGACGTCGGGCACCGCGGAGCTCGACGGCAAGGACATGTGGACCGGCAGCGGCGACCCGCTGCCCGAGGTCGCCTTCGTGCTCCAGGTCTACGGCCTCGTGCCGATCCTCTCTGCCCGCGAGAACGTCTCGATCGCGCTGCGTGCCCGCGGCGTCGCGCCCGCCGACGCCGACGAGGCGTCCGAGGCCGCCCTGGCCCGGTTCGGCATCGCCGACCTCGGTGAGCGCCAGGTCGAGGAGCTCTCCGGCGGCCAGATGCAGCGCGTCGCGTGCGCGCGCGGGTTCGTCGTCGGCGCCGACGTGCTGCTGGCAGACGAACCGACCTCGGAGCTCGACGAGGGCAACCGGGGCGTCGTGCTGACCGAGCTGCGCGAGGAGGCGGCCCGTGGCGCGGTCGTCGTCGTGGCCACCCACGACCCCGCCGTCGTCGAGGCCTGTGACCTCCACATCGCGCTGGACGAGGGCCGGGTCATTCGGTGAGTCGTGTCCTTCGCGGCGCCTGGAGCCGTCGGGGTGCCCTGACGACCCTGGTGCTGATGAGCGTGGTCGTGGTCGGCGGGGCCGTGACGGTCCTGCAGTTCGCCGAGGCCGCCGACACCTCGCGCTGGCTGACCGCACCCCTGCTCCTCCTGGGCGCGGTCGCCGTGCCCAGCATCGGTGCCGAGCTCGCGGTGGCCCGTCGGGAGGAGATCGGGCTCGCCCGGCTCCGCGGCATCCACGGCCTGCGCCTGTGGCGCTTCCTGCTCGTCGAGCCCCTGCTCGCGATCGTCCTCGGCACCCTGCTCGGCCTCCTCGTCGGAGCCCTGGGCACCGTCCTCGCCACGAGGGCCTGGCTCGACGACGCGGCGCCCGCGCTCGGGCAACCAGCGGTCGTCGCCGCCGCCGGCATCGCCGGCGCCGGTCTGGTGATCGTCGGCCTGTCCGCCGCGGCCGCCCTCCGCGAGCCGCTCGCGGTCCAGGTCTCGAGCCGGCGACGCCCTCGCCGGGCGACGACCGTGGCCGTCTTCCTGAGTGTGCTCGTCTTCGTCGGCGCCGGCGTCGCGGCCTACCGCAGCCGGGCGGCCGACGGTGAGCCCGACCTGGTCGTCCTCCTCGGCCCCGCCCTGGTGGGCCTGGCGCTCGGGCAGCTCGCGATCTGGGTGATCCGGATCGCGGCCCGCGCACTGACCCCCGTCACCGAGAAGCGCGGCCTGGGCGCCTTCCTCGCCGCACGCCGTCTCGCCCGTGCCGACGACCTCGTCACCCCCGTCCGCCTCGTCGTCGCCGCGGCCGTCGTCGGCGCGCTGGCGCTCAGCGGCGCCGTCAGCGTCAGCGGGTGGACCCGTGAGCAGGCCGCCGTCGAGGTGCCGGGCGCCCGCGCCATCGCCGCGACCGACCTCGGCGCGATGGGCGCCGTCGACCTCACCGAGCAGGTCGACCCCGAGGGCGAGCACCTCATCGCCACGGCGATCGTGCGCAACGAGGAGCGCCTGCCCGAGCGCCGGGCGTACGTCGACGCCGCCAGGTGGGACGCCGTCGTCGGTGGCTTCTACGACGACACCCCCGCCCGCGCGGCCTCCGACGCGGTCGACCGGCTCGACACCGGCGTCGTGCCCCTGCAGGCGACCGGCGAGCGGTTCGACGTCACCTTGTCGGGCCTCGACGTGCCGGGCGTCCGCACCATCCGCCTGCCCAACGGGGAGGTGTTCCGCAGCGGGGGCGGCGGCGCCGAGGTGACGCTGCGCTACGTCACGTCCCGCAACGCCTCCGGCTCCGTGGCGGTGCAGCTCGACGTCCCGCGTGACGGCACCCCGGTGTCGGGTCGCGCCCGCGTCCGCGACTGTGCCCAGGGCTGCGCCGTCACCGGGCTCGAGTTCGGCCGCAACAGCGAGGGCGTGATCGACGACAGCCAGTTCGTCGCCCTGGCCGAGCGCATCACCCTCGGCGACACCGACCTGCTCGAACGGACCTGGGTGCCGGACGCCTCGTCGGTGGAGTCGGTGGTCAACAACAACTTCATCCGCGGGTGGGAGCCGCCGGCGACCTTCGTGGTCAACCGGGTCGACGGCCTCCAGGTGGCGATGCTGCCGCAGGCCACGCTCCAGGTGGACCTCGACCGGGGCGGCGACGCCGTCCCGGTTCTGGCCGCCGACCAGGAGGCGCCGCAGGCGCTCGACCTCGGCGGCGACGACCGCACGACCGACGTGATCGGGGTGGCGACCGCGATGCCGCTGGTGGGCTCCTCGGGCCTGCTCTCCGACATCCGCACCTCCGCCGCCGGCTCCGGCCCGACCGTGCCGTCGGCCGAGGTGCAGATCGTGGCCGACGACGGCACCCCGCAGGCGATGCTGGACCAGGTCGCAAAGGCGACCGGGACCTCCTGGCGCACCTCGGCGACCGTGCGCGAGGCGCTCGGGGAGCGCTACGGCGGCGCCCAGTCCGTGGCGTACGCCCTCACCGCCCTCGCGTGCGCCCTCGTCGCGCTGCTCGCGCTCGGGGCCGGCGTCGCCCGGCACCTGCGTGACTACCGCCGCGACGTGGCGTCGCTGCGCGTGCTCGGCATCTCCGTCGGCACCGCCCGCAGGGCCGGCCGCGCCGAGCTGGTCAGCCTGACCGTGCTCGTGCTGGCGATCGTGGTCGTCGGCGGGTGGCTCGCCGTGACGCTGCTGCTCGACGGTCTCCCGTTGCTCTCGCTGCCCGTCGCCGGGAGCCCGCTCGACACCGCCCCGCACGCGTGGCCCCTCGCGATCCCTGCCGTGCTGGCCGCTGCCGCCGTCGTGCTGGTGGGCGGGCGCGCCCGCGCCGTGCGCGCGGCCACCACCCGACCCAGCCTGCTGCGTGAGGAAGAAGGCCGATGATCCAGCTGCTGGGCGCGATCGTGCGCGGACTGCGGGCGCGAGCCCTGCTCTCCGCGGGCTCGGTGCTGCTGACCGCGCTCGCGATCGGCTCCGCCGTGCTCGGCCCCGTCTTCTCCGAGGCCGTCACCAACTCCTACGTCGTGACCCGCCTCGACGAGACGGCGCCCGGCCTCACCGGCCTGAGCCGCGTCTTCACCCCCGACGAGGGCTCGTCGCTCGACCAGGCCGAGCAGCACGCCCGCGCGGCCTCCGACTCGCTGACCCGAGGGGCGTGGGAGGAGCCCGTGCTGACGGTGCAGTCCGAGCCCTTCAGCGCGCTGCGCGGCGTCGCCGAGCTCTGGGCGCGCGACGGCGCGTGCGAGAGCCTCGAGGTCGAGGGTCGCTGCCCCGAGAAGCGCGGCGAGGTGCTGATGCTCGCCGCCGACCTGGAGAAGACCGGCGCCGAGATCGGCAAGCCGCTGCCCCTGGCGATCTACGAGCCGGGCGGCGTCAAGGCGCTTGGGCTCCCGCGACCGGGGATCGACGAGGTCGTGGTCGTGGGCAGCTACACCACCCCGGAGACCGGGGAGGACTGGCTGATCCCGCGGCGGCTCACCAGCCAGAACGAGCAGACGACCATCAACGGGGGCTACACGCCGTACAGCCCGGCACCCCTCATCACCACCCCCGAGACCGTGGTGGCCGCGGGCGGCTGGACGATCGGGGTCGACACGCACCTCGACGTCCGCGCCGACATCACGCCGGGCGAGCTCGACGTGGCAGCCGACTCCGCGGCGGCGCTCCCGTCCGAGACGACACTCGAGGTCGAGGGCGGCACGCTGCGCGACAACGGCACCAACTCCCTCGCCGACGTGGTCGAGGAGGTGCGCTTCCAGCAGTCCACGGCGCGCAGCTCCATCGCGCCGGCCGTGCTGTCGCTGGTCCTCGTGGCCCTCGCCCTGCTGATGCGCCTGCTCAACGCGGCCAGTGAGCTCCGCGTCCCGGAGCTGGCCCTGGCCTCGCTGCGCGGCGTGACCGCGCGCCGGCTCTGGGGCCTCGGCCTGGCCGAGCCGGTGGTGATCCTCCTGATCGCCACCCCGCTGGGCGTCGTCTTCGGGCTGGGCCTGTCCTACGCGCTCGTGCGCGGCTGGCTGGTGCCCGGGCTGCCGCTGCCGCTGCCGGTGACCAGCTGGGTCGCGGCCGCCCTCGTCCTGGCCGCCGCCTTCGCGGTGGCGTGCGTCGCGGTCGGGCTGGTGGTCCGCGAGTCGCTGGCCTCCCAGCTCAGCGGCGTACGACGTCCAGTGGCTGCGCGCCGCTGGTCGGTCATCGCCCAGCTCACCCTCGTCGCCCTCGCGGTGGCGGTGCTGGCCAGCAAGCTCTCCGCCAGCGGACCCGGGGAGCCGGACGCCACCGACCTGGTCCTGCCGGTGCTGCTCGCCGTGGTCGCCGGCCTGGCCGCCACCCGCCTCACCGCGACGCTCGCCACCTGGTGGACACGTCGCTCGCGGGGACGCTCGCTGAGCGGCTTCGTCTCCTCGCGGGCGATCTCGCGCCGGCAGGAGGGCACGCTCGTGATCCTCCCGATCACGGCCGCGATCGCGGTCGCGGTCTTCGGCGCCGGCGTCTACGACTCCGCCGCGACGTGGCGCACCAGCGTCGCCGCGACCGCCTCGCCCGCCCACACCACCTGGTCGACCACGCTCACCTTCGCGGAGGCGCTCGACCTCACCCGCACGATCGACCCGGAGGGCGAGTGGGTGATGGCGGCGGCCAGCGCCACCAACCCCGGGGCCAACTTCTCGGTCGTCGACAGCAGCCGCCTGGCGCGCGTCGCGACGTGGCCCGAGACCTGGAGCCCGGGCCGCACCGTCGAGCAGGTCGTCGACGAGATCTCGCCGGGCGGCGTGGTGCCCACGGTGCAGGGCACACGCCTCAGCCTCACGATCGACAACCAGGCCGACATGGATCGCGACCTGGCGGTGGAGGTGCGCTTCGGCTCGCGCGGCGGTGCCCCGCTGAAGGCCTACGTCGGCCCCTTCCCGGCGGGTGAGTCCACCCGCTCGACCCGTGTCCCGTTCTGCCGTGACGGCTGTCCGCTCGAGGGCATGACCCTCGCCGGTGGCGCCGGCACCAACACCCGGATGTCCGGCTCGCTCCGCCTGCGCGACATCGAGGTCGACGGCACGCCGCTCCCGGGCGGGATCAGCGGTGCCGGCTGGACGCCGACCCCCGACCCCGCGGTGCGGACCTCCATCACCGACATGCAGGTGTCCGGGGGCGAGCTCGACATGAGCGTCGACACCGGTGAGTCGGTCGGCATGGCCCGCATCACCGCCGGCGGCATCGTGCGCGACCGCCCGGCGCTCGCCGGCCCGAAGGTCCAGGACCGGGCCCTCGCCAAGCTCGACGAGGGCTACGGCCTGATCCCGGTCGGACCGGTCGGCGAGATCGAGGGCATGCCGTTCACCGGACCCTCGGGCCTGCTCGTCGACTACTCCTCCTTCATCACCGACCACCCGGTCTACGACAACCTCATGACCGTGCACGTGCTCGCCCGCGAGGGCACCCCCGCCTCGATCACCGATGCCCTCTCCGAGGCCGGGCTCAGCGTCGGGACCACCCTCGCGCAGGAGCGGCACGTCCTCGACCAGAGCGCGTACGCCCTCGCGCTGCGGCTCTACGGCGTCGTCGCGGCGCTGGTGCTGCTGATGGCGCTGGCGGGCCTCTTCGTCAGCGCGGCCGTGCAGCTGCCGGCGCGGCGTCGTGACGCCGCGGCCCTGCGCGTGGTCGGCGTACCCCGCTCGTCGGTGATGGTGGCCGTCGTGCGCGAGCTCGTGGTCGTGCTCGGCAGCGCCGCGCTGGCGGGCATCCTTGCCGGGTCGCTCGCGCAGTGGGTGGTGCTGCGCACCATCACCCTCGGCTATGCCGACGACCCGACGACGCCCGCGCTGGTCGCGGCGATCTCGCCCCTCCGGCTGGTGGTGCTGGCGCTGCTGGCGGCCGCGGTGTTCGGGGTGGTCGCCCTGGTCAGCGCGTCGATGACGGTGCGCGGCGCGCGCGGCTCCACGCTGCGCGAGTCCGCCCGCTGACGCGGCCCGCTGACCGGGACCGGCGGGTCAGGCGCAGCAGGGGTCGTAGCGGAAGCCGACGCCGCGGATGGTGCGGATCCACTGGTTGCCGGCAGCCGCGGCGCGGAGCTTGCGGCGCAGGTTGGCCAGGTGCACGTCGACGACGTGCGTGCTGTCCGGGACGAACTCGGTGGCCCACACGGCCCGCAGCAGGTCCTCCCGGGGCACGACCACGCCCGGGTTGCTCAACAGGTGGGCGAGAAGGTCGAACTCCGTGCGGGTGAGGTCGATCTCCGCGCCGGCGACGATGACCTCCCGGGAGCCGCGGTCGAGGCTCAGGTCCCCGCAGCCCATCGTCGCCGCGCCGACACCGGCGACGGCCGCCACCGCGACCGGCACGGACGCCGCCCCGATGTCGGGCTCCGTGCTCCGCGGACGGCGGAAGAGTGCCGCCACGCGGGCCTGGAGCTCGCGCATGGAGAACGGCTTGACCAGGTAGTCGTCGGCGCCGACCTCGAGCCCGATGAGCCGGTCGACCTCGCCCGTGCGCCCGCTGATGACGATGACGTAGCAGTCGCTGACGAGCCGGATCTGGCGGCACACCTCGACGCCGTCGATGTCGGGGAGGCTCATGTCCAGCGTGACCAGGTCGGGGCGCAGGTCACGGACCACGGTGAGCGCGTCGGCCCCGGTGCGCGCGACCGTCACCTCGAAGCCTGCCTTGTCGAGCAGGCTGGAGATCACGTCGCCGACATCGGTGTCGTCCTCGACGACCACCGCGGTGCGTGCGTGGATCATGGGTGGGCCCCCCGGCCAGTCAGTGGTGCGGTGTGCTGTCCGGTCGTGTGCGCGCGGCCCCAGCCGCGCGCTCCCGGCTGCTGCCGATCGTATGTCGCACCGGCGATGCGCGTGCCGGAACTCCACAACCGGCCCCCGGAGAGCCGGTCGTCAGAAGTCGAGGCCCTTGGCCCAGTCCTCGGAGTCGATGCGAGCCACGAGGTAGGGCCCACCGCCGGCCCGGCGGTCCGGCTGGCCCTCCCGGTCCATCCGGTAGCCGATGCCGCGGATCGTGTGGATCCAGGTGGCGTCGGAGTGCCGACGCAGCTTGCCGCGCAGGTTGGCCACGTGCACGTCCACCAGGTGGTGGTCGTGGGTCAGCGCGCTGCTCCAGATGGCCAGGACCATCTCCTCGCGCGTGCACACCCGCGAGAGGTGCGTGGCGAGGTACTCGAGCACGTCGTACTCGATGCGGGTCAGGTCGACGATCGAGCCGTCGACCTGCACCTCCCGCCGTGCGGAGTTGATGACCAGTCCGGCGCCGCAGTTGATGGTGCTCGGCTCGTCGGCGGGCTGCGACGGGCTGGGCACGTGCGGTGCCTGGGCAGCCGCCGCGCCTTCCTCGCCGACCCCGGCCGAGCGCGGCCGGCGGAACAGCGCGGCCACTCGGGCGCGCAGCTCGCGCGGCGAGAACGGCTTGAGCACGAAGTCGTCCGCGCCGACCTCCAGGCCGATCAGCTTGTCCACCTCGTCGGATCGCGCGGACACGATGACGATGTAGCAGTCGCTGGTCTCCCGGATGCGGCGGCACACCTCGATGCCGTCCATGTGCGGCAGCGTCAGGTCGAGCGTGACCAGGTCGGGCGGATCGGCGGACGCCACGTCCACCGCCTGCCGTCCGTCACGCGCGGACGTGACGCGGAAACCCGCCCCCTCGAGGGTCTCCACCAGGGCCGAGGAGATGTCCGGATCGTCTTCGACGACCAAAGCATGAAGATCTTGCACGTTACCCCCACTGATGATGCTGAGCAGGGACCCCACGTCCCTGCCGTGACGCGGCCCGATCCGGCGTAGATCGATGGTAAGGGCAGGACTCACGTCAGTGGGAGTGGGTGTTCCACCGTGGACCTCAGTGTCTAGACCAACGGCGTCTTGACGGAATCTTGTGTATCAGGGGCGGTGGACCGCGTTTTCCGCCACTTCGCCCAGATCGATGCCGCGGTTGACCCAGACGCTGGTGGGGACCATGCCCACGCGCTCGTAGAGCCCCAGCGCCCCCGTGCGCGAGTCGGTGCTGAGCTCGGAGGTGGAGGTGCCGTGGGCGCGGGCCTGGGCGAAGGAGTCCACGAGCAGGGCCTGCGCCGGCCCGCGGTTGCGCTGGTCGCGGCGCACGGCCAGCCGGTCGACGTACCCGGTCGTGCCGTTGTCGGAGACCAGCACCAGCGAGACCCCCACGACGGCGCCCTCGGGGTCGACCGCGACGCGCAGGTTCCACGGCTCGAAGCCCGGGCGTCCGCTCGTCGCGGCGGCGAAGTCCTCGTAGGGCTCGCGCTCGCGCACCGACCACTCGAGGAACGCGTCCTCGAGGACATCGTGCGCGGCGCGCAGGTCGTCGGGGCCGGCGGTGCGTACGACGTAGCCCTCCGGCAGCGCGCGGTCGGGGATCGTGGCCCCCTCCGGCAGCTTGAGCACCCAGCTGGTCCACCGCACCCGGAACCCGAGCTCCTCGAGCAGCCGGTCGCCGGGAGAGCCCTGCGGGACCGGCATCCCGATGACGCTCGAGCCGACGCGGCGGCCGAGGTCCTGGAGCCAGTGGGCCAGCCAGGTGCCGATGCCGCGGCCGCGGTGGCTCGGCAGGACGGACGTGTCGGCGCGGTCGGCGCCCATCAGCTCGGCGTACGCCACGAGGGTGTCGCCGTCCCAGACGCCGACCGAGCGGGCGCCGAGGTCGTGGCTGGGCTTGGCCCAGTCGCTGACGATGTCGGCCTCCTCGATGGCGACCTCGCCGATGTCCTCCTGCTCCTGGGCCGCCATCAGCACGAAGACCGCGTGCGCGTCGGTCTTCTCCAGCGGTCGGGTGGTCAGTCCCTCGGGCAGCTGTGACATCGGCTGGGGCATGCGGAGAGTGTGCTGCCTCACGTAGGAGGCTGTCGCGGGATTATCCGCGCTCGCGGAATGCCCTATTCACGCGGGAAGCCCTACCGTTGTCGGGTGAGTGACGACCAGCCCGCAGCGCCCGAGCAGACCTTCTCCGACCTCGGGCTGTCGCCCGAGGTCCTCAAGGGGCTCTCCGACGTCGGCTACGAGACGCCGTCGCAGATCCAGGCCCTGACCATCCCGCCTCTCCTCGAGGGCCGGCACGTGGTCGGCCTGGCGCAGACCGGCACCGGCAAGACCGCCGCCTTCGCGCTGCCGATCCTCTCGCAGCTCGACCACTCCCAGAAGACGCCGCAGGCCCTCGTCCTGGCGCCCACCCGTGAGCTCGCGCTCCAGGTGTCGGAGGCCTTCGAGAAGTACGCCGCCCACATGAAGGGCGTGCGCGTGCTGCCGATCTACGGCGGCCAGGGCTACGGCGTCCAGCTCTCGGCGCTGCGTCGGGGCGTGCACGTCGTCGTCGGCACGCCCGGCCGGATCATGGACCACCTCGAGAAGGGCACCCTCGACCTCTCCGAGCTGCGCTTCCTCGTCCTCGACGAGGCCGACGAGATGCTCAAGATGGGCTTCGCGGAGGACGTCGAGACGATCCTCGCCGACACCCCTGAGGACAAGCACGTGGCGCTGTTCTCGGCGACCATGCCCCCGCAGATCCGGCGGATCTCGAAGAAGTACCTCCACGACCCGGTCGAGATCACGGTCAAGAACAAGACGACCACCTCGTCGACCATCACCCAGCGCTACCTGATCGTGTCCTACCCGCAGAAGGTCGACGCGCTCACCCGCATCCTCGAGGTCGAGAACTTCGAGGGGATGATCGTCTTCGTCCGCACCAAGAACGAGACCGAGACGCTGGCCGAGAAGCTGCGCGCCCGCGGCTACTCGGCGATGGCCATCAACGGCGACGTCGCCCAGGTGCAGCGCGAGCGCACGGTCAACCAGCTCAAGGCCGGCAAGCTCGACATCCTCGTCGCCACCGACGTCGCCGCCCGCGGCCTCGACGTCGAGCGGATCAGCCACGTCGTCAACTACGACATCCCCACCGACACCGAGTCCTACGTGCACCGCATCGGGCGTACGGGCCGGGCCGGGCGCAGCGGCGACTCGATCGCCTTCGTCACCCCGCGCGAGCGCCACCTGCTGCGGGCGATCGAGAAGGCGACCCGCCAGCCGCTCACCCAGATGCAGCTGCCCACCGTCGACGACGTCAATGCCACGCGCCTCTCGCGCTTCGACGACCAGATCACCCAGGCGCTGACCCAGCCCGAGCGCATCGACTTCTTCCGCGACGTGGTCTCGCACTACGTCAGCGAACACGACGTGTCCGAGGTCGACGTCGCCGCCGCCCTGGCCGCCGTGATGCACGGCGAGCAGCCGCTGCTGCTCGAGCCGGAGCCCGAGCCGCGCCAGCGCTCCTTCGAGGAGCGCGCGAGCCACGGCGGCAAGGCCGACCGGGCGCCCCGCGAGTCGCGCAGCGGTCAGCCCATGGCGGCGTACCGCATCGAGGTCGGCAAGCGGCACAAGGTCGAGCCGCGCCAGATCGTCGGCGCCCTCGCCAACGAGGGCGGGCTGTCCCGCGGCGACTTCGGCTACATCTCGATCAAGCCGGACTTCTCGGTCGTCGAGCTCCCCGCCGACCTCCCGGCCGGCACCCTCGACCGCCTCGCCGCGACCCGGATCTCCGGCAAGCTCATCGAGATCAAGCCCGACAACGGCCCCTTCCGCGGCCGTCCGGGTGGCGGCCACCGCAAGGGCGGCGGCGGCTACAAGGGCAAGAACCCCCGCTGACCGGGCACTTCCTCGCGCTGGAATGCACTGACCGGGCACTTCCTCGCGCTATGACGCGCTGACAGGGCGATTCCTCGCGCTGACATGCACTGACCGAGCACCTCCTACGGAAGGAAGTGCCCGGTCAGGCGTCTGTAGCGCGAGGAAGTGCCCGCTCGGCACTCCTCAGCGCGAGGAAGTGCCCGCTCGGTCAGGCGTTGCGGATCGCCGAGACGTCGAACTCGAGCTTGATCTTCTCGGAGACGAGGACGCCGCCGGTCTCGAGCGCGGCGTTCCAGGTGAGGCCCCAGTCCTTGCGGTTGACGGTGACGTCGCCCTCGAAGCCGACGCGGGTGTTGCCGAAGGGGTCGACGGCGGAGCCGGTCTGCTCGAACTCGATCGTGACGGGCTTCGTCACGTCCTTGATGGTCAGGTCGCCGGTGATGTTCCAGTCGTCGCCGTCGCGCTCGACCTTGGTCGAGGTGAAGGTGATGGTCGGGTAGGTCTCGGCGTCGAAGAAGTCGCCGGACTTGAGGTGACCGTCGCGGTCGGCGCTGCCGGTCTCGACGGAGGCCACGTCGATGGAGAGGTCGACCTTGGACGCCGACGGGTTCGCCTCGTCGATGCGGGCTGTGCCGGTGAAGGCGCCGAACTGGCCGCGCACCTTGGTGACCATCGCGTGGCGGGCGACGAAGCCGAGGCGGCTGTGGCTCACGTCGAGGGTGTAGTCGCCGGTGATGTCGTCGATGGCGGTGGTGGGGGCGTCGAATCCGGTGGTCATGTGAAGCACTCCTGGGGTGGTTGGTAGAAGTTTCAACCACTAGAACGAGGTCCCCCGTCGGTTCATTCCCGGCATGCCCGATTTTTTCGCACCCGTGCCCGGACGTGCGTCGAGCCACGCCCCCGGAGGGACGTGGCTCGGAGCGTGTGGCTGCGCGTCAGGCAGCGTGCGACTGTGCCGCGCTGGCGACCGACCAGCGGGCCTCCATGTGCGTGCGGCCCGACGCGTCGGTCACCGCCACCCAGGTGCAGACCGGCGCTGCGGTCATCGCGTGCTTGCTCATGTGACACCTCCCGTTCACCTTCTGTTCACCTAGAGTAGCACCTCCCCACCTGTGCACCATGGTTTCGCTGAAAGTGCGGGCCTGTGCTCCACCTGACCGGGGGTCGGCGGCGTGTCGGGGCAGGACTGCCCCATTTGTGACGCCTGTGGCGTCGCGGGAATCCCTCCTATCGGGCCGCATACCCAATTTCTGCCCGATTTCGGGCAGGAAGTTGGCGAAGCGTCCGCGGATGGGCATCCTTCTGGGGTGCCCGACCCCGCTCTCGTCTCCCACGTCGTCGCCACCACGTCGCTGACGCCCGGTGAGGCGGCCCGCGTGATCGAGGACGTGATCGCCTTCCACGCCCAGCCCGTGGAGGTCTACGTCCGCGAGCGGCACGCCCGCCTCCAGACGTACGGGGCCAAGAACCCCGAGATCTTCGCCCGCATCGCCGAAGAGCTGCGCCAGCGGGTGGTGGCGGCACCCGACCTCTCGGAGCGACAGCTGCGTCGCATCGTCTACGGATAGACACGGACAGAAGGAAGAACGCCCATGTGTGGAATCGTCGGCTACATCGGCCGCCAGGACGCGGCCCCCGTCGTCCTCGAGGGACTGACCCGTCTCGAGCACCGCGGCTACGACTCGGCCGGCGTCGCCGTCCTGGGCAACCGCGGGATCAGGGTCGCCAAGCAGGCCGGCCGGGTGCGCGAGCTGACCGAGGTGCTGCCCAAGCGCTTCGCCGGCACCACCGGGATCGGCCACACGCGGTGGGCCACCCACGGGCCGGCGACCGACGTCAACGCGCACCCGCACACCGACGAGTCGGGCCGGGTGGCCGTCGTCCACAACGGCATCATCGACAACTCCGCGGCCCTGCGCGCCGAGCTCACCGACGCGGGGGTCACGCTGGCCAGCGACACCGACACCGAGGTGCTGGCCCACCTCGTCGCGCGCAGCGACGCCGACACTCTCGAGGGCAAGGTGCGCGATGCCTTGGGCGTCGTGGTCGGCACCTACGGGCTCGCGGTGCTCCACGCCGACTTCCCCGACCGCATCGTCGCGGCCCGCAACGGCAGCCCGCTCGTGGTCGGCGTCGGTGACAAGGAGATGTACGTCGCCTCCGACCTCGCCGCGATCGTGCGCCACACCACGACGGTCGCGGTGCTCGACGACGGCGAGATGGCCACCGTCACGGCGGCCGGCTTCACCACGATGCGGCACAGCGACGGCGCCTCGACCGGCAAGACCGCGACCCAGGTCGACATCGACGCGTCGGCGTACGACGCCGGCGAGCACGAGTCCTACATGCGCAAGGAGATCCTCGAGCAGCCCACCACCGCCCAGGCGGTGCTGCGCGGCCGGCTCGACGAGCGCTTCGGCACCGCACACCTCGGCGGCCTGCACATGGAGGCGCGCGACCTCCGGGCGGTGCGGCGGGTGAAGATCCTGGGCTGCGGGTCGGCCTACTACGTCGGCCAGATGGGCGCCGCGCTCATCGAGGAGCTCGCCCGCATCCCCGCCGACGCCGAGGCAGCCAGCGAGTTCCGCTACCGCGACCCGGTGATCGAGCCCGACACGCTCTACGTCGCGGTGAGCCAGTCCGGCGAGACCATCGACACCCTCCTCGCCGTGCAGGAGGTGCGCCGCAAGGGCGGGCGCTGCGTCGGCCTGGTCAACGTCGTCGGCTCCGCGATCGCGCGCGAGTGCGACGGAGGGATCTACCTGCACGCCGGCCCCGAGGTGGCCGTGGCCAGCACCAAGGCGCTGACCAACATGTTCCTCGGCTTCGCGCTGCTCGCCCTCCAGCTGGGCCGGGTCCGCGACCTGTCCATCGCCGACGGCAAGCGGCTCGTCGCCGGGCTCGAGCGGCTGCCCGCCCAGATCGAGGAGGTCATCGAGGGCGAGGCCGACCTGGTCGAGGTCGCGAAGTCGCTGGCCGAGGCGCGCAGCCTGTTCTTCATCGGCCGCGTGCGGGGCTTCCCGGTCGCGCGGGAGGGCGCGCAGAAGTTCAAGGAGATCAGCTATCGCCACGCCGAGGCCTACCAGACCTCCGAGCTCAAGCACGGCCCGCTCGCACTGATCGACCCCGACGTGCCGACCGTGGCCCTGGTGCCGCACGACGAGCTGACCGAGCGCAACGTCGGCGCCCTCCACGAGATCGACGCCCGCAAGGGCCCGCTCGTGGTGATCACCCACGCCGACGTCGACCTCGGGGAGATCTGCGCCCGGCGGATCGACGTGCCCCGCAACGAGCCCGAGCTGGACCCGATCCTGCTCACCATCCCGCTCCAGCTGCTGGCCTACCACGCGGCCCAGCACCTCGGTCACGACATCGACAAGCCGCGCAACCTCGCGAAGTCGGTCACCGTCGAGTAGCCCGGAAATGGACTGGGCGCCCCTTGCTGCATGGGGTCAGCAAGGGGCGCGCCGTGGAGAACTGTCCCACCTGCAAGGGGGTGTGTCCGAGGTTCGGGCGAACTCCCGCGGAATTTTGCTGTCCGCTGCGTCACACCCTGCGGAAAGCCTCGTCGCGCGGCGTGTGCGACGCCGGAACGAGTGTCAAGGCCCTCTTGGCGAGCGGCTCCGCGACGGCGCGGTCGGCGGGCACCAGCCCGACCCGGGTACGCCGGTCGAGCAGGTCGTCGACGTCGTGGGCGCCCTCGTGGGTGATCGCGAAGACCAGCTCGGCGAGCGTCACCGGCACCTCCGGCGAGGCGGGCTCGAGGAGCTCGGCCTCGGGGAGCCCGGTGACCTCGCGGGCGGTCGACAGCACCAGTGTCGCGTCGGTGCCGAAACGGCGTACGAGCCGGGCGGGGGCGGCGCACCGGCGCAGCTCCTCGGGGGAGGCGGCGCCGAGCAGCGGCAGGGTCGCGGTGCGGCAGGGGCCGGCGGAGACGCGGCCGGACGCCGCGAGGTGGTCGAGGGTGTCCTCCGCCATCCGGCGGTAGGTCGTGAGCTTGCCGCCGACCACGGTGGTCACGCCCGTCGCCGAGGTGAGGATCGCGTGGCGGCGGGAGAGGTCGGCCGTCGTGTCCGTGCCGGCGACCTCGAGCAGGGGGCGCAGGCCCGCGAAGGCGCCCACCACGTCGTCGCGCGTCGGCGGGGTGGCGAACGCCGAGGCGACCACGTCGAGCAGGAAGTCGACCTCCGCCTCGCTCGGCACCGGCACGTCGGGCACCGGGCCAGTGACGGGCTCGTCGGTGAGGCCGACGTAGACGGTGCCGTCGGGCTGCGGCAGCACCATCGCGAAGCGGGCCGACGTGCCGGGGATCGGCACCATGACGGCGACCCGCGTGTGCGGCAGCAGCGAGGCCCGCAGCACCAGGTGGGTCCCGCGACTCGGCCGCAGGCGGACCTGGTCGTCGAGGTCGCCGGCCCAGACGCCGGTCGCGTTGACGACGGCGCGGGCGCGGACGGCGTACGTCTCCCCGGTCAGCTCGTCCCGGAGCACGACGCCCGTCCCGGTGGCGCTGGTGACGCGGGCGCGCGTGCGCACCTCGGCGCCGTACGACGCCGCGGTGCGGGCGACGTCGACCACGAGCCGCGCGTCGTCCTCGAGCTGCCCGTCCCATGCGAGCAGCCCACCGCGCAGGGTGTCGGCGCGCAGCGACGGTGCGAGGTTGAGGGTCTCGGTCGCGTTGAGCCGGCGCGGGCGGGGGAGGGTGCGGGCGGTCGTGTGGGCGGTGCGGCGGAGCACGTCGCCGGCGTGCAGCCCGGCCCACGTCATCGCGGTGCGGCTGCGCGGCATCGCGTCGTTGACCGGGGTCAGCATCGGCAGCGGGTGGGTCAGGTGGGGCGCGGTGACCTCCATCAGGATGCCGCGCTCGACCGCGCTCTCGTGCGCGATCGCGAGGTGGCCCTGGGCGAGGTAGCGCAGGCCGCCGTGCACGAGCTTCGACGACCAGCGCGACGTGCCGAAGGCGAGGTCGTGGGCGTCGACCGCCAGCACGCTCAGGCCCCGGGTGACCGCGTCGAGGGCGACTCCGGCGCCGGTGATGCCGAGGCCGACGACCACCACGTCGACCTCGGCGGGGACCCCGGCCAGGCCGGGCGTGATCCGTCGGTCGGTCACGACGGCGCCAGGGAGGAGGTGACGAGGCGGGCGTACTCCTCGTCGAGCTGCTCGAGACCCACCTCGGCGTCGGTCATCGTCATCGCGGAGAAGACGAAGCCGTGCCCGGCGAGCGTCAGCGACCGCGCCATCAGCACGGCGTCGCCCGCGCGGATCGCGCCGGAGCGCTGGCCGCTCTCGATCTCGGCGGCGAGGATCTCGATGAGGGCCTCCTGCGAGCGCCCGCGCCGCGACAGCAGGTAGGGGAGCATCAGGTCGGGGTCGAGCTCGACGATGCGGACGAAGAGCTCGTTGTCGCGCAGCGCCCGGACGGTGGAGAGGGCGGCAGCGGCGATGCCGGCGGGGGTGGTCGTGTCGGCGGCGGCCACGCGCGTGGCGGCGGCGATGCCCACCCACTCGCGGGTCATCAGGTCGCCGAGGAGCGAGCCCATGTCGGACCACGCGCGATAGATCGTCATCCGGGAGACACCCGCCCGCTTCGCGACCTCGGTCAGCGTCGTACGCCGCCACCCGACGTCGAGGATGCAGTCGCGGGCGGCGTCGAGGTAGGCGTCGAGCCGGGGTTCCGGGGTGTGACGAAGTGACGACATATGTCACACTGTAACGCATGACCCCCGAGACGCCCACCGTCGAGATGCACCCCCAGCGCTGGGGCGACCCGGCCGCCGCCACCCGGCTCCCGGAGTCCGCGCTCGGGCTCGTCGAGCTCGCCTTCGGCCTCCAGGACACCCCCGCCACGACCGTCGCCGCTCCTCCTGCGGGCTCACTGGGCGACGACCTGCTGGCCGGGTTGCGCGAGATCGTCGGCGCCGAGCACGTGCTGGTCGACGACGCCACCCGCGCGCTGCGCACCCGCGGGAAGTCGACGCCCGACCTGCTCCGCGCCCGCACCGGCGACCTGGCCGACGCCCCCGACGCCGTGGTCCGGCCCGACGGCCACGGGGAGGTCGCGGCCGTGCTGGCGTGGGCCGTCGAGCACGGGGTCGCCGTCGTGCCCTTCGGTGGCGGCACCTGCGTCACCGGCGGCCTCGCCGCTCGTCGTGACGGCTTCGCCGGCCTGGTCAGCGTCGACCTCGTCCGTATGAAGCGCCTGCTCGCCGTCGACGAGGTCTCGATGACCGCCACGCTGCAGCCGGGGCTGCGCGGCCCCGAGGCCGAGGCGCTGCTCGCCGGGCACGGCCTGACCCTGGGCCACTACCCGCAGTCCTACCAGCACGCCTCGATCGGCGGCTTCGCGGCCACCCGCTCGAGCGGGCAGTCCAGCGCCGGCTACGGCCGCTTCGACGCGATGGTCGTCGGGCTGACCGCGGCGACGCCGACGGGCCCGCTCGACCTCGGCTCCTCGCCGGCCAACGCCGCCGGTCCCGACCTGCGCCAGCTGCTGCTGGGCTCGGAGGGAGCGTTCGGCGTCATCACGTCGGTGACGGTCCGCGTGCGCCGCGCGCCCGCCGAGACGACGTACGAGGGCTGGCGCTGGCCGTCCTTCGACGCGGGCTCCGACGCGATGCGCACGCTGGCCCAGTCCGGGCTGCTCCCCACCGTCATCAGGCTCTCCGACGAGTCCGAGACCGCGATCAACCTCGCCGACCCGGCGTCGATCGGCGCGACCGAGGACCCGGGCTGCCTGATGATCACCGGCTACGAGGGCGCGGCGTCGGAGGTCGCGGACCGTCGCGCCGCGGTCACCCGTGTCCTGACCGGCCTCGGGGCCACGCCGCTCGGCACCGAGCCGGGGGAGAAGTGGGTGCACGGCCGCTTCGGCGCGCCCTACCTGCGCGACGCGCTCCTCGACCACGGCGTCCTCGTCGAGACCCTCGAGACCGCGACCTTCTGGTCCAACCGGGAACGGTTGTACGCCGACGTGAAGGCCGCCCTCCAGTCCTCCCTCGGCGAGGGCTCGCTCGTGCTCTGCCACGTCTCGCACGTCTACGAGACCGGCTGCTCGCTCTACTTCACCGTCGCGGCGCGGCAGTCGGGCGACCCGCTCGCCCAGTGGCAGGCCGCCAAGGCCGCGGCCAGCGACGCGATGATCGCGGCGGGCGCCACCATCACCCACCACCACGCGGTCGGCACCGACCACAAGCCGTGGTTCGCCCAGGAGATCGGCGAGGTCGGGGTCCGGGTGCTGCGGGCGGTCAAGGCCGAGCTCGACCCGACGGGCATCCTCAACCCGGGCGTGCTCATCCCCTGAGCGTCGCTGCGCGCCGGCGGGCTCAGCCGCCGAAGGACCACACCAGGAGGTCGGTCGCCGCCGAGGCCCGGACGAGGTGCCCCGGCTCGTCGGTGATCCGCACGGCGTCCCCGGCCTCCAGGTCGAGGCCCTCGACCGAGACCGCGCCCGTCGCGGCGAAGACGTGCTGGCGCGGGTCGTCGGGGAGCGTGACGGAGGCGCCGGGGGCGAGCCGGGCGACTAGCAGGCGGGCCCCGGACGTGCCGAGCGGCAGGCCGTCGCCGCCCACCACCTCGACCAGCCCGGAGGCGGGAGGCGGCGCCTCGCCCAGGGCGTACGACGGATCGGTGCCGGACGCCGACGGCGCCAGCCACGCCTGGACGAACCGGCAGCGCCCCGACCCGGGGTCCGCGACCTCGCTGTGGCGGATGCCCGACCCCGCGGACAGGACCTGCGCGCGGCCGGCCTCGACGACGTGGCTCGTCCCCGTCGAGTCGGTGTGCACGAGCGCCCCCTCGAGCACCCAGGTGACGATCTCGAGCTCGGAGTGCGGGTGGTCGGGATAGCCGCTGCCGGGCTCGAGCAGGTCGTCGTTGTGGCACACGAGCGGACCGAAGCCGAGGTTGGCCGGGTCGTAGTGCGGCCCGAACGAGAAGGAGTGCCTCGTCTCGCGCCCGGCGTCGGTCGACGACGACCTCAGGGATCCGGCGTACACGGCCATGGACATGCCGATATCTTCGCGGACGTGCCTTCCCCGCAGGACGTCCCCATGCTGCCGCCCGGGTTCCGGTTCGGGACCAGCACGGCGAGCTACCAGGTCGAGGGCGCGGTGACGGAGGACGGGCGCGGCCCGAGCATCTGGGACACCTTCTGCGCCCAGCCCGGCCGGATCGCCGACGGCAGCACCGGCGCCGTGGCCTGCGACCACTACCACCGCGTGGACGAGGACGTCGCGCTGATGCGTGAGCTCGGCACCCAGGGCTACCGCTTCTCCATCGCCTGGCCGCGGATCCAGCCGACCGGGCGCGGGCCGGCCAACGCCAAGGGGCTGGCGTTCTACGACCGGCTCATCGACACCCTGCTCGCCAACGACGTGCAGCCGATGGTCACGCTCTACCACTGGGACCTGCCGCAGGCACTCGAGGACGATGGCGGCTGGCTCAACCGCGACACGGTCGAGCGGTTCGCCGAGTACGCCGCGATCGTGGGCGAGGCCTACGCCGACCGGGTCGAGCACTGGATCCCCGTCAACGAGCCCAACGTGGCCTCGATCCAGGGCTACGGCACGGGCGTGCACGCCCCCGGCAGGGCGATGCTCTTCGACTGCCTCCCCGCCGCCCACCACCTGCTGCTGGCCCACGGCCGAGCCGCGATCGAGCTGCGGCGGGCCGGCGCCACGTCCATCGGTTGCGCCAACAACCACGCGCCCATCTGGCCCCACAGCGACGACGACGCCGACGTGGGCGCGAGCAAGATCTTCGACGCCCTCTGGAACGGCATGTTCCTCGAGCCGATGCTGCTCGGGCGCTACCCGGTCGACCTGATGCCGCTCTTCGAGGACGTGATGGCGCCGGGCGACCTGGCCACGATCCGCCAGCCGCTCGACTTCTACGGCGTCAACTACTACAACCCCATCAAGATCGCGGCCGCCGGCGACGAGTCCGACGTGCCCTTCGAGTCCCGCGACGTCGTCGGCTACCCGACGACCGACTTCGGCTGGCCGGTCGTCCCCGACGCGCTGCGCGAGTGGCTCGTGATGTTCCGCGCCCGCTTCCGCGCGGCCCTGCCGCCCATCTACATCACCGAGTCGGGCTGCAGCTACAACATGGGGCCCGACGAGCACGGGATCGTCGACGACCAGCCGCGCATCGACTACCTCCGCTCCCACCTCAACGCCGTCTCCGAGGCGATCCAGCGCGGCGTCGACGTACGCGGCTACTACTGCTGGTCGCTGATGGACAACTTCGAGTGGGCCGAGGGCTTCTCGCAGCGCTTCGGCCTCGTCCACGTCGACTACGAGACGCTGGCGCGCACCCGGAAGAAGTCGTTCCACTGGTACGCCGACCTGATCAAGGCCCAGCCCCAGCACCTGTAGGCGGCCGGACGAGCGGGCGGGAGCCCACCGATAGGCTGCGGAGCATGAGCAACCGCCGCGTCGTCTTCGTCGTCGGCTCGGGTCGCAGCGGCACGAGCACGATGGCCGGGACGCTGCGCACGCTGGGCCTGCACGTGCCCCAGCCCGAGGTGGTCGCCGACGCGACCAACCCCAAGGGCTTCGGCGAGCCGCGCTGGGTGGTCGACCTCCACGCCGAGCTCCTCGCCCGCAGCAACGTGCAGGTCTCCGACGCGCGGCCGCGGGCCTGGCTCGACACCGGCACGACGAGCGGCGACCACGCCACCCGCGCCCGGGTGGCGGCCTGGTTGGAGGAGCAGTTCTCCGTCGCCGACGAGCTCGTCATCAAGGACCCGCGGGCCTCGTGGTTCCTCGGTCTGTGGCGGGCCGCGGCCGACCGCTGCGACGCCACGTCGTCCTACGTCACGATGCTGCGCCCCGTCACCGAGGTCGTCGGCTCGAAGCAGACCTACTACGGCCGGATGGGGGCGGGCTCCGACCAGGGCGCCATCACCCGCACGGCCGCGTGGGTCAACATGATGCTGCACACCGAGCGCGCGACCCGCGGCCAGCAGCGGGCCTTCGTCCGCTACGGCGACCTGCTCGACGACTGGACCCAGCCGGTCTTCGCGCTCGGTGAAGCCTTCGACCTCGCCGCCGTGAAGACCGCGATGGCCGTCGACATCGCCGAGGTGCACCGCTTCATCGACCCGTCCCTGCGGCGGGTGACGATGACGTGGGACGACATCGGCGTGCCCGACCGGCTGCGCGAGCTCGCCGACGAGACGTGGCAGGCGCTCGACGCCATCGCCGCCGACGACTCGACCAAGAACCAGGAGTGGTGCGACCAGCTGCGCTCCGCCTATGCGGAGCAGTACGCCGAGGCGGAGGCGTTCGCCCACTCGACCGTCGTCGCCCAGCGGCGTACGGCTGCTGCGGACGCGCGCCGCGAGGCGACCGAGCAGGCACCCAGGAGCGGCGCCGACCGGGTGCCGCACGCCGTGCGCGCGATGGTGCCCCCGGCCGCGCGCCGCAAGCTCCGCAAGGCGATGGGCCGGGAGCGACCTGCCTGATGCCCGACATCGCCTCGCTCGAGCAGGAGCCCGGCTTCGACGTCACCTGGCCGTGGACGTCGGGTGAGCCCCTCACGCCGGGGCTGACGTGCGTCTTCCGCGTCCGCAACGAGGCCCGCAACCTGCCGTGGGTCCTGCCGCCGATCTTCTCCGCGGTCGACCACGTGCTGCTCGTCGACAACGGGTCCGACGACGGCACCGCCGACGTGGCCCGCCGGGTCGCCGAGGAGTGCGGCGCAGCGGACCGGCTGACGGTCCTCGACTACCCCCACCGGGTCGCTCGTGCGGGCGGGGAGCACCTCGCCACGCCCGCGACGAGCATCCACTCGCTCACGCACTTCTACAACTGGTGCTTCTCCCACGTCCGCACGACCTACTCGATGAAGTGGGACGGCGACATGGTGCTCACGCCGGAGGGCGCCGGCATCCTGCGTGACCTGTCGTGGCAGCTGCAGTCGACCCGAGCGATCGTCGCGATGCCGCGCCACCCGCTGACCGTCGTCGACGAGTCGACCGGCTGGCTCGACCTGTCGCTGCGCTTCCTCGAGCCGTGGGTCTACCCCATGGGCCCGGACTTCACGTTCGTCAAGGCCTTCGACTGGGAGCTGCGCGAGTTCCCGCCCGGGGTCGAGCGGATCGTGCTGCAGCAGGGCCTGGTCCTCGAGGTGAAGTGGCTCGACGCCGACGAGTACGCCCACTGGCGCCGCGACGGCGTCGACTTCACCAACACCCGGCTCTACCGCAAGCTGCGCGAGTTCGAGGTCGACGAGGCGATCCGCAACGGCGACCCCGAGGCGCTCGGCGGGCTGGTCAAGGTGACCGCGCCCGAGGGCGTCCACATCATCGACCACGTCAGCCGCGACTGGCTCTGGCGCCAGCCCCGACCCCTGGTGCAGCACTCGCTGCCCGCCTCGCTGAAGGAGCGCGTTCGTCCGTGAACCCACCTGCTCAGCACGATTCGCGTCCCCATGCCCTGCACGACCTCCGGATGCCCGGACCCACGCTGGTGCTGGTCGACGACTCCGACGGCCTCGCCCTCGACGCGTTGCAGGGCATCGAGGACGTGGCCGGCATCCAGAAGCCGCAGGTCGTCCCGCTGTCCGCGCTCGACGGTCCGCTCAAGGGCTGGGGCTCGGTGCTCGTCGTGGCGGCCGACCGGAGCCGGCTGCGGCGGATGGCGAGCGCCGTACCCCTGCTCGGACAGTGCAAGGTCGTGGCCTGCTGGCTCACCGACTCGCCCACCCCTTGGGTGCTGGTGCCGCGGCCGGAGTGGCCCCGGCTGGTGCACCTCGCGGCTCGTGAGGCGACCGGTCGCGGCGTGCTGACGGTGGCGCGCTTCGCCTCGGGCGCGCGGGCCCAGCTGGTCGTGATGGAGATGGCCCGCCAGGCCGCCGGTCCCGGTGACACCACGCACGGCGGTCTCGTCGTGGCGTACGCCGGACGTCCCGCCGCTCCCGGCCTCGACGCGCGCAGCCTGCTGCTGCCCGACGTCTCCGGCGCCGGCGACGCCGAGCGCGACGTGCCGCCCGACGTCGTGGTCGCGCGGCGGGGAGGGGAGGTCGAGCCGCACCACGTCATCGACCGCGCGCCGACCGTCGTCACCGACCCCGGGCCGGAGCCGGTCGACGAGCGGGTCTTCAACCCGATCGGCTTCCGCAAGGACTGGGACCACCCGGTCGTCGAGCTGTCCCGGCTGGTCAGCCGGTCTGGCCGCGGCCCGGTCACCGAGGACGTCGTTGCCGCGGCCCGTGCCTTCCAGGGCGTGCGCCTGCCCGCGGACACCCCCACCGCCGACCTGCTGGCGCTCGCGATGTCGGGCGTGCCGGTCGTGACCGAGGGCGTGCTCGACGTGGCCCCGCCCCTTGCCGCAGCCCTCGACGCCGAGGTCGACCTCGACGACGCGCTGCGGCGCGAGGAGCACAGCCTCGCGGTGCGCCGTGCCGCCTTCGACCACCACTCGACGCTGGCCTGGCGCTCGGCACTCGCCTCGCGCGCCGGCGTACGCCACGTCGGGCTGCCGGCCGTCAGCGCGCTGCTCGCCACCAAGCGCCCGGAGATGCTCGACTTCGCGCTGCGCCAGGTCGCCCGGCAGCGGGGTGCCGAGGTCGAGCTGGTGCTGGCCGCGCACGGCTTCGAGCCCGACCGCGACGCCGTACGACGTGCGCTCGGCGACCGTCCGCACCAGGTGCTGAGCTTCGACGAGTCGACGTTCTTCGGCGACGTCCTGACCGGCGCCGCGCACGCCGCGTCGAGCGAGGTGCTGCTCAAGGTCGACGACGACGACTGGTACGCCCCCGACGCCGTGCACGACCTGCTGATGGCCCGGCGCTTCTCCGGAGCCGACGTGGTCGGGATGCCGTCGGAGTTCGTCTTCCTCCACGCCAACGACGAGCGAGGCGACCTCACCGTGCGGCGCAACCACCCCTCCGAGCTCTTCGCGCGCTTCGTCGCCGGCGGCACGCTGCTGATGGACCGCGGGCTGCTGCGCTCGCTCGGCGACTTCCGCCGGGTGCGCAAGTTCGTCGACGCGCAGCTGCTGGCGGGGGTCGAGGCGGCGGGTGGCCGGATCTACCGCACCCACGGCCTCGGCTACGTCCTGCGACGCACCGGCGACGGACACACCTGGGTCCGGGACGACGAGGAGTTCCGCCGACCTGACATCGTGGCCTCGGAGTGGACGGGGTTCCGGCCGAGCCTGGCGCTGGAGGTCGATCCGCTCGACCGACCCGACGGGGGTGCTCAGTAGATGGCTCGGCAGCCGGTGGTCCGGCACAACGACTGGGGCTCGCTCACGCCCGCGACCCTCGGTGAGTGGGAGCCGACGCTCGCAGTGAGCGTGGTCGTCCCGACCTTCAACTACCAGCACACGCTGCCCTACGTCCTCGCCGGCCTCGCCGCCCAGTCCTACCCCGCCCACCTCCTCGAGGTGCTCGTCGTCGACGACCAGAGCACGCCGGCGCAGGAGCTGCCCGAGGTGCGGCCCGACAACACCCGCCTGATCCGGGTCGAGGAGGGCTGGGGCCGCGCCAACGCCTGCCACCTCGGCGCGCTCGCCGCCGAGGGCGACGTCCTGCACTGGTACGACGCCGACATGCTGGCCTACCGCGAGGAGGTCGAGGCGCACGCCCGATGGCACCACCTCGTCGACTACGCCGTCCCCGGCGGCGACAAGCGGTTCGTCGACCCGGCCCCGCTGCTCGAGCTCGACCCCGCCGTCGTACGCGACCGGGTGGCGGCGGGTGAGGCGGCCGACCTCTTCCCCGGTCAGGAGCACGAGCCGCACCAGTGGGTCGAGGACTACTGGGCCAAGACCGACGACCTGCGCACCGCCGGACCGCGCGCGCAGCGCTTCCACATCGGCATGACCGGGTCGGTGACCAAGGCGCTCTACCTCGACTCGGCCGGCTTCGACCGCACGCTGCGGCTCGGCGAGGACATGCACCTGGGTCACTCCCTCGCCCAGGCCGGCGGCGTCTTCGTCGTCGACCGCGAGGCCCGCAGCTGGCACCTCGGTCGCTCGCAGGTGCTACGTCGCGCCGAGCAGGTCAACCGCTACAACGACCCCTACCTCGCGGACCTCGTGCCCACCATGCGGCCCAAGCGCATCCGGCACGGGCGGACCTACCAGGTGCCCTACCTCGAGGTCGTCCTGCAGGCCGGCCCCGCCGACGAGACGATCCACCTCGTCGACTCGCTGCTCGACGGCGACGTCCCCGACCTGCGGGTGAGCGTCGTCGGGCCGTGGGGAGTCGTGCACGAGGACCGCGTCCAGCCGGTCGACGACCCCGTCCTGGAGACCCGCCTGGTCCACCGCTCCTACCTCCACGAGCCGCGCGTGCGGCTGGTCGAGTCCGCTCCGGCCGTGAGCGACGCCGAGTTCGTCCTGACGCTGCCCGACGTCTCCATGGCCCCGCTTCCCACGGCCCTGTCGGCGATGCTCGACGACCTCGACCGCACCCACCACGGCGCCCGCGTGCTGTCGTACGACTCGGGCGCGGCAGCGCGCCTCGAGCGCACCTCGGCGCTGGCCCGGGTGTCCCGGCTGGCCGGCGACGGCGACGACCGCGAGGCGCTGATGGACGCGTCGTTCGGGGTGAAGACCTACCCCGCGACCTCGGTGGGCTGGGTGCCCGTCGGGGAGCGGGACGTCGAGCGGTTCACCCTCGGTGCCCGCCCCCCGATGGACCCGACGAAGTCCGAGAACCGGCTGATGAAGGTCCTGGGCAGGACCGAGGCGCCGGCGGCGCAGTCCGCACCCGAGCCGGAGCAGGCGGAGCAGAAGCGGGGACTCTTCGGCCGCCGCCGCTGATCAGTCGGCGCCGAACAGGTCGCGCGTGTAGACCTTGTCGGCCACGTCCTCGAGCTCGGCGACCATGCGGTTGGCGACGATGAGGTCCGCGCGCTCCTTGAACGAGTCGAGGTCGTCGGTGACCTCCGAGCCGAACCACGAGTCCTCGCCGAGCTCGGGCTCGTAGACGATGACCTCGATGCCCTTGCCCTTGATCCGCTTCATGATCCCCTGCACCGAGGACTCGCGGAAGTTGTCCGACCCGGCCTTCATGATCAGGCGGTGGATGCCGACGACGTCGGGCTTGCGGTCGACGATGTCGAAGGCGATGAAGTCCTTGCGGGTGGTGTTGGCGTCCACGATCGCGGAGATCAGCGTCTGCGGGACGTCGGAGTAGTTGGCCAGCAGCTGCCGGGTGTCCTTGGGCAGGCAGTAGCCGCCGTAGCCGAACGACGGGTTGTTGTAGTGCGTGCCGATCCGCGGGTCGAGTCCGACGCCGTCGATGATCTGCCGGGTGTCGAGGCCGTGCGACAGCGCGAAGGAGTCGAGCTCGTTGAAGAACGCCACCCGCATCGCGAGGTAGGTGTTGGCGAACAGCTTGATCGCCTCCGCCTCGGTGGGCTGGGTGAACAGCACCGGTACGTCGTCCGCGTCGGCTCCCTTGACCAAGAGGTCGGCGAAGAGATGGGCACGCTCGGACTCCTCGCCCACGACGATGCGGGCGGGGTGCAGGTTGTCGTGCAGCGCCTTGCCCTCGCGGAGGAACTCCGGGGAGAAGATGACGTTGTCGGTGCCCAGCCGCGCTCGTACGTCGGTGATGTAGCCCACCGGCACCGTCGACTTCACGACCATGGTCGCCTCGGGGGCCATGCGCATCACGTCGCGCATCACCGCCTCGATCGAGCGCGTGTCGAAGTAGTTGGTGACCGGGTCGTAGTTGGTCGGGGTCGCGATGATGACGAAGTCGGCGCCGGTGTGGGACTCCTCCGCGTCGGTCGTGAAGGTGAGGTCGAGGTCCTCCTCGGCGAGGAACCGCGAGATGTCGTCGTCGTGGATCGGGCTCTCGCCGCCGCGCAGCTTGTCGATCCGAGCGGCGTCGAGGTCGAGCCCCACGACCGTGTTGTGCCGGGCGAGCAGCACCGCCATGGACAGGCCGACGTAGCCGAGGCCGGCGACAGAGATCTTCGTGGTCACGCGGTCAGTCTGCCGCACCCCGCGGCACCTTGATGGTCGAGGTGCGACCGCGGCGAGCCACGAAACCTGGGCAGGGGAGGTGATCAGCCCCGGTCGCTCGAGTCACCGGTCACGAGGACGTAGAACCGCTTGCGGTTGCCGTCACTCGTGACGCTGCCGTCGCTGAGACGCGGGCTGACGACGAGGTGATTGGTGTTGGCGGTGCCGGGAGGGGCGCAGTTGACGACGCCGGGCTGGCACATCGCGGCGGCGATCTCGCCGGAGAACTCGGGGTTGGCGTCGGCGCCGGGCGCGCGGCCGTTCATGACCATGTCGCCGTTCTGGTCGACGGTGTTCTGCAGCGCGACGACCGCGATGATGCCGTTGTCGGTGAGGTCCTCGCCTGCGTTGATGTAGACGTTGCCGTTGGCCGCGGCAGGGGCGGCGGGGTAGCCCGCGGTGACGCTGAAGCCGCCGGACTGGGCGACGATCGCGCCGGTCGCGTCGACGAGTGCCCACCGGCCGACGCCGGCCGGGCCCTGGGCTCCGGCGGGCAGCTGGCCGGCCTTGAAGTCCTTGGACTTCAGGGAGCCGTTGCGGATCTTGTTCGACCCGATGACGTCGTTCTTGATGTCGCGGCCCTTGAGGGTCCGATCCTTGACGTCCATCGTGGTCAGTGAGTTGTTCCTGACGTCGGCGGAGCCGATCAGCCCAGCGGCGTACGACGTACCGGTGGACGCCACGACCAGCGCCAGGACCGAGACGGCCATGGACGGGGACGGGCGGCGGAGAGCGGGGAGGCGCATGGGTGGACCCTTCGTCGGCACGGCCGCCGCGATCGACGGCTCGAGGGTTGTTCGGAGTGACCCGGGTCACGGATGGGTGTGTGTCGCAGGTCGGGACCTTGTTCCCTGTTCGCCCCCCGGGCCGCGACATAGCGTCGAGGCAAGGACCCGAGCACAGCGAGGAGTGATCGCCATGAGCGACGAGGAAGTCGTCACCCGGCTCACCCAGGAGGAGTGCTGGGACATGCTGCGCAAGGAGGAGTTCGGCCGGCTGGCCTTCCGCCTCGTCGACGAGGTGCACATCACCCCGATCAACTACGCCGTCGACCACGACACGCTGCTCTTCCGGACCGCCGGCGGCGACAAGCTGCTGGCCGTCGCGATGGACTCGGAGGTCGCCCTCGAGATCGACCAGTACGACGAGGAGCACGCCCGCAGCGTCGTCGTACGCGGTTCGGCGCGCAAGCTCGACGAGGACGAGGAGCACCGCGCGGAGAACCTGCCGCTCCGGCCGTGGGTCGGGACGCCGAAGTACAACGTCGTCGAGATCACCCCACGGGTCGTCACCGGGCGTGCGTTCCACCTGTCCCGCCCGTGGCTGCACCTGACCCACCACGACTGAGGCGAGCCGGCCACGGAGTTGGCGCCCACTGGCAGGGTGGTCGGCATGGGAATCATGAAGAAGGCAGGCGCCCTGGTCGTGGCGAAGAAGGTCTACGACGAGGCACGCAAGCCCCAGAACCAGGCCCGGATCAAGGAAGCCGTCCGCAAGGTGCAGGAGCGGCGCAACCCCGGCGGTCGCCACTGACCGACCGGGGCCGACGCCCCATCACAAGGGGTGGGCACGCGTTGCGACGCCGGCGTGTCCGGCGTACGACTGACAGATGACCACCACACCGATCGAGCCCGAGTCAGACCCGCAGGTCGTGCCGTCCGGCGACCCCGGCGTCAACCCCGTCGCGCCGGGGCAGGAGCCTGACGCACCCGTCCCCGAGGCAGACCCCGACCGCGACAGGTAGGTCTGGGCGGGGCGTGCCTATGCTCGCCACATGACGATCCAGCAACCCACCGAGCTCACCGACGCCGCGATGCTGGGACTCGGGGTCTACCGGCCCGAGCGGGTCGTCACCAACGACGAGATCTGCGAGGTGCTCGACTCCTCCGACGAGTGGATCCAGACCCGGTCGGGCATCCGGACGCGGCGCTTCGCCGGGCCGGAGGAGACCCTCATCGGCATGTCGACGACGGCCGCGGAGCGCGCGCTGGCCGCGGCCGGCGTACGCGCCGAGCAGGTCGGCTGCGTCATCGTCGCCACCTCGACCCACCCCGAGCACACGCCCGCCTCCGCGCCGCAGGTCGCCACGGCGCTCGGCACGACGGCCGCGGCCTTCGACATCTCAGCCGGCTGCGCGGGCTTCTGCCACGCCCTCAACCTGGCGGCCTCGATGGTGCGATCGGGAGCGGAGTCGTACGTCCTGGTGATCGGCGCCGAGCAGCTGAGCCGGTTCATGGACCCGACCGATCGCGGCACCGCGTTCATCTTCGCGGACGGCGCGGGCGCGGTCGTCGTGGGCCCGTCGGAGGTCGCCGGCATCGGACCGGCGGCGTGGGGGTCCGACGGCTCGCAGGCGCACGTCATCACGCAGACGCCGAGCTGCCTCGGCGGCCACGGCACGTCGACGTCGGACCATCCCGTCGTCCAGATGGAGGGCACCGCGGTCTTCCGCTGGGCGCCCTTCGCGATGGCGGAGGTCGCCCACGAGGCCCTCCGCCTGGCCGGCGTCTCGGTCGACGACCTCGACGCCTTCATCCCGCACCAGGCCAACCTGCGGATCACCCAGACCCTGGCCCGCAACATCAAGCTGCCCGAATCGGTCACCGTCGCCACCGACATCACCGAGTCTGGCAACACCTCGGCGGCGTCGGTGCCGCTCGCGATCGAGGCGATGCTGCGGCAGGACGAGGCGTCGGTGGGCGACACGGCCCTGCTCATCGCCTTCGGCGCCGGGCTGAGCTATGCCGGCCAGGTCGTGACCCTGCCGCCGCTGGCGTAGGGCGGGTCAGCCCCTCGCGCTGCGGACCGCGGCCAGGAGGGCCGAGCTGAGCGCCTCGGCCTCGTCGAGCGCCAACGACACCGACTCGCCGAGCTCGCCGCGATACATCTCGATCGTGGGCGACGACGCTCCGGGGTGGCGCAGCAGGTAGAGGTGCACCGAGTCGCGCCGCCACGAGTCGTCGCCGACCTCGATGAGCGGAGGGCGGGAGAGCTCGACCTCGACGGTCTCGCTCCTGCAGACCTGGTCCTCCGGGTAGTGGGCGTCGGTGTGGCCGGTGCCGTCGACGCACCAGGGGGCGCAGGCGACGGCGGGCAGGGCGGGGGCCGCCGAGGAGGTGTGGATCGTCATGGGAGCCTCTCGAGACGTGCGGCCGACGCCGTGCGCGGGTGCCACCGCGACGTGCTGCTCGGCGGGCCTGTGGAGGTGCAACTGCTGGCCGCAGCCCCACGTTACGCGTGCCGACCCCGACACTCACCCTTCAGGCGTCGACCCCTCACCCTTCCGGAGGGGGCACGGCGAGCCGCACTGCGACGACCTCCCACACGTCCGGGTCGACGCCCATGCCGATGTGGGTCGAGGACACCTCGACGTGCTCCACGCGTGGTGAGGTGTGGTCGAGGCACGCCTGCCACGACACGATGCCGTCCCGTCGGGAGAACACGACCGTCAGCGGCACCTCGATCGGCCTGTGGGCCGCTCTTCCCGTGACCGGTGTGCCGTAGGTGATCACCCGGCGCACGGCGTCGGGGTGGCGGCGGGCCACCTCGCGCGCGATCACGCCACCGAGGCTCCAGCCCACCAGCGACGCCGGCGCACCCGTGGCCTCGACCAGCTCGAGCACCCGCGCGCCCAGCCGCTCGACGTCGCGCCTCGGGTCGCCGGTGTTGGTGCCGAAGCCCCAGCCCCTGGCGTCGTACCCGAGTCGCCTCAGGTAGCGCCGCAGCGGCGCGCCGGTCAGCTCGGGGGCCCGCCAGCCGGGGATGTCGACCACGAGGTGGCCGTCGCCGCGCGGCACCTGCGACAGGCGCGGCCACGCCCCGACGAGCCGGGCGGCGTCGAGTGGGGATCCGAGCTCGCCCAGCGCGCGGAGGCTCGGCGGCGCGCCGTCCGGTCGTTCCCACGGCGCCGACAGGTGTCGCGCCCGGGAGCGGACGCCGGACGTGGCCAGGAGGGATCGCAGCATGGCTCGACCGTACGTCTGTGAGCGAGGTCTCCGGACGAGGGGACCAACGGCGCCCAGGTCGGGACCTTTGCGGGTCACCCGATCCGGCCCGCGCCACCACGCTGGTCACATGACCCTCCTTCTCGCGGTGCTCACCCCTGTCCTGCCCACGCACGAGCGCTGGTTCGTGGAGTCCCAGCAGGCGGGTGACTGGTCCTTCTTCCTGTCCCCGCTCCCGCTGGCCCTCACCGCCGCCGTCGTCGCGGTGACGGTCCTGTGGCGTGCGGTGGCGCTGCGGGTCGACCGGCCGGAGCTGGCGGTACTGAGCCCGCTGGGGCGGCTGGTGCCGTGGGTGCCGCGCCTGCTCGGGATCCACCTGGGCGTCGCGCTGCTCGCCCTGGCCGCGACGGGCGCGTTCATCACCCCGTCCAACGACCACCTCGAGGGCCTCGGGGGCAACGTGCTCCTGCTCGTCGAGGCCGGCCTCGGCATCTGGCTGGTCACCGGCTGGCAGCTGCGCACGGCAGCCGCCCTCGTCCTCGGGCTCGCGCCCGCCCTCGCCCTGGTCGCCGGCCTGACGGCGCTGGGGGAGTGCGCCAACCTCGCCGCGGTCGCGGCCTTCCTCGTCGTCGTACCTCCCGGTCCCGACGCCCACGGCGCCGCCCACCCCACCCGCGCGCACCTGCGCTGGGCGCTCCTGTGGCTGCGCCTCGGTGTCGGGGCCGCGCTGATCGTGCTCGCCTTCTCCGAGAAGCTGACCAACCCCGCCATGGCGATCGACACCCTCGAGCGCTTCCCGGCCCTCGACGTCTTCTCCCTCGTCGGCGTCCACGTCTCGCCCGAGACCTTCGTGGCGATCGCCGGCGCGACGGAGCTGCTCTTCGGCCTGCTGGTCATCTCGGGCGCCTTCCCGCAGGTCGCGGTGCTCGTCGCGATGGTCCCGTTCAACGCGACGCTGCTGCTCTTCGGCCAGACCGAGATGGTGGGTCACCTGCCCGTGTACGGCGTGTTCCTCGCGCTGCTCGTCTACGGGTCGTCGGCCGAGACCGCTCAGGCCGTCCGCTGGCTGCCGGGGCGGCGGCCGTCGCGGGTCGCGGTGCCGGCCGTCGTGTGAGCGGCGGCCCGCGGTCTACCCGGTCGCCCCGTCGCCGGACAGGGTGCTGAGCGCCTCGACGTCGGCACGATCCTTCTCGGCGCCCGCCTCGTCGACCCGCGGCGACGCCTTGGTCTCCAGCATCTTCGCCAAGGGCAGCACCCGGACCTGCAGGTGGCCGAGGGGCCGGCGGGCGGGCTCCACCGGGCGCGTCGAGACCACGACCGGTGCCCCGGGCACCGGCACCACCAGGCCTCCGTCGTCACCGACGTCTGCGAAGGTGAGCTGGAGGTCGGCTCCGTCACCGGCGTAGTTGGTGCCGACGACGTCGTCGGCGTGAGGCGTGTGCACCCACCCTGCCGCCGTCAGGGCGGCGTCCACCTGCGGCTGCTCCCGGCGCAGGACCAGGACGTCGATGTCCTCGTGGGGCCGCGTGACGCGGCCGACCCACAGGTCCACGGCCCACCCGCCGAAGAACCAGTGCTCCACACCCGCCGACTCGAGCGCGTCCGCCGCGCTGGCCAGCGCGGCAGTCTGCGGGGTGAGCTCCAGTGCCTGAGGGCTGCGCGCCCCACCCGCGAGTGTCACGTCCGGCCCTTCTCGACCACCGACGCCGGGGGCGTCACCGCCGTGGAGACGACGGGCGAGGCCGCCCGCGGCAGGGCGGCCGCCATCGAGAAGCTCGCGAGCAGCCCCCAGAAGAGGACGGCGGCCCACGCGCCGTGCGGGGAGCCGAGGGACAGCGAGGCTCCGCCGACGTCGGTCGCCGTCAGCGCCCAGATCGGGACGGCCGACAGGATGACGAGCCCCGCCACGGCCCGCAGCCAGGGCGACCCGCCGCGGGCGAGGGCGTAGCCGCCGACCATGCACATGGCCGGGACGGCGATGGCGGCAAGGCCGATCCCGCCGTCGAAGCCGCCCACGAGGGCGAGCGGGTCCTGGAGCAGGACGGCTGCGAACAGCATCGGGGACCACACGAGCGAGCGGCGGTGGCGCACGGGACCGGTCCACCGGCGGTGCTCGCCCCAGGCGAGCAGCATGCCGATGACCGTGCCGGGGAGGAGCACCCAGACGAAGGTGCCCGCCCACTGCACCTCGGCCTCGTCCCCCGCGACCTCGAACATGAACGCGCGCAGCGTGGCGGCCCAGGCGAGCCCGCAGACCGCTCCGATGCCGACGGCGACCGAGCGGCGCGGGACGAGGCGCGGGCGTCCGATGCGCTGCGGGACGGCGCAACCGAGCATGAGGACGGCCAGGAGGGACGAGGCGTACACGCCCACCCACACGCCGTACGCCGACTCGAGCGGCGCGGTGTCGCTGGCCATGACCATCATCAGGAGCAGCCCGGCCACGGCGAGGGTGCCGCACGTGCGCCGCCACCACGTACGCCCGCGCCCGGAGAGCGCGTAGCCACCTGCGAGCCCGAGGAGCACCACCCCGATCGCCCCGCCACCGATGCCCTCCCTGAGCAGCAGCATCAGGCCCGCCTTCGGGTCGGCCAGCGCCACGAGGAACAGGCAGGGCGCCAAGGTCAGCCACCAGCTCCGCGCCCCACCGCTCCTGCGCCGGTGCTCGGCCAGCCCCAACAGTGCGCCGATGACGAGGCCGGGAGCCAGCACCAGGCCGAGGGTGCTGAGCCAGTGCACCTGCGACGACTCCGGACCGACCATGTGGATCATCCAGCCGCGCAGGCCGGCGGCCCACGTCGTCCCGAGGACGGCACCGGCGAGGACGAGGGTCCCCGCGGACGGAGGAGGCGGCGGCTCGGCGCTCACGATCCGAGGCCTTGCGCCCCGACCATGAAGTGACGCCACCAACGCGGCTGCCATCCTCGCAGCGTAGACCGCACCGGAGCGCGGCAACAGGCCTCAGAGCCCGGCGACGACCTCGGTCCCCTGCTTGATGGCCCGCTTCGCGTCGAGCTCGGCGGCGACGTCGGCGCCACCGATGAGGTGGGCCTCGCGGTCGAGCCCGTCGTAGAGGCCGCGCACGGAGTCCTGCCCGGCGCACACCACGATCGTGTCCGCCTCGACCACACGCGCGACGCCGTCGACGGTGAGGTGCAGGCCCTCGTCGTCGATGCGGTCGTAGGTCGCGCCGCTGACCTGGGTCACCTTCGACTGCTTGAGCACGGCGCGGTGCGCCCAGCCCGACGTCTTGCCGAGGCCGATGCCGATCGGGGTCGTCTTGCGCTGGACCAGCGTCACCTCGCGGGCGGGGGTCCGCGGCTTGGCCTCGGTCAGGCCCCCCTCGGTGAGGGCCGGGTCACCGACGCCCCAGTGCGCCATCCACTCGTCGAGGTCCTCCTCCTCGTGCGTGAGGAAGACGCTGACGTCCACGCCGATGCCGCCGGCACCGATGACCGCGACGCGCTTGCCCGGCACGACCGCGCCGCTCAGCACGTCGGCGTACGACGCCACGGATGCGTGGTCGATGCCGGGGATCTCCGGCATGCGGGGCTCGACGCCGGTCGCGACGACGACCTCGTCGAAGTCGGCCAGGTCGTCGGCAGACGCCTCGACCCCGAGGCGTACGTCGACGCCGAGGACCTCGAGGCGACGGGTGAAGTAGCGCAGGGTGTCGGCGAAGTCCTCCTTGCCGGGCACCTGCATCGCGAGCCGGAACTGGCCCCCGATCGACGACGACTTCTCGAAGAGCGTCACCACGAAGCCGCGCTCGGCCGCGCTGGTGGCCGCGGCGAGCCCGGCGGGTCCCGCGCCGACCACGGCGAGGGTCTGCTTGCGCAGCGTGGGCATCAGCACCAGCTCGGTCTCGTGGCAGGCGCGCGGGTTGACCAGGCAGGAGGCGCGCTGGTTGGCGAACACGTGGTCGAGGCACGCCTGGTTGCAGGCGATGCACGTGTTGATCTCGTCGGCGCGCTCGTCCATCGCCTTGGCGACGAAGGCGGGGTCCGCGAGCAGCGGCCGGGCCATCGACACGAGGTCCGCGTCGCCGCTGGCCAGGATGTCCTCGGCGAGCTCGGGGGTGTTGATCCGGTTGGACGCGCAGACCGGGACGTCGACGACCTGCTTGAGCCGAGCCGTGTACGACCGCCACGCGCCGCGCGGCACCTGCGTGATGATGGTCGGGACGCGGGCCTCGTGCCAGCCGATCCCGGTGTTGAAGACGGTGACGCCGGCGGCCTGCAGGTGCAGCGCGAGCTCCGCGGTCTCCTCCCAGGTCTGGCCGCCCTCGACGAGGTCGAGCAGCGAGATCCGGTAGACGATCGGGAAGTCGTCGCCGACGAGCTCGCGCGAGCGGCGTACGACCTCGACGGGGAAGTGCATGCGACGGGCAGCGGAGCCACCCCACTGGTCGTCGCGGTCGTTGGTGCGCGCGGCGAGGAACTGGTTGATGAGGTAGCCCTCGGAGCCCATGATCTCGACCGCGTCGTAGCCGGCCTTGCGGGCCAGGGCGACGCTCTTCGCGAAGGCGGTCGCGGTGTGGTCGACGTCCTTGGTCGACATCGCGCTCGGCTTGAAGGGCGTGATCGGCGACTTCTTGTCCGACGCGCTCTGCGAGAGCGGGTGGTAGCCGTAGCGGCCGGCGTGCAGGACCTGCAGGGCGATCGCGCCGCCGGCGTCGTGGACCGCGCCCGTGACCCGCTGGTGGCGGATCGCGTGGAGGCGGTTGGTCATCTCGGAGGCGAAGGGCTTGAGCCAGCCGCGCTTGGTGGGGGCGTAGCCGCCGGTGATGATCAGGCCGGTGCCGCCCCGCGCGCGCTCGGCGAAGAACGCGCTGAGCTTGTCGATGTCCCACGGGTGGTCCTCCAGCCCGGTGTGCATCGAGCCCATCACCACCCGGTTGCGCAGGGTCAGCGCGTCGGGGCCGGTGCCGAGCGTGAGCGGCTCGAGGAGGTGGGGGTAGAGGGGGTGCGTCATGTCAGTCCTTCTCGTGTGCCTTCTCGTGTGCCTTCTCGTGTGCCGTCTCGTGTGCCTGCAGGTACTCGGTGAGCCAGTCGACCCAGAAGTGCTCCATCCGGATGCCCCCGCGCAGGACCAGCCACTGGTCGAGCCCGGCCTCGTCGAGGGTGGAAGGGTCGGGGAACTGCTCGCGCTCGAGCTTCTCGTAGTGCGCCAGCCGCGTCGCGTGGTCGGCCCGGGCGTCGACGAGGTGGGCGGTCAGCGTCGCGCGGTCGCCGTACGACGCCCCGCGGAGCTTGACGGCCACCTCGCTGCGGAATGTCTCCATCGGCATGGGCGCCGCCAGCCAGTCGGCCAGCACCTGGCGCCCGCTCGCCGACGGCGTGTGGACGCGCTTGTCCGGTCGCCCCTCCTGCTCGACCACCTCGACCGTCACCCAGCCGTCGGCCTCCATCCGCGCGAGCACGCGGTAGATCTGCTGGTGGGTGGCGTGCCAGAAGAAGCCGAGCGACTTCTCGAAGCGGCGGGTGAGCTCGAGCCCGGACGCCGGTCGCTCGCTCAGGGCGACCAGAAGGGCGTGCTCGAGGGCCATGGACGAAGTGTGGCCGACCTATGCAACGAGTTGCAAGGTGTCGTGGGTCACTGTCGTCGGAATCACCGGGTACCCGGTGACTCCTCGGGTTGTCGACCGTTGCAACGGCCGACAACCCCAGCGATCACCGGGTACCCGGTGATCGCAACGACGGCCGAGACGCCCGCGCACGCTGACAGCGGCGGTGTCATGATCGGGCGCATGACGTACGAGCTGGGCCAGGGCACCGGACCGCTGCGGGGCGTGAAGGTGGTCGAGATCGCGGGCATCGGGCCGGGGCCGCACGCGTGCATGATCCTGGCCGACCTGGGGGCCGACGTGATCCGCGTCGACCGGCCCGGCGGCAACCCGCTCTCGAGCGGGCGCAGCGACCTGCTCAACCGCGGTCGGCCGAGCGTCGCGCTCGACCTCAAGCAGCCGGCGGCCGTCGAGACCGTCCTCGCGCTGGTCGAGGGCGCGGACGTCCTCGTCGAGGGGCTGCGCCCCGGCGCGACCGAGCGGCTCGGGCTCGGCCCGGAGGACTGCCATGCCCGCAACCCCCGCCTGGTCTACGGCCGGATGACCGGCTGGGGCCAGAAGGGACCGTGGAGCCAGGCCGCCGGGCACGACATGAACTACATCGCGATCAGCGGCGCGCTCCACGGCCTCGGGCAGGACCCGGCGCGGCCGCACTTCCCGAGCAACCTGCTCGGCGACTTCGGCGGCGGCTCGACCTACCTCGTCATCGGCCTCCTCGCCGCCCTCCTCGAGGCGCGCGCGAGCGGGCGTGGCCAGGTCGTCGACGCCGCGATCGTCGACGGCACCGCGCACCTCAACGCCATGACATCCACCTTCGCGGCGCTCGGCCTCGACTCGGGGCGCCGGCGCTCGGGCCTGCTCGACGGCGGCACGCCGTGGTACGACCTCTACGAGACGGCGGACGGCCGACACGTCAGCGTCGGCGCGCTCGAGCCGCAGTTCTGGCGCGAGCTGGAGACGCGGATCGGCGTCGACCTGCCCGACCGCGACGACCCCGCCAACCACGCCACCATCCGCGGCGCGCTGACGAGACGGTTCAAGGAGAAGACGCAGGCCGAGTGGGCCGAGGTCTTCGACGGCACGGACGCGTGCGTCGCGCCCGTCGTACCCCTGGCGGACGCACCGCGCCACCCGCACCTCGCGGCGCGGGGCACGTTCGTCGAGCGCGACGGCGTCACCCAGCCCGCACCGGCGCCGCGGTTCTCCCGCACGCAGGCCACCCTGTCCGCGCCGCCCCCGACGCCCGGCGAGCACACCCGCGAGGCCCTGGCCGCCTGGGGCATCGCGGACGTCGACGCGCTGCTCGCCGACGGGGCGGCGACCCAGGCGTGAAGCCGTTCCTCTTCCTCGGCACCCGCGCGGAGGACGACGTCGCCCAGCAGGAGTACGACGCGGTGCTGGCCGGCTGCGGCCTGCGACCCGAGGAGCTGGTGCGGGTGCGCCTCGAGCAGGGGCCGCTCGGGGAGGTCGACCTCGCCGACTGGTCCGGCATCATCCTGGGCGGGGGACCCTTCAACGTGTCCGACGCCGAGGACACGAAGTCGGAGGCCCAGCGCAGCGCCGAGGCCGACCTGCGCCGCCTCGCCGTCCGCGTCGTCGAGGCGGACTTCCCCTTCCTCGGCGCCTGCTACGGCATCGGCGTGCTGGGCGGCCTCGCCGGCGGGGTCGTCGACCGCACGTGGGGCGAGCCGATCGGCGCGCTGCCGGTGCGGCTGACCCCGGACGGTGCTGCCGACCCGCTCTTCAGCGTGATGCCGCCGGAGTTCCTGGCGTTCCTGGGCCACAAGGAGGCGGTGGCCCGGCTGCCGGAGGGCGCCGTGCTCCTCGCCTCCACCGACACCTGCCCCGTCCACGCGTTCCGCCTCGGCCGCAACGTGTACGCCACCCAGTTCCACCCCGAGCTCGACGTCGTCGCCCTCTGCGACCGCATCGACGCCTACAGCTCGCACGGCTACTACCTCCCGCACGAGCGCGAGTCGCTCAAGGCCGCGGCGCGCGAGGCGCTGGTCACCGAGCCGGTCCGCCTGCTCGGGAGGTTCGTCGAGCTGCATGCGACTGAGGTGTAACTCATAGTTACATCTCGCGAGAGCCTGATCTACGCTGGCGAGGTGACCACCGCCGAGCACGTGGACGTGCTGATCATCGGGGCGGGGCTGTCGGGCGTCGGCGCGGCCGCCCACCTCGCCAAGGACCTGCCCGGGACGTCGTACGCCGTGCTCGAGCGCCGCGCGGCGAGCGGCGGCACCTGGGACCTGTTCCGCTATCCCGGCATCCGGTCCGACTCCGACATGCACACCCTGGGCTACCGCTTCCGGCCGTGGCGCGGCGCGACCGCGCTCGCCGACGGTGCCTCGATCCTGGCCTACGTCCGCGACACCGCCCGGGACTACGGCGTGGACCAGCACATCCGCTACGGCCACCACGTCACCGCCGCGTCGTGGAGCTCGACCACCGCCCGCTGGACGGTCACCTCCGAGGTCGACGGTGAGACCCGGACGACGACCGCCGACTTCCTGTGGGCGTGCAGCGGCTACTACGACTACGACGAGGGCTACACGCCCGAGCTCGCCGGGCAGGAGCGCTTCCGCGGTCGGGTGGTCCACCCGCAGCACTGGCCCGAGGACCTCGACCACGCCGGCCAGCGCATCGTCGTGATCGGCTCGGGCGCCACCGCCGTGACCCTCGTCCCGGCGCTCGCCGCCAGCGGTGCGGCCCACGTCACGATGCTGCAGCGCTCGCCGACGTACGTCCTCTCCGTCCCGGCCACCGACAGCCTCAAGCGCCGGCTCACCTCGATGGTCGGGGAGCAGCGCTCCTACGCCGTGACCCGCTGGAAGAACATCGCGCTGCAGTCCGCCCTCTACCGGCTCAGCCGGCGCCGCCCCGAGCTGGTGCGCAAGGTCGTCCGCAAGGCCAACGTCGCCCAGCTCCCGCCGGGATACGCCGTCGACACGCACTTCAGGCCGACCTACGACCCGTGGGACCAGCGGATGTGCCTGGTGCCCGACGGCGACCTGTTCCGCGCGATCAAGGACGGCACGGCCGAGGTGGTCACCGACCGGATCCTCGGGTTCACCGAGACCGGCCTCGAGCTGGCCTCGGGCCGGCACCTCGACGCCGACGTCGTCGTGACCGCGACCGGCCTCAACCTCCAGGTCTTCGGCGGCGCCGAGCTCACCGTCGACGGCGAGGTGGTCGAGCCGCGCGAGACGATGGCCTACCGCGCGATGATGCTGTCGGGGGTGCCCAACTTCGCCTTCACCATCGGTTACACCAACGCCTCGTGGACGCTGAAGGCCGACCTCGTCGCTGAGTACGTCGTCCGGCTGCTGCGGCACCTGCGCGCCACCCGCTCGCGCTCCGTCGTGCCGGTCCGGGACCCCTCGGTGGAGGAGGTGCCGCTGCTCGACTTCGAGTCGGGCTACGTCCAGCGGATGGTGCACACGCTCCCGCGCCAGGGCGACCGCGCGCCGTGGGCGCTGAAGCAGAACTACCTCTACGACGCCCTCGCGCTCCGTACCGCGAAGCTGGACGACGGCGTGCTCCGCTGGTCGTGAGTCGTTTCCTGGTGTCGCGATCCCCGGGTACCCGGGGAAGCTGGAGCCTCCAGCCCGAAACTTCGCACTGGAACCGCAAGTTTCCCCGGGTACCCGGGGAACCGACCGACACCTTCACGACCGCCCCATGTGGAAGCGCTCCCACATTCGTACGGCGCCACGCCGAGCGCCCATTGACACGTGGATGTGACGGCCGCCATAGTGGTGCTCGGACGAAAGTGGAAGCGCTCTCACAGCGCGACGGACGTCCACCTCCCGGCCGGGCAGCCCGCCCGGCGCTTCGCAGGACGGCAGGAGTGCAGTGGTGCAGACATCAGGTAGGTCCACGAGGACCCGGCGAGCGCGACTCGCCACGAGCGCACTGCTGGCGCTCACCCTCGCGACGACCGCGGCCGCATGCGGCGGCGGCGGGGACGACGAGGGCACGACCGCGGACGGCAAGATCAAGCTGACCGTCGCGACCTTCAACGAGTTCGGCTACGAGGAGCTCATCGAGGAGTACAACGCGATGCAGGACGAGGTGGTGGTCGAGCAGAAGAAGGCCGGCACCGCCAACGAGCACCAGGACAACCTCTACACCAAGCTCGCCGCCGGCTCGGGCCTCTCCGACATCGAGGCGATCGAGGTCGACTGGTGGGCCGCGCTCATGGAGCAGTCCGACGCCTTCGCCGACCTCTCCGACCCCGAGGTCGAGGGCCGCTGGCTGGACTGGAAGTCCGAGGCAGCGACGACCCCCGAGGGCGCGCTCATCGGCTACGGGACCGACATCGGCCCCGAGGGCATCTGCTACCGCTCCGACCTGTTCGAGAAGGCCGGGCTGCCCACCGACCGCGACGAGGTCGCGAAGCTCTTCGGCACCTGGGACGACTACTTCCAGACCGGTCGCGACTTCGTGAAGAAGGTGCCCGACGTCGCCTGGTACGACGCCTCCGGCGCCACCGCGCAGGCCATGATCAACCAGGTGGAGTACTCCTTCGAGGACGAGGACAACACCGTGATCGCCGCCGACAACCCGGAGGTGAAGGAGGTCTTCGACACCGTCACGTCGCTGTCGGAGGAGGGCCTCTCCACCAAGCTCGTGCAGTGGAGCGAGGACTGGACCGCGTCCTTCCAGGACGACGGCTTCGCCACGATGGCGTGCCCGGGCTGGATGCTCGGCGTGATCGAGGGCAACGCCGACGGCGTCCAGGGCTGGGACATCGCCAACGTGTTCCCGGGCGGCGGCGGCAACTGGGGTGGCTCCTACCTCACCGTGCCGGCGCAGGGCGACCACATCGAGGAGGCCAAGGCCCTCGCCAAGTGGCTGACCGCGCCCGAGCAGCAGGTCAAGGCGTTCCAGGCCAAGGGCACCTTCCCGAGCCAGGTCGACGCCCTCGAGGACCCCGCGCTGACCGGCGCCACCAACGCGTTCTTCAACGACGCGCCCACCGGCAAGATCCTCGCCGAGCGCGCCGAGGCAGTGCCCTTCATCGCCCACAAGGGTCCGAAGTTCGCCGACATCAACACGGCGTTCCAGCAGGCGATCCAGCGAGTCGACGAGGGCAAGGAGTCGGCCGACGAGGCCTGGGACTCCTTCCTCGCCGACGTCGAGCGCCTGGGCTGACCCGAAGCGATGGAGGCGGGTTCCACTGCCGTGAAGCCGGTCGGGGACGCCAGTGACCTGGCGTCCCCGACCGGGGCGCGGCGCGACGGTCCGGGCCGGCCACGGTCCGCATGGCGGGTGCGCCTGTCGCAGCTCGACGTCAAGGTGACGCCGTACGTCTTCATCTCCCCGTTCTTCCTGCTGTTCCTCCTGGTCGGGATGTTCCCCCTCGGCTACACGGCCTGGGTCTCGGTGCACGACTGGGGCCTGCTGTCCGGCCAGGGCGACTTCACCGGCCTCGACAACTACCGCCGGGTCCTGGAGGACCGCTACTTCTGGAACGCCCTGCGCAACACGTTCAGCATCTTCGTGCTGTCGTCGGTGCCGCAGGTCCTCATCGCCCTCGTGCTCGCCGGACTGCTCGACACGCAGCTGCGCGGCCGCACGCTCTGGCGGATGAGCGTGCTGCTGCCCTTCGTGGTCGCACCGGCCGCGGTCGCGCTGATCTTCGGCAACGTCTTCGGCGACCGCTACGGCCTGGTCAACGAGGTGCTGCAGGGCATCGGGCTCGACGCGGTCCGCTGGCACGTCGACACCCTCGCCAGCCACCTGGCGATCGCGTCGATGGTCAACTGGCGCTGGACCGGCTACAACGCGCTGATCCTCCTGGCCGCGATGCAGGCGGTGCCGCGCGACGTCTACGAGTCGGCCGCCCTCGACGGCGCCGGACGGGTCCGGCAGTTCGTCTCGATGACGGTGCCGATGATCCGGCCCACCCTGCTCTTCGTGGTCATCACCTCGACGATCGGCGGGCTCCAGATCTTCGCGGAGCCGCGGCTCTTCGACACCCAGGGCCTCGGCGGCTCCGACCGGCAGTACCAGACGCTCACGATGTACCTCTGGGAGCTCGGCTGGCGGGTCCGCGACCTCGGCATGGCCTCCGCCGTGGCGTGGCTGCTCTTCCTGATCATCGTGGTCTTCGCCGGGATCAACCTGTTCCTCAGCCGCCGCGCCGGCGCCCTGCGAGGAGGTGCCTGATGGAACGTCGCCCCGGATTCCTCGTCTACGGCCTGCTGACCGCCTTCGTGCTCGGCTCGTGCGCCCCGCTCTACTGGTCGTTCCTGGTGGGCTCGCACAGCCGCGAGGTGCTGACCAAGCGGGTGCCGCCGCTGCTCCCCGGCGGCCACTTCTGGGACAACGCCCAGCGCGCCATCGACGCCGTACCGTTCTGGAAGGCGCTCGCCAACAGCCTCGTCGTGTCCGGCACCGTCGCGACGTCGGTGGTCTTCTTCTCCACCCTCGCCGGCTTCGCCTTCGCCAAGCTGGCGTTCCGCGGACGTACGCCGCTGCTGGTGTTCGTGGTCGCCACCCTGGCCGTGCCCACGCAGCTCGGCGTGATCCCGCTGTTCATCGTGATGGCCAAGCTCGGCTGGGTGGGGTCGCTGTGGGCCCTGATCGTGCCCGGCATGGTCACCGCGTTCGGCGTCTTCTTCATGCGGCAGTACCTCCTCGACGCCGTGCCCGACGAGCTCATCGACGCCGCCCGCGTCGACGGGTGCTCGCTCTTCCGGACCTTCTGGAACGTCGCCGTGCCCGCGGCCCGACCGGCCGCCGGGATCCTGTGGCTGTTCACCTTCATGGCCACCTGGACCGACTTCTTCTGGCCGCTGATCGTGCTGCCCGCCAGCAACCCGACCGTCCAGATCGCCCTCCAGCAGCTGCAGAGCGGCTACTACGTCGACTACAGCCTGGTGCTCGCCGGCGCGACGCTCGCGACGGTGCCGCTGCTGGTCCTCTTCGTCCTCACCGGCCGCCAGATGGTCGCCGGCATCATGCAAGGAGCAGTCAAGGGATGAGCGTGCAGAGCACGACCGCGAAGACCCCGGTCCCCACGGTCGGTTTCCCGTCCGACTTCGTCTGGGGGATGGCCACCGCGTCCTACCAGATCGAGGGCGCCGTGGCCGAGGACGGACGTACGCCGTCGATCTGGGACACGTTCTCCCGCATCCCGGGTGCCGTGCTGGGCGGCGACACCGGCGACGTCGCGTGCGACCACTACCACCGGATGCCTGCCGACGTGGCCCTCATGGCCGACCTCGGCGCGACGTCGTACCGCTTCTCGGTGGCCTGGCCGCGCGTACGACCTGACGCCGGGGCGGTCAACCCGGCCGGGCTGGCGTTCTACGACCGGCTCGTCGACGAGCTGCTGGGCAGGGGCATCGCCCCGTGGCTGACGCTCTACCACTGGGACCTGCCGCAGGTGCTCGAGGACGCGGGCGGCTGGACCAACCGCGACACCGCCCACCGGTTCGTCGACCACGCCCTCGCCGTGCACGACGCGCTCGGCGACCGCGTCCCCACCTGGACGACCCTCAACGAGCCGTGGTGCTCGGCCTTCCTCGGCTACACCGCGGGCCACCACGCCCCGGGTCGGCAGGAGGGCGCGGCCGGCCTGGTCGCGGCCCACCACCTGCTGCTCGCGCACGGGATGGCGACCGAGGAGCTCCGCAACCGCGGTGCGGACCGGCTGGGGCTGAGCCTCAACCTCACGGTGCCGGACCCGAGCGACCCGGGCGACCCGGTGGACGTCGACGCCGCACGCCGCATCGACGCGCTGCACAACCGGCTGTTCCTCGACCCGGTGCTCACCGGCACCTACCCGGCCGACCTGCTCGAGGACACCGCCGACCTGACCTGGCAGGGCGCGCCCTGGACCGACGTCCTGCGCGACGGCGACCTGGCGACGATCTCCGCGCCGATCGACGTGCTGGGCGTGAACTACTACCACGGCAACGAGGTCTCGGGGCACCCGCGCACCGACGTCGTCGGGATCGGTGCCGACCACCCCGACCGGGTCTCGCTCTCGCCCTTCGTGGGCTCCGAGCACGTCACCTTCCCGAGCCGCGGCCTGCCCGTCACCGACATGGGGTGGGAGATCCAGCCCGACGGGCTGTACCGCCTGCTGCGCCGGCTCCACGACGACTATCCCCACCTGCCGGTCTACCTCACCGAGACCGGCGCCGCGTTCGCCGACCGGCCCGACGCCGACGGCGCGGTGCACGACCCGGACCGGATCGCGTTCCTCGACTCCTACCTGCGCGCGGTGCACCGGGCGATCGACGAGGGCGTCGACGTGCGGGGCTTCTTCCAGTGGTCGTTCTGCGACAACTTCGAGTGGGCCTTCGGCTACGCCAAGCGCTTCGGGCTCGTCTACGTCGACTACGAGACCCAGGAGCGCACGCCGAAGTCGAGCGCGCACTGGTACGCCGACCTCGCCAGGTCCGGGATCCTGCACTCGCCCGACCCGACGGCCGACTAGCGTGAGGCGGGTGACCACACCGCGCACCGCCCCGGGGACCGGGCAGCCGACCCTCGACGAGGTCGCGCGGGTGGCCGGCGTCTCGCGCGCCACGGCCTCGCGGGCGATCAACGGCGGCCAGCGGGTCAGCGCCCGCGCGCAGTCCGCGGTCGACACCGCCGTGCGGAGCCTGGGCTACGTCCCCAACCCGGCGGCCCGCAGCCTGGTCACCCGGCGCACGGACTCGATCGCGGTGGTCGTGCCCGAGCCCGACGACCGGGTCTTCTCCGACCCGTTCTTCGCCGGCACGCTGCGCGGCGTCAACCGGGTGCTCACCGAGCGCGACATCCAGCTGGTGCTGCTGCTGGCGCGCCCGGGAGCGTCGACCGCGCGGACGCTGCGCTACCTGACCAACCGCCACGTCGACGGCGCCCTCGTCACCTCCCACCACCGCGACGACCGGCTCGCCGAGCACCTCGCTGACATCGGCCTGCCCTGCGTCTTCGGCGGCCGGCCGTGGACCGGCGGCGACCGGGTCGCCTACGTCGACGTCGACAACGTCGCCGGCGAGCGCGAGGCCACCGAGCTGCTCGTCGCACGCGGCTGCACCCGCATCGGCACCATCGCGGGCCCCTCCGACATGACGGCGGCCGAGGACCGGCTGACCGGCTGGCGGCAGGCGATGGCCGCCGCAGGGCTGCCGGCCGACGCCGTCGAGCACGGCGACTTCACCGAGGCGAGCGGCGAGGTCGCCGCCCGTGCCCTCATGCAGGGCCACCCCGACCTCGACGGCCTCGTCGTCGCCTCGGACCTGATGGCCGCCGGTGCGATGCGGGTGCTGGCCGAGCTGGGGCGCCGGGTGCCGGACGACATCGCGGTCGTGGGCTTCGACGACCTCGGGGTCGCCGAGCGGACCACGCCGCCCCTGACCACGGTGCGCCAGCCGGTGGAGGAGATGGCCGAGCGCGCCACCCGGCTCCTGCTCGAGCGGGTCGACTCGGCCGCCGACGCGCACCCGATGCGGCTGATCATCCCGCCGACGCTCGTGCGACGCGAGAGCGCCTGAATCTCGGTACGCCCTCGGGCTGCTCGATCACCTCAGACCAGGGAGGCGATGAGCTCCTCGACCCGGCGGCGGATCTCGTCGCGGATCGGTCGCACCGCGTCGATGCCCTGACCGGCCGGGTCCTCGAGGGCCCAGTCCTCGTAGCGCGTGCCGGGGTAGAACGGGCACGCGTCACCGCAGCCCATCGTGATGACGACGTCGGAGGACTGCACGGCCGCGTCGCTGAGCAGCTTGGGCTGCTGGCCGGCGATGTCGATGCCGACCTCGGCCATCGCCTCGACAGCGACCGGGTTGATGCCCTCGGCGGGCGCGGAGCCGGCGGACAGGACCTCGACGCGGTCGCCCGCCAGGTGGCGCAGCCATCCGGCAGCCATCTGAGAGCGCCCGGCGTTGTGCACGCAGACGAAGAGGACGGTGGGGGTGTCGGTCATGGCGTCAGTCAAGGGGAGCCTCCAGGGGCGAGGGGGTCGGGTGCAGCAGCCGCAGGAGCGCGACGGCGAGTCCGCCGCCGACGACCTGCATGAGGACGAACATCGGCACCGACGTCGGGCTGATGCCGGCGAAGGAGTCGGACAGGGTGCGGGCGATCGTGACCGCGGGGTTGGCGAAGCTGGTCGAGGAGGTGAACCAGTAGGCCGCGACGATCCAGCCGGCGACGGCCCACGCGATCGCGTCCGTACGCCCGGCGCGGGCGCAGCCGAAGACGACGAGCAGCAGCCCGAGGGTCGCCACGACCTCGCCGAGCCACAGCCCGGAGCCGGTGCGCTCGCGGGTCGCGATGCTGACGGCATCGAGGTCGAACATCAGGTTGGCGATCACGGCGCCCAGCGCCCCGCCGACCACCTGGGCGGCGACGAGGGCGCCAGCGGCCTTCGGCGTCACCAGCCGCAGGACGACCTCGGCGAGGGTGACGACGGGGTTGAAGGCCGCCGAGACCGGTTGCAGCGAGACGATGAGGGCCACCAGCACCGCGCCCGTGGCGAGGCTGTTGGCGAGCAGCTGGAGGGCGACGTCGTCGGTGAGCCGCGTGGCCATCACGCCGGAGCCGACCACGGTGGCGACGAGGAGCGCGGTGCCGACGAGCTCGGCCGTGACGCGCGCCCGCAGGGTCGGCGTCACTCGCGCCCGCCGATGAGCGCGGCGACGTCGGCGAGCACCTCACGGCGTACGGCGTAGTAGACCCACACGCCGCGCTTGGTGCGGTCCAGGAGCCCGGCCTCGTGCAGCACCTTGAGGTGGTGGCTGATCGTGGGCTGGGACAGGTCGAAGGCGTCGTTGAGGTCGCACACGCACGCCTCGCCGCCCTCGCTGGCCGCGACGATCGAGACCAGGCGCAGTCGGACCGGGTCGGCGAGCGCCTTCAGCAGGGGAGCCACGCGCTCTGCCTGCTCGAGCGACAGCGGCTCGCGCAGCAGCGGGGAGCAGCAGGCGGCCGTCTCGACGGGGGTGAGGGTCAACTGGGACTTCGACACCCATCAATATTGACAGATGTCTATGTCTGTGTGCAAACTCAAGACATCGACACCCATCAATGTCCCCGAAGGAGCACCACCATGTCCCGCCTGCAGCTCGCCCTCAACGTCGACGACCTCGAGACGTCGATCGCCTTCTACTCGACCCTCTTCGGCACCGAGCCCCACAAGGTGCGCCCGGGCTACGCCAACTTCGCCGTCGCCCAGCCGCCGCTGAAGCTCGTGCTCATCGAGAACGCCGGTCAGGGCGGGAGCGTCAACCACCTCGGGGTCGAGGTGGACGACGTGGACACCGTCGACGCGGAGCTCACCCGTCTGGCAGCGGCCGGCTTCGCCACCACGGAGGAGCGCGACACGACCTGCTGCTACGCCAAGCAGGACAAGTTCTGGGTGCAGGGCACGCCCGACGGCGAGCGCTGGGAGGTCTACACGATCACCGACGACGCCCCGGTCGAGCCGGCCACGACCGACGCGGTCTGCTGCGCCTGAGGCGGTTCTCACAGCGCGGTGGATTCGCCGGAACACCACCCGTCCCACTAGCGTTGACACCTCAGACGCCCGGCCGGTCTTGCCCCGGGCGCAGGTCGCCGCTCACGCGGCACCCTTCCTCATCTCCTGAGGCACGTACGCCGCGCACATCACAGAAGCGTGGCTCACGGTGGCGAGACGCCAACCGAAAGCATTCACATGAACTTCGCCGACCTCGGCGTCCCGTCCTCGCTCGCCCAGATCCTGGAGCAGCAGGGCATCACGACTCCCACTCCCATCCAGGCCGCGACGCTGCCCGACAGCCTCGCCGGCCGCGACGTCCTCGGCCGTGGCCGCACCGGCTCCGGCAAGACGTACGGCTTCCTGCTCCCGCTGGTCGCCCGCCTCGACGCGAGCAAGCTGCCGGCGATGCCGCGCAAGCCGCGTGCACTGATCCTCGCCCCGACCCGCGAGCTGGTCGGCCAGATCCACGCCTCGCTCGCGCCCCTGGCCAAGGCCACCGGCCTCTCGACCGTCGTCGTCTACGGCGGCGTCGGCCAGGGCCCGCAGGTCACCGCGCTCAAGAAGGGCGTCGACGTCGTCATCGCCTGCCCCGGTCGTCTCGAGGACCTCATGGGCCAGGGCCACGCCGACCTGTCCGCGGTCGAGATCACCGTCCTCGACGAGGCCGACCACATGGCCGACCTGGGCTTCCTGCCCGGCGTGCGCCGCATCATGGACAAGACCCCGCAGTCGGGTCAGCGCCTGCTGTTCTCGGCCACGCTGGACAAGGCGATCGACGTCCTGGTCAAGCGGTTCCTCACCAACCCGGTCACGCACGAGGCCGACTCGGCGCAGTCGCCGGTCGCCACCATGCACCACCACGTGCTGCACCTGACCCGCGAGCAGCGGGTGCCGGTGCTGGTCGACCTCACCAGCGCCCCGGGACGCACCGTCGTGTTCACCCGCACCAAGTACGGCGCCAAGGCGCTGGCCCGCCAGCTCAACAAGAGCGGCGTTCCGAGTGTCGAGCTGCACGGCAACCTGTCGCAGAACGCACGCACCCGCAACATGGAGGCCTTCCACGCGGGCCACGCCACCACGCTGGTCGCGACCGACATCGCCGCGCGCGGCATCCACGTCGACGACGTCGCACTGGTCGTCCACGCCGACCCGCCGGTCGAGCACAAGGCCTACCTGCACCGCTCCGGTCGTACGGCGCGTGCCGGCAACGAGGGCACCGTGATCACCCTGATGACCGACGAGCAGCAGCGCGACGTGCGCGACCTGACCCGTCAGGCCGGCATCAAGCCGACCACCACCAAGGTCCACGGCCCCGACCACCCGGTGCTCGTGCAGCTCGCGCCGGGCGAGCGGACCCTCGTGCCCGGCGGCCTCGTCGTCGAGGCTCCCGCCTCCGGTGGCGGCGGCCGCTCGACGGGCGCCAACGCACAGCGCAAGCGCGCCCGCAAGAGCGGCCAGACCAACGGCCAGTCGCGTCGGGGCAACCCGACCAGCTACACCAGCGAGACCCCTGGTGGTGGCGGTGGCGGCCCCAACGGCGGCGGCGGTCAGCGTCGTCGTTCCGGTGGCGGCCAGGGCGGTCCGTCCGGCCCGTCCGGACAGGGCGGCGGTGGCGGCAACCGTCGTCGTCGCTCCGGCGGTGGCCAGGGTGGCGGCCAGCGCAGCGGCGGCCACAGCGCGGCGTCGTTCAGCGGCAGCCGCTGATCGACCCCTCCAGGAATCCCCGGTCAGCCGGGGATCCCTGAACATGTCGGCCCGTGCAAGGCCTGACAACTTCAGCGATCCCCGGTCAGCCGGGGATCGCTGAAGCGCGTTCGGGGCCGGAATCATTCAGCGCGCGCGATGGTTCATCCTTCAACCAATTCGGAGGCAGTGATGACAGACCCCGTGCAGGCATTCGACCACTCCGTGCTCGGCACGCGCGAGCACCTCTCGCTCGGCCTCGACACGTTCGGTGACGCGCCCCTCGACGCGGCTCCCGGCAACCACGCCGAGACCCTGCGACAGGTCGTCGAGGAGGCCGTGCTCGCCGACCGCGTCGGCGTCGACTACATCGGCCTCGGCGAGCACCACCGCCCCGACTACGCGATCTCCGCACCCGACGTCGTGCTGGCCGCGATCGCGGGTCGCACGGAGCGGATCCGGCTCGGCACCGGCGTCACCGTGCTGTCCTCCGACGACCCGATCCGGGTCTACGAGCGGTTCGCCACCCTCGACGCCGTCTCGAACGGTCGCGCCGAGGTGCAGCTGGGCCGCGGCTCGTTCATCGAGTCGTTCGGCCTCTTCGGCCTCGACCTCGCCGACTACGACCGGCTCTTCGACGAGAAGCTCGACCTCTTCGCCGCGCTCCAGCACGAGCGGCCGGTGACGTGGGAGGGCACCTTCCGCACGCCGCTCACCGACCAGCAGGTCTACCCGACGACGGCCGCGGGCAAGGTCCCGGCCTGGATCGGCGTCGGCGGCACGCCCCAGTCCGTCGTACGGGCTGCGCGCTACGGCATGCCGCTGATGCTCGCCGTGATCGGTGGCTCCCCGGCGGCCTTCGTCCCGCTCGCCGACCTCTACCGCGACGCCCTCGGCCAGCTCGGCCTGCCCGAGCTGCCCATCGGCATGCACTCGCCGGGCCACGTCGCCGCGACGGACGAGGCGGCGCGCGAGCAGCTCTTCCCGCACCAGGCGGAGCTGGTGACCCGGCTGGGCCGCGAGCGCGGCTGGCCGCCCTACAGCCGGATCGCCTTCGAGCAGAGCGCCGCACCGCAGGGCGCGCTCTTCGTCGGCTCGCCCGAGACGGTCGCGCAGAAGATCGCCTGGGCCGCGCGGACGCTGGGGCTCTCCCGCTTCCAGCTGAAGTACTCCGTCGGCGCGCTGCCGCACGAGCAGCGCCTGGAGTCGATCCGGCTCTACGGCGAGGAAGTCATCCCGCGCGTCCGCGAGCTCATGGCCGACTCATAGTCTGAGGGCATGCGCACCTTCATCCGGCGGTCGTTGTGGGACGTGGTCCCGCGCGACCAGCGCGACTCCGCCGCCGCCTTCCGGCGGCGGCAGGTCGTGGCCGCGATCGTGGTGCTCGTCGGCGCCGGAGTGCTCGGCTGGTCGCTGCGCCTCGAGCCCGGCGGCAACACCTTCTACGTCGCGGCGATCGTGCTGGCCGGGGTGTGGGCGGCGGGCGCCTTCTTATCGGGACGGCTGCACCTCGGCCGGATCGCGGGTGGCGGTGAGGTGTTCATCCGGCCCATCCTCGCGCCCATCCTGCTCGGTCTGCTGCTGGTCGGGCTGTTCGTCCTCGGCGCCCTCGTGGTGCGCGAGATCGACCCGCTGGCGACCTACGTCAGCTCGGTGCTGGAGTACGCCGACGAGGGGTCGCTCACCGCGCTCGCGATCATCACCTTCTTCAACGGCATTGCCGAGGAGCTGTTCTTCCGGGGTGCGATGTATGCGGCGATCCCGCGGCACCCGGTCCTCTGGACGACGGTGGCCTACGTCGTGGCCACGCTCGCGACGGGCAACGTGATGCTCGCCTTCGCCGCGATCCTGCTCGGCGCGGTCTGCGGCCTGGAGCGGCGGGCCAGCGGCGGCATCCTCGCGCCGATCCTGACCCACATCACGTGGTCGCTCTCGATGCTCTTCCTGCTACCGCTGCTCTTCGCCTGACGCCTGGCCCGCCGCTTCGCGCTCGGCCAGCGCGCGGCGCACGGACTCGCGGTAGGACATCGGCTCGCCGGGCACGACCTCGCGGATCGAGGTGTCCTTGACGACCACCTCGTGCGACATCGAGTCGATCAGGTTGCGCCCGGTCGTGGCGTCGACGTCCGTGACGAGCGCGAGCCAGCGCGAGGACAGCCGCGGCGTGAGGACCGGCACGGTGACGATCGGGACGGGGCGGCCGTTGATGAGCTCTCCCGCGACACGCATCATCTCCAGGTAGGTCAGCTGCTCCGTGCCGCCGATCTCGAAGACCCGGCCGAGGGCCTCCTCCTTGCCGACGACCCCCGCGAGGTAGCGGACCACGTCGTCGAGCGCGATCGGCTGGGTGCGCGTGCTGACCCACTTGGGCACCACCATCGCCGGGAGGTTCTTGACCAGCTGGCGGGTGATCTCCCACGAGATGCCGCCGTGGCCGACCACGATCGCGGCGCGCAGCACGGTGACGGGTACGCCGTCCTGGCCGAGCAGGTGCTCGACCTCACGGCGCGAGCGCAGGTGCGCGGACAGGTCGTCGGCGTCGTCTCCCAGTCCGCCCATGTAGACGATCTGGCGCACGCCGGCCGCGGCCGCCGCGGCGCTGAAGTTGCGGGCCGCCTCGGCGTCCTTGCGCTCGAAGTCGGGGTCGTCGAGCGAGTGCACGAGGTAGACCGCGACGTCGACGCCCTCGAGCGCCGGTCGCAGGGAGTCGGCGTCCATCACGTCGGCGCCGACCGCCTCGCCCGGTCCGTCGTACGACTCCGGGTGCCGCGTCATGGCGCGGACGTCGTGCCCGGCGTCGAGGAGGGCGGGGACGAGCCGGCGGCCGATGAAGCCGGTGGCGCCGGTGACGAGGACGGTGGCCATGGGCCCCATGCTGTCAGCCCGGCCCAGCCGGCGGCCTCATCCTTCGGGGGCAGGCTGGCCCCGGCGCGCGTCGAGGCGAGTCATCGCGGGCGTCGCGGTCACGCCGTGCAGCAGCACTGAGACGATCACGGTGAAGGCCACGGTCGACCACAGCCACGGCTCGTCAGGCACGTGCTCGTGGCTGGTGGCGTAGCCGAGGTAGTACAGCGACCCGACGCCGCGGACCCCGAAGAACGCCACGGCGGCCTTCTCGCCGCGGTCGAGCCCGCCCTCGCTGCGCTCGTCGCGCGCGAGGACCGCCAGGGCGACGTACCCCGTCACGGGCCGCACCACGAGCACCAGCGCCAGGGCGATGAGGATGCCGCGCCAGTCGAGGTGCTCGAGCAGTCCGCGCGTCATGCTCATGCCGAGGAGGAGGAGGACGAGCAGCGTCATCAGCCGCTCGAGGCGCTCGACGACCGCGTGCATGTCGCGGTGGTAGGAGTGGCCGCGCTCGGAGGCGCGCAGCCGGGTCGCGCACACGAAGACCGCGAGGAAGCCGTAGCCCCCGACCAGCTCCGCGGCGCCGTACGACGCCAGCAGCGCGGCCAGTGCCAGCAACGGCTCGCCCTGCTCGGCCAGGCGCAGCTTGTCGCTGCGGGCGTGGAACGCCTGCCGGCCCAGCAGCCACCCGGCGGCGAGGCCCACGGCGACACCGACCGCGATCTTGCCCAGGACGTACCACCCGACCCAGGCGCCGGCGTCGGCCGCCGCGAAGCCGCCCGCCAGCAGGAGCAGGGCGAGGTGCACGAACGGGAACGCCAGGCCGTCGTTGAGCCCGGCCTCCGCTGTCAGGGCGAACCGGATGTCGTCGTCCTCGCGCGGGCCCTCCTCGTCGTCGGGATCGTCGATGTCCTCGGTGAGTGGCTCGCCGACCTGGACGTCGGAGGCCAGCACCGGGTCCGTCGGGGCGAGCACGGCGCCCAGGAGCAGCGCGACGGCGGGAGCCAGCCCGGCCACCCACCAGCCGAGCAGTGCGGTGCCGAGGATGGTGAGCGGCATCGTCACCAGGAGCAGCCGCCACACGGGCGACCAGGTGCGCCACGACTGCCACGACCGCAGGTCGAGGACGCGGTCGATGGCGAGCCCGACGCCCATGAGTGCGACCAGCACGGTGAACTCGGTGAGGTGCGTGAGGAGCTCGCGGTGGTCCTGCGGCTCGAGGCTCGTGCCGTCGGCGAGGGGCAGCAGGCCGATCAGCATGCCCATCCCGACGAGCACCATCGGCGGCGACAGCGCGATGCGCCGGGTGACCTGCGGCAGCACCGTGGCGAGCAGCAGGGCCAGGCCCAGGATGAGGTAGACCGCGGCCCCGGTCATCGGGTCGCTGCCTCGTGGGTCGTCGCGGCGAGGTGCACCCGACCACGGTCCCAGCGCACCCGCCGTCGTGTCGCGTCGGGCCACCCGGATGGGCGGGGAATGCCGCGAGGTAGCGATTAGTTCAACCTTCAACTAATATGTGAGCTGACGGAAGTGAGCACCCCATGACCACCACCCCTACCACCCCCTCCACCCCTTCCCGGGCGACCTTCGACCGGCCCGTCGTGGCCTGGGCGTCCGGCCAGGACGACCCGAGCCGCCCCCTCGTCGTGCTGCTGCACGGCCGCGGTTCGAGCGAGGCCGACATCATCGGACTGGCCCCGCACCTGCCGGAGGGACCGTCGTACGTCGCCGTGCGCGCGCCGATCGCCGAGGGCGGTGGCTTCGCCTGGTTCGCCAACCGGGGCATCGGGCGTCCGGTCGCCGAGAGCCTGGCCGAGACGATGGCGTGGTTCCGCACGTGGCTCGACGAGGTCGCGCCGGCCGGTCGCCCGGTCGTGCTCGCCGGCTTCAGCGGGGGCGCGGCGTTCGCCGGTGGCCTGGTGCTGAGCGACCCGGCGCGCTACGCCGGCGCCGCGATCCTCTACGGCACGCTGCCCTTCGAGGACGCCGGCGTCCCGGTCGAGGCCGGACGGCTCACGGGACTTCCGGTGTTCGTCGCCCAGGGCGACCAGGACCACGTCATCCCCGCCGAGCTCCTCGCCCGCACCTGGTCCTACCTCCTCGGCGCCTCCGGTGCCGCCCCGTCGGCCCGGCGCGACCCCGGCGGCCACGGACTCACCCAGGGCACCGCCGCCGAGCTCGCCGACTGGCTGGGCCACCGTCTCGCCTGGCTCGAGCACCGTGGCGCAGGGCCGGTCGGCCTGGCCGAGGGCGTCTCGTGGCCCACCCTCGCCGGCGGCACGCTGCCGCAGCGCGCAGGCGAGCGCCCGCAGGTGCACTTCCGGATCCCCCAGAGCCAGCTGAGCGACACCTCGCCGCACGACCTCCAGGAGCGCCTCTTCGAGCGCCTCTCCCGGCTCGACGGCGTCGCCAGCGGCCCGTCGATGATCTCCGTCCCCGGCGCCCGCGGCTTCGTCGCGCCGGACGCGCAAGGTCCCGACGACGCGTTCCTGGTCGCCGAGGTCAAGGAGTTCGCCCACCTGCACCCCGAGCACGACGGCTCGCTCCACGTGGCGCTCCCGCTCGACCTCGCCGGCGACGCCATCGCCCGGGGCTGGGCACAGAGCCACATGTGGGCCGGAGTCCGCCTCGCTCCGGGCTTCGTCATGGTCTACGGGCCGCGCGACGAGGCCGAGCTCGACGTCGTCGCCGGCATCGTCGAGGCGTCCCACCGCTACGCCCACGGTGTCCTGTGATGCGCCCGGAGGAGGCGGCCGAGCTGCTCCGCGCGGCGCGCGCCGGGCGTCGTACGCTCGTCCGCCTCACCGACACCCACCCCGACCTCGACGAGCAGTGGGGGTACGCCGCCCAGGCCGTGGACCGCGCGACCCGCCTGGCCGCGGGCGAGCGGGTGGTCGGCGCCAAGCTCGGCCTCACCAGTGCGCCCAAGCAGCAGACGATGGGCGTGCACCAGCCCATCGTCGGCTTCCTCACCGACGCGATGACCGACGTCGACCTGTCGACGCTGGCGCAGCCGCGTGTCGAGCCGGAGGTCGCCTTCCGGCTCGGCACCGACCTGTCGCAGGAGCTCACGCTGGAGCAGGTCGGGGACGTCGTCGACGCCGTGGCACCCGCCCTCGAGGTCCTCGACTCGAGGTGGACCGACTACCGCTTCCGGCTCGCCGACGTGCTCGCCGACAACACCAGCGCGGCGGGCTTCGTGCTCGGCGAGTGGGTGCCCCTGCGCGACGTGCCGGACCTGCGTGAGGCCGAGGCACGCTGGCTGGTCGACGGCGAGCCGGTCGCCACGACCACACCCGCCGCGATCCTGGGCGACCCGCTGCTGGCGATCGTGCACCTGTCCCGGCACCTCGCTGAGCGGGGTGAGAGCCTGGGCGCCGGCTCCGTCGTGCTCGCCGGCGCGATGACCGACGCGGTGCCGCTGCGGGGCAATCGACGGTTCGAGGTCGAGGTCGCCGGGCTCGGCACCGCCGCTCTCGACGCCTGACCCAGGCGGGTCAGCCCCGCGTCGTCGTACGCCGGTCCGCGGACTCTGCTGCCGACTCGTCGATCGCCTGCTCGTAGGCGGTGACGAGGCCGGCGATCGTGAGCGGCTTGAGCCGATGGATGAACTCGCGCAGCTGCTCGGCGGTGTAGCCGGCCTCGCGGAACTGCGGCCAGACCATGGTGCGCACGATCTCCGAGAGCTCCTGGGCGACCTGCCGGCCGTGCTCGGCGTAGACCTCGGCGACGGCCTCCGCCGCCTCGGGCGAGATGCCCATCCCGGAGAGCCCGCCGGGCACGTCGACGTCTCGGTCGCCGGTGACCGGCGTCAGCAGGGAGAGGTGGCGGGCGATGTCGGACGGGCTGGCGGACTCGGGGATGGCCTCGACGTACTTCTCGATCGCCGACAGCGTGAAGCCATGGCCCTGGAGCTCGCGCACCAGCTCGAGCCGGGCGACGTGGTCGGGGCCGTAGTAGCCCGAGCGGCCGCGGCGCACGGGTGAGGGGACGAGGCCGCGTGAGGCGTAGAAGCGCACGTTGCGCGCGCTCACGCCGGTGCGCTCGGTCAGCTCGTCGAGCGTCAGCAGCTCGTCCTCCTGCTCGCTCCCCGCCTCGGTCGTCACGCCACCCATCCTCTCGTCCGCGGCCGCCAGCCCCGAGTGACGCCGGACACACCTGTTGGACTGTGACAGTAATGGTGTCACAATCGCCCACATGGCAGAAGCATTCGTCTACGACCACATCCGCACACCTCGCGGCCGCGGCAAGGCCGTCGGCTCGCTGCACGAGGTCAAGCCGGTGGACCTGGTCGTCGGACTCCTCGACGAGCTCAAGACCCGCAACCCCACCCTGGACACCGCGCGCGTCGACGACGTCGTGCTCGGCGTCGTGACCCCGATCGGCGACCAGGGCGGCGACATCGCCAAGACCGCCGCCCTCAAGGCCGGCTATCCCGAGACCGTGGCCGGCGTGCAGCTGAACCGCTTCTGCGCCTCCGGCCTCGAGGCCGTCAACCAGGCCGCCGGCCGGGTGCGCTCGGGCTTCGAGGACCTCATCATCGCCGGTGGCGTGGAGTCGATGAGCCGCGTGCCGATGGGCAGCGACGGCGGCGCCTGGGCGATGGACCCGGCCACCGCGCTGGAGACCGGCTTCGTGCCGCAGGGCATCGGCGCCGACCTCATCGCCACGATCGAGGGCTGGAGCCGCGCCGACGTGGACGCGTACGCCGCCGAGTCGCACCACCGCGCCGCCAAGGCGTGGGCCAACGGCTACTTCGACGACGCGGTCATCCCGGTCAAGGACCTCAGCGGCGTGACCGTGCTCGACCGCGACGAGACCGTCCGGCCCGACACCTCCGTCGAGGGCCTCGCCGGCCTCAAGCCGTCGTTCGCCCAGATCGGTCGCGACGCCGGCTTCGACGACGTCGCGCTCGAGAAGTACCACTGGATCCCCGCGATCGACCACGTCCACCACGCCGGCAACTCCTCGGGCATCGTCGACGGCGCGGCCGTGATGGCGATCGGCACCGAGGAGGTCGGCACGTCGCTCGGGCTGACGCCGCGGGCGCGCATCATCTCGACCGCCGTCTCCGGCGCCGACCCGACGATCATGCTGACCGGACCGGCCCCGGCCGCCCGCAAGGCGCTCGCCCGGGCCGGCCTCGAGGTCGAGGACATCGACCTGTTCGAGATCAACGAGGCCTTCGCCGCCGTCGCCATGCGCTTCATGCGCGACATGGGCATCAGCCACGACATCACCAACGTCAACGGCGGCGCCATCGCGATGGGCCACCCCCTCGGCGCCACCGGCGCGATGATCCTCGGCACGCTGATCGACGAGCTCGCCCGCCGCGACCAGAAGCGCGGCCTCGCCACGCTCTGCGTCGGCGGCGGCATGGGCATCGCCACCATCGTCGAGCTCGTCTGAGAAGGAGACACCCACAGCATGAGCACCACCGAGACCCAGACGGCCGTCCGCTACGACCGCGACGCCGACGGCATCGTCACCCTGACCCTCGACGACCCGACGTCCAGCGCCAACACCATGAACGAGCTCTACCAGTCGTCCATGGAGGCAGCTGTCCAGCGGCTGTACGACGAGCAGGAGGACGTGACCGGCGTCGTCCTGGCCAGCGCCAAGAAGACCTTCTTCGCCGGCGGCGACCTCAAGAGCATGGTCAAGGCGACCCCCGAGGACGCCGACGAGATCTTCGCGATGGGCGAGGCCGTCAAGGCCAGCCTCCGCAAGCTCGAGACCTACCCGCGCCCGGTCGTCGCGGCGATCAACGGCGCCGCCCTCGGTGGTGGCCTCGAGATCGCGCTCGCGGCCAACCACCGCATCGCCGTCGACGACCGCTCGGTCAAGATCGGCCTGCCCGAGTCGACGCTCGGCCTGCTGCCCGGCGGCGGCGGGGTGACCCGCGTCGTACGCATGCTGGGGCTGCAGTCCGCGCTGATGGACGTGCTGATGCCCGGCACGCAGTTCGACCCGCAGGGCGCGCTGGCCAAGGGCCTCATCGACGCGGTCGTGCCGACCCGCGAGGAGCTCCTGCCCGCCGCGAAGGCGTGGGTCATGGGGCACCGCGACGACGAGGACGCGGCGAAGAACCCGTGGGACCGTGCGGGCTACAAGATGCCCGGCGGCACCCCGAAGACCCCGGCGCTCGCGCAGTTCCTGCCGGCGTTCCCGGCCCTGCTGCGCAAGCAGACCAAGGGTGCGGTCTACCAGGCGCCGCGCGCGATCATGAGCGCCGCGGTCGAGGGCGCGCAGGTCGACTTCGACACCGCGTCGCGCATCGAGAGCCGCTACTTCACCAACCTGGTGGTCAACCAGCAGGCCAAGAACATGATCCAGGCGTTCTTCTTCGACCTCCAGGCGATCAACTCCGGCTCGCTGCGCCCGCAGGGCGTCGAGCGCTGGCAGGCCACCAAGGTCGGCGTCCTCGGCGCCGGGATGATGGGCGCCGGCATCGCCTACTCGTGCGCCCGCGCGGGGATGCAGGTCGTGCTCAAGGACGTCTCCGTCGAGGCGGCCGAGAAGGGCAAGGCCTACACCGCCAAGCTCAACGCCAAGGGCGTCGAGCGCGGCAAGATCACGCAGGACAAGGCCGACGAGCTGCTCGGCCGGATCACCGCGACGGCTGACCCTGCGGACCTCGCCGGCTGCGACCTGGTCATCGAGGCCGTCTTCGAGGACCCGACGCTCAAGGCGAAGGTGTTCGCCGAGGTGGCGCCGTACGTCGACGACGACGCGCTGCTGTGCTCCAACACCTCCACCCTGCCGATCACCGAGCTCGCGACCGGCATCGACCGCCCGGCCGACTTCATCGGCCTGCACTTCTTCAGTCCCGTCGACAAGATGCCGCTCGTCGAGATCATCCGCGGCGCGGAGACCTCCGACGTCGCGCTCGCCAAGGCGTACGACGTCGTCCAGCAGATCCGCAAGACGCCGATCGTGGTCAACGACTCCCGCGGCTTCTACACCTCGCGCGTCATCGGCACCCAGATCAACGAGGGCCTCGCGATGCTCGGCGAGGGCGTGCACCCGGTCTCGCTGGAGCGCGCCGCGACGTCGGCCGGCTTCCCGGTCGGACCGCTCCAGATCAGCGACGAGCTCAACATGGAGCTGATGGCCAAGATCCGCAAGGCGACCGAGGACGCCGCCGCGCGCGAGGGCATCGACCTGGGCGACTACCCGGCCGGCGAGGTCATCTCCACGATGATCGGCCTCGGCCGTCCGTCGCGGCTCAAGGGCGCCGGCTTCTACGACTACGACGACAACGGGCGGCGTACGACGTTGTGGCCCGGGCTCGCCGAGACATTCCCCGTCGCCGAGCAGCAGATCCCGATCCGCGACATCCGCGACCGGATGCTCTTCGTCGAGGCGCTCGAGACCGCGAAGTGCTTCGAGGAGGGCGTGATCACCTCGGCCGCCGCGGCCAACATCGGCTCGATCATGGGCATCGGCTTCCCGGCGCTCACCGGCGGCGCGGCCCAGTTCATGACCGGCTGGCAGGCGCTCGACGAGACCGGCCACGGGGTCGGCCCGGTCGGGCTGGACGCCTTCCTGGCCCGCGCCGACGAGCTGGCCGACGCCTACGGCGAGCGCTTCCGCCCGACGGCGTACCTCCGCGAGATGGCGGCGAAGGGCGAGTCCTTCCCCGCCTGAGCCGACCGGGCACTTCCTCGCGCTGCACGACGCCGACCGGGCACTTCCTCGCGCTGCACGACGCCGACCGGGCACTTCCTCGCGCTGCGACCGCGAGGAAGTGCCCGGTCAGTGCATCTCAGCGCGAGGAGGTGCCCGATCGATTCGCGTGTGCGGATGCGCCGACTCGGGGAGGATGGGTCGGTGACCCCGACCCCCGCCGTCGTCGTACGCGACCTCCACGTGCGCTTCGGCGACGTCGAGGCCGTCTCGGGTGTCGACCTCACCGCCCACAGCGGCCGGGCGACGGCGCTGCTCGGGCGCAACGGGGCCGGCAAGTCGACCACCATGAAGGTGCTCGCGGGCGTCGTCCCGCCGACCGCCGGCGAGGTCAGCGTCGCCGGGCACGACGCGGCCGCCGACGCGCTCGGTGTGAAGCGGGTGGTGGGCTACTGCCCCGACGTCGGCGGGCTGGTCCCGCGCGCGACGCCGTGGGAGCACCTGCAGCTCAGCGCCCGGCTGCGGCGGATGGACGCCTGGGAGGAGCGCGGCCGCGACCTTCTGGAGCGCTTCGAGCTCGGCGACGTCGCGCACCGGGTCGTCGGCGGCTTCAGCCACGGCATGAGCCGGCGGCTCAGCGTCGTGCTGGCCGCCCTCCACGAACCGTCCGTGCTGCTGCTCGACGAGCCCTTCGACGGCGTCGACCCGCTCGGCGTCGAGGCCACTCTCGACGTGGTGGCCGACGCGCGCGCCCGCGGCGCCTGCGTCCTGCTCTCCACCCACCTGCGCGACCTCGCGCTCGAGGCGTGCGGCACGGCCATCGTGCTGCGCGGCGGCAACCGGGTCGCCGAGATGCAGGCGGCCGAGCTCACCGGCGAGGCCTATCGTGCGCTCCTCGACTGAGGTCCGGCGCAGCGGCTGGCTCGATGCCGTCCGCGACACCGGCCACCTGGTGGCCTTCCGCGCGCGGACCGTACGCCGACGCGGTGCCGCCCTCCTCGGACTGGTCGTCGTCCTCGCGCTCACCGCAGGCTTCGCGCTGGGCCCGGCCACCGTCGACGTGGATGGCGTCGGGTCGCCGGCTCTGGACCGGGCGGTCGGCTCGTTGCAGGGCAACCTCGGCGCGGCGTTCGTGGGGTTCCTGCTGCTGGCGATCAGCGCCGCGATGGGCAGCGGCGGCGGGCGGGAGCTGATGTCGCGCAGCGAGTCGGCGATCCACCCGATCAGCCCGGTCACCGAGCACCTCGGCGCCCTCGTGCTCGCACCCCTCAACCTCGCGTGGCTCGTCCAGCTCTGGGGCCTGCTGGCCGTCACCGCCCTCGTCACCGGGCCCGGCCGGCTCCTCGGCGCGCACCTGGTGGTGCTCGCCTGGGTGCTCGCGGCCACCGCCGTCGGGCAGGCGGTCGGGTGGGCGGTCGAGGGCGTACGCCGGACCACCCACGGCGTCGTCGTCGTGCGGGTCGCGTCCGGCCTGGTCGTCGCCGTCCTCGCCGTCCTCCACCTCGCCGGGCTGCTGGTGCCTCTGGTCCGGTCCCTGCCGACGACCTGGCTGGCCGACACGATGCAGACCGCCCGGTGGCCCCTGGCGGCGGCCGTGCTGCTCGTCCTCGCGGTCGGCGCCGTCCTCCTGGGCGCGCTGCCCGCGCGCTGGGCCCTCGGCCAGCCGCCCCGCGAGGAGCTGCGCGTCCAGTCCGGCGTGCACGAGGCGCGGCACGTGCCCGAGCCGCGCTGGGGCTCCCCGGACCGTGCGCTGCTGCGCCGTCTGGACCGCGGGTCGGTCTGGCGCTCGGTCGGCATGCGCCGCGGCCTGCTGGTCCTCGGGCTCGGCCCCGGGCTGATCGCGCTCGTGGCGGGCCTGGAGTGGAGCTCGGTCATGCTGCTGCCCGGGCTGACCGCCAGCGGTGCCGCGCTGCTCTTCGGGGTGAACGCCTGGTGCCTCGACGGCAAGGGCATGGTCTGGCGCGAGACCCTCCCGGTCTCCGACGCCGACGTGTTCGACGTACGCGCCCTCGTCGTCGCCGAGTGCATGGCCGTCGTCTCGGGCGTGACCGTCGTGCTCGCGCTGCTGCGCAACGGGCTGCCGCCGCTCGTCACGGGCGTCGCGGTGCTGGCGTGCTGGCTGGTCGTGCTGGTGCAGGTGCTCGCGATCGTGATGACCTGGTCGATCCGCGCGCCCTACTCCGTCGACCTCTCCTCGCCGCGCGCGACGCCGGCTCCCCACGGCGCGATGGCGGCGTACGCCGGCAAGCTCTCCCTCGTCACGACGCTGACGGGCATGCTCTTCACCGGCGTCGCCGTCATGCCGTGGGCCTGGCTGCCCCTCGCGGTCGCCGTGCCGTTCCTCGCCTGGTCGACCCGGAAGCTGCTCCGCGCCCGCCGCCGCTGGCTCACCCCCGCCGAGCGCGCCCGGGTCGTGCTCACCGTCGCTGCCGTCTGACCCGGACTTCTGCGGTGTCCCCGCCTATGCGGGGAAACCCGAACTTCTGCGGGCGTGCAAACCCCCAGAGGTTCCAATGTCCCCGCATGAGCGGGGAAACCAAAGGGGCCCGCCGCGATGCATACGTGGTATACATACCCGGTATCCATCGCTCACGGGGGGCGAGGGATCGACCACGGGAGGCGCGGATGTCGATCCGTCAGGCCATGCTGGCGATCCTGGAGCAGGGGCCGATGTACGGCTACCAGCTGCGGGCGGAGTTCGAGCAGCGGACGGGGGAGACCTGGCCGCTCAACATCGGGCAGGTCTACACCACCCTCACGCGGCTCGAGCGTGACGGGATGGTCGAGGTCGTCGACGAGCAGGGCGGGAGCGACGTCGCCGGACACGGGGGTGCCGGCGAAGGGTCCGACCGCACGCACGTCAGCTATCGCGCCACCGAGGCGGGCAGGAGCGAGGTGTCGGAGTGGTTCGCCACGCCGGTGCCTCGCTCCCAGCCGCCGCGTGACGAGCTGGCGATCAAGCTCGCCCTCGCCGTGACGCTGCCGGGCGTCGACGTCGGCACGATCATCCAGCGCCAGCGCAGCGCGACCATCGCTGCGCTCCAGGACTACACCCGTCTCAAGCGCAGCGGCCGCGCCGCGACGCCGCAGGAGCCCGAGGACCTCGCGTGGAGCCTGGTCCTCGACTCCCTCGTCTTCGACGCCGAGGCCGAGGTGCGGTGGCTCGACCACTGCGAGGCCCGGCTGCGCCGCGCTGCCGCGGACCGCGAGGACGTACGACGGGACGCGCCCGCCGCGACGAGGAACCAGGGAGCCACCCGGTGAACGCCCTCCTCCACCTCGCGGCCGTCTCCCGCATCCACGGCGAGGGCGCCACCGAGGTGCACGCCCTGCGCCACGTCACCTTCCGCGCCCACCCCGGCGAGCTGGTCGCCGTGATGGGACCGAGCGGCTCCGGCAAGTCGACGCTGCTCACCCTCGCCGGCGGCCTCGACGCCCCGACCGCCGGCTCGGTCTGGATCGAGGGCACCGACCTCGCCTCGCTCGACAACGCCGGGCGCGCACGCATCCGTCGTACGTCGGTGGGCTACGTGTTCCAGGACTTCAACCTGATCCCCGCGCTGACCGCCGCCGAGAACGTCGCCCTTCCGCGCGAGCTCGACGGGGAGAAGGGCAAGGTGGCGCGCCGCCTCGCGATGACCGCGCTCGAGGAGGTCGGCATCGCCGACCTCGCCGACCGGTTCCCCGACGAGATGTCCGGCGGGCAGCAGCAGCGCGTCGCCATCGCCCGCGCCATCGTCGGCGAGCGCCGCCTGATCCTGGCCGACGAGCCGACGGGCGCGCTCGACACCGACACCGGCGAGGAGATCCTGCGCCTGATCCGCGCCCGGTGCGACGCCGGCGCCGCGGGGGTGATGGTCACCCACGAGGCCCGCCACGCCGCCTGGGCCGACCGCGTGGTCTTCCTGCGCGACGGCGTGGTCGTCGACGAGACCGGGTCCGACGAGCCCGAGGAGCTGCTCGTCGGGGACCCCGCATGAGCGGCTGGCGCCCGGGGCTGCGGATCGCCTGGCGCGACGCCCTGCGCCACCGGGGCCGCAGCCTCCTGGTGCTGGTGATGATCAGCCTGCCCGTGCTCGCCGTCAGCGCGGCCGCGGTGGTCCTCAAGACGTCCGAGGTGAGCGGAATCGAGGGCGTCGAGCGCACCCTCGGTGCGGCGGACGCGCGGATCAGGGTCGAGGGTCGCGGCCGGGTGATGCAGACCCCCGACCCGTCGGACGGGACGTGGGGCCAGACCGAGGAGCTCGACCTCGACCACCCGCCGACCGAGGGGGAGCTCCGGGCGCTCGTCGGCGAGGACGCACGTCTCCTGCCCATCTCCAGCGGCTGGACGCGGGTACGCCTGGACGACCGCGTGATCGACGTGTCCACCACCGGGGTCGACCTGGCCGACCCCCTCGCACGGGGCCTCTTCGATCTCGAGGACGGCCGCCTGCCGGCGGGGGACGGCGAGGTCGTGGTCAACGGCGCCGCCCTCGACAAGGGCTTCGCGTTGGGCGACGAGATCGAGGTCGACGGGTCGACCTGGACGATCGTCGGCACCGGGCGGGACGCGACCGACCGCGACACCGCGGTGGCGATGGGGTCGGTCGACGACATGCCCTCCGCCGGGACCAACGTGAGCGAGTGGCTGGTCGAGGCCGGACCCGTGTCGTGGTCGACGGTGCTCGAGGTCAACGAGATCGGCGGCGTCGTCACCTCGCGGGCCGTGCTCGCCGACCCGCCCGACCTGACCGCGATGGCCGAGCAGATGGGCTACGACACCGGCCGCGACGAGCTGGTCGCGGTCGCCACGCTGATCGTCGTGATGGCGCTGATCGAGGTCGTGCTGCTCGCCGGACCGGCGTTCGCAGTGGGTGCACGCCGGCACTCCCGCACCCTGGCTCTCATCGCCGCCTCGGGAGGCACGCCCGCGCAGTCGCGCCGCGTCGTGCTGGGCAGCGGTGTCGTGCTCGGGCTCGTCGCAGCGGCGGTGGGCCTCGTCCTCGGGATCGTGGCGGGCTGGGCGCTGCTGCCGCTGGTCCAGCGCTTCAACGGCGAGTGGTTCGGTCCGTTCGAGCTGCCCTGGCTCTACCTGCTCGCGATCTCCGCCTTCGGCCTCGCCTCCGCCGTGCTCGCGTCCGCGGTCCCGGCCTGGCTGGCCAGCCGCCAGGACGTCGTCGCGGTGCTCGGGGGCCGGCGCGGGGACCGCCGGCCGCGCGCCTCGACCCCGGTGGTCGGGCTGGTCCTGCTCGGCGTCGGCATCGCCGCGTCGACGTACGGCGCAGTGGCGGCCGACCGCAGCACCTCCGGGGCGTACTGGATCGGCGGCGCCGCCATCGTGTCGGTGCTGGGCATGATCCTGGTGGTGCCGGTCGTCGTCTCGGCGGTCGCACGGCTGGCCGGCCGGCTGCCGCTCACGGCGAGGTACGCCGCCCGCGACGCCGCGCGCCACCGCACCCGCACCGTCCCGGCCGTCGCCGCGGTCGCCGCGACGGTCGCCGGTGTCGTCGCGCTCGGCATCGCCAACGCCAGCCAGGAGCTGGCGGACGAGGAGAGCTACACGCCTCGCGCGCCCATGGGCACCGGCTCGATCGGATGGGGCCCGGAGGTCCTCCCCGGTGAGGAGGCAGCCGACCGCGACGAGGTCTGGGGCCGCATCACCGCGGCGGTGCACGACGTGGCGCCCGGTGTGGAGGTGGCGCCGATCCGGGGCCTGGACGACACCTACGACACCAACGGCTGGACCTCGACCACGGTGGAGACCCCGCGCGACCTCGAGCCGGACATGTGGGGACTCTCCACGTCCGGCCCGTCCATCGCCGTCGCCGACGCGGCGGCCGAGCTGGGCATCCACGGAGCGGTCGCCGACGAGGTCGACGCAGCACTCGCCGACGACCTCGTCGTGATGCTCACCCCGGGGCTGGACACCCGGATCGAGACCACGCTGGACCAGGAGACCTGGCGCGAGGGCCGTGACGAGGCGGTGGAGGTCACCCGTGACCCCGTGGAGGTGCGGATCCTGCCCTGGGACGAGGGCGCACTCGGCGTGGCGCCGTCGAGCACCATCCTGCCGACGTCGCTCGCGGACGGCCTCGGTCTCGACGTCATCACCTCCAGCGTCGTCCTGACCGGGGACATCGACCGGGCGACCGAGACCCGCATCGCCGAGGCGGTCGGCGGCGCGGCCGACAACACCTACGTCTACGTCGAGCGCGGCTACCAGCGCTCGGACGAGGCCGTGATCATCCTGCTCGTGCTGGCCGCCCTCGGCGGCGTGCTCATGCTCGGCGGGACGCTCACCGCGACGTTCCTCGCGCTCTCCGACGCCCGACCGGACCTCGCGACGCTGTCCGCCGTGGGGGCCGCGCCCCGGACGCGGCGGCGGGTCGCGGCGTCGTACGCCCTCGTCGTCGGCCTCGTCGGCGCGGTCCTCGGGGCGGCAGTCGGCTTCATCCCCGGGATCGCGATCTCGCGGCCGCTGACCTCGCTGGGCTACACGGGACCGACCGGCATCGAGGCCGGGCCCCACCTCGCGATCCCCTGGCTCCTGGTCGCGACGATCGTCCTCGCGCTGCCGCTCCTCACGGCGGCCGTCGTCGGGTTGAGCGCACGCTCGCGGCTGCCGCTGGTGGCCAGGCTGGACTGATCGCCGCCGGTCGACCACTGGGACACAGATATGGACGCTGGCCGCGCGGAATTCCGCGACTCGAGCGGCCATATGTCCGCTCGAGTCACCCGTCTCAGCGGGTGAGCGCGACCCGGGCGGAGCGGGTGCGGCCGTCGAGGGCGCGTACGACGACCGCGCGGAGGTCGGCGAGGGCGCGGGCGGCGAGCCGGTCCGCCCGGTGGCGCGGGGCGGGGGACAGCACGGCGGCCTGCAGCGCACGAGCCTGCTGCTCGAACCAGGCCGCGACCTCCGCCAGGGCCGCCTCCGGCAGCCGGCCGACGGCGTCGACCTGCACGACGACCTGGAAGGCGGCCGTCGCCGTGAGGCAGGTGGCACACGCGTCGTCGACGGCCAGCGCCCGGTTGCCCGGCCGGGCGCGGGTGCCCGGGCCGATCACGACCACCTGCACCGCGAGCGCGGTCGCGGTGCAGTCCCAGCAGTCCTGCGTCCAGGCGGAGGCCACGTTGTCGAAGCGGGCCGACGCCGGGCCGGGGACGTAGAGCACCTGCAGCACCGCGCTCGCGCCGCGACACCCGTGACACCCGGTGACGGTGGTCGCCACCGCGTCGGCCTTGAGGTCGCCCTCGCGGACCATGGTCTCGGCGACCACGCGGTCGGTGTCGTCGCGGCGCTGGTCGCTGGGCTGGGCGCTCGCCACGACGTCGAGGTCACGCCGGTCGCCCCGCGACGGGCCGGTGCCCGCCTGGGCGACCCCCGCCAGCAGCACCGATGCCAGGGCCAGGTGCACGGCAAGGCCGCGTGCGGTCACGGCACACCGTCGACCACGAAGTTGTCGGCGACCGCGGCCGCGACGTCCACGAGCGCGTCGCGGGTGCCGCGGTGCAGCGAGGACATGTCGGTCAGGGCGCCCGGCTCGAGCGCGTCGTCCCACGGGACGGTCACCACCCGGGCGCACCGCTTCTCGAAGTGCCGGCGCATCGGCTCCGGCGGCTCGCTGCCGCGGCGCTCGGCGTTGACGACGACCACGGTCCGCGCGACGAGGTCCTCGAACCCGTGCTGGTCCATCCAGTCGAGCGTCAATGCCCCGGCGCGCCCGCCGTCGAGCCCGGCCCGCACCACGAGCACGACCTGGTCGGCCTCGGTGAGCAGGCCCTGGTTGGCGCTGTCGAGGATGCCCGTGCCGGTGTCGAGCAGGATCACGTTGTAGAAGCGGTCCAGCAGCCCGATCAGCCGGTGGTAGTCGTCGCGGTCCAGCGCGCGGCCGATGCCCGGGTCGTCGTCGGACGCCACCACCTCGAGCCGCGACTCGGCGGCCTGGGAGGTGTAGCGGCGCAGCGCGGCGTAGGTGGTGATCTGGTCGAGGTCGCGCAGCACGTCGGTCACGGTGCGGTCGTGCGGCGGCGCCACCCGGTGGGCGAGGTTGCCGGCGTCGGGGTTGGCGTCCACCGCGATCACGCGGTCGCCGCGCAGCAGGGCGAACGTGCTCCCGAGCGCCAGCGTGATCGTGGTCTTGCCGACCCCGCCCTTGCGGCTCATCACCACGACGCGTCGCGAGCCGTCGACGGGCGTGCGCAGCCGGCGCTCGAGCTCGCGGCGCCGCTGCTCGGGCAGGCTCGGTCCGGGGTTGAGCAGGTGCCCGCTGCCGCGGTAGACCGCGCTGCGCCAGCCCTGCGTCGGGACCGGAGCCGGGGCGGCGTACATCACCTCGTCGGTGAAGTCGGCCGCCGTCAGGATCCGCGGCGGGTCGGGCGCCACGGCCACGGTCGGCTCGTACGACGGCGGGGTGCTCGCCGCGACCCGGGCGCGGGCCAGCAGGAACAGCGTGGTCCCGAGCCGCCAGAAGGCGAGCGCGGCGCCGAGGATCGGCAGCAGCAGGAGGGCGATCGAGACCACTGCCAAGGCCATGGCCGGCCAGTCCCGCCGCTCCCACGCGACGTCGAAGACGAGCTGCTGCAGCCGTACGCCCTCGGCTCCCCGCGCCACGAGCTCGGGCAGGTGCCAGAGGGCCCAGGCCAGCGCCGCGGCCAGCACCGGTACGACGACCAGCACCCAGCCGATCACGAAGCGCCGCGAGCGCGGTCGCAGCTCGCTCACCCGCGGATCCTCCGGGTGCCCGGGACGCAGGCTGCGCAGCACCGGGCCGACGCGCGCGAACAGGTCCGGCACGCCGGCCAGGTCGGAGAGGACGTAGTAGCCGTCGAAGCGCACCACCGGGATGAGCTGCTGCAGCATCTGGAGCTGGAGCACCAGAGCGGTCAGCAGCAGGACGCCGCTTCCGGTCGCGAGGTGGGCGCCGGCCAGGACGAGCACGGTCAGCACGTTGAAGTGGAGACCGCCGAGGTCGGTGCGCACCCGTCCCGCCCGGCCGAGACGGTAGGAGTCGGTCACGTCGGTGTAGAACGCCGGGAAGACCAGGTAGAGCCCGAAGCCGATCTCGCCGGGGTGCGCGCCGCCGTAGCGGCAGGCGGCCGCGTGGCCCACCTCGTGCACGAGCGCGGCGGCGGTGAGGAGCGCGTAGATCAGCAGCACGACGACCGGGGTCGCGAAGACCTCGCCGATCGCCGTCCAGAAGCCGTCGCCGGTGAGCATGACGACGTCGGCGACGACGAGCGCGATCAGGGGGAGCGCCACCAGTGGCGGCCAGAAGAGCGGCGCCAGCACGCCGGCCAGCCGGCTGACCGCTCCGGCCGGGACCAGCGTCCCCTTGGCCGTCAGCGCCAGCAGCGGTCGCGCCCGCGCCGGGCGCAACGGCTCCGGGGACTCGTCGGGGACGACCAGCCCGAGCGGCTCGAGACGGGTGGTGACCAGGTGCTCCAGGCCGCGGACGCTCAGCGTCCGGCCGTAGGCCGCGCTCACGTCGTCGGCCACCTGCTCGGCCGGCCGGGGCGGCTCGACCGCGCGCACGACGAGGTGCAGCAGCTCGGACAGCTGCACCACCTGGTCGTCCACGCGTCGCACCAGGAAGGCCGGGTCCTTGAGGCCGGACCCCTGGACCGGACCCAGGAACTGCAGGCCGCGCGCCTGGCGCCACCGCTGCCCGGTAGCGGGCGGTGGCGCGGTCAGCTGGGTCTCGGCAGTCGTCAGGTCCATTGCTCTGGTGCTTCGCTCTGGGTGCTCTGGTGGGGGTGCTCTGGTGGGGCGCTCTGACATGGCGCGGGTGCGGCGACGGATGCGCCAGAGCAACGCATCCGCCGCCGGGTCTGGGTGGCCGGCTCTGGGTGGGACTACTGCACCTGCGCCGAGGCGAGGTACTGCATCGCCATGGCGTCGGCCTGGGAGTTGATCGTGGCCGCGTTGACGGCGAGGGCGAGGTTGACGCCCACGACGTTCGTGATGTTGACGCACGCGAACTGGCAGCTCAACGTATCCCGACGAGGCAGCGGCGTGGCCGTCTCGGCATCCAGGTCGGCCATGACGAGCTCGGGTCGTCGGACCATGCCGGTTCACCTCCTTCTGAGTGGGGCGGGTTCGGGCTGGTCGGGGCAGGATGACGGTGCTCGCGTGGCCTCCCCGTCCCCGTGGGGAGGCCACGCGAGGACGTCAGGACTGGCTGACGTAGATCGCCTGGTTGGCCGTGCTGGTCGCGCTGGCCCACAGGGACGCGGCGTTGAGGGCCATGGACGAGTTGCTCGCCACCACGTTGGCGAAGTTGGTGTTGCCGTAGGTCAGCGTCTCCCGGGTCGGAAGAAGCTCGGTGCGCTCGGTGTCGAGCTCGGCGAATGACAGTTCCCGCATGATGTTCACCTCCCCCCTCGGTGCGGTCGGTCTGACGGACCCATCGCACAGCGGCCTGCGTGACTCCTGCGTGATCGACCCGTGACGGCGCGGCGACGTACCGGGACCGGTCCAGACGTCCACCCCAATCGTGGGGATAACCGCTCGCGCGCCTGCCCGGCAGGACCCGGCTCGTGCAGCCTGCTCGGCAGGGGATTGCCCGTGACTCGGAACCGGCGAGCCGCGGGACGGGAGAGGGAAGTCTCGGTGATCGACCATGCCGGAGACCACGCCGGAGACCACGCGTGCCACTCGTCGTGGCCTCAGCCTCCTCGGCGGGTGGCAGCTCGTCGTGGACGGCGAGACCGTCGTGCTCGGCGGGCGTGAGCAGCGCCTGTGCGCCCTGCTCGCCCTGACCGGCACCCGCGCCCGCGCACAGGTGGCCGGCACGTTGTGGCCCGAGAGCACCGACGCCCGCGCCCTGGCCAGCCTGCGGCGCGCGGTCGCCCAGACCCACCAGCGTTGCCCCGGCCTGCTGTCGGCCGACCGCACCAGCGTCGGCCTCGCACCCGACGTCGTGACCGACGTCGACGAGCTCCGCGCGGCCGTGTCCCGTGCCGGGGCGCCCGACGCGGACGCCGCGGTCCTCGCCGCGCTCGTGGGGGAGGAGCTGCTGCCCGGCTGGTACGACGAGTGGGCCGAGGCCCAGCGCGAGACCCTCCAGCAGCAGCAGGTCGCCGCCCTCGAGCAGCTCGCCCGCCACGCCCTCGATCGCGGGGACACCGCGCTCGCCGAGGACGCCGCCCGCGCCGTCGCGAGGATCGAACCGCTCCGCGAGCCGGCCAGCGAGCTCCTCATCCACGCCCTCCTGGCGCGCGACGACCGGGCCGGAGCCGTGCGCGAGCTCGAGCGCTATCGCGAGGTCGTCGGCGCGGAGCTCGGGGTGGTGCCCTCGCCCGCGCTCGTCGCGCTGGTGGAGACCGCCACCACTCCCCGGGTCCCCGTCCAGCGCCGGGCGCCGCTCGAGGAGACCGCCCGCACCCCCGAACCGCTGCCCCCACCGGCTCCCCTGTCCCCCACAGGGCCGGCCGGCCTGTCCGCACGGGCAGCCGCCGCCCGGCTCGCGGTGGGGGCAGCCCTCGTCATGGCCGCCTCGCTGGCCATCGCCAACCTCGGTCCCGACAGCGCGCAGCCCGCGCAGCCGTCCGTGGCCGACGGCAGGTCCGAGCAGGCGGTCCCGACCGACGACCGGCGCCGGGACACCCGGCAGGTGCAGGTCCGCCCGGTCGCCGCGGCGGGCGGGGCGGCGGCCTTCGTCGTGCGCGCCACGCTGCGCCCGGCCCGCGTCCGGCTCGAGGTCGCCAGCCGGTCCGGCGACAGCGTCGTACGCAGCGTCGTCGTCCGCAGCCGCGACGGCCAGCGCCTGGTCGTGGGCGGGCTCGACGCCGGCACCTACCGGTGGTCGGCGACCTCGCCGACGGCGGCGCCCGTGACCGGGGAGGTCCGGGTCGACGAGCAGGAGCCGCCGCCCGTCGTCGCCGCCGCGGAGGAGCCGAGCCGGGAGCCGACACCCACCACGCCTGCCCCCACCAGCTCCGCCCCCACGACCTCGACGCCCACCCCGGGGTCGCTCTTCACGGAGGCTCCCAGCCCGACACCGCAGCCCACCCCGACGGTGGCGCCGCACCCCCAGCCCAGCCCGACCCAGCCCAGCCCGACCCAGCCCGGCCCGACCCGGCACCCCGACCCGCCGAGCCAACCCACCGATCCGGGCACCCAGGACCCCGGCCTCGTGGGGTGAGGAGCCAGCGCCA
>Ga0209909_100097_pt1 | contig 171325 bp, 185 predicted proteins | sample FECB22metaG_FD_188302 | JGI IMG/M metagenome (GOLD analysis project Ga0209909, IMG submission 188302) | Cyanobacterial communities from the Joint Genome Institute, California, USA - FECB-22 (SPAdes) (version 3) | ecosystem: Environmental > Aquatic > Thermal springs > Hot (42-90C) > Microbial...
AGATCGAGAACATGTTCGGCAAGCTCAAAGACTGGCGGCGCATCCACACCCGCTACGACCGATGCGCCCACACCTTCATGTCCGCCATCGCCCTCGCCGCAACCGTCATATGGTGGATATGATCAATGAGTCCTGAGCCTAAGGGGCGGCATCGCGCCCTGCGGATCAGGCGTTGAGTGCGTGTCGATTTCCTTCGAGCCGAAGCCGGCGTCGGAACCCTCCGATCGTCTGAAGCTCAAGCCCACGGTCGTGGCCGCCGCCTTCGGGCTGGTCGTCGGGGCTGTGGTGGGCGTCGCTTACCTGGGCGGCGCCATGGCCAAGGCGACCACCGTCCGGTCGCAGGCCCTGAAGCTGGACGCGGTCGCCGCCGCCGGCTTCACCGACGAGGCCATGGCCGCGGCCGCCGGCGGCCTTGACGCCAGCGCCCTGTCGATCGCCCGACGTCATGATCCCTACACCGTCGCGGGCTCGACCCGCCGCGACCGCCAGGCCGAACTGATCAGCGCCCGCCTCGACGCCCTGCCCCGCGGCTCTTCCGCCCTGCGCCGGCCCCAAACCGGCGCCCACCCCGCGGCCTCTCCTTTCCGGCTGGCGAACGCGCTCGACGCCAGCCGCGACCTCGATTGCCTGACCCAAGCCGTCTATTACGAAGCGCGCGGCGAAGGCCGCGACGGCATGCGCGCCGTGGCCCAGGTCGTGCTGAACCGCAGCCGCCACTCGGCCTTCCCCAACACCATCTGCGGCGTCGTCTTCCAGGGTGCGGGCCGGCGCACCGGCTGCCAGTTCAGCTTCACCTGCGACGGCTCGATGCGCGGCCGCGTGGATCGCGGCGCCTGGAACCGGGCCCGGTCGGTGGCGACCGAGGCTCTGTCGGGCCGCGTCTATGCCCCCGTCGGCACCGCCACCCACTTCCACACCACGGCCGTGTCGCCGTCGTGGCGCGGATCTCTGGTCCGGGTGAACCAGGTCGGGGACCACGTCTTCTACCGCTTCGGCGGGGGCCGCGGCGGCTCGCGCGCCTTCGCCTACCAGCCGCGTCCGTCCGGACCGGCTCAGGAGCAGCCGCGCCTGATCCAGGCGGGCCTCGATCCGATCACCCCGGTGCGCGAGGCCGGCGGCATCGCCTATGACCTTCTGGTCCAGCGCGACGAGGCTGAGCCTGCTGCGGCCGAGCCCGCCGTCAAGGCTCCGCCGCCCGTCGCGCCGACGCCGGCCGCCACGGCGCCCGCCGCGGTCGTGGGCGCGTCGGAGGCCTGATCAGGCGTCCCGATGGCCCTTCGAGGACCGATGGGCGTCGTCGTGGGAATGCTTCAGATCCCGTTCGCCGCCGCCGCCGGACACTTTGCTGTTGCGCGGATTGGTAGGCCCGTCGCCGCGGGGGTCATGAAACTCCGGCGGTGCCTGCTCGGCGTCCTGGTGGCTTGAGCCGGGTCCGCCCCAACGTTTGGCGTCGACCGGCTCGGGCGTGTGCGGGTTGTTGTCCGCCATGATCAGCGATCCTGCGTCTTGTGCTGCGGGGTCAGGTTCTGGCGCGCGTTTGCGAACCGGCCCTGCTGATCCAGGTTGACGTCGGCGTCGCCGGGCTGGTCCGACTGGGCGCCGGTCGCCAGATCGCGCCGGTCGTCGTCCGCGCGCTGATCCTGGGGAATGTGGGGCTGTTTGCTCATCTGCGGTCTCCTCTGCCTTGAGGTAACCGCCTGCGTCCCCGGCCGTTCCGCTCAGACCACGTCCAGTCCCACGTCCAGCGCCGGCGCCGAGTGCGTCAGGGCGCCGACGGAGATGACGTCCACGCCGGTCTCGGCGATGGCCCGCACCGTCGCCAGAGTGACCCCTCCCGAGGCCTCCAGCACCACCCGACCAGCCGTCTCCGCCACGGCGATCTGCAAATCGGCCAGGGGGAAGTTGTCCAGCATGACGACGTCCGGCCCCTCCCCCGCCTCGACCAGGTCCAGCACGGCGCGCAGTTGATCCAGCCGGTCGACCTCGACCTCGATCTTCATCAGGTGGCCGGCGTGGGCGCGGGCCCGGCGCACGGCCTCGGCCGCGTCGCCGCCGCACAGGGCGACGTGGTTGTCCTTGATCAGGATGGCGTCGTCCAGGCCGAAGCGGTGATTCATGCCCCCACCCATGGCCACGGCGTGCTTCTCCAGCGCGCGCAGGCCGGGCGTGGTCTTGCGGGTGTCGGCGATGCGCGCGCCCATGCCCGCCACGGCGTCGACGTAGGCCCGGGTCAGGGTCGCCACGCCGCACAGGCGGCCCATCAGGTTCAGCGCCGTCCGCTCGGCCGCCAGAACCGCGCGGGCGTTTCCTTCGACCTCCACCAGGACCTCACCGGCTTCGAACCGCTCGCCGTCCCGCACACGTTCGCGGACGACCGCGTTCAAATCGAGCGCCCGCAGCGCCAGTCGCGCCGCGCCGACGCCCGCCGCGACCCCGGCGACCCGCGCCCTGAACGCGGCTCTCAGCCGGGCGTCCGCCGGCACGCAGGCGGCGGCCGTCACGTCGCCGGCCCGACCCAGGTCTTCGGCCAAGGCGGCGCGGACGACCCCATCGAGATGCAGGTCGAAGGTCATGCCGCCGCCTTCGCCCTCATCGGTGCTCGTCCGGGAACCCGCGTATGAACCGCCGCCGCGTCCGTCTGCGGGAAATCGCTGCGTTGGTGCCCGCCGCGGCTCTCCCGCCGCGCCAGAGCCGCCTCGACCATCAGCCGCGCGGCGATGACGGGCAGAGTCTCTCCGGACCGCACGGTGATCGCGTCCAGCCCGTCAAGCGCCCGCGCCAAGCCGGCGCCGTCACGGACCACGCCCATGTCCCGGCTCATGAGACGGCGCAGACTCGCCAGGTCGTCTTCCCGCAGGACCGGCGGGACGTCCGGCGTCGAGAGGCGGCCCTGGCGCTTGGCAGGCTCCGCCGCGGCCCGCCCGGCGCGCCGCCCGAAGGCGGCGGCCTCCAGCAAGCTGTTGGACGCGAGCCGGTTGGCGCCGTGCACGCCCGTCGCGGCGCACTCCCCGACCGCGAACAGCCCCGGCACGGTCGTGCGCCCGTCCACGTCCGCGGCGATCCCGCCCATGTGATAGTGCGCGGCCGAGGCGACCGGGATCGGCGTCTCGCGCGGGTCTATGCCGGCCCTCAGGCAGGCGGCGAAAACCGCCGGAAAGGCTTCGGGAAAATGCACGCCCACGGCGCGGCGGGCGTCCAGGAAGGCGCCTCGCCCTTCGGCCCGCGCCCTGTGCACAGCCCGCGCAACCACGTCGCGCGCCTTCAGATCGGCGTCCGGTTCGGACCCGAGCAAAAACTCGCCGTCGCGGTCGATCAGCCGGGCGCCTTCGCCCCGCAAAGCCTCGGTGGCCAGCGGCATGGGGGCCAGGCCCACGTCCATGGCGGTGGGATGAAACTGCACGAACTCCGGATCCCGCACCTCGGCGCCCGCCGACCACGCGGCGGCCAGGCCCTCGCCGCGCAGCGCGACGGGCGTCGTGGTCTCGGCGAAAAGGCCGCCTACGCCGCCCGTCGCCAGGATCACCGCCGAGGCCAGCACGGTCACCGGGCCGTCGGTCCGCTGGATCACCGCGCCCACCACTGTTCCTGCATCGGACCGCACGAGGGCCAGAAGTCGCCCGTCCTCCCAGATCGTCAGGTGGTCGGCCGCGCGCGCCGCGACGACCAAGGCCGACAGCACGGCCCGGCCCGCTCCGTCTCCGCCGACGCGGGCCACGCGGGCGCGAGAGTGGGCCGCTTCCAGGCTGACCGCGAAACCCCCGTCCGCATCCCGGTCGAAGGGCGCCCCAAGTCCGGCCAGCCAGGCGATCGTCGCCGGCCCCTCTGCCGTCAGGACGGTCGCCGCGGCGGGATCGACCAGGCCGGCCCCGGCCGCACGGGTGTCGGCGGCATGCAGGTCCGGCGCGTCGTCGGCGCCCAGCGCCGCGGCCACGCCGCCCTGGGCCCAGGCCGAGGCCGAGGCTTGCAGCAGCGGCTCAGGCGAGACGACCAGAACGCGACGCGGCGCGGCCTCCAGCGCGGCAGACAGGCCGGCCAGCCCGCCGCCGATCACCAGCGGCCCGTCGTGGACGATCCGCCTCACTCTCCCAATCCCAGGATGCGGCCGCCCTGGTTCAAGCCGCCCGTCACGCCGCCGTCGCCCAGCGGCAGCAGGGCCGCCACGCCCACGGCGACGCAGGCGGCGGCCGTGGCGAGAAACAGCAGGGTGCTCAGCCCGGCCTCGCGCCAGGTCAGCGCCCGTCCGTACGGTCGCCACTTGCCGCGGCGCAGGTGACCGATCAGGGCGATGCTCAAAAAGGCGGCGAACAGGAAGCTTCCGTTGGTCACGCCCCACCAGACCACGGCCGCGCCGGTCGCCAGCAGCGCCGCCCACTCCAGCATCGGATGAATGCGCGCCAAGACGGGGCCGAGCGCCTTCGACCCGTCCAGCGGCGGCGCGGGCGCCAGGTTGACCAGATTGATCATGGCGATGGCGAAGGCGCCGCCCAGCCACGCCGCCTGACCCGTCGCCTGCCACAGGCCGAAGAAGGGCGCGGCCGCCAGCAGACCGAACGCCGGTCCGGCCAGCGACACCAGCACCCCGTCCCATTCGCTCTTGGGGTTGCGCTGCGCCTTCGCCAGGCCGCCCAGGAAGGGGATGATGTAGATCTTGGCCGGGCCCATGCCGAGCCGGTTCATCGCCAGCACGTGTCCGTACTCGTGCACCAGCAGGCCGAAGATCAGCGCGAGCACGATCACCCAGCTGCCGGTCAGGTACCAGATGAGGCCACCCAGCAGCAGGGTCGACGCAACCGCCCAGGGCAGGCTCTGGCCCTTGTCCAACTCCGGCTCGCGCGCGGCGACGTCCGGCGTGGTGGGCACGGCGGTGTGAGTGGGCTTGGGGTCCCACGGACCCGGTCGGCGAGGGGCGTCGGTCATCGCCGAGACTTGGCCTTCTCGCCCTTCAACAGCAAGGCCGTCAGGGCGAGAAGCCGCAGAGTGCGCCGATCGACCGTCGCCACGGCCCGGACGGGCGGAACATAGTGCATCACAGCAGCTCCACCGCCACGTGGTGCCGCGCCTTGACCATGTCATACCGCGCCGGGACCGTCGGCGGCGGCAGATCGACCATCCGCTGGACCGCCAGCCGCGCCCGCTCGGCCATCTCCTCGGGCACCGTCACCTCGAACTGCATGTGCAGCAGGGCGTCGCGGATGTTTTCCAGGGTGATCCGCTTCATGTACGGGCAAAGGTTGCACGGGCCGATGAATTGCGTCCCGGGCGCGTCGGCGGCGATGTTGGAGGCCATCGAGCACTCGGTGATCAGCACCACCTGCTTGGGCTTGCGCGTCGTCACATAGTCCGCCATCGCCCCGGTCGAGCCGGCGAAGTCGGCGGCGGCCAATATCTCTTCCGGGCATTCCGGGTGCGCCAGGATGTCCGCCTCGGGCCAGGCCTCGCGCATGTCGGCGATGTCCTGCGCGGTGAAGCGTTCATGCACCTCGCAGCGGCCCTTCCAGGCGATGATGCCGACCGTCGTCTGGGCCGCGACGTTGCGCGCCAGGAACTCGTCGGGGATCAGGATGACCCTGTCGACGCCCCACTCCCGCGCGGCCCATTCGACCACCTGAACGGCGTTGGCGCTGGTGCAGCAGACGTCGGTCTCGGCCTTCACGTCGGCCGTGGTGTTCACATAGGTCACGACCGGCAGCCCAGGATGCCGCTGCTTGATCAGCCGCACGTCCGCGCCCGTGATCGACGCGGCCAGGCTGCACCCCGCGCGGAGGTCTGGGATCAGCACCGTCTTTTCCGGCGACAGGATCTTCGACGTCTCGGCCATGAAGTGCACGCCGGCCTGGACGATCACCTTCGCCTTCGACTTCGCGGCCTCCTTGGCCAGGCCCAGGCTGTCGCCGACGTAGTCGCCGACCCCGTGGAAGACGTCGGGCGTCATGTAGTTGTGCGCCAGCACGACCGCGTCGCGCTCGCGCTTCAGTCGGTTGATCTCCAGGATCAGTTCGGCCTTGGCGGGCCACTCCAGGGGCGTGACGTGGTCACGGACCTTGTCCCAAACGCTCGCGGTCGCCCGCGCCGCCTCCGCCGAAATCCCGAACGCGCCGTCCGCCATCGCTCCACCCCTTTTGCTCACTTAGAGCATAAATGAGGCCAGAAGAACGGCGGACCGCGATTGCGACCGCCGACTTATGCTCACTTTCAGCATAAGTGGCGACAATCTAGTCCCGTCCGCGGGAAACGCAAGGGTCAGAAGGCGTGGAGCGAGCCCAGCCGCCAGCGCACGTCCTGCAGCTCGCGCTCTGCCCAGCGCAGGTCGTCCTGCGCCTGTCGCCAGCCCGCGATCGTGCCGTCCCGCTCGTCGCGCAGTTCTCCGACGCGGTCGCAGGCCAGCTGCCGCACGTCCTCCTCCAGGGTCTCGTCCCGGCATTCCCGGCGCTTGGCCGCGATCTTTTCGTCCAGTTCTTCGGCGCGCGACCCATAAGACGACACCCGCGACGCCGCGTCGGACACCGCCCGTTCCGCGGCTCCCAGAACTTGGCCGTCGCGATAGGCCGACAGGAAGGGCTCCTCGACCGAGGCCGGACAAACGCCGGCATAGGACGATCCGTCGCGCCCGACGCGGAAGCCGTTGGCCGGCACGCAATAGCTGCGCAGCCCCTCCTCCCGCGCGGCGAAATAGACCGTCTCGTCCGGCGCCACGCCCACCTTGGCGCAGGCCTCGGCATGGGAACTCAACCGGTCGGTCGCGTAGCCTGCCCGCCCGTCCGCCAGGCCCACCTCGCCCCAGGCGCCGGCCAAGCACTGATCCTCGCTCATCGTCGCGCAGCTGCCCAGCGCCATGCCCGCGCCCAGCGCCGCCGCCATGATCAGAAACCGCATCATCCCTCCCCGAGTGACGCCAAGAGTATGCTCTCAAGGGGCCGAGCGGCCAAGTTGCCGCATCGCGACGCCGTGCTAAGCCGGGGGCATGAGCGACGAGCCTCTGGATCATGACGACGGCGGCCAGACGCTTGAGGCGCACCTCGACGGAACGGAGGGCCGGCTGGACCGGGCTCTGGCCTTGGCCCTGCCCGCCTTGTCCCGCGCACGCATCCAGAGCCTGATCGCCGAGGGCCGCGCGTCGCGCGACGGCGTCGGCCTGACCGACGGTTCCGCCAAGGCCCAGGCGGGTCTGCACCGCCTCGACGTGCCGCAGCCCGTCGCTGCGGACCCCCGTCCGGAAAATCTGCCGCTGACCGTCCTGTTCGAGGACTCGGACCTGATCGTGATCGACAAGCCCGCCGGCATGGCCGCCCATCCCGCGCCGGGCAGCGAGACGGGCACGCTTGTGAACGCCCTGCTGCACCATTGCGGCGCCTCGCTTTCCGGCATCGGCGGCGTGGCCCGGCCCGGCATCGTCCATCGCCTCGACAAGGACACCTCCGGCGTCATGGTCGCCGCCAAGTCCGACCGCGCCCACGCCGGCCTCTCGCCTCTGTTCGCCGCCCACGACATCGAGCGCAGCTACGTCGCTCTGACCCGCGGCGGGCCGGACCCGACCAAGGGCCGCATCCGGACCCTGATCGGCCGCTCGTCCTCGGACCGCAAGAAGATGGCCGTGCTGCGCTCCGGTGGCCGCGAGGCGATCACCGACTACGTGGTCCAACAGACGTTCGGCGTTCCACGAAAACCGGGGGCCGCGCCCCTGGCCGCACGCGTTCTGTGCACCCTCCACACCGGCCGCACTCACCAGATCCGCGTGCATCTGGCGTCCAAGGGCGCTCCCATCCTGGGCGACGCCGTCTACGGCTCCGGCAGTCCCGTCGCCCCCGTCAAGGCGGCGATCGCCCAGGCCGGCCTGATCCGGCAGGCCCTGCACGCCGCCGTCCTCGGCTTCATCCACCCCGTCACCGGCGAACCCCTGCGCTTCGAGACCGTTCCACCTGCCGACATGCGTACGCTCGAAGCCGCGCTGGAAGACCTGGAGTGACCCATGACCGACGTCTCTTTCGACTCCCACGGCCCCCGCTACGTCCTGCCCATCGACGGCGGTGACGAGGCCCAGGTCGATGTCCGCGTGTCCGAAGGGGTGATGACGGTCCGTCGCGTCTTCGTGCCGCCCTCGCACGAAGGTCAGGGTCTTGCGGCCCGGCTGATGGCCCACGTCGCCGACGACGCCCGCGCCCAAGGCCTGAAGATCGTGCCGGTCTGTTCCTATGCCGACGCCTGGTTCCGCCGTCACAAGGATCAGCAGGATCTGCTGGGCTCTTAGTCCGTCTTGATAAAGGACGGACAATCTGCTACAGACACGATCACAGTGGCGTCCGGGCCACGGTCGCGCGTCGCTGTGACGACGTGTCTCTTCCCCGATCCGAAACCCGGACCCATCTTCATTCGCTGAGGGGTGAGGCGTCGGTGCGCATGGTGCGGCCGAAACCGAAGGACCCGCTCGATCGGTCGGAGGGACCACGCATATGGCTAACTCGACGCTCGCGGTGATGTCGCCTGAACAGGGACTGTCGCGCTATCTGACGGAAATCCGCAAGTTTCCGATGCTGACCAAGGACGAGGAGTTCATGCTCGCCAAGCGCTGGTCCGAGCATCAGGATGCGGAGTCCGCCCACCGCCTCGTCACCTCCCACCTGCGCCTCGTGGCCAAGATCGCCATGGGCTATCGCGGCTACGGCCTGCCGATCGGAGAGGTGATTTCCGAGGGCAACGTCGGCCTGATGCAGGCCGTGAAGAAATTCGACCCGGACAAGGGCTTCCGCCTGGCCACCTACGCCATGTGGTGGATCCGCGCCTCGATCCAGGAATACATCCTGCGCAGCTGGTCGCTCGTGAAGATGGGCACCACGGCGGCGCAGAAAAAGCTGTTCTTCAACCTGCGCAAGGCCAAGAGCCAGATCTCGGCCTTCGAGGAAGGCGACCTGCGTCCCGAGAACCTGACGGCCATCGCCACCAAGCTGGGCGTGACCGAGCAGGAGGTCACCGACATGAACCGTCGCCTCGGCGGCGACGCCTCGCTGAACGCGCCGCTGCGCGCCGACGGCGAGAGCGAATGGCAGGACTGGCTGGCCGACGACACCGCCGTCAGCCAGGAAACCGCCCTGGCCGAAAGCGAGGAGAAGTCCATCCGCATGAGCCTGCTGCAGGAGGCCATGGAGGAGCTGACCGACCGCGAGAAGCACATCCTCACCGAGCGCCGCCTCAAGGACGATCCGGTCACGCTGGAAGAACTCGCCGGCCAGTACGGCGTCAGCCGCGAGCGCGTGCGTCAGATCGAGGTCCGCGCCTTCGAAAAGCTGCAGAAGGCCATGCGCGCCGCCGCCGAAGAGCGGAACCTGGTCGACGCGTGAGTTTGGAGCGGGCGGGCATCACCCCGCCCGCTTCAACGTCTCCCCGGCGACCTGATGCATGGCCAGCAGGGCGCCGATCGGGGCCGCCAGCGTCGCCTTCGTCGGCGGACCCGAGGCCAGCGACACTTCCAGCGCGCCGACCGCGACCACCAGGCGCGTGTCGGACGCCTTCATGCCGATGCCCTTCAGCTGCACGGCCTGTTCTTTCACCGCCCGCAACGCCTGGGCCGGATCGGCGTCGAACTGGTCCAGCGCGGCGGCGAGAATGCGCATGGCCTGGTCCTTGGCGTCCGCCGCGGCCTGGGCCGCGTTCGCGGGCTTGTCGGACTTGCGCTTGGTCGGCCCCGCGTATTCGCCGGAGTTGAACCGCCGCCGGTCGGGCCCGACGTAGGCCACGCCCTCGATCCAGTCGCGCGGCTTCAGCGCCACGTTCTCGATCCGCTTCATCAGGTCGGCGCTGGTGAACGGCTTGCGCAAATATTCGTGCACGCCCACGTCCCGCGCGCCCTTGATGGAACTGGCCGTCGCCTCCGCCGTCACCATGATGATCGGGGCCCGCCGACACGCCATGTCGGACCGCCGCACGGCGCGCGCGAACTCTTCGCCGTCCAGATTGGGGCCCAGGCGCTCGGTGAAGATCAGGCCGGGATCCAGCGCCGCGGCGGCCCGCATCGCCGGCCGCGCCTCGCCCTCGACCACCACTTCGCGCGTGCCCAGCGTCTTCATCAGTTCGGCGATCAGACGGGCGGCGTGGGCGTTGTGATCGACGATCAGCACGCGGCGCACCACCGGCTCCAGCCTGGCCAACATGCGACGATCGACTGCGAACACCGGCGTCTCCCCGAACTCAACGCACCGGCATACGGCGAACGCGGTTAAAACCGCTTGAACGCGAACGTCTTCTCAACCCTGGAAGGGATCGCGCATCAGAATCGTGTCGTCCCGCTCCGGGCTGGTCGACAACAGGGCCACCGGCGCGCCGATCAGTTCCTCGATCCGCCGCACGTATTTGATGGCGTTGGCGTTGATGTCCTTGAAGCTGCGCACCCCCGCGGTGCTCTCGCTCCAGCCCTCCAGCTCCTCGAACACCGGCTCGGCCGCCGCCTGCGCCTTCAAGCTGGACGGCAAGTGGTCCAGCACCTCGCCGTTCACGCGGTAGCCGACGCAGATCTTCAGCGTCTCCAGCCCGTCCAGCACGTCCAGCTTCGTCAGGGCGATCCCGTCGATCCCGTTGATCGCCACCGACTGGCGCACCAGCACCGCGTCGAACCACCCGCACCGCCGCGCCCGTCCGGTGTTGACCCCGACCTCCCGCCCCACCGTGGCCAGATGCTCGCCCACCGCGTCGTTCAGCTCGCACGCGAACGGCCCCTCCCCAACCCGCGTCGTATAGGCCTTCACGATCCCCAGCACATAGCCGACCCCGCGCGGTCCGATCCCCGACCCCGCCGCCGCCTGCCCCGCCACCGTGTTCGACGACGTCACATACGGATAGGTGCCGTGGTCCACGTCCAGAAAGGCGCCTTGGGCGCCTTCGAACAGCACCCGCTTGCCCGCCTTCTTCGCCTGATCCAGCACCCGCCAGGCCGGCTTCACATACGGCAATATCCGGGGCGCGATCTCCAACAACGCCGCCAGCAGCGCCTCCGGATCGATCGGCTCCAGCCCCAACCCGGCCCGCAGCGGATCGTGGTGCGACCTCAGCCGGTCGATCTTGACCTTCAGGTCGTCCGCGTCGGCCAGGTCGCAGACCCGGATCGCGCGCCGCCCAACCTTGTCCTCATAGGCCGGTCCGATGCCCCGCCCCGTCGTGCCGATCTTCGCGCCCGGCGCCTTGGCCGCCGCCTCCCGCGCCACGTCCAGCGCCGGATGGATGGGCAGGATCAGACAGGCGTTGTCCGCGAGGGTCAGGACGTCCGGCGTGATCGCCACGCCCTGGGCGGTGATCTTGTCGATCTCCCCGACCAGATGCCACGGATCGACCACCACCCCATTGCCGATGATCGACGGCTTGCCCTGCACCACGCCCGACGGCAACAGCGCCAGCTTGTAGACCTTGCCGTCCACCACCAGCGTGTGGCCGGCGTTGTGCCCGCCCTGAAACCTGACGACCACGTCGGCGCGGTTGGACAGCCAGTCCACGATCTTGCCCTTGCCCTCGTCGCCCCACTGGGCGCCGACCACCGCGACGTTCGCCAAGGATCACTCTCCGCTGCTTGCGGGCGGAGGCTATAGCCCCGGAATCAGGGCGCGTCGCGCCGTAAAGTAACTAAAGGCCGCGCTTGTCTATCGAGACTCCGACACGCCGCTCCCAGAAGCTCACCTCTGTGGCCGACACAAACTCGTCGTCACCAAGATCGACCAACGGCACGAAGTCAGATTTATTAGGACTGAGAAGATACCGAACGTTGAGGCAATCGCCGTCCTCAAGCATAACTTTGGCTTCCGCGACCCTGACCTCGCAGTCTTGGGCAAGAAAGCGTTCTAGAACATCGGCAACCCGCCAAAAGCTAGAAGCGGTTCGCGCCAATGCTTAAGCCGCCTGGGCCAGACGAACGTCCCTTACTCTCACGGGCGTGCGGGGCTTAACCACAGGATGTGTGGGCTTGATCTGCAACTCGCCTTGTTCGAACCAGTCTCGGAACTTCGGCGGGGAGGCTGGAATCCCGTCAAGCCCCTCCCTGCCAATATCCGCATTGGCACAGACATTCGCGGCCACAGCTCTTTCGAATGCCCGAGGCAAATCCGTCAACTTCTTAGCGAACGCAGCGATGTCGTACTCGACGCATTGCGCAACCCAAACGTCACCGTCCTGGTAAGCGACGACGTTGACTTCAATTCGCTTGTCCATCTCGTCCTCAGAAGTCGTCAAACGAAAGGTAAACAGCAGCGCTTCCGATCGGTCAACGTGACCCTATGGCACAGAAACGCTAACGACGGGTGTTGGCTGCCTCCCAAAACGCCCAGTCCAGCCAAGGCCCCAACGCCTCGACGTCCGCCGCCTCCACCGTGCAGCCGCACCAGACGCGCAACCCCGGCGGGGCGTTGCGGTGGCCCTCGACGTCGAACGCCGCCCCTTCCGTCTCCAGCAGCGCCTTCATCCGCAGGACCAGCGCCCGTTGCGCTTCCTCGTCCATCGCCGCCACGCGCGGATCGACGATCTTCAGGCACACCGAGGTCGTCGATCGCTCCTCCGGCCGTTCGGCCAGCCAGTCGATCCAGTCCGTGCGATCGACCCAGGCGCTCAGCGCCGCGAAGCTCGCGTCCGTGCGCCGGATCAGCTCCGGCAGGGCGCCGATCGACAGCCCCCACTCCACCGCGTCGATCCAGTCCTCCAGCGTCCAGACGCTGAAGGTGTTGATCATCGACCCCGACGCCAGTGCCCGGTCGAAGCCTTTCGAGTCCCGCAGCCGCAGCACCTTGGGAACCGGCCGTGGCGGCTCGAATTCATCCAGCCGCGCGATCGCCCGCGGCCCCAGCGCCGCCACCCCCAGCCCCGCCTCGCCGCCCAGCGCCTTCTGAAAAGAGAAGGTGAGAACGTCCAGCCGGTCCCACGGCAACGGCATGGCGAAGGCCGCCGACGTCGCGTCGCAAATCATCAGTCCTTCGCGATCCGCCCTGATCCAGTCCCCGCTCGGCGCCCGCACCCCACTGGTCGTGCCGTTCCACGGCAGCACCAGATCCGCCGCCGGATCGACCCGCCCCACGTCCGGAAACCGCCCCCACGGCGCGCTCAGCACCTCGGGCTCCAGCTTCAGGTGGTCGCGCACGTCGTTCGCCCATACCTTGCCGAAATTCTCGAAAGCCATGACCTGCACGGGCCGCGGCCCCAGCAGGTTCCACAGCGCCGCCTCAACCGCGCCGGTGTCGGACCCCGGCACATAGACCAGCGCCCAATCCTCCGGGACTTCGAGCAGCTCCCGCGTCAGCGCCAATCCGTGCGCGAACCGCGCGACCACCTCCGGCGCGCGGATGCCGCGACCCAACAGGTCCGTCGGGATCGCCTCTCGCGACCACCCCGGCCGCTTGGCCGTCGGCCCGGACGAGAACCAGGGCCGCGCCGGCTTGACGTTCGGCTTGCTCGCCATGCCGGCCTCAGTCGCGGAAGGGCTTGATCGGCCCTTCGTCCCGCGCCGCCTCGGCCAGTTTCGTCAGGCGATCGTCGCCCTCCGGCAGCACGATCATCAGCTTGGCCAGCAGGTCGCCGCGCCTGCCGTCGTGAAAGGCGCCGCGCCCCTTCAATCTCAAGACCTTGCCGGAGTTCGACCCCGCCGGGATGGTCATCATGACCGTGCCTTCCGGCGTCCGCACCGGCGTCTTCCCGCCCAGCACCGCATCGTACAGCGCCACGGGCTGATCCATGGTCAGGTCGGCGCCGTCGCGCGTGAACACCGGATGCTTGGCGACCTTCAGCTCGATCAGGGCGTCGCCCCCCGGCCCGCCGCGTCCCGGCGCGCCCTGCCCCTTCAGCCGGATCACCTGGCCGTCGCCCGCGCCCTTGGGAATGGCCACGTCCAGCATCCGGCCGTCCGAGAACTGGATGCGCCGCGTCGCGCCCGAGATGGAGTCCTCCAGGCTGACCTCCAGCGTGGCCCGCACGTCCTGCCCCTTCGAAGCGAAGCCCCGCCCGCTCCCGCCGCGTGCGCCGCCGCCGCCGCCGAACATGCCGCCGAAGATCTCCTCCAGATCCACGTCGTCGAAGGCGCCTCGCGCCCCGCCCTGGCCGAAGGGGCTTCCCCCCGGCCGCCCCGAAAAGCCTCGAAACTGCTCGCGCCCGTCGGCGTCGATCTCGCCCCGGTCGAACTTCGTCTTCTTCCCGGCGTCGCCCAGAATGTCGAAGGCGGCGGTCACGCGCTTGAACCGCTCCTCGGCGGCCTTGTCGCCCGGGTTGGAATCCGGATGCAGCTGCTTGGCCAGCTTGCGATAGGCGGACTTGATCTCCGCCGCGCTCGCCCCGCGCGCCACGCCCAATTCCTTGTAGGGATCACCCGCCACTCGGCCGTCGCTCCTCAATGCTTCGACCGTCAGTTAGGGCAGGAAGCCGCGTCAGGCGAGGGGGATCGTCGCCTCCAGCCCCCAGCCCCAGCCCTCGCCCCATTGGCCGACCGCCGCCCGCGCCGCGCCCAACCCGCCTGGGAAAAGCGCCGCCAGCTGCGCCTCGGTCATCTCTAGGGCCGCCGCCTCGACCTCCGCCGTCCCGACCTCGACCTCACCGTCCAGCCACCGAACACGAAACCGCAGGGGATCGGCCGACGTTTGCGGCTCCTCCCAACGATCGCCGTCCAACCGCGACCGCGCGATCCAGCTCAGCGACCGCCCGCCCGCCGCCTCTCGTGCAAACAGCTGTGCCGGCGCCCAAGGGCGGCCATGCACGCCCCGCACCCCCGCCGTGACCTCGGCCGACAACGCGCCCCCCGCCGGCCCGCCGCGGGGGGCGGCTCGCCACGTCCGCTCCAGCCCTCGCTCGCCCGGCGCCAGATCGACCCGCGTCAGCCCCTCCAGCATCACCACTGCCGCCCCGGCCTCCGCCGTCGCCGCGACCGTCCCCTGCTGCCCTCGCAACAGGCCTTTCAGCCGCCAGACTGCGGCGCCGATCGGCTCGGCCGACACAAACTGCACGATCTCCCAGCCCTCCGCGCCGGCCACCGCCAGCGCGTTCGCCCCGGCCAGCACCGCCGCCTCCGGACGCGAACTCGGCGCGCGCCCTTCCAGCCGCACGACCAGTTCGGCGTGCCGCATCCAGCGATGCCGGACGCCTTCCGCCAGCGGGTCGATCAGCGCGCCCACCGTCGCCGGAGTCGGCCCCTCTCCACGCAGCGTCAGCGTCTCAGACGACGGCCCCGCCCAGAGGGATTGCGGCCGCCACGGCTCCGCCGCAACCGCCGCCAGCGGCCGCGCGTCGTCCTCCGCATCGGGAAGAGGCGGCAGATCCAGGATCGCCAGGAACGGCGGCCCGAACGGCTCCGCCGGCGTCTCCCCCGCGGGCTCTCCCAGAGCGCCCGCGATCAGGTCGCCCGGCGCCCGGCTCAGCGACGCCCGCGGGGCCTCGTCCCGCGTCATCCGATCTACGCGCCAGCCGCCCACGAGTCCCTCGACCTCGACGACGTCCCCCGGCTCCAGTCGCAGCGCCTCCAGCGGCCCCAGCGCCAGCGTCAGCGTCTCGACCTCCGCCTCCGACGCCAGCCGACGCCCCGCGGCGTCCTCCGCCGTCACGCTCGGACAGACGATCGCCAGCTCAAGCGCCGCCTCCTCGCCCGCGCCGCCGCCCCGCGCGGCGACCGAGCCGGTCCGATAGTCCGCGCCTCCGTCCACGAACCGCGCCCGCACCGTCGCCGGCGGCGCCTCCAGCCGCCGGTCCAGCCGCACGCTCGGCCGCCCGTCCTCCAGCGCCAGCGCCGCTCGCACGATCCCGCCCTGAGCCGGCCCGGGCGCGATCAGCCGCACCCCACGCCCCCGCTCCACCGGCGTCAGTCCCAGCGCGAGGCACAGCGGTGCCAGCGCCTCACGCCCCGCCGTCGGCCCCTCCAGCACGATCCCGTCCACCCGTGCGGGACTGGCGTCCGCCTCGACCTCCTCGGCCGCGTACCCGGCGCGCTCCAGCACGGCCTCGGCCAGTGCCGTCCCCTCGCCGTGCAGGCGCCCGTTCAGCCAGTGCCCGGTCGCCCAGGCGCCCGCGTCCGTCCACAAGTCGTCCCGCGCCGGAAACGCCGGCCAGGGCCGCGCGTCCCAGCACCAGGCGTCCGCCGCCTCCAGCATCGGCCCGTCATAGACCGGCGAGGCCGGATTGTTTTCCGCCCCCGCATACCAGCGCAGCACCGCCTCCAGCGCCCGCCGCTGCATCCGGTCGTCCCGCGCGCCCGTCGAATGCTGCGGCAACGCGCTCTCGTCGCTTTTCGGATCCTGGAACAGGTTCGGCGCATTGGCCCCGCGATCCACCGCCGCGCACCCGAACTCCGTCAGCCGGATCGGCTTCATCCCGGGAACCCAGGCCGTCGGCGTCGTCGATCTCACCCCGCCCGGCCGATCGTGGTGCGCATGGCTCCACCACCCCGCCAGGTCCTTGGCGCGAAACACCCAGTCCTCGCCGTGCGCGCCGTCCACGATCGGCGTCCGCGCCTGCGCGGCCCGATCCTCGGCCGATGCGTAGAACCAGTCGAAATTCTCCCCGCCCGCCACCTGGGCGGCCAGATAGGCCGGATCGTCCGCCCCGGCGAACGCGCCGGCGTCCAGACCGCCGTCCCCCGCCCGCCAGTCCCCCAGCGGCGGATAGAAGTCGATGCCGACGTAATCCACGTTCGGGTCCGCCCACAGCGGATCCAGGTGAAAGATCACGTCCTCCCCATCGTGCCGGCCGAACCATTCCGACCAGTCCGCGGCATAGGACAGCTTGACCTCCGGCCCCACGATCTCCCGGCACTCCGCCGCCAGGTCACGAAGCCGCTGGACCGCCGGGAACCCGCCCTCTGCGTCCCGCGTCCACGTCAGCGCGCGCATCTCGGAAGCGATCAGCAGTCCGTCCGCGCCCGTCTCCGCCGCCAGCGCCGCATAGTGCCGCGCCATCCGTCTCAGGCCCCAGCCGCCCGCCGCGCCGAAACAGGCCGCCACGTCGCCCATGGCCTGAACCCCGTTCCGCCCCGCCACCCGTCCGCGCCACGGATGGCCGTCGCAGTCCATGAAGACGAACGGATACAGCGTCACCTCCAGACCTCGGCGCTTCAGCTCCGCCACCGCCTGCCGCACGCTCTCGTCCGACGGCGTCCCGCCATAGGCGGGCGCTCCAGCCACCTGCGAAATCAGATGCGCCGCGTCGCGCCCCAGCTCCGCCACCGACCAGCCCATCGGCCCCGTCGGCTTGTTCCGCCGCTCGACCCCCGGCCTCACGGTGAACTCATGCGCCGCCGTCGACGACCCGAACCATCCGACCACAAGACTGGCGCGCTTCAGGTTCGGCGCCTGCGCCTGCAACTGGTCCAGGCTGACCACCAGCCCCGGCCGCCCATCCCCCGTATGCACGTTCTCGGCATGCGTCCGGGTCAGCCCCTCCCGCCGCACCACCGCCTCGGTCGCCAGCACGAACTCTCCCGCGCCGGGGATCAGACACACCCCTTCCAGCAGGTCCTCCAGCGCCGGCTCCGCCCCGCGCGGCCGCCGGAACACCTCGAAACTCAACTGCGGCGCCCGATTGCCGAACGGCCCCAGCGCCAGATCCTCGAACACCGCATAGGCGACGCCGCGATAGGCCGGCGCCTCCTCTCCCTGAACCGCCTCGATCAGCGGATCCGGCGCCTGATCCTCGCCGCCGCGATGCACCCGCATCGTCACGCCCGTCAGGTCCATCGGCCGCCCGTCGGCCCAGACCCGCCCGATCCCGTCGATCTCGCCTTCGCAGATGGCGACCGCGAAACTCAGGGAATAGGCGCTCGTCTCCGTCCGCGGCCCGCCCTTGCCCGCGCTCTCGGTGCGCCGATCCTCCAGGAACCGCGCCGCCCAGATCACCTGCCCCGTCACCCGCGCCCGTCCGGCGACCCAGGCCGTCGGCGCCCCCTCGGCCGTGCCCTGCACCTTCAGCGCCTCGATCCGCGGCCCCCGCCGCACCGGCGCCAGCGACCCGATCAGCCGCGCGTCCAGCACCCCGCCCAGCGCCCGCCCGACCGCCGCCCCCAGCGGCCCCGCCACCGCCCCGCCGACCGCGCCCAGAACCGTTCCGGCCATGCCTTATCCCCTTGTCATCCCGGCCAACGAGACGGCTTCGCCGTCAAGGCCGAGCCGGGACTCGGCCAGCGGAACACCCCCGCCAGCCGCTCTTCCCAGAACCGCCCCATCCAGCTTTCGACGACCGCCCGCCCCCAGTACGCGTGGATCATCTTCCGCGTCGGCCCGACGGCGCTCAGCACCCCACAATGCTTCACGGGCGCGCCCCGGCTCATGCGGAACAGCAGCACGTCGCCGACCCGCGCCTGCGCCGGATGCACCTCCACGAGCCACGCCCGCGCCGCCTCCAGCAGCGTCTCGGCGCCGCCTACCTCAGCCCAGTCCGGCGAATAGGGCGGCACGACCGCCGGCTCCGGCCCGACCACCTCGCGCCAGATCCCCCGCACCAGCCCCAGACAGTCCGCCCCCACGCCCTTCACGCTGGCCTGATGCCGATACGGCGTCCCGATCCACGACCGCGCCACGCGGACCACCGCCTCTCCCTCCCTCTCCGAGGGAGGGTGGTCGCGCAGCGACCGGGTGGGAGGGACGGGGCGCCTCACGCTCGAACCCGAACTCACCTCTTCCCCCCGTCGTGCCGCCCACCCTCGGCCGGCACGGCGGCGATGAAGTCGTCGCCCGGCACATGCGGAAACCCGCGGAAGTTCACGCCATTGCCGAACGCGTCCACGCACGTCCGCCACCGCTTGTCGCAGCTCATGCCGGGAAAGGCGTCGCTCGCCAGCCCGCACCGCGCGTCCCGGAACCGCGCGTCGCACGCCCGGCCATAGGTCCGCCCCACCGCCCGATCCAGCTTCGCCGCCGGCCCCTCCAGCTCCACCGTGAACGCCCCGTCCGCCATCGTCAGCCGCGCCATCGACCCGGCCCAGAGGCGAACCCGCAATTCCGGTTCCGACCAGTCCACGCGCCACAGATCCACCGACGCTCCGTCGAACGCCGCCGGGTCGAAGTCCTCGCCCGCCGCGCCCTGCGCCGTCGCCGTCCCCGCCGCGCCCCCGGCCTCCGCCTCGGCCGCGCCGACGCCCCAGCCCTCGCTCGGCGAACAGGTCACCCCATCCACCACCAGCGCCCTGTCATGATCCGTGAACCCCAGCCGCCCGCCGTCCGCCCGCGTTACGATCCAGGCATGGCAAAGCCGTGCCGCCCCGCTCTCGATGCGGACGGCCAGCGCTTCCGGAATGTGTCTCATGTTCCCTCCTTCTCCCTCCCCTTCATGGGGAGGGACGTCGGCGCGCAGCGACGACCGGGTGGGGCCGTTTCTTCACACCCCACCCTGGCGGCTACGCCGCCGATCCCTCCCCACTCCGGGGGAGGGAGACTGTTCAGACCCTGACTTCCACCAGCGGCACGGCCGCCATCCGCCCGGCTTCGAAGCTCTCCAGCGTGACGTCGATCCGGTCCGCGTCGAAGCGCACCGGCACGTCGAACAGGAACCCCGCCCTCACCGCCGCGCCCTCGGCCGGCGCTTCGACCAGCGTGACGATCCCGGTCGTCGCATCGACCTCAGCCTCCACGACCGCGCCGTCCACCGCCACGACCACCGACCCCGCCACGGGCTTGCGGATCACCCGACCGCTCTTCGACAGCTGGAACGCGACCGTCGCCCCGTCGCCCGTCCCGATCGCCTGGTCCGTCGCCGCCGGCTCGCCCCCCGGCGCGCACGATCGGAAGTCCATGAAGTCCCGGAACCGGAACCCGTACAGCCGCCCGGCCCGCGCCTCGAAGAACGCCACCAGCTCCGCCATGTCCGCCAGCGACCTCAGGTTCGCCCCGATCAGCCACCGCCGACGCCCCTCCGCCCACGGCGTCGATCGCCGCTCGAAGCCCGACGCCAGCGTCACGACCTCCGTCCGCCGCTCCACGCCCCCCGTCGATCCGAACGCCAGGCGCGCCGGCAGGCTGATTTCGTGGAAGCTCATGCCCCACCCCCGCGCGCCCTCTCGTCATCCCCGCGACCCAAAGGGCGGCGCACGCCAACGCGGGGACGCGCCGGCAGGCTGATTTCGTGGAAATTCATGTCGTCTCCTTCACTTGTCGGACCTCACGCCGTCCGTCATCGTCGCGGCGTCACAGGAGGGGAGGGCCGATGACCCACGATCTCGACCGCAGCCACGAACAGCCGCTGAATCTCCAGCACCTGCTGCTGTCCTTCGAGGGCCGCACCCGACGCTCGCATTTCTGGATCGGCTGGCTGCTGCTGCTCGGCGCCGGCGTCGTCCTCGGCTGGATTCCGGTCCTGGGCCAGCTGCTGTCCATCGCCCTGATCTGGCCGAACACCGCCATCGCGGTGAAGCGCCTGCACGACATGGGTCAGACCGGCTGGCTGGTCCTCATCCCTTGGGTCGTCGGCATCGGAGCCCTGTTCGGCGGGGTCATCATGGCCGGCGTCGGGATCTTCGCCACCGCCTGGACCGAGGATCCCTGGGCCCTGCTCGCCGCCCTCGGCCCCGCCATGGGCCTGTTCGCCCTGTCGTTCCTGGTCGGGTTCATCTTCCTCGCCTGGATCGGCCTGATCGACTCCCAGGCCGGCACGAACCGCTTCGGCCCGAATCCCAAGGGGCTTTAAGGGACCCTGCCGCTCGCGACGCGGTCGCTCGCTGCTTGAGGGCGGCTATATCTTCCGCGCGCCCAGCATCACCGCCCGCGCCAGCGTCTGCGCCACCTGCGCCTCGCTGCGCATCAGGGTCTCGGCCCCGCCCTGCACGGTCACGTTCACCGTCACCGGCGCGCCCGTCGCCGGGCCGATCTCGCCGCCGGTCGAAGGCCGGAACACCTCCGGCCCGCGCTCGCCGACCAGATAGGCGCCGCCCGCGCTCACCGGCCCGCCGTCCGCCCGCGCGCCGGAGAACAGCCCGCCGACCGCCTGGGTGATCGCCTGCCCCAGCCCCGCGCCCGCCGCCGCGTTCACCGCGCCCAGCACCGCCCGCGCCAACTCCTGCAGCGTGATCTCCCCGTCCGCCGCCGCCCGCGCCAGCGATCCCGCCAGCCGCTCTCCCGCGCGTCCGAACGCCTCCTCGATCGCGCCCGCCGTCCGCTCCGCCGGCTCCCGCAACGCCTCCAGCGCCGCTTGAGCCTCCGCCGCCCTGCGCGGCACGTCTCCCAATGTGTCCGTCATGCCGTCTATTCTCCCTCCCCTTCATGGGGAGGGACGGCGGCGAAGCCGCCAGGGTGGGGCATACTCGCCCGTCCCCCACCCCGTCGGCGCTCCGCGCCGCCACCCCTCCCCACTTCGGGGGAGGGAGATTCAAAGTCCGGCCACCGCGCCATCATCTGCTCCAAATCCGCACGCCCAAGGACGCTCCCGCCCCCCGCCCGCTCCGTCAGCATCCGCCACTCCTTCAGCGACAGCCGCCAGAACGCCTCGGGCTGAACCCCCAGCGCCACCGCCGTCCGCAGCATCCCCGCCCAGCTCACACCGAGGCTTGGAAGGCCGCCGCGACCGCGTCCGCGGCCTCGACCGGCGTCACCGCCGCGCGATCCAGCTCGCCCGCCAGCGCATGCTCGCCCCCGCCCCGCAACAGCGCCGCCAGCACCGCCGTCAGATCCCGAGCCGACAAGGCCCGCATCCGCTCCGCCAGAGCGCCCGGCCCCTCCAGCCCCAGCGCCCCCTCGATCTCCGCCAGCGCCCCCAGCGTCAGACAAAGCCGCCGCTCGGCGCCGGCCAGCGTCACGATGGCCTCGCCCCGGACGGTGTTCGCGTTCATGGTCATCCGCTCCCTTTCTCCCTCCCCATCATGGGGAGGGACAGGCGGCGCAGCCGCCAGGGTGGGGCACGTCCCAAACACACCCCACCCGGATCGCTTCGCGATCTTCCCTCCCCATGAAGGGGAGGGAGAGTTCACCCTGCCCCGAACGTCACTTCCCCGGCGCTGGCCAGGCTCAGCGCGAAGCTCGCCTCGCCCTCGTGCTCGCCGGCGTATTCCAGCGCGGCGACCAGGAACGGTCCCTCCAGCGTGCCGAAGTCCGGCACGATCAGGCGCCAGGTCTCCGCCGCCTGCGCGAAGAACGCCTCGCGGATCAGGGCGTCCGACGCCGCGTCGCGGAACACGCCGGTCCCGCTCACCGCCGCCGACTTCACCCCCGCCCCGGCCAGCAGCTCGCGCCACCGCCCGGCCGAGTCCGCGTCGGTCACGTCCACCGTGCGCGCGTTCAGCGCGATCGTCCGTGCACGGAGCCCGGCCACGGTCGTGAACCCGCCCGCCCCGTCCGAAATCTTCAACAGCATGTCCTTGCCGGCTTGTGCGGCCATGTTCGGTCTCCATCCTTCTGGGTTTCAGGGTGTGGGGGTTGGGGTGTGGGGCGGGGTCGGGCCGCATCGACTCCACACCCCACACCCCACCCCCTACGCCCCCACTTCCGTCACCGCCCGCAGGCGCATCACCGCGTACCGCCGCGCGCCGTCCGGGCTCGAAAACACGTCCGAGAACGTCACCCGCGCGCTGACCGCCCGCACCCCGTCCGCCTCAAGCGGCGCGTCGTTCAGGCACGCCCGCACCGTCGCCAGGATGGCCCGCGCCTCCTCGGCGCCCCGGAACCCGCTGACCGCCGTCAGGGTCAGGGCCTGCTCGACCCCGCACCCGTCCGCGCCCACCGGCCGGCTCTCGCCGCGCCCGATCCGGATGTGCGGCAGCGCCGCGTCCACCGGCGCCTCGTCCCACACGCGTCCGCCCAGCAGCGCGTCCACGCCCGCGTCGCCTTTCAGCCGCGCGATCACCGCCTTGATCAGTCCCGCCTCGTGCGCGCTCATCCGTCATCCTCCGGCTTGACCGGGGGACGCCGCTCCAGGCTCAGCTTCACCCGCCCCGGCCGCTCGGCCTCGACCTCCACGAAGACGATCGTCCAGTCCGCCCCGCCGAAGCGCAGCACCCGCCCCGGCCGCAGCCGCGGATCGACCCGCGTCTCCGCCGTCGTGGTCTCGAGGGCCACCGCCCGCCCGACCTCCGTCCGCTCCCGCCGTCGCCGCGCCCCCAGCTTCAGCCAGGCATGCCCCAGCGGCTCATAGCTGACGGCCATTCCGCCATACGGCGTCTCGACCGCCTCGACCTCGAACAGTCCAGCCAGAATTCTCATCGCGCTCAAGTAGCCCGAAGGGCGGTAGCGCCCCGTCATATGCGCACCACGCGATACGGCGCGATCCACGCCTCCACCGGCGCGACCGGCATCGTCATCCCGGCCGACGAGCTGGGATCGCCCCGCTCATAGGCCCTCAGCGCCAGCATCAGCACCGCCAGCCGCAGCGGCGCGGGGCTGGTGGAGGTCAGGCTCAGCCCCACCTCCCCCTCCACCCGCGCCCTGGCCGCGTCGACCAGCGTCTGGATCAGCTGATCCTCCGCCTCATGCTCGACGCGCAGGAACAGCTTCGCTTCCGTCAGCGAGACGGGTGCGGTCATTTGAAATCTCCGAGAAGAATCTCCCTCCCCTTCATGGGGAGGGACGTCGGCGCGCAGCGACGACAGGGTGGGGCCCGTTCGACCGCGCTCAGGTCCCCTTCGGACCCCACCCTGACCGCTTCGCGGTCTTCCCTCCCCATGAAGGGGAGGGAGAGCTCACGTCCTCAGCTCGCGGCGAACTTCATCACCTTGATCGCGTCGAAATTCTGCACCCCGCCGCCCACGCGCTTGGTCGTGTAGAACAGCACGTACGGCTTGGCCGAATACGGATCCCTCAGCACCCGCACCCCGGCCCGATCGACGATCAGATAGCCGCGCTGAAAATCGCCGAACGCGATCGCCGGACTGTTCGCCGCCACGTCCGGCATGGTCTCGATCTCGGTGACCGGATAGCCGAGCAGCGACGCCGTCTCTCCCGGCCGCCCCGCCGGTTGCCAGACGTAGGCGCCGTCCGCGTCCTTGAACTTGCGCACCGCCGACACCGTCTTGCGGTTCATCACGAACCGGCCGTTCGGCCGATACTGCGCCTTGGGCGCATAGATCAGGTCGATCAGCCTGTCGACCGGGCTGAAGCTGGCGAAGGCCCCCGCCGCGCCCGACGCCACATAGCCGATCTCGCCCCACTCCGCGTCGGCGTCCGCCACCGCGTCATAGGCCAGGAAGCCCTTGGGCTTGTTGACCCCGTCGCCCGTCACGAACGCCTGGGTCTCCTGCGCGGCGAAGGCGTCCTCCACCTCGCCGGCCAGCCAGTCGTCCAGGTCCACCAGCGCGTCGTCCAACAGCGCCTGCGTCGCCGCCGGACAGGCGTACAGATCGGCCGACGGGAACTCCAGCAGGGCCAGCGTCGCCGGATCCGTTTCCGGCCGCGCCGCCGTCTCGGCCACCCAGCCCGCCTCGATCCCGGCGATCGACACCGGCTTCCTGAAGGTCCCCGACGCCACCGTCCGCACCGTGGCGATCTCGCGCATCGGCGACGCCGCCATCAGCCGCCGCTCGATCGCCCGCTCGGTCTGCTCCGGCACGACATGCCCGGCCGAGTTCGACGCCGTCGACAGCCCCGCCTTCACCTCCAGCCCGAACCCCGACCGCATGTAGTCGCCAAAGCCCTTCACCTCTCCGTCGGCGAACGCCGACGGGGAGGACCGGCCGCGCAGCGGCCAGGAGGGGGCGTCTCCATCAGAGACGCTGGGCCGCCGCCCCTCCGACACCACCCGATCCAGCCGCGCCTGCGCGCCCGCCACCGCCGCGTCGATCCGCGCCACCTTCTCCTCCAGCAGCACGTCCGCCGCCGCCTTGCGCTCGATCTCCGCCAGCCGCTGATCGTTCGCGTCCCTGAACGCCTCGAACGCCGCCATCACCGCGTGCAGCGCATTCCCCGCCTCGGGCGAACCCGAGACCTGCTTGGTCTCTTTCATCTGTGCTCCAGTTTCAGATTTCTCCCTCCCCTTCATGGGGAGGGACGTCGTCGCGCAGCGGCGACAGGGTGGGGTCCTACGAACCCCGCCTTCTCAACCCGCGCCGAGGGCGGCTAAGCTGCCCCCATGCGCGACGCCTTCACCCCCCTCGAACGCGCCGCGCTCGACGGCCTGGCCTGGGAGCTGTCGGCCCTGGCCCCCGACCTGTCCGGCCAGATCGAGGAGGCCTCGCCCGGCCAACGTCGCGTCGGAGGCCCGGTCTTCCTCACCGAAACCATCGTTCACCGCCATCGACCGCCGCCGGCCGAAGGCCACACCGGCCGCCTCGGCACGATCCACGTTCAGGTCGATCACCTCGAACACCCGATCGCCTTTCAGGCCGAGATGCTGGGCGGCCGCCTGATCGCCCTTCACGGCGACGCCTATGGCCAGGATCTGTCGGCGGTGAACCTCGACGGCCGCGTCGTCGATCAGGTCTTCCGCCTCCGCCCCGACGGCCTGCCCGTCCCTTTCGACCTGCGCGACCGCGCCGAGGCGATCCGCGAGGCCAGTCCGCTCAGAAGGCTTCAGGCCAACCCCGACCCGCCGCCGCCCGAACCTCGCTACGCCCCGCCGCCGCCCGACCCGACGTTCGACGTCCTGCTGGGCAAGACGGCCGGCCCGCGGCCGAAAGCGTTCTCCAGCGGCTCGGCCCAGGGCGACCCCATATCCGGTTCGGCCCGCGAGTTCGTCCTCGCGGCGGTGTTCGGCAAGAAGATCGAAGGGGCGCCGGCCCCTGATACGGCCGACCCGCCCTCGGACGACGTCGCCAGCGTCCGCATCGGCATCGTCGCCCTCGCGGTCATGATCGGCCTGTTCCTGTCCCTCGTGATGGACGTCCACCCCATCTTCGCCGCCGTCCCCGTCTTCTGGGTGGCTCGCGCGGTGCTGAGACGGCCCGTCGTCGAACAGATCGCCCGCGCCCTCAGCGTGCGACGGGCGCATCGATGACGACTTGCCGTTGCAAGCGTCGCCGTGTCAGAAAAGCGAAACCCCGCGAGGGCCTTGCGGCTGTCGCGGGGCTCTATCAGTCCGAAACCGTGTGCCTAGGCAGTGACGAGTTCCGGCTCACTGACGTGGTCTATACGCACAATGGCGGACGAAGTTCAAGATTCCCTTATCGAGCGCCTCCGCCCGGTGATCTCGGCCGAACGCATCGGCACGTATCTGCTCGCGGCCGGTTTCGATCCGGACCGAGCGCTGCGCCTCTACATTTGGAACGCCCTGGTCGGCGAGGCCTTTCACCTCCCCATTCAGTCGGTTGAGGTCGCGCTGCGCAATCGGATCAGCACCCATCTCGTCGCTTTGTTCGGTCAGGATTGGTGGAAAAGTCCGGCCTTTCTGAACGCTGCGGGTGTCGAACGTGCTCGCGACATCGAAACAGCTCTCCGCCGCATCAAGTCGCGAGGCGCTTCCCTGGATACAGGCCAGGTGGTCGCTACCTTGTCGTTCGGATTCTGGGCGGGCCTCCTCAGGAAACGCTACAATCCGACGATTTGGGGAGGCAGGCTGCAGGCCGCCTTCCCTCACCTGCCCCCAGAACGAACGCGCGCCGACTTGGAGCGACACGTCAAAAGGATCGCGGATTTCCGGAACCGCGTTTGGCACCACGAGCCCATCCTGAAAGCCGATCTGTTGGCGGAATATGCCGCCGCGATGGAACTTTTGGGCTGGCTTTGTCCCTACAAGGCGGCGTGGGTGAAGCCGCATTGTCGCGTTCCCGTGCTTATGCGCCAGAAACCTTGAACCGCGCCCCCGTCAGCATCGGGAACGTCACCAGCGAAACTGCGAAAAACACAGCGCGACGCCGGGCTGATTTCCGACACGACCGCGTCAGAATCGGGCATGTTGGCGGCAACGCTCGGTTAACGATCTATTGACATTGTGGAGCCGTTGGCGTTGTTCCGCGTTCGTTCTCACGCGGCTGCTATACTGGAGGGGCGACCATCATGCGCGACTTGACCGCCCTAGACCTGTTCAGCGGTGCCGGTGGATTGAGCGTCGGCTTGCACGCCGCCGGGTTCCACACCGTGGGTGCGGTCGAGATCGGCAAGGACGCCGCCGCGACGTATCGCCAAGCCTTTCCCCATACCGAAATGCTCCAGGCCGACATCGGCCAAGTCGATTTTACACGATGGCATGGCGTGGATTTGCTCGCAGGCGGACCACCGTGCCAGCCGTTTAGCACTGGCGGGCTGCGCCGGGGACGTGAAGACGCCCGCGACTTCCTCCCCGACTTTGTGCGAGCCGTCCAAGAGGTGCAGCCGCGCGTCTTCTTGATGGAGAACGTCCCCGGCCTCGCCGCCTTCGATGAATACCTGCACGACACCATGCGCCGGTTGATGGGGACGTATCGGATTTCAGGCCCGCACATCGTCAACGCCGCCGACTACGGCGTCCCTCAATCGCGGCGCCGGATGATCATCATCGGATGTCGCGAAGATCGCGACTTTCGGTTCCCGGACCCTAACCTCGCCGTCCGCGTCCCGGCCGGTGCCGTGCTGACATACAAGCCGGTCGGCGAGCCGAACCCGTCCAAGATCGTCTACTGTAAGAACCCCGATCTGCGCCCGAACCCCTATCATGGTCAGCTATTCAATGGCGGTGGTCGGGCAATCAATCTGGACGCGCCAGCCCCGACGATCCTAGCGGCGGCCGGTGGCAACAAGACTCATTTTCTGGACTGCGCAGGCGAGGTTCCGCCCTACCACCGTCATCTACGGATGGGCGGCGCTGCTCGGGTTGGCGAACTACCGGGAGCCCGGCGTTTGACGGTTCGGGAGAGCGCGGCGATCCAGACGTTCCCGGCGGATTTCGTCTTCACCGGGTCCAGATCGTCCCAATACACACAGGTCGGGAATGCCGTCCCGCCCAAGCTGGCAGAGACCCTAGGCCTCGCCATCGCCGACCACATCGGCCGGGTCCGCGTCCGTAAGGCCAAGGCGGCCTAGCAGCCGCACATAGCCGTTCGTCAGCTCGGTGTTCGGCTGACGACTATCCATCAGTTCGTAGAAGCGCCGCAGGGCGACCTCGCGATGCGGCCTGCGCAGGACAGCCACTAGGACCCGCAGGAACGACCTAACGTCCGTCACGGTGACCTCGCGCTGGAGGTTGTCCAGAGCCGCCAAGTCCCGGTCGTCCCCCTCGGCGACGGCGATGATGTGCGCGCGGGGTTGATCTGCACCAACGGCGGCGGCGACCGCTTGGGCAACCTTGTCGCGCCAGTTGTTCGCCGACACCTCGAAAACCTCTTCAATCCGGTTCGCACGCATGATCTGGACGTCGGCGGCCGTCCCGGCGCTGGCGTCGCTGGCGTTGATGTTCTTCGTTTCGACCCGGAGTCCGCCCGCGAAACCACCGACGCCCTGTTCATGTAGGATGGCGTCCAGGAAGGCGGCGACGGCGAACTGTTCGTGGGCGCCACCGGACGGTGTCGCCAGTAGTTCGTCCAGGACGCGCGCCACGTTGGCGAAGGTCAGGGCGGCGGGTCGTAGCGTCGGCATCGCCAGCACGGGCCGGGCGGTCGCCGCGACGCGGGCGGCGATGTAGTGGAAGAGCGCCTTCCGTTCGGCGACGGCGTTGTCGTTCATCCAGTGCAAGAGGTCGTCAAACGCGGGCTCATTGCCTCTTGCGAGGTTGGGGCTGTTCTTGCCGATGTTCTGGTAAGCGTCGTGGACGGCGGGGATGTGGCGTTCGGCAAACCCCTTGCCGAGGGCACCGGCCGCCCATCGGCCGCCGGTAGCCCGTTGGGTATGATCCAGCTTGTCGGCGGTCACGATCCCGAACGCGAGTTGGATCATCAACCCGTCGCGGTAACTCTTCTTGCCCTCGACCGCCTCGACCTTGGCCAGGACGTCGGCGGGCAACGCTACGGCACCCGTATCCAGGGCCGCTTGGGCCGCATCGGCGTCGGCGATGAAGCCGTCAACGGCCTGTAGGATCAGCGCCGGGACGGCGGCCGATACGCGTTCTGATCCTTCATCGGCCGTATCTGTCATCCACGTCCCCAACCGAAATTCATTGGCGAGACGTAGGGCGTTAAGGTTACCGCTGGCTTACCCACCCGCCGGACGGGTCCCATACCGACGATTTTCAAATCGGGGGTTACCCCCCCGGCCCCAGCCCTAGGTTATCGGAGCATCCCCGACACCACGTTCGGGCTAAGGGGCCGCCCCCCTTTGGCGACGAATCCCAGGGAAGCGAGTTCGGTCGCGATCTGCCGGAGCGAGCGGACCTTGCCTGTTTTGGGATTGCGACGCGCGAGACGCCGGACCTCTCGCTCTAGGCCCGGCTGGTTCTCGATATGAGACTTGCGCCCCTCGCACCGGCCCATTGAAGCGCGGACGCGATCACGTCCGGCCCGCAACCGCTGGACGGTCTTGGCCTTATCGTATTGCGCCACCGCTCCCGCCATATGGCGGATCATCACCCTTTCTGGATTGGAGTCGTCAGTCAGGTCGACTCCGGCCGTTGTGATCAGTCGGACTCCAAGCGCCGTAAGGCGAGCGAGCCCTAACTCTTGCGCCAGAATCGAGCGGGCGAACCGGTCGGCGCTCTCGACCAGGATGGCCAGAGCGCCGGACTCGGCCGCATGTCGCAGCAAGGCGGAGAAGCCCGGACGGCTCTCGACCGGGTCGGCGCCGGAGACAGCCGCATCCCAGAAACAGGAGTCGAGGTCGTATCCGGCGGCGGTGGCGAACGCCTCGACCGCGCGGGCCTGACGGTGGACAGAGTCCCCATCCGTATTGGTCGCAGATGACGTCCGGAAATAGGCGATGGCACGGGTCATAGGTCCCTCCTTTTCGACCTATTCTATAGGCCTATAACCCTTACGGAGTCTCGGATAAAGAGGGTAATTCTGTCCTGAATTCTTGAGAAATCAGGACAGCGTGAGGCTCGAATCGTCCAGCGTTGATACAGGCTCTTGTGGACGGCCCGGCGGATCAGCTTGATCCGGTCAGAACAAATGTAGAACGTCGGGCTCATGCCCGATCGCCCCATCCTCGACCCCGCTCGGCATTTCGGGCGGCTGATTTCCGTCCGACACCAGCTTCACTTGCTGTGCGCCCGGTATCCCAGCCGAAACCGCGACTGGCAGGTGTTCCAGGACGCGGCCGACGCGCTCGACCGGGCGGCAGGGCATTTCGGCCTTGGGCGGGATTGGTGGTGGCGCGCCAGCGCGCACGGCGGCCGGATCGAACCAGGGAGCGCGAACGATCCAGACGGGGGCCGATGAAATCGACGCGCGTCAAATCCGCCGGACACCAAGTCCGGGCGTTGAAGCGAGAGCCCGTCAAATCGGCCAGGCATCAAATCGCCGAAGACTCCACGTCCCCCTAGCCGGTATGCGCCACTAACTCGAAACGTTACAATGTAACATTACGATGGAACGCATTGGCCTCGGTCTCGGCCTTGGGTGCCGACGTCGAAACTGGCGGTCGTCGAGTCGAGGCCGATCACCTTCATCCAAACGCAGCTGGAATCCATGAGACAAAAAACGGTAATTGGTGACGTCAATTACCGGATTCTGTCTCACGGATTCGGCAGGATTCCGGAGGTGGCCCGCGACAAGGCGGCCGGATCGGCACCGACGACGCGCGCCAACGCCGTCCAGGTCGCCGACGACAACGCCGATCCCGGCCACGGGTCGCCGATGTCGCCCCCTTCCTCCAGTTCGATCCAGGCGCGCCGCACCGCCTCGTGCCCGTCGCGTTCGATCTGCCCTCGCCAGTAGTCGCCTAGGGGGACGCTGGACGTCGGCGTCAGCACCGGTGCCCGACCCCGGCCGACGTCGGCGACGAACAGGTCGCCGATCGCCTCCAGCACCGTGTCCAGGTCCAGGTCGGCGTCGTCGCGCGCATCTTGGACGCCCCAGCCGATCGCCCGACGCCGCGCGTTGATCACCACGATGCTGGAGCGCCACGGGCGACCGGCCTGTAGGTTGTCCAAGGCAAGATCGATCTCGATTCGCCAGCCGGGCGACGCCAGCGCGAGGCGGTCATCGTCCGGCAACCCCCACCACCGGCGACCGTCGTGCATGGGTGGGAACGAGATGTAGTCGCCCGCCTCCAGCACCCGGTGAAGGGTCCGCCGCCCCCCATCGTCCAGGTCCAGGACGCGACGGATTTCCTCCGCCCGCATCACCCCGCCGTTGTCGCGCATGAACCCGTCAACGGCCGCGATCATCTCGACCCCGCACCCAGCACCACCACCGGCCGCCGCCATGACGCCCCGGCCGATTACAGCTACCGTGCCCGACCGCCGCAGAGCGTCCAGGGCGCGCCGCAGACGCCGTTCCGACGACCCGCCGGGTCCATACTCGTCCCCCAGGTCGTCGGCGATGTCGGAGAAGGTGAAGCGGCCGGGCTGGCGCCCGACCGCTTCGATGATCCGGGCCTTAAGCGCGGTTGGCGTCATCGACCTTCTCCAGCTCGCGCAGGTCCACGAGGCGCCAGCCGCTCTTGTCGCCCTCGCGGAACATCACGCGGTCATCGTCCAGGTCGAACGTGCGCCCGCGCAGCCCGTCCAGCATCTCACCGAAGCGCCGGCGCCGGTCGTCGCCGTAGCCGGGGACGTATCCGGCGCCATCGGCGTGGTCGAACGCCACCGTTTCGGACGTGTCTGCCTCCTTCCACTCCTTCCACCACGCGGTGATGAACGCCTTGATCTCGGCGCCCTCGCGATCGGCGGTCGGCGCGCGGCGGTTGTCCAGGAAGCCCTTGATCCCGGCCGTCTCCAGGACGCCGCCGATCACTGCGGACCAGGACTCGAACGAGGCCAGCTTCGCCTTGCTCGGCTTGGCCCCCGCCGTCCACCACGCCCGGATCAACGTCAGGATGGCGGCGATGATCCGACCTCGGTTCTCGCCAAGCCATCCCTTGAAATCGTCATGCTGGTAGTTGCGCTTGGCGTTGTCTTCGACTCGCGAGTTCAGGTTGATGAAGACGCTACGGCGCGCCATCTCCGGACCCATGCGCGGGTTGATCCCCGTGATGATCCAGGTGAAGTCGTTCGGCCGGGACGCCAGCTTCGTGAGGCCCAGAATCCGCCCCCCGATGTATTCGGCCGTCGTGGTGCGCTTCATCGTCTCGCTGTTGAAGTCCGTCACGTTGTCGAAGAACAGGAACGAGTCGTCGCCCATGGCGGCGGCGAGCAAGTGCTTTTGGACCTCTTCCTCGTTGCGGCTGTTCGGCGTCGTCGCCGACGCGTGGCCGTCGAACAGGCGTTGAACGGTTTCTGCCAGCAAGGTCCCGCCGACACCGGGGCTCGGCTTGACGATGGCGAACACCGGGGACGGCCCCTCGAACAGGTCGCGGGCGAATGGCGTCAAGAACATCGCTATCGCATTCGCCCGGCTCGCCTCGCTCTCGCCGTTGGCACCGGCGTCGTCGCCATCATCAAACGGAAAGTCGCCCAGGATCTCTTCCATGATGACATCGCACGCCGCCTTGATCTGTCGCTCGTTCGGCTCCGCAGGAATCGCCGGAACGGTCAGGTCACCGAGGTCGACAAAAACGTTGGGGGCGCGGTGCCAGCCGTCCGTATTCAAGATGCTGCCATCGCTCGCCACGGTGGGCGCCCGGCGGATCACCGGTTGCTGCGGCAGTTCACCCGGCTCCAGTCCCTCCAGCACGATCCCACACACATCGGGATCGGGGATTCGGTGGACGATGTCACCCCCGTCGCGGTGGGCGGCAAAGCTGCAATGATTGAACAACGCGGCCTGAAAGGGACGAGACGACAAAGCCTCGAAACTGGCACGATTGGCATACCGGCGCAGAGCCATCACCTGCCCCATGTTGGTGCAGAACAGGGGTTCGTTAGCGGTGTCGTTCGCCTTGCCCATCGTGGTGATGATGAACTCGCGCGCCTGCCGGTGGTCGGCCTCGCCGACGTGGATGAACGTCCGATACCCCGTCGCCTTGTCCGTCTTCACGCCTTCCTCCGGCCCCTCCCCGGCGGCGACCCGCTGATCACGGACGTCCCTGCGGTAGACCGCCATAGAGCCCCCAGCCCGGCGCTTCAGAGCCTCCAGAAGCGTTTCCCGGTGCGTTCCGTTGTCGATCTTGGCGATCAGCTTCAGCACCGGCGCCGGGTCCGGCGTATCCGCCTTCGGCGGCATGGCGGCGATGACCGCCTTGATGGAGTCGAACGTCGGCTTGGCAGTAACGATCGGCACCGGGGTCTCGACATCCAGCGCCTTCCAAGCCAGCGGCTCGCCGTCGATTCGATGGGTCTCGCGCGGGCGATCGTCGCGGGCGCGCGGCAGGTGAAAGAGGCGGATCGGGTCCAGTGCGTCCCGATCGACGTTGACCGGCAGGGCGAGGCGGCGTCCCACGCCACGGATCAGCGCGCCCCAGAGCGCACTCGCCTCGCCGGTGGTCTTGGCGGCAGTCGCCGGGATGAACGGTTCGGCGAGGGGCAGGACGACACGGGTGACCGGGAACGGGCCATGCGACACCTGCGCCATGAACCCTTCGTTGATCTGGCGATCGCCGGTGTATTCCACCGTCGCCAGCATCGAGTCCGACCACCGGTGGACGTCGCGCAGGTAGCGGATGACCGCAGCTTGATCGACGTCGTCGCCACCCTCGCCGCGCCACCACGTGGTGATGTCGTCCTTCTTAAACTTGGACTCGGTCCGGCCGTGATCGTAGGTGGTGAAGACGATGGCGAGGTGACCCGCGCTCTCCAGCGCGGCGACGACGTCGGCGACCGGGACACCGGTGGTAATGTCTAGCACCATGCCGGTGGTCGCCCGCCACGCCTTCTTGGCGCGCTTGCCCCCGGCGAAATCGGCGAGGCAGGCGATCGGGCCATTGGGGCCGCTCTTGATGGGGGCGGCGTCATGTTCCGTCAGCCGCGACAGGAACGCCGTCACAGTTCCCTTGCGCGGGCGGAAGGTCGAATTGTCGTTGTTGGCGTCGAAATAGAGGAATTCGGCGGCATCATGCACGCACGAATTCTTGCACTCCGGCTGGAGCGTGGTAGAATTCAGGGTCATAGCTTTCTCGGACCCCGCCGCTTTCTCTACGAGCGGCGGGGTTCATTTTTGAAGTGGGCCTAGGGCGCGCGTTCGCGCCCGGTGAAGCTACCGCTACTTCTATTTCTACTTGCTAAAGTGGACCGCTATCACATGAACGCGTCAGGGGCGGCCTGATCTGCGGTTATGATGCCTGAATGGCCAGGACTTGCAAGAATTCAAACTATTGCGCCTTAGGCGGCTGATTTTGATCAGCTTCCTCACCGTCGAACGTCTCGATCAAAGGGCAGCTTAATGGCCGGATCGGCCGAACCTCGCGCGGACGGGCGGGGAACCGTCCGCCCGGAAACCGGCGTCCCCGGATTAGGCCAACCGCCGGGCCAGCGCGACGATCACACATCTCGACCACGCCCCCGCCGGTCCATTTCGATCGGGACGAGCACCGCCGCCGCCGTGGTGGCGAGCGCCTCCAGGAAGGCTTGCCCCGCCCTCTGGCCTGCCAACGAGATCGGCGCTGTCTCGCGCTCGCCCCAACCGGGCGACGCAAGCCGGACCCGGCGCCGGTCGATGGCGATCGGGACGTGTCGGACATCCTTGCCGTTACGAATCCACAGGCAAACCGGGTTCCGCTTGGCGTCCAGGTCTAGGTCCAGCGACCACTGCGGATTGACCTGCGTCAGCGCCACCGACGTCAGCATCGCCAGCAAGCCCATGACCTTGGCGGGCGCCTTCGTCCGGCCGGTGATAGGACCGCCGATCGGCCCATACCAAGCCTCTCGCTTGCCCCATGCGTGGGAGACGAACGCCACGACGTCGGCGGCTAGGGACGCCCGCGTCGGGGCGATCACGACGCCGCCTCCAGGTGCCGGACGAAGGCTTCCACTTCCGCGTAACGCCAGCGACGGCGGCGCGGGCTCCAAGTGATCGCCTGCGGCGCGTTCGGCAGCGTTTGGAACGCTTCCGGCGTCAGCCCGAGACGGGTGCCGACGATCTCGGCGAGCGCCTTGCGGGACAGAAACATCGGGAACGGGTTGGCGCTATCAGTCATCGTCATCCCCGTGTGGGCGCGGCGCCGGGTCGCCGTTGGCCTTGGCCAGACGGTCGGACGCACGGCGGCGTCGGGCGGCGGTGGTGGTCGGCACCTTGGGTTCGGGGACGGCCGGAGCCGCCGGGGCGCGGAAGTAGTCCGGCACGTCGGCGCGCGTAGACTCGATCGCGTCGTGAACACTGGCACCACTGGCGAGGCGGATGATGCCGCCCGTCAGCAGTTCACCGGAGTGATCCTTGACGACCCGCCGGGCCACGTCCAGCGCGGCTTCCGGCTTTGCGCCCGCGTCGCGGGCGACATTTGCCAGACGCTCAATCATGAGCGCGTGGCCTAGCGATTCATCGCTATCCATAGAGGTATCAACTTAGTCAAAGATGGAAGGGGTCGCCGGGCGAAGGGGGCGATTGCCTCGTAAAAAGCGAGGACACAACAACGCCCGGCTATTTAGCTTGGCCCCGCCAAACTAAGTGTTCTGGTTATCGCATATATTTATTATATTGTCAAGATAATTTGTCCGAACGCTCGCGCATAGGGATCAAAATGCGAATAAAGTGTAGCCGAATACTCAAAAGCGGGTAAGCTGGAGTCACCTTATCCGGTCAACGGCCGCCGCCGTGCGAGGCTTACGGCACCACCACCCTGGTGCCGTTGATGCCGACGTCCGGCATGGCCGGATCGGTCTGCCACCTGATCAGGTCGCCCTCCTGTCCCCAATAGAACAGGGGCTTTCCGTCATGGCGCTCAGGTTTGAACCTGGCTTTGATGAAGCCATCGGAAAGGACGAACCCACCACGCACGACCTGTTTCAATCCGGCATGTATGCGAGCCCTTACGGCGTAGAGTTCGTCGCCTTCGGCGTCGCGCATGATCGCCGTCAAGCGCCCGATTTCGTCCAAGATTTCCGGGGCGGGTTTGGCGTCTCGTTCCTGTGCAACGGCTCGCCGTAGGTCCGCGATTCGTCCGTCCACAGAGACCAGTTCCGACTGACGTTGACGTAGTCGATCGACGACGGCGACGCCCCCTTGCTCCAGGTTGTCCAAGAGGGAGTCGATCTTGATCTGGAGCGCCAGCTTCTCGCCTTCGGCGTTCAAGAGGGCTTCCAGGGCGGCCGCGTTGGCGGGCTCTTCCGCCGTGAGCGTCATCCCGGCGACGAATGCCAGCAACTCGGCTTCCAGCGGCTCTACAGGTATACGGGTCCGGTTCTCGCAGATGCCGCGAGCGACAGCATTGCACCGCAAGAAGCCCTTCGGCTTCCATGTCGGCTGGCGCGGGAACGTGGATAGCCCGTAGCCAACGACGCCCCCGCAGGATTCGCACTCGCACAGGCCGATCAGCAGATTCCGAAATGCCTTGGTGGCGGGTTTGGCGTTGGGGTTCTTCTTCGCATTGACGATCATCTGGACGCGATTGAACTGCGCTTCTTCGATGACCGCAGGGTAGAACCCCTTGATCGGCTCGCCGTCCCGCTGGCGCTCTGCGCCATGCGGGTGGCCCGTATAGGGTTGATATTCCCCTAGGACGGTGCGCGACGAAACTAGGTCGCCCACGGTGGTATTGAACCACCGACCCGACGTTGGACGCGGGGTTCCATCTTTCGTTTTGCGGGGCGGCTTTGGCGTCGGGACGTTCTCGCCGTTCAAGGTCTTGGCGATGTAGGCGTTGCCCAAGCCCTGTTCTTTCATGTCGAAGATGCGCTTGACGAGCTTGGCGCGCGCGCGGTCGATCTTCCACCGCTTAGTCCCGTCGGCACGGACGGTCAGCCTCAACCAGTGAGGCGCGATCGACGTCGATGGTGTTCGATTCTGTCGAGCCTGTGCGCGCTCCTCAGCGCGCGCCAACCTCACCTTGCGCGACTTCTCTTCGGACTCCTGCCTCGACCGCGAAGCGTGGATCACCACCCGAATGAAGTCGGTCGCGTCGGCGGTGGAATCAAGAACGTGTCCCTCAGCTAGGTTGACTACCTTGATCCCAGAGAGGGTCAGGCCAGTCAGCATATTGAGAACTTGGGTCTCCGATTCTCGGCTGAATCGATCCATCGAGTCGACCAGCAGGTAACTGCCCTTGGCGATCTCGCCAGCCTCGACCCGGCGGATGAACGACCCAAGAGCACCCTTGATACGGTTCAGACCCGTGTAGCCGCTCACCCCCAAATCCTGGAGCGTCGTGTCCAACTCCAGGCCATGCTTTTCGGCGAAGTCGAACGACGCCTTTAGCTGACGGCGCAGGCTGTCACCCTGCGCCTGCGCAGCGGAACTGTAGCGAGAGTAAGCGTAAGCGACCGGCATGAAAGACGTCTATTGTTTTTCAAAGTTTTTGTCACCAGCGACACCTCCCACAGGTCCACCTCCACCAGCACCCGCAGCCGCCCGTCGCGCCGTGCCCGCACGCTGCGGAACCCGATCGACAGCCCGTCCATCGCCCCCGCCCTGGCCAGCGCCCCCGCGAACCGCGCCTCGGGCGACCAGTCGAAGATCCGTCCCCGGACGAACAGGCCCAGGTCGTCCTCCCGCACCTCGTCCCAGACGCCCACCGGCGCCCGCCCCTCATGCTGGTGCAGCATCTTCACCGCGCCCGGCCCACTCTTGCTCAGGCTCGAGGCGAACGCGCTCCGCGCCACCACGTCGCCGTTCAGGTCCGCCACGCCCCACAACGAGGCGTGGCCCTGGATGACCGATCCTTCTCCCCTTGGGGGAGAAGGTGGCTCGCGGAGCGAGACGGATGAGGGGTAAGACTGCACCGCCCCGGTCCACTGCCCATCGGTCGCTGACAGCCCCCTCATCCGAGCGCCTCCGGCGCCCACCTTCTCCCCCGAGGGGAGAAGGGCTCGCTGATGTTCATCATCCGCCCTCCAGTCTCCGCTCGATCCGCTCCAGCGCCTGCCGCGTCGCCGCGCCCTGCTCCTCCAGCCGCGCCAGCCGCTCGGCCACCAGCCGCTGCTCGTCGACGCGCTGTTCCAGCGCCCCGATCCGCGCCGCCGCGCCGCCGGCCCACACCAGCCCGCCGACCGTCTGCACCGCCAGAGCGGCGATCAGGGCCACGGGGATGCGTTTCGGATGTTCGTCGCCCAACTTCGCCTCGTTCACAGAAGGGGACTGGGGATTGGGGACGGGTCGACGCCATCGTCCCAATCCCCAGTCCCCAGTCCCCAGTCCCTAATCCCCCAGCCCCGCCATCCGTCGGCGCTCGCCGTCCGTCAGGAAGCTGGCCGCCTCCAGCCGCGCCCACAGGGCGTCGCGCTCGCCCGACAGCGCCGGCACCTGGTCCAGATCCGGCGCGATCCTCAGGCCCGCGAACCGTCCCCCCAGCCACCCCGTCAGCGCCGCCGCCGTCTTCCGGACCAGCGGAACCACCGTCGCGCGCCAGAAAGCCTGGTTGGCCTCGCGATAGTTGGCGTAGGTCGCGTCTCCGGGAATGCCCAGCAGCTGCGGCGGCGCCCCGAACGCCAGGGCGATCTCCCGCGCCGCCGCGTGCTTGCCGGCGATGAAGTCCATGTCGGCGGGGGTCCAGCTCATGGGCTTCCAGTCCAGCCCCCCTTCCAGCAGCATCGGCCGCCCGGCGTTCGCCGCCCCCCTGTGCGCCTCGGCCATCTCGGCCTTCAGCGCGTCGAACTGCTCGGCCGTCAGTCGCTCCCCGTCGCCGGCGCCGAACACCAGCGCCCCGCTCGGCCGCGCCGCATTGTCCAGCAGCGCCTTGTTCCAGGCGCCCGAAGCATTGTGCACGTCGATGGCGAAGGCCGCCGCCTCCAGCGGCGAAAATCCATAGTGATCGTCCGTCGGATGAAACAGCTTCAGGTGCATCACCGGCGCCCAGCCGTCGGCGGCTCGCGCGATCCGCACCGATCGTCCGTCTACGGAATATTCCCACCCCGCCGCCCAGCCGTTCGACCCCGGCACGACCTTCATCCGGTCCGGCCGCAGCGCCCACAGCTCCTCCGGCGCCTCGTCGCCGACGGCTTCCACATAGGCGTTGCCCGCCGTCTGCAGCTGGGCGTGCAGACCCTCCAGGAACTCCACGCCGGACTGTTCCGCGTTCGGCTTGTCCAGCAACCGCGCGACCGGATCGTCCGCTCCCGCGCGCACCCCGTCGCGGAACACGCTCAGCGGCGTCGACGCGGCCGCCTCGGCGACCATCCGCACGCAGCGATAGGCCACCGCGTTCCTGCCGAACCCCTCCGACGCCAGATGGGCATAGTCCCGCGGCGTCCACCGCGGCCGGCCTGCGCCGGTCAGCGCCATGACGGCGCCCGTCCGGCTCGCCTTCGTCTCGGGCGGCCGGGGCCGCATCCAGTCGAACATCCTCGTCTCCTCAGCCCGTCGCCGCGGCCAGCGCGGCGTCCGACGCCGCCCAGTCCAGCCGCTCGATCCTCAGCGCGCGCCCATTCAGCCAGTCCGCCCCGCCCCGGGCGCCGATCTCCAGATCGCCGACCTCCGGCGCGACCGCGGCGACTGTGACCACGGCCCCGTTCACGGCCAGGGCGATCCGCCCCGGCTCCCAAGCCACGGCCGTCCGCACGACGGCGCCCGCGCCCGGCGCGGACCCCGCGCCGATCGTGACCCCGCCGATCGTCGCGCTCGGCATGCCGTTCACCAGCTCCAGCACCGCCTCGCCGCCGCTCGCGGCCAGGGTCCGGCGCCCCGGCCGGTGGCCGTCCACCGTCCAGTCCATCCGCACCGTGCCCCGCGCCTCCGCGCCGCCCGTCAGGCTCATCAGATCCGCGCCCCGCGCCCCCGACGCGGCGCCCGTCACGACGTCCGAGGACGCCGTCCCCGGTTCGCACTGCACGTTCCACACGTCGAGGGTCAGGCTCCGCGACGCCCCGAACCCGCCCCTCAGCCCGATCTCCAGCGACGCCGTGCCGGACGCGGCGACCGAGGCGGAGGAAAACCGGCGCCAGACGCCGTCCACCTCGAACGCGGCATAGGCCGCGCCCCCCACGTGCCGCATCAGGATCGTCCCCGGCGTCTCCGCACGGGCCCAGAACGACGCCGTGTGCGTCGCCGCCGCCGTCACGGCGAAGGGTTCATGGAACACCATGCTCAGGTGCCCGCCCTCATCGACCGATCCCCGGTCCAGCGTCAGCCGCGTCGCTCCGACGGCGCCGTCCGGCCCCGCGACCGGCGAAACGCCGCGCACCGGAGCGACCCCCTCGCCGTTCACCGCCGGCGTCCACGACGCCGCCGTCAGGTCCGCGCTGTGCCGCAGCAGGTTGGTCGCCTGGCCTTCGATCAGCAGCCCGTCCGCGTCCCATCGCGACGCGTCCGGGCCGAAGGCCTCCAGCCCCTCCGGCTTCGCCAGCCAGGCCGTCGTGGACCGCGCGAAGGCCACGCGCGCCGCCGTCGTCGGATCGGCGCTCCAGCCGTCGTCCACGCGAAAGCCGGCCCCGGCGAAATCCAGAAACGCCCCGCGCGGCGCGGCCCGGCCTCCGACGCCGATCCCCAGATCCGGCGTCGCCATCAGTCGAACAGGGCCACGATCTGCGCCGCGGTCGTCCCCGTCGCCATGACGCGCCGGACCTGGACCGGCGCATAGCCGGGCGGATGGTTGATCAGGCTCACGGAGGCCCCGCCGTCGGCCGGAACGACGCACAGGTCGCCCCCCACGCCGAGGTACAGCGCCTTGGCCGTCCGCGGCAGATCGGCGGAATCGTCCGGCGTCACGGCCGCGGCGCGCCGCGCCGGCGCCTGCGCGCTCGGGGCCCTGTGGGCATGGGCGTCGGTCATTTCGTCTCCTTCAGTTCACACCACGCGGACGCGCGGCCTCGGCGGCTTGCGGTCCAGCAACAGGTCGGTGATCGCCCACACCAGGGCGTCGGCGCGGTCGGGGCTCGCGCCTCCTTCTCCCAGCGCCGTCAGTTCCTCCTCCAGGGCCGGAAAGTCGCCGCAGTGAACGACCCGCCCCTGTTCGTACAGCGCGGCCACCGGCTCGGCCCGGACCCGCTTGGCGCTCCTTGCCCAGACCGTCCGGATCGCGGCCTCGCACCCGGCCTGGGCCAGCAGCGTGCGCACCATCTCGCCGCCCTGGTTGGCCTCCGCCACCACCGTCGGCGCCCCGTGACGCCGGGCCACCGCCGCGACGTGCCGGGCCCACGCCGCCGGCGACCGGCCGCGCACGGTCGCGTCCTCCAGCACATAGGCCCGATCGTCCCGTCGCCCGGCCACCACCACGCCGCAGGCGTCGCCGTGCGCCGTCGCCGGCGGATCGACCGCGACCACCACGCGATCCAGCCGTGCCGGCCGGGCGCCCCGCGCCCGCCTCAGATCCTCGATGCGGAACAGGGCGCCGTCGCTCTCGACGATCACCCCTTCCAGCTCCTGCGCCTCCAGCCTGGTGCCGCCGTACAGCGACCTCAGGTGCGCCAGGAACCCCGGCGACAGGTTCGCCGCGTTCGCCGCCGTCGGCGCCGTGTTCCGCACCAGCGCCGGCTCCGCCAGCAGCCGCCTCAAGGCCGCGATCGGCCGGGGCGTCGTCGTCACCGTCAGCCGCGGCCGGTCGCCCAGCCTCAGCGCCATCCTCAGATTGGCCAGCACCTCGTCCGGCTTGCGCCAGGCGCACAGCTCGTCGGCCCAGGCCGCGTGGAACTGCGGCCCCCTCAGACTGTCGGGGTCCTCGGCCGAGAAGGCATAGGCCACGCTCCCGCCCGGAAACACCAGCCGCCGTCGACTGGCTTCCCAGTGCGGCGGCGCCTCGCCTCTCCACATCGCCCTTACGCCCGACGGCCCTTCGACCATCACCTCGCGAACGTCGTGCAGCGTCGGTCCCACCAGGGCCAGCATGCGCCCCCCCATCTCCGCCTGTCGCATCAGCCAGTGGGCGCCGGCGAACGTCTTTCCCGATCCCCGCCCGCCCAGCAGCACCCAGGTGGACCAGTCCCCTTCCGGCTCAAACTGTTGTCGGGAAGGCTTCCGCATCGCCGCCAGATGCCGGCGGCTGTCTTGGACTGATGGTCCATCCTTCTCGTCGTCTGGACTCCACGGCGGATCGTACGTCTTCGACCCGTTCCCAGAGTTCGCGATGAAGTCGCTCCAGTTCCTCCGGGTCGTCGGGTTCGCTTCCACCGTCGTCGTCGCCCTTCTCCGCCTCGTCCTCCTCGACGTCCTGCGTCAGCGTCCAGACCGCCCGGCCCGCGCGCGCCAGATTCGCCACGCACCGCGCCAGGCGATCCACCGCCGCCACGTCGCCCTTGGCCACCTCCAGGTCGGCCAGCGCCTCCAGGCCCTTGTCGATCATGCTGTTCAGCGCGGCGGTGAGTCTCCTCGCCCGCTCGGTCGCCTCATTTCCTTTTCCGGCCATGACGCAAATCTACCGTCCGAGCGCACCCACGTCGGAAAGTCGGAGAAGTTTTCGATCAGGTCATTGATCCAGAACGATTATCCGGATCCCGTCGTCACAGTTGCGACGGGTCAGCCGACGCTTCTGGCGGGCGCCCCGTCCGTCTCGGCCGTCAGGGCGGCCATGGTCCTCAGCAGCTCGGCGACCTGGATCGGCTTGCCCACGTGGGCGTCCATGCCCGCCGCGCGGCACGCGGCCACCTGCTCCGGCTGAACGTTGGCCGTCAGCGCGACGATCGGCGTCCGTCCGGCCGGCCCGGCCATGGCCCGGATCGTCCGCGTCGCGTCCAGACCGTCCATCACCGGCATGTGCACGTCCATCAGGATGACGTCGTAACGGCCCGTCCGCGCCGCCTCGACCGCCAGGGCGCCGTTCTCGACCGTCTCGATCGCCACGCCCATGCCGCCCAGGATCGCCGTCACCAGTTCGCGGTTCGCCGGGGCGTCGTCGGCCATCAGCACCATCATCGCCGTCGGGGCGTCCACCGCATCCGAAGCGCTCGCCGCGACCACGCCCTCGGCCTCGATCAGCGGAATCTCGAACCAGAAGGTCGACCCCGCGCCCGGGCGGCTTTCCGCGCCGATCTCGCCGCCCATCATCTCGATCAGGCGCCGGCTGATCGCCAGCCCCAGCCCGGTCCCGCCATAGGTCCGGGTGGTCGAGGCGTCGGCCTGGGTGAACCGCTCGAACAGGGCGGCGATCTTCTCCGGCGCGACGCCGATGCCGGTGTCGCTGACCGCGACCCTCAGCCGGTCCCCGGCCCGCCCGACCACCAGCCGGATTCCGCCCGTTCCCGTGAATTTCGCCGCATTCGACAGGAAGTTCAGCGTCACCTGCCGCAACCGCCCCTCGTCGCCCATCAGGGCGTCCGGCAGGTCCGGATCGACGATCACCGCCAGCCCGATCCCCTTGGCCGCGCACTGGCTCTCGACGATCCCCGCCGCGCCCCGCGCCATGGCCGCGGGATCGAACGGGTGCGGATCCAGATCCACCCGCTCCGCCTCCAGCTTGGAATAGTCCAGGATGTCGTTGATCACGCTCAGCAGCGCCTGGCTGGCGGTGGCGATGCGGTCCGCATACATCCGCTCCCGCTCGCCCAGCCGATCTCCCGCGCCCTGCAGCAGGCCCGCGAAGCCGATCACGCTGGTCAGGGGGGTGCGCAGTTCGTGGCTCATGTTGGCCAGGAACTCCGACTGGGTCCGCGCCGCCGTCTCCGCGCGGTCTCGCGCCTCGGTCAGGGCGTCCTCCAGTCGCTTGGTGTCCGTGACGTCGCGCACCACGTCCTGGAACTCCAAGGGCCGCCCGTCGGCGTCGCGGATGACCCTGGGGTGGGCCTCCAGCCACACCTCGGCCCCGTCCTTGCGGATGGCCCGATACGGCACGCGCGGCGGCGCCGCGTCCGGGCCGGCCGCCACATAGGCGCCGAACGCGGTCAAAACCCGCGAGACGTCCTGCGGATTCATGAACTCCGAGAACCGGCGCCCCAGCATGTCCTTCGGCTCATAGCCGACCAGGGCCATGATCGACGGCGACAGATAGGTGAACACCCCGTCCAGCGTATAGGTGGCGATCACGTCGGTCGCATGGTCCGCCAGCAGGCGATAATGCGCCTCGCTTTCCGCGATCAGGCGCCGCTGCGCCTCCGCCTCGGTCACGTCCCGGAACACGCCGAACAGCGCCCTGACCCGCCCGTCCGGCCCCCGCTCGCAGTCGGCCAGCGATTCGACCAGCCGCTCGGCGCCGTCCTTGCGGATCAGTCGCATCATCAGCCGCCAGCCGACGCCGTCCTTCATCGCCTGGCCGATCACGGCCATCAACGGTCCCCGGTCGTCGGGATGATAGAAGGCGACGGCGTCGTCATAGCTCGGATCGAACGTGGTCCGGTCCAGGCCGTGGATGCGATACACCTCGTCGGACCAGGTCACCGCCATCGTGGCGACGTCCAGCCGCCAATGCCCGACGCCGGCCATTTCCTCGGCCAGCCGCAGGGTTTCCAGCTGCTCCGACTGGTGGCGCAGCGCCTCGGCCTGGTCCACGATCTCGCCGGCCATGCGCGCCAGCGCCCGCAGATTCTCCATCTGACCCACGCCAGGACGCGCCCTCGGGGCCGCATCCATGACGCCTATGGCCCCGACCGCCCGCCCCTTGGCGTTCTTGATCGTCGCCCCGGCGAAGAAACGCAGAAACGGCGGACCCACCACCATCGGGTGGTCCTTGGTTTCGGGATCACGATGGGCGTCCTCGATCACCAGTTCGGCGTCAGGCCCCATGCCGACCAGGATGTTGGTGACCGACTGTTCGCGCGGCATCTCGTCCTTGATCAGGCCGACGTTGGACCGGAACACGGTCCGTTCTCCGTCCATGATCCCGATCATGGCGCTGGGCGTCCCGAACATGGCGCAAGCCAGCGCCGTCAGCCTGTCGAAAGGACTGTCCAGGTTCATCGACGGCGCCGCTCCCCGTTGCGCCGATCTCGCGCGGCGTACTCCCATTCCGCCACATGTCGGGACAATGGAGAAAATAAGGTTACCGCGCCCTGCCGGCCACGCCCCGCTCCGCCAGCCACTCCGGCGCTTCCAGATCCAGCGCGTCCTCCTCCTCCGCCAGCGTGTCCTCCGAAACCGTCTGGTTGCGGATGGAAACGCCCGCCACATGCACCGTCTCCGGATCGCCGCTGACCAGCGGATGCCACCAGGCCAGATCCCGGCCCTCGTGCAGCCGGCGATAGGCGCAGCTCTTGGGCATCCACTCCAGCGCCTCGATGTTATGCGGCGTCAGCTGGATGCAGTCGGGCACATGGCGCCTGCGGTTCTCATAGTCCGCGCACCGGCACACCGCCGGATCGAACAGCCGGCAATGCACCTTGGTCGGAATCACCTCCCCGGTGTCCTCGTCCTCAAACCGCACCAGGCAGCACAGCCCGCACCCGTCGCACAGGCTCTCCCATTCGGCGGGCGTCATCTCCTCCAGGGCCTTTGTGCGCCAATAGGTCACGCGGCGGCGATCGATCCGAGCAGGGCCTGACTGGGAATGCCCCAGACGCCGTTCAGCAACCGCATCTGGTCCACCGTCAGATCGCGCCTCCGGTTCAAAATCTCCGATGCGCGCGACCGCGAGCCGATCAGGGTCGCCAGGTCGGACTGGCCCATGCCCTTGCGCTCCATGGCGAAGCGAATGGCCTCGACCGGATCGGTCAGGTCCAGCGGAAACCGCTCCTCCTCGTATTTCGCCAGCAGCAGGCCCAGCGTTTCGAACCGGTCGGCGGCCGAGCTGCCCGGCTCGGGCTCGCGGTCGAAAAAGCGTTCATACTCCGCCAGATAGGCGTCATACTGGGCTTCGTCGCGAATGATGTGCAGTTCCGTGCTCATACCGCCTCCGGATCGATCCTGTCGTATTCCGCATGCGTGCCGACGAACTTCACCAGCACCTGCTTGAAGGTGAACGACACCCGCGCCACCAACCGATAATTGTTGCCGCCGATGTCGAAGATCACCCGGTTGTCTCCCACGAAGTCGGCGGAATTGAAGTCGTTCCTCACGTCCTGCGGCGTCTGCCATCGGGCCGCCCGGACATGGTCGTACCAGGCGATCAACGGCCCCTTGGCCCTGGGATGGCGCAGCCAGAAGGTCTGAAGCGTCCGCCGCGCCACCACGTTCATGACGCCTGCTACCATGTTCCCATATCTGGAACAAGACGCGGTCTGGCGATTTGGCGGTCCATCGCTTAAGTCACCGCACCCCATGGCTGCCAAATCCTCCTCGACCAGGCCCCCTCTCGTCGCCCTCAAGGACGTCCGTCTGCAGGACGGGCCGCGCCCTCTGTTCGACGGCGTCGATCTGGCCATCGAGCCGCGCAGCCGCGCCGCTCTGGTCGGCCGCAACGGCGCGGGCAAATCCACGCTGATGAAGCTGGTCATGGGCCTGATCGAGCCCGACGCCGGCGACCGCTCGGTCCAGACCGGCACGCGCTTCGCCCATGTCCCGCAGGAGCCCGTCATCGCCGGCGACACCCTGCTGGACTATGCGTCGTCGGGCGCGGCCGAACGCTGGACCGCCGAGGCCTGGCTGGCCGTCTTCGACCTCGATCCGGCGAAGCCCGCGTTGAACCTGTCCGGCGGCGAGACCCGCCGCGCCGCCCTGGCCAAGGCCTTCGCGGAATCGCCCGACCTGCTGCTGCTGGACGAGCCGACCAACCACCTCGACGTCCTGGCCATCGAACTGCTGGAGCGCGAGATCCTGCAGGCCCGCTTCGCCGCCCTGGTCGTCAGCCACGACCGCGCGTTCCTGAACCGCGTCACCGACCGCGTGCACTGGCTGGAGCACCGCCGCGTCCGCACCCTCGACAAGGGCTTCCACGCCTTCGACGACTGGGCCGCCAAGGTCATGGACGAGGAGGCGGAGAGCCTGCGCCGCCTGTCGAAGAAGATCGAGGCCGAGACCTACACCTTCTACCGCTCCATCACCGCCCAGCGCACCCGCAACGAGGGCCGCGCCCGCGCGCTGCAGGCCATGCGCGCCGACCGCGCCGAGCGCATGCGCGACCTGCCGCGCGAACTGAACCTCGGCGTCGATTCCGGCGTCTCGTCCGGCAAGCTGGTGGCGGAACTGAAGGGGGTCGGCAAGTCGTTCAAATCTCCCTCCCCCTTGTGGGGAGGGACGACCGGCGAAGCCGGTCCGGGTGGGGCAAGTTCGACGTCCCCCACCCCGGCCGCCGACGCGGCCGCCCCTCCCCACAAGGGGGAGGGAGAAAGGGTCATCCTCAAGCCCTTCACCACCCGCGTCATGCGCGGCGACCGCCTCGCGGTCGTCGGCCCCAACGGCGCGGGCAAGACCACCCTGGTCAAGCTGCTGCTGGGCGAGCTGAAACCCGACACGGGCACGATCCGTCTCGGCGCCAACCTCGATCCCGTCTACCTCGACCAGTCGCGCGAGGGGCTGAAGTCCGACATGACCCTGTGGGACGCGCTGACTCCGGGCGGCGGCGACAGCATCCTGGTGCGCGGCCATTCCAAGCACGTCGCCGCCTACGCCAAGGACTTCCTGTTCTCCGAGGCCCAGCTGCGTCAGCCGATCTCCACCCTGTCGGGCGGCGAGCGCAACCGCCTGCTGCTGGCCCGCGCCCTGGCCAAGCCCGCCAACCTGCTGGTGCTGGACGAGCCCACCAACGATCTCGACATGGACACGCTCGACAAGCTGGAAGAACTCCTGGAGGGCTACGACGGCACCCTGATTCTGGTCAGCCACGACCGCGATTTCGTCGACCGCCTGGCCACCTCCACCATCGCCCTGAACGGCCGCGGCGACATGGTCGAAACCCCCGGCGGCTGGACCGACTTCGTTCGGCAGAATCCGGGGTTCCTTTCTCCCTCCCCTTCATGGGGAGGGAAGACCGGCGAAGCCGGTCCGGGTGGGGCAAGTTCAAACACCCCCACCCCGGCCGCTGGCGCGTCCACCCCTCCCCACAAGGGGGAGGGAGAGGCGCCGCGCAGACCCGCCAGAAAACTCTCCTACAGGGACGCCCGCCGCCTCGAGGAGGTCGAGCGCCTGATGGAAACCCTGCCCGCCGACATCGCCCAGCACGAGGCGACCCTGGCCGACCCCGACCTCTACGCCCGAGACCCCGCCGCCTTCGACCTCGCCATGAAGGCCGCCGAGAAGGCCCGCGCCGACCTTGAACAGGCCGAGACCGACTGGCTGGCGCTGGAGGAGAAGAAGGCCGCGCTGGCGGAATGACCGACGGGGCGTCATTGACCGTTCGCACTCCCGGCCCTATCTTCAGCATGCAGTCACGATGAACAGGATCAGACGATGACCCGCATCACCAAAGAAGGCGTCCGGGACTAACCCGTGACCTGCGGCGACGCGCCGATCGTCTCGGCGACGATTGCCCAGCTTCTCGCCTGCGCCCCCAAGGGCCTCCCTCTCTGGACTGTTTTCGTCGCGCCGACCGTGGTGCTGCTGTCCATGGCCGTCACGGCCATCGTCGCTTGGCTGACGATCGGCAACGCTCGTTTGATCGCCCGTCAGAAGGCCACTCTCGATCTGATCGAAAAGGTGGAATCGGCGGACCATTACCGGATCTTGAACGAGACCTTTTCAGCTCTGCGCAAAGATCGCGGATTTCTTCATCTGAACGATCCGACCCACGACGATCGCCCAGTCCGCCGTGCCGTGGTCGATTACCTCAACCACTATGAGATCGTCTCCATCGGGCTTCGCCGCCGAATCCTGGATGAGAAGACCTACAAGGACTGGATGCACGGGGCCTTTGTGCGCGACTGGAACGCCGCGGCCGACTTCATCCAGCGCGAACGCTGGAAGTGGGACGCCGACGCCGACGCTTGGACCTACCGCGGCAGCATTTGGGCCTTCTACCAGGCCGTCGCCTGCGCCTGGAGCGACGACGCCGTCCGGCTGACCGAGGCCAGTTCCCGGCCGCCCGTCAAGCCCGCCGGGCCCGGCGACGAGGCGCTGCCCGAAGTCGCAGGCACACCGATCGAGGGCGCGAGCTCCGAAACTGTGGACAATCCAAACCCCTGAATCCGCGTCGCGAATTCCGTCCGTCCACAGATATGCACAGGGTTATGCACCGATCGCGGGCGGCTTTCGCACAGCGAGGCCAGTTCGGGCGCTTGCCTCATAGCGGGTTTCGTCGGAACGTCAACGGGCCGAGGGACACGGCGGCGCGGAAAACCGGGGAGACCCGGGGCTCAAGGCGAACCGGCCCGGCTCTCTGACCCGACGCTTCGGGAGGTCTTCGGACCCGACGGGCGGGAGGCAGGATCCAGGCTCCCGAACTCCAAAGGCTTCGGCCGGCGGGTTCATGGAGAACCGGATCGGGATCGACGGACGGCGCGGGCTTGCCCCGTGGGACGCCGAAGACCCTGAGCGCGACAGGATGCAGCCGACCTTCGTCGGGGTTCGCCCCGCCGCAGCAAGGCCAAGGTCCTGAACCTCAACGGCCAAGTCCAACCCGGACTTGGCGGGGGGACGAAGCGAACCGGTCCGCCGGGGAGCGTCGTCCCCCCGCTCAATTGTGCGTTGCGCTACCGCTTGCGACGCGGTCGCTCGCTGCTTGAGCGCGGTCTCCCATTTCCCTCCCCTTCAGGGGAGGGACAGGCGGCGCCGCCGCCAGGGTGGGGCCCGTTCGAACATCCCCCACCCGGATCGCTGCGCGATCCTCCCTCCCCTGAAGGGGAGGGAAAAATGCCAGTGTACCGCTGACTTTTCTCCTCACGCTGGTACGATGTCCTTTCCTGAGGGGGAGCTCATCGCCATGCGCATCGCCGCCGCCGTCCTGATCGCCGCCTGCGCCACCGGCGCCGCGGCCCAGGACCGACCCGCCGCCTATACGAATGCCGAGGCCTGCCTCGAAACCAACGTCGACGCGGCCGTCGCCGCCTCGTCGGGCGCCGCCGACGCGGCGGAGTTCCTGCTGACCTACCTCTGCGCCGGCCCCGTGGCCGCAGCCTCGAAGTACGAGGTCAACTCCGAGCTTCTGGCGTCGGGCAAGGGCATGGTCGAGGGCTTCCTGACCCTGATGCCCGCCACCACCGAGATGGGCCCCATGCCCGATTTCGACTCCATGACCGAGGAGGAGATCGACGTCTGGCTTCAGGAACAGGAGGCGGCGGCCGCCGCGGAAGCGGGCGCCGCGCCCGAGTTCAGCCTTGAGCCGACCGAGGGGCCGACCGTCGCCCCGACCGACCCCTTTGAAGGCATTTCCGTCGATCCGGTGACCGGCGAGATCGTGACGGGCGAAAACCCCCTGGGTCCGATGATCGTGACGCTGATGGATTACACGGAGGCGACCGGCCGGATGATGTCCAACACCCCGCCCGTCTTCCTGCGCGAGCACGCCGCGCGGCTGATCGTTCAACGGCGACGCTGACCTTTCCAAGCCCGCCCGCGCGGCCTATGCCTTGGCCATGCGTCGCCTGATCCCGTCCGCCCCGCCCGACCGCCGCGCCGTCCTGGCCGGCGCGGGCGCGCTGGCGCTGGCCGCCTGCTCCAACTCCGAGCCTCAGGTCGACGGCGAGGGGCGGGTCCGCATCCGCTTCGCCACCGACTGGCGGGCCCAGGCCGAGCACGGCGGCTTCTATCAGGCCCTCGCGTCCGGGGCCTATGCCCGGCGCGGGCTGAACGTCCAGATCGTCCAGGGCGGACCCGGCGTGAACGTGCCCCAGCTGCTGGCCGCCGGCGCGGTCGAACTGGGCATGGGCTCCAACAGCTTCATCCCGATGAACCTGGTCGCCGAGGGCGCCCCGGTGAAGGCGGTCGCCGCCTTCTTCCAGAAGGACCCCCAGGTCCTGATCGCCCACCCCGATCCGGCGCTGGAGACCATCGCCGACCTGGCCGGCCGGCCCTTCCTTCTGGCCGCCGCCTCGCGCGACGCCTTCTGGGTCTGGCTGAAGGCCAAATACGGCTTCACCGACGATCAGGTCCGCACCTACAACTTCAACTCCGCGCCCTTCCTGGCCGACGAGCGGGCGGTGCAGCAGGGCTATCTGACCTCGGAGCCCTACACGATCCGGAAAGAGGCGGGGTTCGAGCCTCGGGTCTTCCTGCTGGCCGACGAGGGCTATCCCTCCTACGCCTGCATGGTGCTGGCGCCCGACGCCTTCGCGCGGGACAACGCCGCCTCGCTGCGCGCCTTCCTGGCCGCCACGGCCGAGGGCTGGCGCGACTACATGCAGGGCGATGCGAAAGCCGCCGATGCCTTGATCCGCAAGGACAATCCGGAGATGACCCAGGACGTCCTGGACCAGGCCCGCGCCCGGATGCGCGAGTACGCCGTCGTCTCCGGCGGCGACGCGGCCCTGTACGGCCTCGGCACGATGACCCAGGAACGCTGGCGCGCCTTCTACGACGTGGCGTCGCAGGCCGGCGTCTACCCCCCCGGCCTGAACTGGCGCGACGCCTTCACCACCCAGTACCTGCCGGGCCGTGGCTGAAGCCGCCGCCGCGTCGCTGGACGGGGCGACGGTCCGCTTCCCGGAACGCACGGTCGGCCCGATCGACCTGATCGTCGCGCCCGGCTCCATCACCGCGATCGTGGGCGCATCGGGCAGCGGCAAGTCCACGGCCTTGACCCTGTTGGCCGGCCTGCGCCGTCCCGACGCGGGCCGGGCCGCGCCGGGCGCGACGGGGCGTGTCTCCATGGTGTTTCAGAGCCCGACGCTCATGCCCTGGGCCGACGCCTGGACCAACGTCGCCCTGCCGCTGGAATTGGCCGGCGTCGCCCGCGTCGAGGCCCGTGCCCGCGCCGCCGACGCCTTGAGCCGGGTCGGCCTGGGCGATCGCCTGACCGCCCTGCCGCGGGAGTTGTCGGGCGGAATGGCCATGCGCTGCGCCCTGGCCCGCGCCCTGGTCACCGAGCCCGACCTGCTGCTGCTGGACGAGCCCTTCGCCGCGCTGGACACCGTCACCCGCCGTCGCCTGATCGCCGACCTGCACGCGGCCTGGGCGGCGACCAAGCCGGCGATCGTCCTGGTCACGCATGATGTCGAGGAGGCGGTCTTCCTGGCCGGGACCGCCGTCGTGCTGGATCCCTTCGGCCGGGTCGCGGCGCGGATCGACGTCGCGGGCGACCTGCCCCGCCCGCCCGGTTTCCGCGATGCGCCCACCGCCCGCGCCGCGGTGGCGGACGTCGGCGCCGCACTCGCCGCCACGCTGGAGCCCGCGGCGTGAGCCGGGCCTGGACCGAGCGGCTGGCCGGCGCCGTCGCGGTCGTCGTCCTGCTGGCGGCGTGGGAGGTCGCCTGTCGCGCTATGGCCGTGCCCGTCTATCTGCTGCCGCCGCCCAGCGCCGTCGGAACGGCCCTGATCGAGGCCGCCCCCCGCCTGGTTCCGTCGGCCGGACAGACCTTCCTGCAAGCGATGCAGGCCCTGCTGCTGGCCGCGGTCGTGGGGGGCGCCGCGGCCGTGGCGGCCAGCCTGCACCCTGCCGCCCGCGGGGCGCTGCGGCCCTTGGCGACCCTGTTGCAGGTCACGCCCGTCGTGGCGGTGGCGCCGCTGGTGATCCTGTGGGTCGGGCTGGATCGGGCCCAGCTGTCGGTGGTGATCCTGGCCGCCGCCGTCGCCCTGTTCCCCCTGTTCTCCGCCACCCTGACGGGGCTGACGTCGGCCGATCCGGATTTGGAGAAGCTGTTCGACCTGCACCGCGCGTCCCGCTGGGACCGGCTGCTGCGGCTGCGCCTGCCCTCCAGCCTGCCCTTCGTGGTCGAGGGCCTGCGGATCGGCGCGGGCCTGGCCATCGTGGGGGCCGTGGTGGCCGAGTTCGTGGCCGGAACCGGCGCCACCCAGGGCTTGGCCTGGCGCATCCTGGAGGCAGGAAACCGCCTGCGCACCGCCGAGATGATCGCGGGCCTGGCCTGGCTGGCCGCCATGGGCCTGAGCCTGAACCTGATCCTCGGCCTGATCGAGACGGCCGTCCGGCGCCGCTTTGGGCTCAGCCGTTAACGCGCGGGCAAGCCCGTCGGCCCTAGTCTGGCCGCTCAATCGTCGGGAGGTCCGCGTGACCCGCGCCCTGTTGCTGAGCGTCGCCTGCGCCGCCGCGGCCCTCACCGCGGCCATGGCCGCCGCTCCGGCCGCCTTGGCCCAGAACGGGGCCCAAAGCGACGACCGCATCCCGCTGCGCCGCCTCGACTGGACCGGCCGCCCCGCCCAGTCCGGCGCCGAACTGCGCCGCGCCGCCCCGGTCATCCCCCACGCCGGCGCCGCCCCCTCTCGCGTCGCCCTGCGCCCGGCCCAGCCGTGGCGTCCGACGGCGGGCCGGATCGACGGCCGCCCCGGCCTGACCCCCGCCGGCGCCTTCGCCAGCTCGCCCGCCCCGACCTACGCCCCGCCGCCTGTAGCGACGCCCCCTGTCGAGACGCCCCCTGTCGTGACGCCACGTCCGGCGCCGGTCCGCACCGAGCGCATGCCGACGCCCCAACCCGCCGCGGTCCAGCCTCAGCGCCCCGCGCCGACCGCGCCCGCTCCGGCTCAACCGGCGCCGCACCCCGTCCGCCAGGCCGAGACGCCGCAGCCGACCGCTCGGCTCGTCCAACCCTCTCCCGTCGCACCCGAGCCCGCCCCTCCGCCGCAGGCGCAGCCGGAACCGACCCCGGTCGACGATCCCATGGCCCCGCGCCGCGACGCCCCGATCTTCCGCATTCAGGGCGCCCGCCAGCCGCCGGCCGAAGCGCCGCACGCCGCCGCCGAGCCCATCGCTCAACCCGCCGCGCCTCTGCCGCCCTCGGTCGTCTCGACCCAACCGCCGGCCCGCCAGCAGGGCGCCCGCTACTATTCCGTCCATCGTCAGAACGGCCGCGCCCCGGACCCGACGGTCCTGCCCGAGCCCGTCTGGCTGGACCGCATGCCCGTTCAGCTCGACTCCCCGCCGCAGTCCGAAGACCTGGCCGCCCCGCCGGAGACGCCGCAGATGGTGCGCGGATCCGACGGCCGCCTGCGTCCCGTCCAGGGCGCCCTGGGCGATCCGATCCCGTGACCGCCGCCGTCGCCTCCCGACTTCCCGACCTGATCGCCCTGGCGGAGGAGACCTCCAGCGAGAAGCGCCGCACGCTGCTGCGCGAGCTCAGCGACCAGTTCTTCGGCCCGGTCGAGCCCACGACCGTCGAAACCGCACTGTACGGCGACGTCCTGGGCAAGCTGGCCGCCGACATGGAGACGGCGGTCCGCGCCGAGCTGTCGGCCCGTTTCTCCGCCAGCCCGAACGCGCCGCATTCCCTGATCCGCCGTATGGCGTCCGACGAGGCCGAGGTGGCCGAGCCGGTGCTGCGCGCCTCGCCGGTCCTGACCGAGGCCGACCTGCTGCACGTCGTCCGCTCCAAGGGACAGGCGCACCTTCGCGCCGTCTCGGCCCGCGAGACGGTGCCGGAGGCCGTGTCGGACGTCATCGTGGAACGCGGCGACGACGAGACCCTGGGCGCGCTTCTGGGCAACGAGGGCGCCACTTTGTCGCGCAAGGCCACCGAAGTCGCGGTCGAGCGCGCCAAGGCCAATCCGGCGCTCCATGCCACGACGGTCGAGCGCAAGACCCTGCCGCCCGACCTGCTGAACGAGATGTATTTCGTGGTCGAGGCCCGTCTGCGCGCCCGCATCCTGGAGCAGAACGCGCGGCTGGATCCGGCCCTGCTGGAAAGCGCGCTGAGCGCCGGCCGCGCGCGGCTGGCCGAGGTCGACGGCGCCCTGCCGGCCGACTATTCGGCCTGCCTGGCCTATGTCGAGGAGATGCGCGCCGCCGGCCAGCTGACGCCCCAGATGCTGGCCCGCTTACTGCGCTCGGGATCGAAGACCAGCTTCCTTATCGCCCTGTCCCAGCTGGCCGACGTGGACTTCCACACCGCCGCCTCGATCGTGGAGCGTCAGGACCTGGACGCCCTGGCCGTCATCTGCCGCGCCGCCGACCTGGACCGCGCCCTGTTCCTGACCTACGCCGTCGTGCTGCTGAACACCGACGGCGACGCCATGGGCAAGGCCCACGCCTACGCCCGCATGTACGCCGACCTCAGCCGCGACGCGGCGCTCCGGACGCTGCGCTTCTGGAAGGCGCGGCGGGCGGCGCAGGCGGCGTGACACCCCTCTCCCTCCCCTTCATGGGGAGGGAAGACCGCGAAGCGGTCAGGGTGGGGCAAGTTCAACCACACCCCACCCTGTCGTCGCTGACGCGCCGACGTCCCTCCCCATGAAGGGGAGGGAGAAGGTAGAAAAGGCCCGCCGGATCGCTCCGGCGGGCCTCGTCTTTTCCAGCTTTCGCCGGGCTTACTTCTTGGCGCGACCCGTCGCGCGGGCGGGTTTGCGGCCGCCCTGGCCCAGGCCCATCTGCTTGGCCAGGTCCGAGCGGGCCTTGGCATAGTTCGGGGCGACCATGGGATAGTCCTTGGCCAGGCCCCACTTGGACCGGTATTCCTCGGGCGACATGTCGTATTTGGTGCGCAGGTGGCGCTTCAGCGACTTGAACTTGCGACCGTCTTCCAGACAGATCAGGTAGTCCGGCGTGATCGACTTGCGGATCGGCACCGCCGGTTCCTTGTTTTCCGGCTCAGGCTCCACCGCGCCGGTCGACAGTTGCGTCATCGTGGCGTGGATCGACCCGATCAGGGCGGCGACGCCGTCCGGAGAGACGGTGTTGTTGCTGACGTAGGCCGAGAACATGTCGGCCGTCATTTCCAGCAGGTTGGCGTTTTCTTCCATATTCGGGCGTTTCCTCGATCAAGACCACGGGGCGTTGCTGACCGAGATTCGGTCCAACTGAAAATGCCCCTTAGTCCGCGTCGCGCGTGAAAGCAATGCGGCGTGGAGATGCTGGCGCTTTTCAGATCATCTTTGCGTCATTGTGGAACAGAGTTTCAGCGGCCGAAGTCTTCCGCCAAGGCCAGCATGGCCGCCCGCTCCGGCGCAGAATATTCGTCCAGCGCCTCCATGTCGCCCTCACGGATCGCCTTCATCAGGGCGGGCGTCAGCGCCGAGGACAGCGACCAGTTCCAGTAGCGCAGCACCGTCTGGGCCCGATCGACCGCCAGCATGTCGAAGGTCGTCTGCACCCGCGCCAGGTCGGGATGGATCGCCCCTTCGGGCCCCGTTTCGGGCCGCCGGGTGGACCTCCACAAGGCCAGCAGATCCTCGCGCCCCATGCCCGTCGCCTTGCACAGGATGGCCAGCGGCTCTCCGCCCACGTCGCCCAGGATCTTGGCGCCCGTCAGCGGCTTGATCCCCGCCAGATAGGCGATCTCCGACGCCGTCTCGCGCGTGATGCCCGCCACGCCGGCCTGCGCCACCGCGTGCTCCAGGCTTTCGAACGGGCTCTTGTCGACCGCCGCGCGGTTCCTCTGGCGCCGCTCGATGAACTGCAGGGCCTTGCGCGACACCGGGTCGCCCCAACCCTCGGCCGCCGCCATGGGAAAGACGTCCTCGGACACCTCCTGCAGCGGCTCTCTCGACACGGCGAAGCGTTGCAGGATCGTGCGTCGCTCCTCCGGCCCGGCCCACCAGAACATCACATAGGCGCCCGACGGCCGCAGTTCGGGCCGCCTCAGCAGATGGGGAACCAGCTCGCGGTGCGCCCGGCTGAGCGCCGTCGCGTCCTCCAGCGCCGGCTGGCTGAAATGGGCGGTCGTGTTGCGCAGCAGGCGTTCGACGTTCGCCGGTTCGGCGGCCCTCACGACGGCCTCGACCACGACTTCGGGAACCTCGCGCCGCCCGGCGATCAGCCAGCGGTGATCGGACGTCGCGTCCAGGGCGCACGACAGCAGGTCGCTGTCCGACAGGGCGGGACAGGTCTCGATCAGGATCGCCGCGATCTGGGGCTCATCCCGCATCAGCAGGCGGGTCAGGCTGTTGGGCAGTTCGGCCAGCGGGGCCAGCCGCTGGGCCACCCGCATGCGGTCCTCCGGCGTCGCCAGGCGCAGCATGTCGACCAGCAGGTCGCCGGTCACCGCGCGCTCGAAGGCGTTGATCCGGCTGGCGGGCAGGGACACGACGTCGGCCAGGCGCTTCAGCAACGCATGGCGCGCCCGCAGCGTCGGCTGGGGCGGGGCCTCGTCCGGCTGGATCGCGGGCTCCGACATCGCGGGGGAGTCTGGGGCCGGCGGGTTAACCGGGCGTGACGGTCAGTCGAACGCCGCCCAACCGGCGGCGCTGTCGTCGGTCAGGGCGAAGTCGGCCGTGACGGTCCCGGCGGTCCGGAAGGTCAGGGTCAGGGCCACCCGGCCGTCGCGGGCCGTCGTGGGGTCATAGCCGATCAGCATGAAGTGCAGCGGGCTGCCCGGACGGACGGCCAGTTCGCCGCGGCCGGGAACGGTCCAGGCCGGGTCGGACACCATGTCCGGCTGGGGACCGGAGCGGTCGATGCGGTGCAGCTCCACCCGCTCGGCGCAGGCGCAGGAGACGGAGATCAGCGCGTCCGCCACGGGGTCGCCGTTGCGGATCAGAACATAGGCGGCCACGTCCTGCCCCGGCTCATCGACGTGGCGCAGCACCCGGCGCGTCAGGTCCAGCGGTCCGGCGGAGGCGGGGGCCTCCCGCGGTTCCGGCTCTGCGGGCATGATCGTGACCGGCGCCCCCTCCGACGCGGGCGACCCCATGGTCATCCGCGGCATGAAGGCCACCGCGCCCGGATCCTCGCGATAGTCGAAACCGCCCTTCTCGACCCAGGCGCCGTCTTCCAGCTGAAAGCTGCGGGCCCGGTTCACGCCGTCCTCGCCCATCACGATCGTGGACCGAAGAGGCGGAAAGCCGTCCAGGCCGTGAACGGTCTCTTCGACGTCGAAGGCCCCCGGCCCCGCCGGCCGGATCGTGCCGGTGGAGTGGAAGCCGCCCGAGGTGAAGTAGTGGAAGATGTAGGCGCCGCTGTCGCGATCCCTGAAGATCAGGGTTTCGCCGGCATAGACGCCGTCGTTGACCGAATGGACCACCCGGACGGCGTGCCCCCCGACGGCCCAGTCCCAGCGCTGGACGTCCTGCACCGAGGCGTCCTTCGTGCCGGTTCCGCGCCAGCTTCGCCCGACCAGATGCTGGAACGGCGCATAGGCCGTCACGCCCGCGCCCGGCGGCGGCAGGTCGGCCACCTGGGCGACCGCGGGCGCGGCGAGGACGAGCGAGGCGGCCAAGGCCAGCGCGACGTTTCTGATCATGACGGCGTCCTCTTCAGAACAGCGAATGCCCGGTGGGCGACGAAGGCGTGACGGGTCAGGCGTCCAGCGCCGAGCGAACGTCGGTGCGGGCGAAGTCGTCGCCCTTGTAGAGCAAAGGCGCGTCCAGCGACTGCGCCAGGGCATAGGCGGCGCAATCCAACAGGCCCAACTTCGCCGGGTGTCGGCCCTTTCCGAAGCGATCATAGGCCTGAACGGCGACTCCGGCCTGGGCGTCGTCGAACGGCGCGATGGCCGCTCCGACGCCGCTCAACAGCAAGCGCACCTCGGACACGCGCTCGGAGCCCGCCCGGCGCAGAATGACGACCTCGGTTTCAAGCACGGTGGCGGCTGAAACGACTGCGCCACCCCGGGCCATCCGCTCCAGAAGCCGATCCGCATCCGGCTCGCCGAGCAGGATGGCGACGATCGCGGAACTATCGATGACGAGCAAGAATGTCCTCGTCCATCTCATCCATGATCTCGGCTGCGGATCGGGCGTCCAACACCGGCGCGGCGGCGATGCGGGCCTGGATCTCCCGAACCGTCTTCATCAGGTCGTTCATGCGCCGCGCGCGTTGGGCCTCCAGCGCGATCACGTCGCGTTCCAGCGCGGCCTCCACCGCATCGGTGATGCTGACCTCGCGCAGCTGGGCCGAGCGGCGAGCGAGTTCATCGACGCGAGATCTCTTGATGTTCAGGGCCATGTCCGCCTGCCTTTCAGCAGGAAGATAGCACGATCCAGGAAGACGCGCGACGCCGTCTTCCCGCTTTCCCCGTGCCTCCCTTACTGGCCCAGCGCAGCCAGGAGATCCGCTTCCGACAGGTTCGGATCGGCCAAGGGGTTGGCGCTGACCTGCCAGTACCAGTCGCGCGATCCCTGAGGCCGGGGCCGGGCGAAGCGGATCCAGTCGACCTCCAGCACCATGTCGACCGCCGCCTCGCGGTCCACGGTCCGATTGTCGACGTCGGGCCGCTCCGGCCCCGGCGGCACGTCTGGACTGGTCGTGTAGGCGATCAGCCCGACCTGCATCACCGGATTGTTCTCCATGCGATAGAACCGGTCGCGCACCTGCCACCGGTCCTCACCCTCCGGCCGCGCCAGGGCGATCAGGACCATGCCGACCCGGACCAGCCGCAACTCCACCCAGCCGGTCGGGAAAGGCCGCAGCTTCAGCGAGGAATAGCTGTTGTAGGTGCCCTTGGTCTCGGTCATCTGTCGGCCCGCGACCTGGCCGACGCCGGTGGTGATGAAGTGCCAGTTCTCGCGGTACGGACTCCATTCGGCGGCGGAACCGCGGTTCGGCACGCGCGCCATCACCCCACCGAGCGACCAGATCCCGCCCGGGATCGCGCCGTTGCGGCCGCGCACCCGAACCCGCGCCCGCACGTCGAAATCGCCGGTCACCTCGCGAAACAGGAACGGGGCGATCAGGTCGCGCACCCAAGCCGAGTGGTGCGGCTCCACCCGCAGCACGCCGTCGCCGACGCTCAGCGCCTTGATCTTGTCGGCCCAGCCATAGGCTTGATCGAATCGGGTCCAGCCCGTCAGCGTCGCCCCGTCGAACTCGTCGGACAGCGTGGCCAGGTCGTTCTGGGCCCAGGCGGGCGTGGCGGCGAGCAGGGCGAAGCAGGCGATCAGGACGCGCATGAAAACTCCGAAACGGTGAGGGCCGCAGTCCCGCCCGCTTCGGCGTCGTCTGTAAAGTTAAGCCTGCGTCAGGCGCGCCGCATTTGTGCCGTCTGCTTGAAACACGGCTGAAATCACAGCCCCTCGAACAGCGCCGTCGACAGATAGCGCTCGGCGAAGCTGGGGATGACGGCGACGATGGTCTTGCCGGCGTTCTCGTCCAGCGCCGCCTGACGGAAGGCGGCGACCAGGGCGGCGCCGGAGCTGATGCCGACCGGCAGGCCCTCGACCCGCGCGGCGCGGCGGGCCATGTCGAAGGCGTCCTCGTTGGACACCTGCTCCACGCCGTCGATGACCGAGCGGTCGACGATGGACGGCACGAAGCCCGCGCCTATGCCCTGGATCTTGTGTGGGCCCGGCTCGCCGCCGGACAGGACGGGCGACGCAGTCGGCTCGACGGCGATCATGCGGACCGAGGCCTTTCGCGCCTTCAGCACCTGGCCCACGCCCGTGATGGTGCCGCCGGTGCCGACGCCGGCGATCACGACGTCCACCGCGCCGCCGGTGTCGTTCCAGATCTCCTCGGCGGTCGTCTTGCGATGGATTTCCGGATTGGCCGGATTGTCGAACTGGGCGGGGGAGACGGCGCCCGGCGTGCGCTCCAGCAGCTCCTGAGCCATGGCGATCGCGCCCTTCATGCCCTTCTCCGCCGGGGTCAGGACCAGTTCGGCGCCCAGCAGGGCCAGCATCTTGCGCCGCTCCATCGACATGCTCTCGGGCATGACCAGGATCAGGCGATAGCCCTTGGCCGCCGCCACGAAGGCCAAGGCGATGCCGGTGTTGCCGCTGGTCGGCTCGATCAGGACGCTGCCCGGGCCGATCTCGCCCGCCGCCTCCAGCGCCTCGATCATGGCCACGCCGATGCGGTCCTTCACCGAGGCGATCGGGTTGAAGAACTCCAGCTTGGCCAGCACGCGGCCCTTGGGCTTGAGCTCGGCCGACAGACGCGGCAGCTCCACCAGCGGCGTGTCGCCGATGGTGTCGACGATCGAGGCATAGACCTTTCCCCGGCCGGACTTCGTATGGCGCGAGGCGTCGTAGGCGGCGTCGGTCATGGGGATGTCTCCGGGCTCAGGGGGCGACGGAAAAAACGAGTGCACATGGTGCACATCGGCTCGCCCGACGCGCGCATTCACACGAGATAGCGCGCGCGGCGCGCGGCACAAGCCGCCGTTCGGCGATCGGTCGGGGTTAAGCCGGGGTTAACCACGTTCCGACACGCTGGACGTGCTGTTCCCGGACCCCTTCTTGCGCTCTCTCATCGCCGCCGTCGAAGCCGTCGATCCGCTGGTCGTCACCGGAAAGGTGGCGGGCGTGAACGGCCTGCTGATCGAGAGCCGGGGCGGGCTGTCGCGGTTGGCGGTGGGCGCGCGGGCCGAGATCGGGCGCGGGCGCGGGCTGGATCCCCTGCCCGCCGAGGTGGTCGGCTTCCGCGACGCCAAGGCGCTGCTGATGCCGTTCGGCCCGGTCGAGGGCGTGGCGCCGGGCGCCGACATCCGCATCGTCGACGCCGCCGCCGCCGTGCGGCCCACGACCGCCTGGCTGGGCCGGATCGTCGACGCCTTCGGCGCGCCCATCGACGGCAAGGGCCCCCTGCCCCACGGCCCCGCCGCCTATCCTCTGCGCGCCGCGCCGCCGCCGGCGCATTCGCGCGGCCGGGTGGGCGAGCGGCTGGACCTGGGCGTGCGGGCCATGGACGTCTTCACCACCACCTGCCGGGGCCAGCGCCTGGGCATCTTCGCCGGATCGGGCGTGGGCAAGTCGGTGCTGCTGTCGATGCTGGCCAAGGAGGCGACGTGCGACGTCGTGGTGGTCGGCCTGATCGGCGAGCGGGGCCGGGAGGTGCGCGAGTTCGTGGAGGAGACCCTGGGCGAGGAGGGGCTGCGCCGCGCCGTCGTCGTCGTGGCCACCTCGGACGAGCCGGCGCTGAAGCGGCGCCAGTCGGCCTATATGACCCTGGCCCTGGCCGAATACTTCAGGGATCAGGACCTGGAGGTCCTGTGCCTGATGGACAGCGTCACGCGCTTCGCCATGGCCCAGCGCGAGATCGGCCTGGCGGCGGGCGAACCGCCGACCACCAAGGGCTACACCCCCACCGTCTTCACCGAACTGCCGAAGCTGCTGGAGCGCGCGGGGCCGGGGCCGCGCCGACCCGACGGCACCACGGCGGCGCCCATCACCGCCCTGTTCACCGTGCTGGTGGACGGCGGCGACCATGACGAGCCGATCGCCGACGCCGTGCGCGGCATTCTGGACGGCCACATCGTCATGGACCGCAAGATCGCCGAGCGCGGACGCTTCCCCGCCATCGACGTGCTGAAGTCCGTCAGCCGGACCATGCCGGGCAACCAGTCAGAGCCGGAGCGCGAGTTGAACCGCCGCGCCCGTCAATGCCTGAGCGCCTATTCCAACATGGAAGAGCTGATCCGCATCGGCGCCTATCGCCAGGGCGCCGACCCGATCGTGGACCGCGCCATCGCCCTGAACCCGGCGCTGGAAGCCTTCCTGAGCCAAAGGCCGGACGAGGCCACGCCTCTGGCGGAGGCGTTCGTTCGACTGGAGGAGATCCTGAATCAGGGGATGGTGGCGGGATGAGGTTTCAGGTTCCAGGTTCCAGGTTCTAGGGAAGCGACGATGACGGTGCGGTCTTATCGCGACCTCGTCGTGTGGCAGAAGTCGATGTCTTTGGCCGCGGAAGCCTATCGGCTGACGCGCCGCATGCCGAAGCAGGAAGAATTTCGGATGGCCTCTCAGATCATCCGCGCCGCCGCCTCGGTACCTGCGAACATCGCCGAAGGACACGGCCGTGGGACGAGGAAGGACTATGCCCACTTCATCAGCATCGCGCGGGGTTCGCTGTCCGAAGTCGAGACGTTCGTATTGCTGGTGAAGAGCCTTGAGCTGGCCGAGGCCGACCGTTGCGACGCGATCCTCGAACTCGCCTCGGAGGTCGGTCGAATGCTCACGGTCTTGCGAAAGCGCCTGGTCGCTGGCCCCTAGAACCTGGAACCTAATCCCTTGTTAACTCCCTCCCCACAAGGTGACGACATGACGACCTGGGCGCAGTCGCTGATCCGCATTTCCAACTATGAGGTCGAGACGCTGCAGAAGCGTCTGGCCGAGATCACCGCGCGCCGCGCCTCGGCCGAGATGCGCGTCGCCGTGCTGGACGCCGAGGTCGAGGTGGAGCGCGAGCGCGCCCGTTCGGACGCCGAGGCCCGGATGTTGCTGGACGCCTATGTCTCGGGCTGGAAGGTGCGTCGCGCCGTCGCCGAGACGACCGTCACCGAGATCGACGCCGAGGAGGCCGGGGCCCGCGACGCCCTGACCGGCGCCTTTGAAGAGCTGAAGAAGTTTGAGCACGTCGCCGAGACCACCCGCCTGAACGCCCTGGTCGCCGCCGGCCGCCGCGAGACGGCCCGGTTCGACGAGCTGGGGCTGAGAAGGCGGGCGGGCTGAAAATCTCCCTCCCCTTCATGGGGAGGGACGACCGCGAAGCGGTCCGGGTGGGGCAGTCCGAAATCGCCATGGACAAGATCGTCGAACGCGCCCGACAGATGCGGAAGGCCCTGACGCCGCCCGAGGCCCGGTTGTGGGTCGTGCTGAAAACATTGCGCGGACAGGGCTTTCAGTTCCGACGGCAGGTTCCGTTCCGCGGCTACATTCTGGACTTCGCGTGCCACTCGCGAAGGTTGGTCGTTGAGGTTGACGGCCGATCGCACGACTTCACGGCAGCGCACGACCTGACGCGAGACGCCGTTTTGGCTCGGGAAGGCTATCGGACGCTGCGGTTCACCAATGCGGCCATCCGGGATGAACTGGACGACGTGATGGAAGGGATTCTCTCGGTGTTGCGTTCGACATCCCCCACCCACGCGCCGCTCCGCGACGCGGTCCCTCCCCATGAAGGGGAGGGAGAATGAACCGCCGCACCCTGCTCTTTTCCTCCCTGGCCCTGGCCGCCTGCGCCGGGGCGCCGGCGGCGCCCGCCGCCACGCGTCCGCTGAAGGATCTGTTCCCCTGCCCCGTGGGCGTGTGCGGCATGAGCGGGCAGTTCGGCGACGCCGGCTGGCGCGATCTGGTGACGCGCGAGTTCGACCAGTTCACCCCCGAGTGGGAAATGAAGATGGAGGCGATCCTGCGGCCCGACCGGTCGCTGGACTTCGCCCGCGCCGACGCCTGCGCCGACTTCGCGCGGGATCACGGACTGCGCCTGCACGGCCACGCCCTGGTCTGGTACTCGCAAGGCGCCGACGCCTTCGCCGGCTTGGACCAGGAGACCTTCGCCCGCGACTACGACCGCTACGTCCGCGACGTGACCGCCCGTTATCGCGGTCGCGCGGTCGGTTGGGACGTGGTCAACGAGGCGGTGGCCGAGGACGGCGACGGTCTGCGCGCCCATCACTGGTCGCGCGCGCTGGGCGAGGTCGATCACATCCGCCGCGCCTTCGACGTCGCGCACGAGGCCGATCCGGACGCGGTGCTGTTCCTCAACGACTACAATCTGGAAAACCTGCCGCGGAAGGGCGCGACCTTCCTGAAGCTGGTCGAGACGCTGCTGAAGGCGGGCGCCCCGATCCACGGCATCGGCGCCCAGAGCCACCTCGACGTCGAGATCGCGGAAGGCCAGATCACGGCCTTCTTCCGCGAGGCCGCCGCGACCGGCCTGAAGATCCACGTGTCGGAGCTGGACGCATCCCTGACGTCCGACCGCCGCGTCGACCTGCGGCCGGACGGCCAGAAGCGGGCGCAGCAGGCCGCGCGGGTGACCGAGCTGACCGAGGCCTTCATGGCCGTGCCGGAGACCCAGCGATACGCCTTCACCGTCTGGGGCGCGCGCGACCCCGACAGCTGGCTGAACCGCGACGGACGGGCGGGGTCGGGGGACGGTCCGCTGCTGTTCGACGCGAGCGGCGCGCCGACGTCGATGCATGAGGCGGTGGTGGCGGGGCTGGTCTGACCGGCTTCAAGACGGACGAGGTCAACTTCGCTTTCCGCCCGGTCGATCGCCCGCCCTACCAGTCAAGCTCCACCAGTCTGAACGCCTTTGGCTTGCCCTGCGGATCCACGACGGTGACATGAGACTCCGCGTAGTATCCGACTTCAATTATCTCCGTCGTGAAATACTCGTACATGCTGTCGGACGCCCGGAGCATGTTCTGGACGTTCAGATAGTAAAAATGATGATCATTGAATTTCTTACTGTAATTGGCCACGACCGTGCCCGTCAAATACGTCCTATAGACCACCTCTACCTTCAACGTGCCTTTGCTGGCCGTCAGAATCGCCTTCACCTTCTCGCCCGGATCCAACTCCACTTCCACTCCGGACTCCGAGCCGACGGTCGTGCTCTTGGACTCCGATCCGCCCTTGCTCCATTCGTGGGAGTAAGAAAAGGCGGTGGAGCCTCCGCCCCCTGCTCCGAGAAACGAGATGCCGTATTTTACGGTCTGGGTGACGCCAAGCGTGTCTGATTTCGACCAGTTTGATTCAACGGTGTTCTCAACGCTGTCGGTGACTTTGCAGTTCACTTTCGCTATGTGGTCGCTGTCGTTTTTGAATATGGTCGCCGATATCATCGTTGGGCGCATGTCGAGATCGATTATGCGCGCGCTGGCGATCTCTCGCACGACGGTGACCTCTTCTAGATTCTCAGTCTTGTAAAGATCGCCCCAAGGTGTCGGGCTCTTCAAATACGCGCTTGAGGGATCCTTTCCCATGTCCTTTCCCACCAGCGTTTCCAGATTGGACTCGTCCAGGCTGAAGTATTCGATCGCCTTGTCATTTATGATGAAGGATTCTGATCCGCTGGCTTCGACTGAACTGGTGGCGACGTCTTCCCCGCCGTTGATCTTGATCACATAGGTCATCGATTGTCCCCCAAGGCCGGCGCCGCCGCCGAACAAGCTTGACCATATGTCGCATGGCGACGCTGTCAAATATCGTCGTTCGCTTGAGGTGCGCCGATTGACGCGCGGCGGCGTTTCCGCCTCGCCCGCGCTCGCCCTCAGGCAAGACGCGAGAGGCTACTGAGCGAGCAAGTCGAACTCGCCCTCGACTCCCGTTTCCGCGGAAGGGGCGATCCAGGCGGTGAAACGGCCCGGCTCGGCGATCCAGGTCAGATCCGGCCCGATGAAGGCCAGGTCGGATCGGGTCAGGGTGAAGGCGACGCGTTCCGACGCCGCGGGGGCCAGACTCACGCGCCGGAAGCGCTTCAACTGGCGGATGGGCCGGGTCACGCTGGCGGCGCGGTCGTGGACGTAAAGTTGCACCAGTTCGTCCGCGGTGCGTCCGCCTTGATTGGTCAGCGTCGCCGAGATCTCGATCACGCCGTCCCAGGCCAGCCGGCCGGAACCGACGTCAAGTTCGGAGTAAATCACGTCGCCGTAGGTCAACCCGTGGCCAAAGGGCCAGGCGGCGACGTTGAGGCTCTCGCGCCACCGCGCCTTGAACTCCTCCCCGTGCCGCAGGCTCAGCGGCGGACGGCCCGTGGTCTTGCGGTCGTAGTGGAACGGCGACTGGCCGACGTGGCGCGGGAAGCTGACCGGCAGCCGGCCCGACGGCGCGTGGTCGCCGAACAGGACGTCGGCCAGGGCCGCGCCCGTCTCCACTCCCAGGAACCAGGCCACCAGCAGCGCCTCCGAAGCCTCGGCCGCGGGATCCAGCGTCATGGCGCGCCCGCATTTCAGGACCAGCACGGTCGGCTTGCCGACCGCGCGAACCGCCTCGACCAGGGCGCGCTGCGGCTCGGGCAGGCCGATGTCCAGACGCGACTGGGCCTCGCCCGACATGCGCTCGCCCTCGCCCACGACCAGGACGACGACGTCGGCGGCGCGGGCCGCGGCCACCGCCGCATCGACGCCGCCGGGAAGTTCCGCCTCCGCCTCGCAGCCGCGCGCCAGGGTCAGCGCCAGGGGATCGGCCATGGCGGCGCGCAGGCCGTCCTCGACGGAGACCGCCTGCTGCGGGTCGCCGAACAGGACCCAGGGCCCGTTCAGATGGTCGTGCCCGGACGCGAAGGGACCGATCAGGGCGATCCTGCGATCGCGAGGCAGAGGCAGCAGACCGCCCTCGTTCTTCAGCAGGACCAGCGACCTGCGCGCCGCCTCACGCGCCAGCTCGCGATGCGTCGGGGCGTGATCGAGCGCCTCGCGCTCGGACCTCAGACGACCGAACGGATCGGCGAACAGGCCCAGCGCCGCCTTCAGCCGCAGCACCCGACGCACCGCGGCGTCCACCTCGGCCTCGGACACCGCGCCCGAGCGAACCAGATCGGGCAGGAAGCGGGCATAGAGACCGCTGGACATGCTCATGTCCACGCCGCCGTCGAAGGCCAGACGCGCGGCGTCGCGCTCGTCCTCGGCCACGCCGTGGGCGACCAGTTCGAAGTCGCCGGTGTAGTCGGACACGACCAGGCCGTCGAAGCCCCATTCGCCCCGCAGGACCGACTTCATCAGCCAGGGATTGGCATGACACGGCACGCCGGCGACGTCGTTGAACGCGGCCATGGTCGACGGCGCGCCCGCCCCGAAGGCCGACTGGAACGGCGGGAAATAGATCTCGCGCAGGCTGCGCTCCGACACCTCGGCGCCGGCATAGTCCAGTCCCGCCGTCGCTGCGCCATAGGCGGCCAGATGCTTGGGCGTGGCCATCATGGCCGACGGATCGTCAAGGCCCGCGCCCTGGAATCCCTCGACGCGCGCGGCCGCAAGCAGGCAGCCCAGCAGAACGTCCTCGCCCGCGCCCTCCACGCCCCGGCCCCAGCGGGCGTCGCGCGAGACGTCGACCATGGGGGCGAAGTTCCAGGACAGGCCGACGGCGGTCGCCTCCTCCGCCGCCGCCCGCGCGGTGCGGCGGGCAAGATCGGGGTCGAAGGCGGCCGCCTCGGCCAGGGGCACGGGGAAGATGGTGCGGAAGCCGTGGATCACGTCGGCGGCGAACAGCAGGGGGACGCCCAGCCGGCTCTCGTGCACCGCGACCTGCTGCATGCGCCTGTGCCAGGCCGCGTCGTCGCCGTTGAAGACGCCGCCCAGAAGGCCGTCGCGCACGGCCTGTTCCTGATCCGCCATGCCGGCGGCCATGGCGGCGGGATTGGCGGCCTCGGCCAGGGCCGGGGCCTTGGCGGCCGGCATGATCGTCAGTTGCCCCGCCTTCTCCTCCGGCGTCATCGCCGCGATCAGAGCCTCGATCCCCTCCGGCGTGCCGGCCTCGTAGCCCCGGGGGAGGTCCGCGCCCACGAGGGCCTGCGGCGCTTCGGAACGGGTCGACGCGGCGGTGGACATGGACGGAAGCATCTCTTGTAAGCGGTTACAGTCCGCTTGATAGCCGACAGTGAAACGAAGGCACACCCTTACGGTGCGGAGCCCCCAAACGAAACCTCGATGGACGCGGAGATTTCCAGCCGTCAGGGGCCCGACGTAACCGGACGGTGCGCGGAGCACCGACTTGCGATCTCGCTCGAAGCCCATTGCCACGCGATGTGCTTTGTTATATAAAGTACTCCTTGTTTAGGAGAAGACCATGAAGATCATGACCCTCGTCGGCGCCCTGGCCCTGACCGCCCTCGCCGCCCCCGCCGTCGCACAAAGCGTCGACGTGACCGTCACCCTGACCGGGGTCGAGGCTCGCGGCGGCCAGATCCTGGCCAGCCTGGCCGGCCCGAACACCTTCATGCGCGGTCAGCCGGAGCACGGCGCCCGGGCCGAGCCGGTCGCCGGCACGGTCACGCTGACGTTCAAGGACGTCCCGGCCGGCGACTGGGCCCTGATGGTCATGCACGACGAGAACGCGAACGATCAGTTCGACATGAACGGCCACATGCCGGCGGAAGGCTATGCCTTCTCCAACCTGAGCGGCCCGCTGATGGGCATGCCGACCTTCGCCGCCCACAAGGTGGCGGTGTCGGGCGAAGCGGCGATCGCCGCGCGGATGATCTATCCCTGAAACGCGAAACGCCCGCCGGACCAGCCGGCGGGCGCATCAAGGTCAGGTCGCGGTGAAGGGGATCAAGCCGCGGCGCTGACGGAGCTGGAGCCTTCGGCCGGGTCGCGCAGGACGTAGCCGCGGCCCCAGACCGTCTCGATGTAGTGCTTGCCGTTCGCCGCCGTCGCCAGCTTCTTGCGCAGCTTGCAGATGAAGACGTCGATGATCTTCAGCTCGGGCTCGTCCATGCCGCCGTAGAGGTGGTTCAGGAACATTTCCTTGGTCAGGGTCGTGCCCTTGCGGAGCGAGAGCAGCTCCAGCATCTGATATTCCTTGCCGGTCAGGTGCACGCGGTGGCCGTCCACCTCCACCGTCTTGGCGTCCAGGTTCACCGCGATCTCGCCGGTGGTGATGATGGCCTGGGCGTGGCCCTTGGAGCGACGGACCACCGCATGGGTGCGGGCGATCAGCTCGTCCTTGTGGAAGGGCTTGGTCAGATAGTCGTCGGCGCCGCCGCCGAAGGTCTTGACCTTGGTTTCGATCTCGGTCGAGCCGGACAGGATCATCACAGGCGTGTTGACCTTGCCCACCCGCAACTGACGCAGAACCTCGATGCCGTTCATGTCGGGCAGGTTCAGGTCCAGCAGGATCAGGTCGTAGTCATAGATCTTGCCCAGATCGATGCCTTCCTCGCCCAGGTCGGTCGTGTAGACGTTGAAGCCTTCCGACTTCAGCATCAGCTCGATGCTCTGCGCGGTCGCGTGATCGTCTTCGATAAGCAGAACGCGCATTCATGCCCCTCCAGGCAAAGCTTGGCCGTGTTGGTTCGGCGCGAACGCCGGGTAACCTTGTTCGGACGTTAATAGTCTAAATGCTTAAGAACCCTTAACGCCCCGATCGAGTCGAATCGTAGGCTGATTTGCGAATCGGCGTCGAGAGTCCTCCGTCAAGCGCCTGCGACTTTCTTTACCGTCGTCGCCTCTGCGACCGAAATTGACGCATATAAGGACTATTTTCCTATCTCGCGTCGATGTGGGATCGACGGCCGATCAGGGAAAGGACGGGGGCGTGAGAGCGTATCGCGTGGCGGTGAGGGGGGCCGACCGGGCCCGGGCCGGACTGGCGCTGCATCTGGCGGCGGCCGTGACCGGAGAGGCGCCGGAGGCGGTGGCGCGCGGGCGGCGGGGAACGCCCGCCTGCAAGGCGCGCTGGCTGGCGCTGTATCTGGCCCACGTCGGGCACGGCTGGACGCTGGACCGCGTCGCCCACGCCTTCGGCGTCACGCGCGGCACCGCGACCGCCGCCTGCCGCTGGGCCGAGGACGCGCGCGACGCCGGCCGGTTCGACGATGCCGTGGACCGACTCGAAGTCCTGATGCGCGCGGCCTTCGACGGCCCCGAACTGGAGATGGCCTGATGGGCCGGGCGTCGAGGGCGCGAAGCTTGATGATCCGGTCAGGCGCCTGGCTGGACGAGATTTCCGGCGGATATGGCCTGCGGCTGGGGCCCGATCGGCGGGCGCGGGTGCATCTGACGATCGACGAGGCCGTCTTCCGGGAGTTGACGGTCGATCCCGGCCTGAAGGTTCGTCGGGGCGGCGGCTGGGTCGCGCGGGTCGGACCCACGACGGCGCCCGACCGATCCGGTCGCCCGGGCGCCGTCGAGGGCGAGCGGGAGGTCATGGAGGCCGACGGCATGAGCCGGCGCCGCCGCGCCAATCTGGCCCCCACCGCCATCGCCTGGCTGGCCACGCGGCGGGACGCACAGGGTCGGCCGTGGCTCAGCCCGGCCGAGCGGGCGGCGGGCGAGCGCCTGACCCGCGACGCGGAGATGGCCCAGGCCGGCCCGTCGCTGACGCTGCGCTGGGACGCCCTGCCGCGGTCGGGGTCGGGCTCGTCGGCCCGGTTCGAGCCCGAGGATCACGCCCACCGCGCGGGCCGACGGGTCGAGGCGGCGCTGACCGCCGTCGGCCCGCGCCTGCGCCCCCTGGTCGAGGCCGTCTGCGTGCGCGGCTCTGCGCTGCAGGCCGCCGAGGGCGCGCTGGGCCTGCGCCGCCGCGGCGCGCGCGACCTGCTGAAGGTCGGCCTCCAGGCGCTGGCGCGGCACTACGGGATCGGGTGACGCCTTCGAGTTTCCCGCCCCTTCAGGGGAGGGAAGATCGCGCAGCGATCCGGGTGGGGAATGTGCGGACGGGCCCCACCCTGGCGGCTGCGCCGCCGCCCCTGAAGGGGAGGGAAAGAGGCTCAACCCGCCCGCGTCGCCTCCGCCCGAATCCGCCCGACCATGCTGTTCAGGCCGTTGGCGCGCTGGCGGGTCAGGGCGGAGGGCAGGCCCAGGCGGTCCAGGGCGGCGCGGGCGTCGAAGGCCAGGATCTCGGCCGGGGTGCGGTCGGAATAGAGTTTCAGCAGCAGGGCGACGTTGCCTTTGGACAGGGCGCTGTCGCTGTCGGCGTGAAAGGTCAGCCGGTCGCCGGTCCGCGCCGAGGTCAGCCACACCTGGGCGGCGCAGCCGGGCACCTTGTTGGCCTCGATCCGCGCCGCTTCCGGCAGTGGCGCCAGGCCGCGGCCCAGGTCGATGACGTATTCGATCCGGTTTTCCCAGTCGCCCAGGAGGTCGAACTCCTCGACCAGTTCGGCCAGGGTCGCGTCGATGGAGGAAGTCGGGTCGATCATAGGGCGGACATAGTCCGCGGGCCTGATCCCCACAATCGGACGGATCGTCCCCAGGCGGGGCGGGAGCGTCCACCCTTTCGGTTCCCCCGGCGCGGGAGCGTGGTCGCGGCGACTCACGCCCGTCGCTAACATCGATCCTTGCGCCCGCATTCCCGGCGTCCGCCGAGTTCCGCCCGTTTGACCCCCGACGCCGCCCCTCTCGACCGCAAGGCGCCCGCCGCCGGCGATCCCGCCCTGCCCGGCCTGGCGGCCTGGCACGCCGGCTGGGCCGTGGCCGTGGCGGTGCTGGCGCTGGGCCTGCGCGGGCTGGGCGGCGAGGGCGGGCCGGCCTTCTGGGGCCTGCTGGCCTCGGCCGTGCCGGGGCTGATGGGCCTGACCTTGCTGTGGCGCGACGGCCAGGGGCACCGGCTTCTGATCCTCGGCGTTTGGACGGCGGCGGCGGTGGTCGCGGCCCTGCTGGGCGGGGGCCTGGGCGGCGATCTGGCGGGTCTGATCTTCATGCCGGTGGCGGCGGGGCTGTCGTTGGGCGGAGGGCGCGGCTTCGGGGCGTGGCTGGCCGCCCTGGGCGCGGGCGGGGCGGCCCTGGCCGTGGTCGTCGGCCTGGGCGCGGCGGTCTATGGCGTCAGCCCCGATCCGTCGCCGCTGGTGGCGGCCGGGGCCGGACTGATCGCCCTGTCGGCCTTCGGCCTGTCGCTGCGTCTGGGGTGGCGGGCGCGGGAGGTGCGGCTGAGCAGCGCGCGCGGCGGCGTGCGTCGCGCCGAGGCCGTGCTGGCCGGCCAGCCCGGGCTGACCCTGATCCTCGACCCCGCGGGCAAGCCGCTGGCGGCCTATGGCGCGACGCCGGCCGCCCTGCCGATCGAGCCCTTGTTCGAAAGCGGCCTGTTCGCCGCCGTCCACGCGCCCGACCGCACCGCCGTGGTCGCCGCCATCGACCGCGCCCTGACCGGCGCCGCCGCCACGGTCCGCTTCGCGCCCCGCGCCGCGCTGGATCGCCGGGTCACGCTGCTGCTGCGCCGGTTCGACGATCCGGGCGGCTCGGGCCCCCGGCTGATCGTCCAGGCCTTCGAGACGACCGCCGACCATGCGCGCGAAGTGGCGCTGGACGCCGCCCGCGCCGAGGCCGAGGCCCAGAACCGCGCCAAGAGCCGGTTCCTGGCCAACATGTCCCACGAGCTGCGCACGCCGCTGAACGCCGTGCTGGGCTTCGCCGACATCATGCGCCAGCGCCTGTTCGGCCCCCTGCCCGACCGCTACGCCGACTATGCGACGTCGATCCACGAGGCGGGCGCGCACCTGCTGGACCTGATCAACGACGTGCTCGACGTGTCCAAGATCGAGGCCCAGAAATACCAGCTGAGCCCCGAGGTGCTGGACGCGCGCGACCCCGTGGCCGCCGCCATGGCCCTGGTCCGGCCGCTGGCGGACGAAAACGGCGTCAGCCTGACCGGCGTCCTGCCGCCCGAGCCGCTGACGGTCACCGCCGACCGCCGCGCGCTGAAGCAGATGGCGCTGAACCTGCTGTCGAACGCGGTGAAGTTCACCCCGCCGGAAGGGTCGGTCACCGTGACCCTGGGCGCCATCGGGCCCTATCTGGAGCTGGTCGTGGCCGACACCGGATCGGGCATCGCGCCGGAGGATCTGAAGCGGCTGGGCCGCCCGTTCGAGCAGGCGGGCGACGGAGAGCAGCGGGCGCGGGGCACGGGCCTGGGCCTGTCGCTGGTGCGGTCGCTGGCGGAACTGCATGGCGGGCGGCTGACGCTGGACAGCACCCTTGGCGAAGGCACCGCCGCCACGGTGCGCCTGCCGGTCGCGGCGCCGGTGTCGGCCCCTGCGCCGGACGGCGGCGCGGAGATCATCCCGATGCCGTCGCGGGGGTGACGCGCGCCTTCCCCGCTGGCCGGGGAAGGTGGCCGACGAAGTCGGTCGGATGGGGTGGCTGTCAGCGGCTTTCTGGCAATCGGCCAATCATCGGACGGGACGCAGCCGCCCCATCCGTCTCGCTCCGCGAGCCTCGCAGGCCGGTCGTATACGACCGGCCAAGCACCCCGGCGAGCGGGGAAGGATCACAGCATCCCCATCTTCAGAAACGCCTCGGCCGCCGCCAGATCGCCGATTTCGAAGGGCGCGCGGGCGACGCTGCCGTCGCGGAAGACGAACTCCACCGCGAAGGCCTCGCGCGGGTCCAGCGCGGCCAGCAGGCGTGCGGCGTCTTCGGAGAAGGTCCACACCTCGCCGGCTTTCGCGCCAGGACGCAGCAGGCCGCGATCGGCCTCGGTCACGCCCGCCGCCCAGGCCGCGCGGCGCTGGGCCTCAGGCGCCAGGGTCGGACGGTCGCCGATCCAGGGATGAGGAAACCGCGTGGCGTCGCGCATCACTATGCGCGCCGACACCGGACGCGGCTTACCGACGAAGGAGACCGTCACGCTGAGACCGGGCCGACCCCAGGCGCGTCCGACCGTCACCGGCGAGGCGCCGACGGTCGAGGTCTGGGCCAGGTTCCAGCGCGGCGCCGCGAAGGCGGTCCGGTCCACGCTCCAGCCCACAGTCAGGCCGGGAAACTCCATGCGCGGCATGCGCGACCAGCCGGCGAAGGCCTGATCGACGCGGCCGGCCACCAGCTTGAGATCCGGATGCGCGCAGGCGACGCCGGCGGCCCGGGCGCGGGCGCGGCGGGCCGTCTCGGCCGCCTCCACCGCCGTGGCTCCGCCCCGCAGTTGGGCCCCGCGCGCCTGCATCGCGGCCGAGGCCAGGGCCGCGCGGACCGGCGGCGCGAACAGGCCGCAGCGCGCGTCCGCCGCCAGCATGAAGGCGCGGTCATAGTGCGGATCGGCGGCCTGCACGGCGCCGGCCGTCAGGGCGACGGCGGCGGCCAGGACGGACGCGATGCGGGGTTGGCGGCTCGACTTCATGCGGCCATAGGAGCACGGGAACCGTTCCGGTCCCGTTTTCGATCAAGGTCAACAAAGTGCTGATCGCCTCGGACGTCTGGGTCGCGGCCCTGATCCGCCGGGCCGAGCTGGGCGGCGCCTCCGCCACGGTCGCCCGCCGCGGCGACGCGCGCGCCGGGGCCGTGCTGGTCAAGGTCTGGAACTCTTCGGAAAGGCGCGCGCGCGTATGGAGCGAGGCCTTCGGCCCCGACGGCGACCGGCTGTGGCTGCAGACGATCGAGAGCGAGGCCGAAAGCGAGGTCGACGCCTGGATCGCGCGTCAGGCCGGCTATGATCCCGACGTCTGGGTGGTCGAGATCGAGGACCGCGAGGGGCGGCACTTCCTGACCGAAAAGGTCGGTTAACATGCCGGAAAGCATCACACTTTCTTAGCCGCGTTCGTGAACGGGACCGCAAGCGGCGGCGGCTATCTTCACGTCAACGGGCCGCCCTGAGCCCGACGTGATGGTGGTGGGTTCGCATGCTCTTTCTTCTGAACGACGTCGTGTTCGACCTGGACGAGGCCTGCCCGGTCACGCCCGGCGACGCGCGCCGGTTCGAGAAGCTGGGCTTCGACTATGTGCTGGAACTGGGCTGCGAGCTGTTCGCCGAGGATCCGGAGCTGCACCGCAACGATCCGCAGCGCGCGCGCCGTCTGGCCTGGCTGCTGCACGACCGCGAGCCGGGGCTGAACGCGGCCCTGTTCGCCGCGCCCGCCCGCGACTGCATGCCCGAGCTGGTGGAGCCGCGCTTCTGCGCCCTGCCGGATGTCGTGCTGGCCGAGCTGCACGGCAAGGCCCGCCGCGGCGGCCTGACCCCCATCGCCGCCGACCGCGCCGTCTGGAACCGCCTGGCCGCCTGACGCGGCCCCGCTTGGCGACCCGCACAAGCTGAGGTTAGGGTGCCCCCCGGGACAGTCGCCGGGGGAAGTTCATGTCCATTCAAATCCTGGCCGCTCGCGCGGCTCGCGGAGGGCTGGCCGCGCTTTGGGCCGCGATCGCCCTCGTCATTCTCGGCGTCGTGTTCGCCGCCGCGCCGTCGCAGGCGCAATCGCGGTGGAAGGTGGCCGAAAGCCGAAACTTCCTGGTCCACAGCGACGGGCCCGAGCGCGAGTTGCGCGACTGGGTCGCCAAGCTGGAGACCTTCGACTTCATGCTGCGCAGCCGGCTGGGGCTGGACCCGGCCGTTCCGGCGACGCGGCGGCTGCCGATCTATCTGACCGACGCGGCGGGCCTGAGGGTCATCATGCCGGACGCGGACAGAAGGGGCGTCGCGGGCGTCTACATGGCCAATGAGGAAGACACCTATGCCGTCGCCCTGCGCCTGGGCGGAGAGGCGGTGCTGTTCCACGAATACTTCCACCATTTCATGCATCAGAACTTCGCCGCCGCCTACCCCGCCTGGCTGGTGGAGGGGTTCGCCGAATACTATTCGACCGCCGAGGTCCGGGGCGGCGGCGTGATCGAGGTCGGGCGGCCCGATCCCCGCACACTGGAATGGCTGGCGCGCGCGGAATGGATTCCGCTGGAACGGCTGCTGTCGCAGCGGTTCTTCGAGATCCGGCGGCCCGAGGACCGGGCGACCTTCTATCCCGTGTCCTGGCTGATGACCCACTGGCTGCTGTCGGAGCGGCCCGAGCAGATGGCGGCCTACATGCAGGCCGTCGGACGCGGCGGCGACCCGGCGCGCAGCCTGGAGGAGGTCACCGGCCTGGCCCTGGTCGAGATCGAGCGCGCGCTGCGCCGCCATCTGCGGGGCTCCATGCCCTATGTGCGGTTGAGCTATGAAGTCCCCGCGCCGAGCTTCGAGGTCGTCATCCTGCCCGCGTCGGCCGACGACCTGCTGTTGCTGAACCAGGCGCTGAAAACGTCGTCGACGCCGGAACGTCGGGCCCAGTTGCCGGTCCTGGTGCGCGCGGCGGCGGCCAAGCACCCGGACGACCTGCTTGCCCGCCGAGCCCTGGGCCATGCCGAGCTGCACTTCGGCGACCGCGACGTCGGCGAAGACATTCTGCACGACGTCGTGGCGCGCTGGCCCGACGACGTGGAAGCCCTGCAGCTGCTCGCCGCAGCCCATCTGTCCCTGGCCGAAGAGGTCGATGCGCCGGACGAGGCGGTGGCGCTGACCCGCGAAGCGCGGGGTTATCTGGGGCGCGCGAACGTCGCGCGGCCCAGCGATTACGTCACCGTCGGCCTCCTGGCGCGCAGCCGCATCGGCATGGACGGCTATCCCAACGTGAACGACCTGAACACCTGGATCGTGGCGGTGCAGCTGGCGCCTCAGCTGGCCGAGGCCCGCATCGGCGCGGCGCAGGCCCTGATGCTGGTCGATCGTCAGCCGGAGGCGATCATCCTGCTGCGCCCGCTGGCGGCCGCGCCCCACGGCGGCGGAGCGGCCGAGGCGGCGGGCCGGCTGATCGCCGCGGCCGAAGCGGGCCAGCGTACGGCGGACCTGCCCGAGACGCCTGAGACCGCGGAAGAGGAGACGCCGCAATGATCCGTTTCATCCTGCTGATCGTCGCGGCGACGACCCTGCTCGCCCAGCCGGCCAGGGCCCAGACCTGGCTCAAGGCCGAGAGCGAGCACTTCATCGCCTATTCCGACGGCGGCGAGGGCGCGCTGCGCGCCTTCGTCACCAAGCTGGAGCGGTTCGACCAGATCCTGCGTCTGCGCTTCGGAATCCCGGCCGACCGACCGACGCTGCGCAAGCTGCCGATCTATCTGGTGTCGCGGCGTGACGGGCTGGAGGCGGTCGCGCCCGGGATCGGGCGGAGCGTCGCCGGCTTCTACACCACCAACGAGGAGGACATCTTCGCCGTCGCCATCCGCAACGACGGCGACCAGACGATCCTGCACGAGTACGCCCACCACTTCTTCTTCCAGCACCTGAACGCCCCCTATCCCGGCTGGCTGACCGAGGGCCTGGCGGAATACGTCATGACGGCGCGCATCCGCGACGACGAGTTCATCCTGGGCGAGGCCAACGAGGCCCGCGCCAGCTGGATCAACAACGCCGACTGGCTGCCGATCGAGATGCTGCTGACCAAGCGCTTCGGGCAGCTGGAAAGCGGCCGGTTCCAGGCGACCTATTATCCGGTCGCGTGGCTGTTGACGCACTGGTTCTTCGCCACGCCGGAGCGGTCGCAGCAGCTGGACGGCTATCTGCGTCTGGTCGCGTCGGGCGTCGGCCCGGCCGAGGCGATCACCCAGGCCACCGGCCTGACCCTGCCGCAGTTGACGCAGGCGCTGACCAGTTATGCGCGCGGCAGCATCTATTCCCAGACCTTTCCGATCGCCTATCGCCCGATCGAGATCACCGTCACGCGGATGCCGGAGTCCGCGCGCGACCTGATCCTGATCGGCCAGCGCATCAAGCGTCCCCTGACCGCAGAACAGCGCACAGAAGCGCTTGAAGACGTGCGCCGTCTGGCCGCCCGGTGGCCGAACGACCCGTTCGCCCTGCTGGTTCTGGGCCACGCCGAACTGCACATGGGCGACGCCGCCGTGGGCGAGACGACCCTGCTGCGCGTGCTGGAACTGGCCCCGGAGACGGACGAGGCGCTGCAATACCTGGCCACCCAGCGCGTCCGCCAGGCCGAGGAGGCGGAGGGCGCGGACCAGAAGCGCAGTCTGTTGGGCCAGGCGCGGGGCTTTCTCTCGCGCGCCTATCGCATCGATCCTGACGACTACTTCACCCTGCTGCTGATCGCCGAGACGCGCGAGGGGCAGGCCGGCTATCCGAACGAGAACGACATGCTGACGTGGGAGGCGGCCTTCGACGGCGCGCCGCAGCTGCCGGCCGTGCGGCTGGGCTACGGGCGGGCGCTGATCGCCACGGGGCGTCTGCCGGAGGCCTTCGCCGTGCTGACGCCGTTGGCCAACAGCCCGCACGGCGGCGATGCGGCCGACGCGGCCCGGGCCCTGATCGCCGAGGCGCGGGGGGAGGCCCCGCCGCCCGCCGAGGCGGCGCCGGAGGAGCCCGCCGATCAGGCCGGCTGAGGCGCGGTCGGGGTCGGGGTCGGACTTACGCTGCGGCGCGCCTTGATCCACGCCTTGATGCGCTCCTGCAGCGGCGCGTCGATCAGGAAGTGGAAGGCGAAGGCGAAGCCGACCGCGGCCAGCACGCCCGCGCCCCACAGCGCCCACTGGACCGGCTCGGACAGGCCGAACCGCGCGACCGCGACGTTGACCGCGCCGAACCAGGCGATGCGCACGACCTCGTTCGAGATGAACATGGAAAAGCTGACCAGGGCCGCCTTCTCCACCCACTTCGACGGGCGCGTGACCGGGACGGCGCCGGCGGCCAGGATGATCAGGCCGAGGCAGGCGATAGAGGCCAGGGCGTTCTTGTCGACCCATTGCAGCCCGGCGAAAGCGGCCGTGGCGGCGATCATGGTCCAGCCGGCCAGGCGCGGAGCGATCCAGGCGCGAGAGGCGAATTGCGCCAGGCACATGCCCAGGAAGAACAGCGGCAGGGCGCGGATGAAGCCGTACCTCATCGGCATCTGCCAGACGGGCAGACCCAGGGTGGCCCAGGTGGCCTCATTGGCCAGCAGATAGACGCCGACGCCCAGCCCCAGCGCCGTCCACGGACCGACGCGGTTCAACCCCTTCAGGATCCAGGGGAAGGCCAGATAGCAGCCGATCAGGGCCGAGATCGACCAGGTCGGGGCGTTCCAGCCCAGGCCGCCGGGGATGCCGAAGCTCTGCACCAGGAAAAGCTGCGCCGGGAACTGGCTCCAGTCGAACCATTCCGGATTGCGCGGCGCCACGCCGGCCGCGGTGCTGAGGAGCACCAGGCCCGCCAGCCCCAGCGCCATCATCAGATGCGCCGGCACGACACGCAGCACCCGCTTCAGCACGAAGTCGCCCGGCGTCATCGCCCCCCTGCGCAGCGCCTCCTGATAGACCCGCATCAGCACATAGCCGCTGTCGATCAGGAAGAAGTTGGTCAGCAGGAACCCGCCGCGCTCGAACACGGGATGCAGCACCTCCGCCAGCGCCTGCGGACCCGCCGCCTGGAAGTGATGCAGGACGATCAGAAAGGCCACGATGAACCGCAGCGCGTCCAGCCAGCCGCCGCGCGCGATCGGAACCGTCTCATTTCGGGTCGAAATCAGGGCCTGGGCCATGGCGAAACGTCCTTTCGGACCGTTCGTGGCAAGGAGCGGGCCGCCAGACGACTGCTTTGCTAAAGGTCCGCGAGGACACGTCAGGCTTGGCGGCACTCTCTAAATTCGAAGAAGGTCCGAGGCAGATTTTCTCTTCTTCCGGATGCCCGCGACGGGCCTCCTAGTTGCTCGGCCTGATACCATAATGTCTTTCCGAGCTCCGGGGCTGCCAGATATCGGGGCGCGGGATCGTCGCCCTTCGGGAACTCGCCTAGCCAATCCATATCTTCGGTGAAGGCGTAGATGGGGATGGGCATCACACTCGCGTCGGGTCGCAGGGTTCCGAGCGTCGCAGTAGAGTAACCCTCCCCTGCGTTGACGAGGAACTCGTAGTCAGCGCCTGTGATGCCGGATCGAACACGAATGACTACCGCTTTATCGGGTGCAGTAACATCCAGCACGTAATCTTCAGCATGCTGACCTTCGTAGATGGCTTGGCTGAAGGGGCACATATCTTGTCCAGACAGCACGAGCGAGAGCATTCCGACCGCAAACAGCGTCACAGAAACCACCCGTCATATCCAGCTTCTGTGACATCCACGGGGTCGGATACGCTACCCTCCCCGGCTCGGAAACGATGAAGATCTTGGTCCCAGAGCCAGTAATCCAACCAAGAATAATCTTCGAACTCCACTATGTATGTCGTGTCGCCCCCACCAGGTGCGATCGTTTCGACAGGAATCCTGTTCAAGCAGAAATCCATGAAAGAATGAAAAAGCTCTGCTCCGGGCGAGTTGTCGAAGTCGGAGTAATTCCAGCCATCGTGGTGTCTCATATAGGCATACTCGCCAAAGCTCATGTCCGAAGGGATGGCTCCTGATGAACGGGCAGCAGCGTAGCGCGCCTCATATGCAGCCAAGTCTCGAAACATAGCGAATATCTGATTGTCCTGATCGAACCGGTCTCCGAGATCGGAATGCCGATCATTCCATGTTCCCTCGGTGTACTGGAACAATCCCCGGGCGCTGCTGGTCGGATTGACCATGTTGCGGCCAAGCGAGGACTCCTGCATCGCGATCTGTACAGCCAGTTCCACCGTCTCTTCGCTAAACCCGGCCGAGCGCCCAAAGGCGACGATCCGTTCCATAATGGCGCGCTGATCCGCCCCAAGTGAGTCATTTGCACAAGGCATCTCTTTAATATCCGATTTAGGCCTGCACACTCGAGTATACTTTCGAGTTTTCAACTCACGGTTCTGTGATGGGTGGCCTTGTGTCGAGGCTTGGCGACACGAAGCAGTTATCCTGCTTGGCTCCACCAGCTACTCCCTAACCCCGCATTAACCATGCAGGCGGCAGTTTCTGCCCGGTTCGGTGCGTGCGGAGTGAGCGATGAGCGGGGCGGAAGTTCTGGACGTGGGGCGCGACGCTCTGTGGCTGACGATCCAGCTGTGCGCGCCGGCGCTGATCGTGGCGCTGGTGGTCGGGGTGTGCATCGGCCTGTTCCAGGCGCTGACGCAGATCCAGGAGCAGACCCTGGTCTATGCGCCCAAGATCCTGGCCATCTTCGTGTCTCTGCTGCTGTTTCTGCCGCTGATGGGCGGGCTTCTGGGCGGCTTCATGCGGACGATCGCGGCGCGCATCGCGGGCATGTAGGTGAACGCCTTCGCCGCCGCGGATGAGGTGTGGGCCGCGGCGCTGATCTTCGCGCGGCTGGGCGCCGTGCTGCTGCTGCTGCCGGGCATCGGCGAAAGCTATGTGCCGCCGCGCATCCGCCTGTCGCTGGCGCTGGTGATGACGCTGGCGCTGTGGCCGGTGCTGACTTCCTACTTGCCGCCCCTGCCCGAAAGCCTGGGCTCCACCGTCGGCTGGATCATCCGGGAGGTGCTGGTCGGCCTGGCCATCGGGGCGGTGCTGCGCGCCTTCATGACGGCGCTGGCGACGGCCGGCGAGGTGGTGTCGCTGCAGACCACGCTCAGCTTCGCCCAGACGGCCAATCCGTTGCAGGCCCAGCCGGGATCGACCATCGCCGCCTTTTTGACGGTGCTGGGGGTGACGCTGATCTTCGCCACGGACACCCATCATCTGTTCATCGCCGGGCTGGTCGGCAGCTATCGGCTGATCGCGCCGGTCCAGCCGCTGATCGCGACCGACTTCACCACCCTGGCGGTGCGGACGCTGGGCGAGAGCTTCCTTCTGGGGGTGCAACTGGCCGGGCCGATCCTGGTGTTTTCGCTGATCCTGAACCTGGGGTCGGGCCTGATCGGCCGGATCATGCCGCAGTTCCAGGTCTTCTTCGCCACCGCGCCGCTCAGCATCCTGGGCGGCCTGGCCATCTTCGCCCTGTCGCTGGGGACGCTGGGGACGGTCTTCATCGACCGCTACCGCGCCCTGGCCCAGGTCTTCGTCACGGGAGGCGCCGGTGGCTGACACGCCGGATCCCGAGTCGAAGACAGAAGACGCCACCCCACGAAAACTCAGCGAGGCCCGCAAGAAGGGCGACGTCGCCCGAAGTCCGGACGTCGGCTCGACCCTGTCGCTGCTGGGGGCGGTGGCGGTGCTGCTGACGCTGGGCGGCGGCTTCGCGTCTCAGATGGCGGCGGACCTGCTGCCCTTCATCGCCTCGCCGCACCGGATGACGGGGGCCCTGGACGCCGGGGCGGGGGTCGAGATCGGGGCGCGGGCGCTGTGGACGGCGGCGCCCTTCATGGGGGCGCTGGCCCTGGCGGTGCTGATCGGCGGGGTGGGCGGCAACGTGGCGCAGTCGGGGGGCATCGTCTTCTCCGGCGAGAAGCTGAAGCCCGACTTCAAGAAGCTGAGCCCCATCAGCGGGTTTCACCGCATCTTCGGCCCCGACGGCCTGGTGCAGTTCCTGAAGACCTTCCTGAAGCTGGTGGTGCTGGGCTTCATCTGCTGGCTGACGATCAGGCCGCACATAGCCGGGCTGGAGACCCTGTCCGCCCTGCCCCCGGCGGCGGTGCTGCCGCTGGTGCGCGACCTGTGTCTGACGCTGGCGGCGTCGGCGATCGCCTTCATGACCGTGACGGCCGGCGCGGACTATCTGTGGCAGCGGTTCCGCTTCGCCAAGCGGATGCGGATGACCAAGGAGGAGGTCAAGGAGGACTTCAAGCAGGCCGAGGGCGACCCCCACGTCAAGGCGCGGCAGAAGCAGCTTCGCATCCAGCGCAGCCGCCGGCGCATGATCCAGAACGTGCCCAAGGCGACCGTCGTGGTGACCAACCCCACCCACTATTCCGTCGCCCTGCGCTATGAACCGGACAAGGGCGACGCCGCGCCGGTGTGCGTGGCCAAGGGCGTCGACGCCCTGGCTCTGCGCATCCGCCAGGTGGCGGCCGAGCACAAGGTGCCGACGGTCGAGAACGTGCCCCTGGCCCGCGCCCTCTACGCCACCGTCGAGGTCGACGAGGTCATCCCGCGCGAGCACTTCGAAGCTGCGGCCAAGGTGATCGGCTTCGTGATGCAGAAGCGGAAGGGACGGGCGCCCGCGCGGCCGCGGACGGCGACGTGACGGAAACGTCGTATGCTGTCCCATCCGAATCGGGCGCACAGACCATGACCCCAACCCGCCGTCAGGCCTTCGATCCTTTGCTGATCGTGATGGCGGTCGGCGCCGCGGCGGCGGTGGCGGCCATGGCCTATCCGGCGTTCCGGGCCGATCCGTTCAGCGCGCCCGGGATGATCCTGATCTGCGCGGCGGCGGGGGTGGCGCTGATCGGCCTGTTCGCGTTCGGCCGCAACGAGGCCGTCCAGCGGCCGCGCGGCGACGCGGCGGTGGAAATCCTGGACGCCCTGGCCGAGCCGGCTGCCCTGGTCTGGTCGTCGGGCCAGGTGCTGGCCTTCAACGGGGCCTGGGCCGAGGCGAACGGCGCGACCACCTCCCTGCCCAAGGCGCGGGCGGGCGGCCAGGCGCTGTACGCCGCCTTCGCCGAGGCCCGGCGCGGCGGCGAGGGCCGCGCCATCGTGTCGATCGGATCGAAGGAGATCGAAGTCGTCATCGGTCGGGCGGGCGAGGGACGGTTCCTGCTCCGCGCCGCGCCCGACGCCCTGCTGGCCCCCGCCGCCGAACCGGCGCGTGCGACGCCGGTCCGCGCCGACACCGGCGAGGCCCGCGCCATGGCCGCCGGGGCGCCGTTCGGCTCGGCCGTGATCGAGGCGGACGACCTGTTCGCCGGCAAGCTGTCGTCGCCCAACGCCGCCCTGGCGGAGCTGACCGGACCTGCGGCGGCGCGGGACGCGGCCTTCGGCCACCTGTTCGACCCGGCCGGCGTGGCCGAGGCGCGGGCGCGGCTGGAGGCGGGATCGTCAGGGCCCATCGAGCTGCAACCGCGAGCCCATCCGGAGCGGATCCTGCACCTGTACGTCGCGCCGGAGGGCGAGGGGCGTCGGGTCTGGCTGTTCGACGCCACGGCGCAGAAGTCGATGGAGATGCAGCTCACCCAGGCGCAGAAGATGCAGGCTGTGGGCCAGTTGGCGGGCGGCGTGGCGCACGATTTCAACAACCTGCTGACCGCCATCCAGCTGCAGCTGTCGGGCCTGCTGGAACGGCACCCGGTCGGCGACCCGTCCTATGAGGGGCTGAACGAGATCCGCCAGACCGCCGTGCGCGCCGCCGACCTGGTGCGCAAGCTGCTAGCCTTCTCGCGCAAGTCCACGGTGCGGCGCGAACGGCTGGACCTGGGCGAGCTGGTCGGCGAGTTCGCCGTGCTGCTGCGACGGCTGCTGCGCGAGGACGTGCGGCTGGAGACGGATCACGGCCGCGACCTGCCCGTCGTGCTGGCCGACAAGAGCCAGCTGGAGACGGCGGTGATGAACCTGGCCGTCAACGCGCGCGACGCCATGCGCGGCGTGGTCGAGCCGGGCGCCGGCGTGGTGACCATCAAGACGCGCCGCCTGACCGCCGATCAGGCGCGCCAGATGGGCTGGTCCCAGCCGACGACCGAGGCCGTGGCTCTGATCGAGGTGTCCGACACCGGCCCCGGCGTGCCGCCCGAAATCCTGGACAAGATCTTCGAGCCCTTCTTCACCACCAAGGCGGTGAACGAGGGCACCGGCATGGGCCTGGCCACCGTCTACGGCATCGTCGAGCAGGCGGGCGGCCACATCGCCGTGACCAATCTGGAGGGCGCCGGCGCGGCCTTCCGCATCTTCCTGCCCGAGGCGGCGGAGGCGGAGCTGGCCGAGACGCCGGTGATCGAGAAGGTCGCCAAGGCGCCGCGCGACCTGTCGGGCGCCGGGCGCATCCTGTTCGTCGAGGACGAGGCGGCCGTGCGCGGCATCGCCGCAAAGCTGCTGCGCCAGCGCGGCTATGACGTCATCGAGGCGGCCGACGGCGAGGAGGCGCTGATCCTGGCCGAGGAGCATGCGGGCACGATCGACATGCTGATCTCCGACGTCATCATGCCGGGGCTGGACGGGCCGGCGCTTCTGAAGAAGGCCCGGCCCTTCCTCGGCGACGCGCCGGTGATGTTCATCTCGGGCTATGCCGAGAGCGACTTCTCGGACCTGTTGCAGGACGAGGTCGGCGTGTCCTTCCTGCCCAAGCCGCTGGACATCAAGACCCTGGCCGAGCGGGTGAAGCAGGAGCTGCGGGGCGGTTAGTCGTCGTCCGGGTCGCGCGGGCTGCGGGGGACGAGCGCCGTTCAGATGTCCCGGAAGAGCGCGATGTAGCGCTCGTACAGGAACCAGCGATTCCGAGCGTTGCCGGTGACTTCGCGCAGGACCCCGAGGTTGACGAGTTCGGCGATGATGTCGTTGGCGTTGGCGTAGCTGACCTGAAGCAGGTTCGCCGCGGTGTTCACGTCCAGGTAGGGGTCTCGATAAAGACGTTCCAAAAGGCGGATCGCCTTGCCCGCCCGGGCGCCCATGTCGTGGACGATCATGTCGCGATGATCCTCGCGCAAAGCCTGGATCGCCTTCGCCATTCGCGCGGCGTCCAGCGCGGCCTCCGCCACGCAATCCATGAAGAAGACCAGCCATTCTTCCCACTGGCCCGCGTCGCGCACGGCCTGAAGGCGCTCATAGTATTCCTGCCGCCGCTTCTTCAGCGTCAGCGACACATAAAGGACGGGCTTGGACAGCACCTCGCGCTCGCAGAGCAGAAATGTGATCAGCAGACGGCCAAGACGGCCGTTGCCGTCCACGAACGGGTGAATCGTCTCGAACTGAGCGTGAGCCAAGCCGATCCGCACGAGAAGCGGCAGATCGGAGGGACCGTGAAGGAAATCCTCCAACTCCCCGATCTGTTCGGGCACCAGTTCGGGAGGGGGCGGAACGAAGACGGCGTCATTCAACGTCGCGCCCTGGGCCCCGATCCAGTTCTGCGTGGTTCGAAACAGCCCCGGCGTGGCATGGCCGCCCCGGACGTCGTGCATGAGGATCTCATGGATCTCTCGCAACAGCCGGCTGGACAGGGGGAGTTCCGACAGACGGGCGATGCCGAAATTCAGCGCCGACGTGTAGTTGATCACCTCATTGACGTCGCCGAGAGGGCGGTCGCCCGAAAGCCGCGCCTCGGCCGCCACCAGATCGTCGAGCGACGCCTGCGTGCCTTCGATCTGACTCGACAGCACCGCTTCCCGGCGGACGTACATCGCCGTGAAAAGGTCCGGATGGGGCAGGGTTTCGACCGCGCCATCCAGCCGGCCCAAGGCGATGTCGGCACGGCTGAGCGCTGCGGTGACGGGACCGGAAAGGTCGAGGTCGCGCGGCGGCAGGGCTTCCGGAATGAAGGCGCGATACCCCGCCAGCTGGCGCACATAGCGCCCCGATCGACCGGAGGACTTGTTCGTCGATTCAGAAATAACGGTCAGCTCCGGCATCCATATTAAACGGTTCGGATAATATGGATGCCGAAAAAGCGGCTTGTCATCAAGACCGATAATAGTGCCGGGTCATCCCGCCATCGCCGTCGTCAGGTTCTCGGCGACCTTGTCGAGGAAGCCTTCGGTGGTCAGCCAGGACTGCTGGTCGCCGACCAGAAGCGCCAGGTCCTTGGTCATGTGGCCGCTTTCGACCGTCTCGACGACCACGCGTTCCAGCGTCTCGGCGAAGCGGGCCAGTTCGGCGTTTCCGTCCAGCTTGGCGCGGTGCGAGAAGCCGCGCGTCCAGGCGTAGATCGAGGCGATGGAGTTGGTCGAGGTCGCCTCGCCCTTCTGATGCTGGCGATAGTGGCGGGTGACGGTGCCGTGCGCGGCCTCGCTCTCCAGCACCTTGCCGTCCGGCGTCATCAGGACCGAGGTCATCAGGCCCAGCGAGCCGAACCCTTGCGCCACCACGTCGGACTGCACGTCGCCGTCGTAGTTCTTGCAGGCCCAGACGAAACCGCCGGACCATTTGATGGCGGCGGCCACCATGTCGTCGATCAGGCGGTGCTCATAGGTCAGGCCCTTGGCCTTGAACTGCTCGGCGAATTCCGCGTCGAACACCTGCTGGAAGATGTCCTTGAAGCGGCCGTCGTAGGCTTTCAGGATGGTGTTCTTGGTCGACAGATAGACCGGATAGCCGCGAGCCAGGCCGAAGGCGAAGCTGGCGCGGGCGAACTCGGTGATCGAGTCGTCCAGATTGTACATGCCCATGGCGACGCCGGCGCCGGGCGACTTGAACACCTCGTGCTCGATCACCTGACCGTCGTCGCCGACGAACTTGATCGACAGCGTGCCGGCGCCGGGCATCAGGAAGTCGGTGGCCTTGTACTGGTCGCCGAAGGCATGGCGGCCGACCACGATCGGCTGGGTCCAGCCCGGGACCAGGCGCGGCACGTTGGAACAGATGATCGGTTCGCGGAAGACCACGCCGCCCAGGATGTTGCGGATGGTGCCGTTGGGCGACTTCCACATCTTCTTCAGGCCGAACTCCTTCACCCGCGCCTCGTCGGGGGTGATGGTGGCGCACTTCACGCCGACGCCGTGGCGCTTGATCGCCTCGGCCGCGTCGATGGTCACCTGATCGTCGGTGGCGTCGCGGTTCTCCATGCCCAGGTCGTAGTAGTCCAGCTCCAGGTCCAGGAACGGGAAGACCAGCTTGTCCTTGATCATCTGCCAGATGATGCGGGTCATCTCGTCGCCGTCGACGTCGACGATGGGGTTCTGGACCTTGATCTTGGCCATGGGGCGTCCTGTGCGTTGGGGAGTTCGGCGGCGGTATAGCGACCGGCGCGCCGGGGCGCAAAGGCGAGGGGCGCCCTTAACCCTGCCCCGAAAATACCGTCTGCGGTCAAGCTGAACCTCGCCGCCGGCCGCCGCATTCAGTGCGGACGTCGAGACGGGGGCCCGGGTGAGCGAAGAAGTGGAACGATCGATCGAACGCTGGATCCTGGCCTTCTGCGAGCCGCCGCCTCTGATCGACGCGGAACTGATGGCGCGCCTGCTCGCTGAGCATCAGGCGAAGGAGAGCCAGCGATGACCGACAAGAGCTTCAAGGCCGGCGAGACGGTGAAGTGGGATCACAGCCAGGGCACGACCGAGGGCAAGGTGGTGCGCAAGCTGACCAAGCCGACGACGATCAAGGGTCACAAGGTCGCGGCGTCGAAGCAGAATCCGGAGTATCTTGTCGAAAGCGGCAAGACCGGCGCGCGCGCCGCGCATAAGCCGCAGGAACTGCGCAAGGGCTGAGGGCCCGCGACCACATGGGGGCCCCGATGATCCGCACGACCACCGCCGCGCTGATGGCCGGCCCCCTTTTGGCGGCCTGCTCCGCCCCCACCCAACCCGCCGACCAGGCCGAGCCGGCGCCCGCGGCGGCCGGTGAGGCCGCGCCCGCCCCGGATCCGGCGGCGACCGGCGCGGCGCCGGCCGTGCGGACTTTCCGGGACTGGACGGCGGTTTGCGACAACGGAAATCGCTGCGTCGCCCTGACCGGCGGCGGGCCGGGCGACGCGTGGCTGAGGGTCGAGATGGAGGCGGGGCCGGCCGCGCGGCCTGTCGTGACCTTCGGCGCCGAGGATTTCCGCAGCGGAGAGCGCGCCGCGGCCCCCGCCCTGGCCGTCGATGGTCGGGCCGTGGCGGCGGACGGGACGGCGGTCCAGGCGCTGGGCCAGGGACGCCGCGCGACGGTGACCGCTTTCGGCCGCCAGCGGCCCGTCTCGCTGAGCGGCGCGGCGGCCGCCTTCCTGTGGATCGACGAGCGGCAGGGGCGGCTGGACACCCCGGCGGCCCTGATCCGTCGCGGCGATCGGCCGGCCGGCGCCGTGCCCGAAGGTCCCGCCCGACCACGAGTCACGGCCGTGCGCGTGCCCGGCGGCGGCGTGGGCGAGGAGCGCGCCGTACCCCCCACGCTGGAGGCCCTGCCCGCCGTTCAGGAATGCCGGGTGGACGTGCCGGACGGCCAGGCGCGGACCTGGCGCATCGGCGTGGACGTCCTGCTGTGGGAGGTGCCGTGCTGGCGCGGCGCCTACAACGCGGGGGCCCGCCTGTTCGTCGCGGGCCCCGACGGCGCGGACGCCCGTGCCCTGGGCCTGCCCACGGCCGCCGGCGAGCCGACGCGGTTCACCGTCAACGGCGACTTCGATCCGGAGACGGGTCTGCTGACCAGCTTCGACAAGGGGCGGGGCCTGGGCGACTGCGGCCATGCCCGGACCTGGGCGTGGACCGGGCGCGGCTTCGTGCTGACGCGCGAGGCGGCCATGGAGGATTGCCGCGGCATCACCGCCGAGGACTGGCCGGTCCTGTACGAGGCGGCGGTGGAGTGACGCGCGTCGACGTCCTGGTGATCGGGGCGGGGCCCGGCGGGCTGACGGCCGCGACCTATCTGGCGCGGTTCCGGCGCTCGGTGCGGGTGGCCGACGGGGGCAGGCCCCGCGCCTGCTGGATCCCGGTCAGCCACAACATGCCCGGATTTCCGGAGGGCATCACCGGCGAAGACATCCTGAGGCGGATGACGGCCCAGGCCGAGGAGTTCGGCGCGGTGGTGGAGGCCGGGCGGGTCGAGCGGCTGGCGGCCCACGGTGAGGGCTTCACCGCACGCCTGAGCGGCCGTGACGTCCGGGCGCGTGCGGTGATCCTGGCCACCGGCGTCGTCGATCGAAAACCGCCCATCCCCGGCGTCGACGACGCCATCGAGCGGTCGCTGGTCCGCATCTGTCCGATCTGCGACGGGTATGAGGCGACGGGCAAGGCCGTGGCGGTCATCGGCGACGACGCCATGGGCCTGAGGGAGGCGGCCTTTCTGCGCACCTATTCAGACCGGGTCACCCTGATCCACGTCGGCGACGGACCTCCGCCCCTGCCGCACGAGGCGGAGCGGCTGGGGGTCGAGGTGCTGGCCGGTCCGGTCGAGGCCCTGCGCCTGCGGGAGGACCGGGCGACGTGCCTGACCTGGGGCGGGGCGGAACGGTCGTTCGACCATGTCTATTCGGCGCTGGGCACGACGCCCGCCATCGACCTGGCCGTGCGATTGGGCGCGCGGCGGGCCGACGACGGGAGGCTGGCGGTGGACGATCACCAGGCCACCAGCGTGCCGGGGTTGTGGGCGGTCGGCGACGTGGTCCGAGGGCTGAACCAGATCGCGGTGGCCACGGCCGAGGCCGCCGTGGCCGCCACCGCCGTGCACAACCACCTGCGCCGTGCGGAGGGGATGGTCGTCTAAAGCTTGGACCCGCCCGCCGCCTCGATGATCTCGCCGGACACCCAGCCGCCGTCCGGCCCGGCCAGGAAGCCGACGACCGAGGCGATGTCGACGGGCTTGCCGACGCGCTTCAGGGCCTGAATCGAGAAGGCGTTCTGGGCGCCCTCTTCGCTGCGCAGCCACGCGCTCATGTCGGTGTCGATGGCGCCCGGCGCCACGGCGTTGACGGTGATGCCGCGCACGCCCAGCTCGGCCGCCCAGTGCTTGGTCAGGGTGTTCACCGCCCCCTTGGTGGCGGAATAGGCGGGCACGCCGGCGAAATAGGTCCGGGCCACGATCGAGGAGATGTTGATGATCCGGCCGCCGTCCTTCAGACGCGGCAGCGCCTGCTGGCCGGCGAAGAACAGCCCCTTCACATTGGTGTCGAACAGGTCGTCGAAGGTCGCCTCGGTGGTCTCGGCGAAGCCCTCGTACGAGGCCACGCCGGCGTTGTTGACCAGGATGTCCAAGCCCGACAGGCCGCGCGCGGCCGCCTCGGCGTCGAAGGCGGCGAACAGCGCCTTCACCCCGTCCAGGGTGCGCACGTCGCCCTGAACGGCGAACGCCTTGCCGCCCGCGGCCTCGATGCCCGCGACGACCTCGCGCGCGGCGTCGGCGCTTGCGCCATAGTGGACCGCGACCGTCGCTCCGTCGCTCGCCAACCGCTCGGCGACGGCGCGACCGATGCCGCGCGAGGCGCCGGTGACCAGCGCGATCTTTCCTGAAATCTGGCCCATGGCCTGATGCTCCTTGACGCCGGATCAGCCCGGCGAAGCGACAGATGGGGGCTCGCTCCAATAGTTCAAGAATGTTGGATTGTTGAAATGTGGGGAAATCGGACCCACATTCACGCCATGCCGCCCCTGACCCATCCGCCGGTGGAGAACCTGAGCCTCGAGCGCGTGCTTCACGCGCTGGGCGACACCGCGCGGCTGACGATGTTCCGCACCATCGCGGCCTGCGACGGCATCGCCTGCGGAGAGGTATGCACGGTGCAGCCGCGCTCGACCCTGTCGCACAACACCCGCGTGCTGCGGGAGGCCGGGCTGATCACGTCGGAACGGCGGGGCAAGTCGCTGATCAGCCGCGCCCGCACCGCCGACATCGAGGCGCGGTTTCCCGGCCTGCTGGACCTCGTGCTGCGGCCCTGAAGGCGCGGCTCGATTCTTGAGATCTCAGAGCCGGCGCAGAGGGGGCGCGCGCCGTTCGGCGGAGATCACGCGGCGCGTGCGCGAGCGGCGCCAGTCGGCCAGGGCGCCAATCCAGCCCCACGCGGGTTCCTTATGCGAACGGTGCATCTCTTCCATCTCGACCTCCTTTGACCGGCGAGCTTCGATGCCCGTAGAGTGGGCGCGGGGGCCGATCCCGACAAACGGGACTCTCCGAGATCGAAACAAGGTCCGCTTATGCCTGATCCGCTCGCGTCCATTCCGCTGGCCTCACTGCGCGTGTTCGAGGCGGCCGCGCGCCTGAACAGCTTCACCCGCGCGGCGCAGGAGCTGGGCATGACCCAGGCCGCGGTCAGCTGGCAGATCAAGGCGCTGGAAGGCCGGCTGAATCAGAGTCTGTTCCACCGCCTGCCGCGCGAGGTGCGCCCGACCGAGTCCGGCGAGCGCCTGTCGCGCGCGGCGACCGAGGCGATGACCCTGCTGCGGCGCGCGGTGATGGACCTGACCGAGGCGGACGTGGGCGTCCTGTCGATCACCACGCTGGCGACCCTGGCCACCCAATGGCTGGCGCCGCGTCTGGGCGGGTTCCAGTTGGCCCATCCCGAGCTGGCCGTGCGTCTGGACACCGCCCCGCACGTCGTCGACCTGGGCCGCGAGGGGTTCGACGTCGGCATCCGCTCCGGCTCCGGCGACTGGCCGGGGGTCGAGGCGGTCAAGGTGATGCCCAGCGTCTTCACGCCCCTGTGCAGCCCGCGCCTTATCGATCGCCTGGGCATCCGCGAGCCGCGCGATCTGCTGAACGCCCCGCGCATAGGGCTGGAGAAGGAGTGGGCGGTGTGGCTGGGCGCCGCGGGCGTGCCCGCCGACGGTCAGACGCCGTCGCGCCTGCGCGCCGACTATCAGGCGCTGGAAGTGGCCGCCGCCATGGGCGATCAGGGCGTGGCTTTGGCCAGTCCAATCCTGTTCGCCCGGGAGATCCAGGCGGGGCTGCTGGTCCGACCCTTCGACCTGGCCGTCGAGCTGATCCCCGGCTACGCCTACTGGCTGTGCTGGCCGCAAGGCCGTCGTCGGGTGGGCAAGATCGCCCGGTTCAGGGATTGGCTGGTCGCCGAAGCCGAGGCCGATCCCGCCGTCCGCGCCGCCCGGGCCGGCTGACGCCCGCGCCGGGCAAGCCCAGAAGGTGCGACAGGAAGTCGACGTCGGACCACTGCGGCCCGCGTCCCATCAACGCCGCGCCGACGCCGTCGGCCTGACGCACGACGACCAGCTCCCGCTCCGGGATCAGGTACAGGCGCTGGTTGCCCGCGCCCGCCGCCATGCGCACGTCCAGGCCGCCCAGGCGTTCGAACTCGTCCGGATCGATGCCCGCGTTGGGGCCCGGCGGGATCAGGCCGTCGCGCAGCAGCCACCAGGTGATCCCATAGCCGGGGTTGGCCGGCGAGGACTGGAAGCCCGCCGCCAGGACGGCCGGATCGACGAGCCCCCGGCCGCCGTCGGCGACCATCTGTCCGAAGCGCGCCCAGTCGGTCGCGGTCAGCTGGGCGCCGGAGGGCAGGTTGGGTTGGCCGCCCTGGCGGCGCCATTCGCCGACCTCCAGCCCGATCGGCTGAAAGAGACGCCGGGTCATGAAGGCCAGGACGTCGCCGTCCCTCCCCGAGGCGACCAGTTTGCGGCGCACGATCTCGCCGAAGACCTGGAACGGCGCGGGGCCATAGCGGAAGACCCCGGCCGCGCCTGCCGGCGGCTGGGCTAGGGCGGCCGCATAGGACGGCGGACGTCCGATAAGACCGCCGCCGACGCCGGACGCCAGTTGCAGAAGGCTGCGGATCGTGGCGTCCCGCTTGACGGGCTGATCGCGCCATTCCGTCAGAACGTCGGCGCAGCGTTCGTCGAGGCTCAGCAGCCCGTCCTGGACCAGGGCGGCGGCAAGGACGCCGCAGAAGCTCTTGGTCCCGCTGGCCAGCTCATACGGCCGCTCCGGGCTCTTGGGATGGTCGCGGAACACCTCGCGTCCGCGTTCGAGCACCAGCAAGGACACGCCGTTCGCCGCGGCCGAGTACCGGGCGGCGGCGGCGAAACGATCCTGGCTCCGCGCCACGGCCGGGGCGGCGAAGGCGGCGGCGGTCAGGCCAAGGGCGAAGGCGCGACGGTCGATGCGGGGCATGGGGCGACTCCTCGTTGGCCCCTTCCACGGCCAAGGTCGACGCCTTCCGTCGCGGCGTCACACGTATTTGGCGCGCACCCGCTGCTGCAGGACCGACAGCGGCACGATCCCTTCCAGCAGGACGGCGTCGTGGAACCGCTTGACGTCGAAGTCGCCCTTGGCCTCGATTTCCTGACGCAGGCCCTCGATCACGGTCTGGCCCAGTTTGTAGGAACAGGCCTGGCCCAGGGTGACGATGTAGCGGTCGATCTCCTTTTCCGCCGATTCCGGCGGCTCGCCGCATTCGGCGACCATCCAGGCGATGGCCTGGTCGCGCGTCCACTTCTTGTGATGCAGGCCGGTGTCGACGACCAGGCGCACCGCCCGGAACAGATAGGACTGCAGATAGCCGACGCGTCCGACCAGGTCGTCGCCATAGACGCCCAGGTCGTCGGCCGCCACGCGCTCGGCGTACAGGGCCCAGCCTTCGGTATAGGCCGAGTTGGACGCCAGGCGGCGGTACAGCGGCAGCTCGCCCGCCTCCTGCGACAGGGCGATCTGGAAATGATGGCCGGGGCTGGCCTCATGATAGGTCAGGGTCGGTAGCGACCACTTGGGCCAGTTCGCCGTGTTGGACAGGTTGATGTAGTAGGCGCCCGGCCGCGAGCCATCCAGCGACGCCCGCTGATAATAGCCGCCGGGCGCGCCCAGCTCGATCGCCGGAGGCACGCGGCGGATCTCGACCTTCGACTTCGGCAGGGTGTTGAAGACGCGCGGCAGCAGGGGCTCCAGCTCGGCCATCTGCACGTTCAGGGACTCCAGCAGATCCAGCTTGCCCTGGTCGGTGTTGGGCCAGAGGTATTGCGGATCCTCGTTCAGGATGCGGATGCGGTCGCCGACCGTGCCGTCGGCCATGCCCATGCGGCGGAACAGGCCGTCCATCTCGGCCTGGATGGAGGCGACCTGCTCCCGTCCGATCTGGTGGATCTGGTCGGCGGTGTAGTCGGTGGTGGTGTAGCCGCGGAGCGCCAGGGCATAGGTCTCGGCGCCGGCCGGCAGCTTCCAGGCCCCGGCGTCGTCCGTGGCGGTCGGGCGCTGGGTCTCGAACACCGCGATCTGGCGGGCCAGGGCCGGCTTGACCTCCTCGTCCACGGCGACGACGGCGCGGATCACCCAGTCGCCGACCAGGCCCCGGGCGGCGGTCTTGTCGGCCAGGGCCTTGATCATGGCCCAGTCGCCGGTCGGCATGTCGCGCAGGGTCTTCAACTGCGTCAGGGTCTTGTCCATCAGGAAGGCGGGCAGGACCACGCCCTTGGCGCCGATGTCGACGATCCGCTCATTCTCCTGATCCACCACTCGGGCGAAGGCGCGGCAGCGTGAGACGAAGGCGTCGGCGTCCTCGGCCGTCTCGATCCGGTGCTGGTTGGCCATGAAGTCCGGCAGGTTGAAATAGGCCCCCCAGCGCTGGGTCACGACATAGGGGCTGGAGCCGCCGCCGTGGGCCAGGTCGGCGCCCATGGCCGCGCCTTCGGCCGAGAAGCGGAAGATGGCCAGGGTCACCTGCGACGTCTCCGACAGGGTCGCCGGGTCGAAGGTCTGAAGCTCCGCCCAGCGCGCCCTGGCCCGCGCCGCGTTCTCGGCCTGCGCCGCCAGCGACGCGTCGGCCAGCTTGCCCGCCAGAGGGGCCCGCTCGCCGCGGTCCACGCCCAGGCTGGTGGCCGTGGTCGGGTTGCGGTCGATGTCCTCGTCCAGCCAGCGGGTCAACAGGGCGTCCAGCCGGGCGTCCTCCGACGTGGCGGCCACGGCCGGAACGGACAGGACCGCGCCGACGGCGGCGGCGCTGAGCATCAGATGGCGGCGATTGAGCATGGGGCGTCCCTCCCGAGGATCATGTGGCGGCATGGGGCCACGCCCGGCGGCGCGGCGCAAGCGCTCGCCCGTCGCGCGCCCGAGATTGAGCCGGAACCCCGGCCGTGCCAGCCTGTTCACAGAACGCTGCGTGGGGAGAGGGCATGGTCCGCATTCTGGGAAATCTGGTCGGCCTGATCGTCGCCGTGGCGGTGATCGGCTTTTTCGCGGCGCCCTACGTCGGCTTCTTCAGCCTGCGCGCGGCGGCGGACGCCGGGGATCAGGCGGGGCTGGAGAAGCTGATCGACTATGCCGCCGTGCGCCGCTCGCTGGGGCCGCAGTTGGAAGGGCGGGCCGAGGCGACGGCGCCGGCGCCGGGCTTTCTGGAGGATCCGATCGGCGCCGTGGTGCGCGGGCTGGAGCGGCCGGGCCCGGATCGTCAGGCGCAGGTGGACGCCTATCTGACCCCGGTGGCGCTTGGCGGCCTGACGCGGGGCGAGGGCCGGTTCGCGGCGCAACGCTCGTCCAGCCCGGCGCCGGCCGAGGCGCCCGACGGCGGTCCCTGGCCCACGCCGCGGCACTGGGGCGTCGACCGCGCCCGCATGACGGTCGAGGACGAGGGCGGGTCACGGACGGTCTTCACCTTCGAGCGGCGCGGCATCTACCAGTGGAAGCTGGTCCATGTCGGTTTGCCCCCCGGCGTCGCGCCCGCGGCGGTCGATATCCCGGCCCCGGAGCGGCCATCGGGCGAAGACCTGGGAAAGACGCGCAAGGCCGGCTGATCCGAAGCTCTGGCGAGCGACGACGAAACCGGTTTAGGCTTGGCCCGACAACAGGAGAGTGAGCCCCTTGAACCGCAAGCTGATCACCGGTCTGGCCGTCGTGGCGGGCGTCGGCTTCCTGATCTGGTTCGCGGCGACGCCGTACCTGGCGGCGAAGGCGCTGGGCGCGGCGGCGGAACGCGGCGACGCGCGGGCGCTGGAGCGGCTGGTCGACTTCCCGGCGCTGCGCGACAGCATGAAGACCGAGTTCAACGAACGGCTGGTCGGCGAGATGCGGGCTCGGGGCGAGGACGATCCGCTGGGCGGACTGGGCGCCTTGCTGGGCCCGGCGATCATCTCGGGCGCGGTCGATGCCCTGGTGACGCCGCAGGCCGTGGCCCTGATGGTCAAGTCGGGCGAGACGCCGCAGGCGGGCGAGCGGCCCCCCGTCGCCGACGAAGGCCCTGAGCCGAAGCGCACCTTGGGCTATCGCGACCTGAACACCTTCGCCATCGGCTTCCAGGATGCTGAGCGGAGCGACCGCTCCGTCACCCTGCTTATGAAGCGCGACGGCCTGTTCGGCTGGAAACTGGCGGCGATCGACCTGCCGGAGGTCGAAGGAGCTCCGCCGGCTCAGCGATAGACGTCCTTGCGGTCGCCGAGATCAAGAATGAGGATGACGCCTCGGGCGTCGTCGATGTTGCAGATCACGCGGTGGTCGCCGACGCGATATCGCCACTGTCCGCGAAAGCTGCCCACCAGCGCCTTGCCGTGATCTCGCGGATTTCCACCGCCGGCGACCCGGTCGGTCATGAAGCCGGCGATGCGAGCCACCGTCTGCCTGTCCAACTTTCTTAGCGCTCTGAGCGCCGCCGGGCCGTATTCAATGGTCCAAGCCAAGCCGGCGCCTCATTTCGGCGTCGGTCAGGGCCCGATCTTCGCCCGATCGGATTCGCGCCATCGCCTCGTCAGCCCGAAAGCCGTCGATGATGTCCTCCAGCGCCCCTTGAACCGCCTCCGCCAGAACCGCGGCCTTGGTCCGCCCGGTCTCGCTTGCAAACCGATCCAGGCGGGCATCGACGTCGGGGGGAAGGTCGAAGGTGACGGACATCTCACCAGCTTATCCCGGTTCCGCTCGACCCGCCAGCGCGTCGCGCACGGCCTGGAGCCCCGCCTCGGCCCTGGACCCGTCAGGCGCGCCGCCCTGGGCGAAGTCGGGTTTGCCGCCGGCGCCCTGGCCGCCCATCGCGATGACGGCGGCGCGCGCCAGATCGGCGGCGTTCACGCGACCCGCCATGTCGGACGTGGCCGCGACGGTGACCGCCGCCTTGCCGTCCACGACGCCGATCAGGGCGACGACGCCGGAGCCGACCTGTTTGCGGAAGTCCTCGGCCACGCCGCGCAGGCCCTTGCCGTCGACGCCGTCCAGGACGCGGGCGATCAGCTTGACGCCGCCGATATCTTCCGGGGCGGCATTGGCGGACGCGCCGCCGCCGCCCAGCGCCAGCTGCTTCTTCAGCTCGGCGACCTGCTTCTCCAGCGCCCGGACCGAGGCCGACAGGGTCTCGACCCGGCCCGGCACGTCGGCGGGCTGGACCTTGAAGTCGCGGGCCAGGCCGCGGGCGACCCTGGCCTGGCCTTCGACGTGGAGGCGCGCGGCCTCGCCGGTCAAGGCCTCGATGCGGCGCACGCCCGCGGCCACGCCGCCCTCGGACACGATCTTGAACAGGGCGACGTCGCCGGTGCGGGCCACGTGGGTGCCGCCGCACAGTTCGACCGAATAGGGCTTGTCGTCGGTCGTGAGCGAGCGGCCCAGCGCCAGCACGCGGACCTCGTCGCCGTACTTCTCGCCGAACAGGGCGATGGCGCCGGCCTCGATGGCCGCCTGCGGGGCCATCAGCTTCGTCTCGGCCGGGACGTTCTGGCGGATCACCGCGTTGACCTCGGCCTCGATCGCCTCAAGCTCGGCCTCGGTCACCGGGGCGCCGTGGCTGAAGTCGAAGCGGGCGCGTTCGGCGTCGACCAGCTGACCCTTCTGGGCCACGGCCGCGCCCAGCACGTTCTTCAGCGCCGTGTGCAGCAGGTGGGCGGCGGAGTGGTTGGCGCGCGTGGTGCGGCGCTTCTCCGCATCGACCAATTGCGCGACGCGGGCCCCGATGGCCAGGGCGCCGGACGTGATCTCGGCCGACAGGACGTGCAGGTCGCCGGCGTGCTTCTTGACGTCGATCACCTCGGCCGAGCCGCCCGGCCATTCCAGCGTGCCGGGGTCGCCCGCCTGACCGCCGCTCTCGGCGTAGAAGGGGGTCGTGTCGAACAGCACCTCGACGATGTCGCCGGCGGTCGCCGCGTCCACCGCCGCGCCGTCCTTCATCAGGACCAGCACCTCGCCGGAGCCGTCGACGGCGTCATAGCCGGTGAAGACCGTCGGCCCCAGGCGGTCGCGGATCGACAGCCATTCGCCGGCGTTCGCCGTCTGGTCCGAGCCCTTCCAGTGCTCGCGCGAGCGCGCGCGCTGCTCAGCCATGGCGGCCTGGAAGCCCGCGTCGTCGACGCCGAAGCCGCGACGGCGCGCCTCGTCCTGGGTCAGGTCCAGCGGGAAGCCGTAGGTGTCCGACAGGGTGAAGGCCGTCTGGCCGTCCAGCATGTCGCCCGGCTTGAAGCCTTGAACCGCCGTGTCGAACAGGCTCATGCCCTTGGACAGGGTGGTGCGGAAGCGGACCTCCTCCTGCTTCAGCGTGTCCTCGACGAAGGCCTGGGCGCGCTTCAGCTCGGGATAGGCCTCGCCCATCTCGGCGACCAGGGTCGGCACCAGGCGGTGCATCAGGGGATCCTGGGCGCCCAGCAGGTGGGCGTGGCGCATGGCGCGGCGCATGATCCGGCGCAGCACATAGCCCCGGCCCTCGTTGGAGGGCGTCACCCCGTCGGCGATCAGGAAGGACGAGCTGCGCAGGTGGTCGGCGATGACGCGGTGGCTGGCGGCCATGTCGCCGTCGGGCGCCGTCGAGGTGGCGTCGGCCGAGGCCGCGATCAGGGTCTGGAACAGGTCGGTGTCGAAGACCGAGTTCTTGCCCTGAAGCACGCTGGCGATGCGTTCGAGACCCATGCCGGTGTCGACGCTGGGCTTCGGCAGGGAACGGACGATCTGGTCGTTCTCCTTCTCGAACTGCATGAAGACGTTGTTCCAGATCTCGACGAAGCGGTCGCCGTCCTCGTCGGGAGACCCCGGAGGGCCGCCGGGGACGTGGTCGCCGTAGTCCCAGAAGATCTCGGTGCACGGCCCGCACGGACCGTTGTCGCCCATGGCCCAGAAATTGTCGGAGCCGGCGATGCGGATGATCTTGTCGTCGGAAAAGCCGGTGACCTTCTTCCAGATGGCGGCGGCCTCGTCGTCATCGACGTAGACGGTGACCAGCAGGCGCTTGGGATCCAGGCCGAAGTCCTTGGTGACCAGGGTCCACGCCCGATCGATGGCGTGGTCCTTGAAATAGTCGCCGAAGCTGAAATTGCCCAGCATCTCGAAGAAGGTCAGGTGGCGGGCGGTGTAGCCGACGTTGTCCAGGTCGTTGTGCTTGCCGCCGGCGCGGACGCATTTCTGGGAGCTGACGGCGCGCGACGACGGCGGGCGGGCCGCGCCGGTGAACCAGTCCTTGAACGGCACCATGCCGGCGTTGACGAACAGCAGGGTCGGATCGTTCTGCGGCACCAGGGGCGCGGAGTGGATCTTCTGGTGCCCGTCGGCCTCAAAGAAATCGAGGAAGGTCGAACGGATCTGCTTCAGGCCGGCCATGGGTCGTGCACGCGCGATGAGGGAGGGGAAGGATCGGGCTGCATATAGGGTTTTGGCGGGGCGCGCATCACCCGGACCCGGACCTGACCACGAAGGCCGCCTGACCCGCGAAGGTCAGGCGGCCGGTCTCCGGCCCGGCCCCACGGGGTCGGTGGCGGGTCGCGGGGACCCGGCCGGAGAAGCGGGGCGGTGAGAGAGGGAGAGACGAAAAAAAATTTCTCTCATTTCCATCACCGGGTGGTGGACGAGGCAGGGCGGTCGAGACCGAGACGCCCCCTCCGTCTCGCGCCCGATGGGCGCGATCCCCTCGCCTCAACGCCTTCGGCGTTTCAGCTCGACCCCATCGCCCTTCGGCGACGGGGAGGAGATGTCGGAGGTCAGCCTTCGAGGTCCTGGCCCTCGTCGGGTTCGGGGGCGCCCATGAGTTCGTCGGCGATCTTGCTGGTCGACTGGCGCACGGCCTTTTCGATCGCGGCGGCGACGTCCGGATTGGCCTTGAGGAAGGCGCGCACGTTCTCGCGGCCCTGACCGATGCGGGTGGAGTCGTAGGAGAACCAGCTGCCCGACTTCTCGATGATGCCGGCCTTGACGCCCAGGTCGATGATCTCGCCGATCTTGGAGATGCCCTCGCCGTACATGATGTCGAAGATGACCTCGCGGAACGGCGGGGCGACCTTGTTCTTGACCACCTTCACCCGGGTGGTGTTGCCCACGACCTCGTCGCGGTCCTTGATCGCGCCGGTGCGGCGGATGTCGAGGCGGACCGAGGCGTAGAATTTCAGCGCATTGCCGCCCGTGGTCGTTTCGGGCGAGCCGTACATCACGCCGATCTTGTGACGGATCTGGTTGATGAACAGGACGATGCAGTTCGACTTGTTGATCGAGCCGGTCAGCTTGCGCAGGGCCTGCGACATCAGACGGGCCTGAAGACCCGGCAGGCTGTCGCCCATCTCGCCCTCGATCTCGGCCTTGGGCGTGAGCGCGGCGACGGAATCGATCACCACGATGTCCACCGCGCCGGAGCGCACCAGGGTGTCGACGATCTCCAGCGCCTGCTCGCCGTTGTCCGGCTGCGACACCAGAAGGTCGTCCAGGTTCACGCCCAGCTTGCCGGCGTAGGTGGGATCCAGCGCGTGCTCGGCGTCGACGAAGGCGGCCACGCCGCCGGCCTTCTGGATCTCGGCCACGGTGTGCAGGGCCAGGGTGGTCTTGCCCGAGCTCTCCGGACCGAACACCTCAATCACCCGCCCCTTGGGCAGGCCGCCGATGCCCAGCGCCATGTCCAGGCCCAGCGAGCCGGTCGAGATGCTCTCGATCTCGGCCACCACGCCGGCCTTGCCCAGCTTCATCACCGAGCCCTTGCCGAAGGCGCGGTCGATCTGGGCGATCGCCGCCTCCAGAGCCCGCGCCTTGTCGCCGTCTTCCTTGCCCACCAGTTTCAATGCCGCCTGTGCCATCGCCTTCGTCTCCCTTGCCATGATTCCCGTCGTGGTTCGGGAGAGACCCGCCATGGACCCGCCCCCTTCGTGAGACGGACTATGTGCACGGTTTGTTCCGGTTGCCAATATGTTCTTTTCGAGCGGCGGCTGTTGGTGCGACCGTTTCTGACGTAAAGTGAAGACGCACCTACAAGGTCGTCTCACTGTCCGACAAAGACGGCAAGTTGATCTCGATCACCAACCGAGACGTCTGATGCGACGCGTGCTCCTGGATGCGGGGCTCTTGGTGTTGCTGATCGTCGGCAACGCCGACAGAGAACGCGTCACCGAGCATAAGCGCCTGTCCAGCTACCGGCCGGAGGACTGGGATCTGCTCATGGGAACGCTGGCGCAATTCGACCAGATCGTCGTCACGCCGAATGTGCTCACGGAAGCGTCGAACCTCGTGCGCAGCGGAGACAAGAACAAGAAATCGCAGGCGGCCTTTTCCGACGTCTTCGCTCAGATGACCGTCGATGCCGAAGAGCGCGTGGAAACCAGCGCCGCCGTGGTGCTGGATGCCGACTTCCCAAGCCTCGGGCTGGCCGACGCGGCGAGCTTGAATGCGGCCAAGGACGACACGATACTGACGGCGGACGTCGGGCTTTACGTCGCCGCTCATCGGCGCGGGCTTCAGGCGATCAACTTCAACCACCTCAGAGACGCGTGACCTCACCCCACTTGCTGCGCCTCCGCCCGGGCCGGGCGGGCCTGGGTTCCCCAGACGGCGGCGGCGGCGCCTGAGAGCAACGCAAAGGCGGCCAGCACCGCCAGGGCGCGGGCGGCTTTCGGCGCCAGGGGGCGCAGGGCCATGAGGGCCAGCAGGGCCAGGACGGCGAGCACGCCGGGCAGGTCCATGCCGATGCCGAGGAAGACGGGGTGGGCCAGGGCCAGGACCCAGCCGGCGACCACGGCGCCGAGGGCGGCGACGACGAGCGCGCCCCGCTGGCGGTCCAGGCCGGGGTCGAGGCGGGCGGCGAGGGCGGCGGCCAGGGCCATGACCAGCGTCGGCCAGGCGAACAGGAAGGCGGTGGCGGGGGCCGCGATCTGGGCGAACAGGGCCAGCAGCCAGCCGAGGGCCAGGAGGCCCAGCCAGGCGGGCCAGGCGCCGCGCGGGCCGGCGACGAAGCTGAGGCCCACGCCCAGCGCGGCGGCGCCCAGCACGATCGGACTGGGCCCCTCGGCGACCAGGGCCGGGAGGGTCAGCAGGGCGACGAGGCCGGCCATGATCCGGCGGTCCAGGGCCGCGCGCCCACCCAGCGCCAGCAGGGCGACGGCGAGCACGGCGAGCGCGGCCCCCGCCTCCAGCCAGGGCAGGCGGGCCAGGAGGGCGTAGTAGGTCTCGGCGTCCTCGGCGCGGGCGGCGGAGGGGCCGCCGAGCGCGCGCACGGCGTGGGCGGCGACGACGGCGACGGACAGGAACCACAGCCCGTCCAGGGCGCCGCGGCCCACCTCTCCGGGACGGGGTTGCTCACGCCGGCCCAGGGCCATGACGACGAAGCCGATCAGCAGGGCCGCGAGCCCCAGCACGATCCAGCCGGCGGCGGGGGTGGTCACGATCACGACGCGGCCGAAGAGGTCGGCCCACACGGCGGTCCCGCCCGCGCGCGGCAGGGTCTCGGCCGAGGCCATGAGCGCCGCGGTCTCCAGCGTCTGGGAGCCGATGTGCTGGAGGCTGCCGCGATCCAGGTTGGAAGGCGTGGACAGGGGGGTGTGGTACTGCTCGGGCCGGCCGATGAAGGCGAGGTTGACCCCCTGCACCCCGCGGTCGCGCGGCACGGTGAAGTCCGAGCCGTAGGGCATCAGCTCATAGACGAAGGCGGCCAGGGCGTTGGTGGTGGCGCCGCCGTCGGCGCGGCGGGCGGCGCGCGCGAACAAAGCCACGGTCTCGGCATTGCCCCTGCCCGTCTCGAACATCATGGCGCGTCCGCCGCCGCCCCGCGCCTCCAGATTGATCACGGCGCCGATGCGGTCGCGCAAGGGGTGGTCGCCGAAGAAGGCGCGCGCGCCGTCCAGGTTCAGCTCCTCCGCGTCGGTGATCAGGACGATCACGTCGCGGGCGCGCGGGCCGCGGGCTTGCAGCGCGCGCACGGCCTCCAGAACGGCGGCGACGCCGGCGGCGTCGTCGGCGGCGCCCGGCGAGCCGGCGACGCTGTCGTGGTGCGCCATCAGCAGCACCGCAGGGAGGTCCGGGCGCGTGCCGGGCAGGACGCCGATCAGATTGGTCAGGCCCAAGCCGGTCGCGTCGACGTCCCACCGCTCCAGCCGGCGCACGGCGGAGGGCGACAGGACGCCCGCCTGGGTCACGGGCGACAGGCCGAGCGCGGTCATGCGGGCCCGCAGGTGATCGATCACCCGGCCATGTGCCGCGGACCCCACGGGATGCGGCTCGGCGGCGATCGCGCGCACGTCTGCCATGGCGCGCTCGGCGGAAAAGGCGGTGGCCGGTGCGTCGGCCCCGCGCGCCGCCGGGGCCAGATTGGCGAAGACCGCCAAGGCCAGGGCGACGGCGAGCGTGATCGACAGCCAGATCCAGCGCGGCATGGGCGTCCCCTCGAAACGGCGAGAAAACTCTAGACCGGTCGATCGCCTTGGGGAAACCGAGCGATCTTGGAGCGCGGACGTCCACGTCCGCGTCCGACACGCCAAGGCAATTCGCGGACTTGGAGGTCCGCGCTCCTTGAGTCCATGCGTCAGGCGGCCCGGCGCAGGACGCCGCGGGCCTTCACATAGAGGCCGGGGCGGCCCGCGACCGGCCGGAAGGCGACGGTGTCGGCGACGAGGGTCTCGTCGGCGCCCACGAACAGGCATCCGTCGTCGGCCAGAGCGCGATCCAGGTTGTCGACGGCGATCGCGCGGCGCTGGGGATCCATGGCGCCCAGCACGTGGCGGCAGAAGACGATGTCGAAACGGGCGTCGATCGGCGGCGGATCCAGCAGGTTGGCGCGCTGCACGTCCACGCCGTCGCGCAGAACGTCGCGGGCCACCCACTGGTCCTCGTGCGGCTCGAACCAGCGGATCATGCTGCGCGCGGACAGGCCGCGCTGAATCTCGAAACCGGAATAGGCGCCCGCGCGGGCCCGTTCGAGGGCCAGACGATTCAGGTCGGTGGCCAGGATGCGCGCGGCGATGCCCTTGTCCGCCGCGGCCATGGAGAGGGACCAGGCCTCCTGGCCCGTCGAGCAGCCGGCGGACCACAGCCGGACTCGCCCGCCGGGCCGCGCGGCGGCCAGGGCGGGCAGCAACTGTTCGGCGAAGACGGCGAAGGCGGCCCGGTCGCGGCGGAACCAGGTTTCGGGGTCCAGCAAGGCCTCGATGGCGGACCAGGCGACCGACGCCACCGGCTGGGCCCACAGCGAGGCCAGCAGGGCGGAGACGTCCTCGAACCCCTCGCGCCGAGCGACGGGCCCGAGCCGATGTTCGGCCAGCTTCATGCGATCGCGCGTCAGGCGATGGCCGGTGCGGCCGACGACGAGGGCCTGAAGGCGATCGAAGTCCTCGGGCGTCATCCCGCGCCCGCCTCTTCGAATTTGGAGGCCAGGACCTCGCCGTCGAACGGCTTCATGACGTATTCGTCGGCGCCGGCGGCCAGGGCCTCGGAGATGCGGGCGGGATCCGACTCGATCGAGCAGAACAGAACCTTGGGCCGGTCGCCGCCGGGCAGGGCGCGCAGGCGCCGCAGGAAGGTCAGGCCGTCCATCACCGGCATGTTCCAGTCCAGCAGGATCACGTCCGGCAGGGAGGCGCTGCATTGGGACAGGGCCTCAGCGCCGTCGGCGGCCTCGTCGACCTCATAGCCCAGGCCCTCGACGATGCGGCGCGAGACCTTTCGGATGATCCGGCTGTCGTCGACGATCAGGCAGGTGCGGGGGTCCAAGGGCGGCGTCCGAATCGGCGGGGGCGCGGGTGTGCGAGACGCCTCATGATCGCCGGGCGCCGGTTAACGAGTGGTTGGAAACCAGTCCTAAGCGGCGGTTAGGGATGTGGAACATGGAGGCTGCGACGATCAAGGGATCACAACGAACACGACGAAGGCACGACGAACACGACGGGGCCTCGGGGCGTGGCTGCGCGCAGCGCCTTCATTCTCGACAAAGCTTGGTCGCCTGCGGCGCCGCCAACTCGGTCCCGTCGTGTTCGTCGTGGCTTCGCTTGCGTTGTGTTCGTTGTGAAGAACCCCCTTCCGCAAGACCACGCTATGCAAGCAGGTCGGCCGCGATCCTGACGCGGCCCTCGTCCGCCTGCACCTCAAGCGTGCCGCCGAGGCGGCGGACGGCGAGCCAGAGCCAGTGGGGCTGGATCCACTGGCCGGGCAAGCCTTCTTCCAGCGGGCGGCCGGCCAGACCGGCGGCGGCCTCAGGCTTCAGGCGCGCGCGGGCGCCCTCGGCCAGGCCTTCGATCTTCAGACGGTCGCCCTCGACGCGCGCGGAGACGGTCGCCTCGCCGCCCGACGGCAGGGCGCCCATCGTCAGGTAGGCGAGGTTGAGCAGAACGCGCGCCGACGCCTTCGACAGGCCGGCGGGCTGAACGTCCCAGACCAGGGTCGCGCGCCCGCCGCCGGTCAGGTCGCGGACCAGCTTCTCCAGCGTCTCGCCGGTGAAGGTCTCGGCCGACGAGGCCGCGCCGAAGGCGACGCGGGCGAAGTCGATCACCGCCAGCAGGCGGGTCGCGCTCTGGCGGATCAGGGCAAGCGCGTCGTGGCGCATGTCCTGGGCCGAGGGATCCTCGAGCAGGTCCAGCCCCTGGGACACGGCGCCCGCCGGGCTGATGAAGTCGTGGCACAGCTTGGCGGCGACGAGGGCGGCCAGCTCGGTGTCGTCGCGGTCGGAGAAGGCATCGGTCATGGGCCGGAAGCTGGCCTGATTTGGGCCCTCGCGGGAAGGGCGGACGGGGGTGAAAAGAAGCATCACAACGGACACGGCGAAAGGCACGACGAACACGACGGGAGCGAGCCTGGAGCCGCCGCAGGCATCCTTACGTCGATCATCGGGTCGAAGGCGCTGCGCGCGACCGCGCGCACAGGTCCCGCTGTGCCCGTCGTGCCTTCGTTGTGGTCGCTGTGATGATCCCTTCGGGAGGCCGACTTCCGCCTCAGGCCGACCGGGTCTAATCCCCAGTCATGACCTCCAGCCCCTCCCCCCTCGACGCCCTGTCCGCAGCAACCCTGATCGGCGATCTGGCCGCGATCGCCGAAGACGCGGCGGGGGTGATCCGGCCATACTGGCGCAGCGGGGTGGTCGCGGACGCCAAGGCCGACGACAGCCCCGTGACCCGCGCCGACCGGGAGGCCGAAGCGCTGATCCTGGAGCGCCTGGCCGTGCTGTGGCCGGACGTTCCCGCCGTGGCGGAGGAGCGGTCGGAGGCGGAGGGGCGGCCGGAGACGGCGCCGGACCTGTTCTGGCTGGTCGATCCGCTGGACGGCACGCGCGGCTTCGTGCGCGGGGACGAACAGTTCACGGTGAACATCGCCCTGATCCAGGGCCGTCGTCCGGTGGCGGGCGTGGTGACGGCGCCGGCGCTGGACCTGACATGGGCCGGAGGGCCGACGGGCGCGGTGCGCCGCACGATCGGCGGGGTCTGGGAACCGATCCGGGTGCGGCCCAGGCCCACCGCGGCGCTGGCCCTGATGAGCCGGGGCGTGAAGCCGGAGGACGCCGCCGCCCTGGCCGACCTGCACGGCTGCGCCGAATGGCGGGGCGAGGACTCCTCGCTGAAGTTCTGCCGCATCGCCGAGGGCGACTGCGACGTCTATCCGCGCACCGGGCCCACCTCGGAATGGGACACGGCGGCGGGTCAGGCGGTGCTGGAGGCGGCCGGCGGGCGCGTGCTGGGCCCCGACGGCGCGGCGCTGGCCTATGGCAAGGCGGGGTTCATGAACGGGGCGTTCGTCGCGTACGGGGCGTAGACCCCTCACACTCCGCTCATCCCCGCGAAGGCGGGGATCCAGGGCCTGACAGACAGGGGGTTTCGGAGCCACCCGCTCCCAAACTCCGAGCACGGGATCGAGCCCCTGCACTGGATCCCCGCCTTCGCGGGGATGAGCGGGGAGAGAAATTTCAGATCGAGAGCAGCGCCTCCGCCTGGCGGGCCAGAAGCGGACAGCCTTCCTCGGTCGCCACCTCGGCGGCCGAGGCCAGCATCAGGCCGGTCTCGCCGACGGGGGCGTCGCACAGGCGGGCGCGCGTCAGGGCGACGCGGGCGAGGCCGATCTGGTCGGCGGCCCAGTCCAGCGGGGCGGCGGGGGTGGCCAGGCGGCGGCGCAGCTCGGCCTGGATGGCGTCCAGCGCGGACGGATCGCCCGCGGCCTCGGCGGCGGCGACGCGGTCGGCGGCCAGACGTTCGCGGGCCAGGGCGCCCAGGATCAGACCCGGACCGGCCGACCGGCACAGGGCCTCGACCGCCACCAGCCGGGCGGGGCCGCCGACCGACGCCAGCTGCACCGCGCACCAGTCCAGCGGGCTGTGGTCGGGCGTGAATTGATCGCCCGCGGCCTCCAGCAGGGCGCGGGCCTGGTCGCGGGCCTGGGCGTCTTCGGCCAATGCCGCCAAGGCGGAAAGACCCGAGGCGCTGAGCGCCAGGGCGCGGGCGCGGGTCAGCGGGCGACGCTCGGCCGGGCAGGCCTCGACCAGGGCGAACAGGTCGCGGCCCGCCTGGTCCAGCAGACGGCCGTCGCGCTGGGCGATGCCGGCCTCCAGCGTCAGGCCGGCGCGGTCCAGCCGCACGGCCTCGGACAAGGGATCGGCCGAGCCTTCCAGCCCATGCAGGGCGAGGTCCAGCAGGGCGGCGGCCTCCAGCAGGCGGACGGGCCGGCCGTCCAGCCGCGCCTTGCGGGCGGAAAGTCGGGCGTGGATCGCCACGGTCGCGGGCCGGGCGCTGTCGCGTTCGATCAGGTCGGCGGCGGCCTCAAGCCGGTCGGGTCCGCCATAGAGGTCGAAGCGCAGGATCAGGGCCTGAGCGCGGGCCGCGCGAGCCTCTTCCAGCATGCGGGCGCCCTGGGACGCCACGACGGCGGAGATCGCGGCCGCGTCGGCGCGGTCCAGTGCGTCGATGCGGCCGGTGCGGGCGGCCAGCTCGCGCCACAGGGCGGCGGCGGTCAGCCAGGCCTGATCGGGCTTGGCGCACGACGTGCGGCCGGCGTCGATGGAGGCGCGACGGGCCTCGGCCTCGACCAGATCGACCCCGATCAGTTCCAGCCAGCCCAGATCCTCGCGGTCGCGGTCACGACCGAACAGCCTGCGCAGATCCTTGCCGAACTCGAACATGCCGCCTCCTGGCGCGTCCCGGAACGGGACCGTGACTCCGTCTGATCCGACCCACAAGCAAATGCGTGGCCGCCGCATATGTTCGCCTTTGGGGTTCGCCCCTTGCGGCGCCCGGGCCGGCGCCTATCTGCACCTGCACCTGTTGCAGGAGCCCTCCCCCATGACCTCCCCCTTGTTCGAGCCGATCGCCCTGGGCGCGCTGGAGCTGAAGACCCGCGTCGCCATGGCGCCCATGACCCGCAGCCGCGCCGGCGCGGGCGAGGTGATCAACGCCTCGGCCGCGACCTATTACGCCCAGCGCGCGGGCGCGGGCCTGATCATCTCGGAAGCGACCCAGATCAGCCGTCAGGGTCAGGGCTATCCCAACACGCCGGGCGTCTTCACCGAGGACCAAGTCGCGGGCTGGAAAGCCGTGACCGACGCGGTGCACGCCGCCGGCGGGAAGATCGTCGCACAGCTATGGCACGTCGGGCGGGTGTCCCTGCCCGACTATCAGCCCGACGGCGGCGCGCCGGTCGGCGCCTCGGCCGTCGCGGCCGAGGGCCAGGCCATGCGGCCGGACTTCTCCATGACGCCTTTCGTCACCCCGCGCGCCCTGACCGAGACGGAGATCGAAGGCGTGCTGGCCGACTATGCCCACGCGGCGCGTCAGGCCAAGGCGGCGGGCTTCGACGGGGTAGAGCTGCACGGGGCCAACGGCTATCTGGTCGATCAATTCCTGCGTGACGGGGCGAACCGCCGCACGGACCGCTGGGGCGGGTCGGTGGAGAACCGTGCGCGCTTCCTGGTGGAGGCCACGAGCGCCCTGGTCGAGGTCTGGGGCGCCGAGCGCGTGGGCGTGCGCCTGTCTCCGCTGGGGACCAACAACGGCATGTTCGATTCCGACCCGGCCGCCACGTTCGGGCACGCGGTCACGGCGCTGAAGCCGTTCGAGCTGGCCTTCCTGCACCTGATCGAGGCGGAGCCGCCGCATCCCATGGCGGGCCCCGAAGGCTCGCCCCGGCTGGCGAAGGCGCTGCGGGAGGCCTTCGGCGGACCGGTGGTGCTGAACGGCGGCCTGGACAGGGCGAAGGCCGAGGCGGCCCTGGCCGACGGCCGCGCCGACCTGGTCAGCGTCGGCGTGCCCTTCCTGGCCAACCCGGACCTGGTCGAGCGCTGGAAGACCGGGGCCGAGTTGAACGCGCCCGACCGCGCCACCTTCTATGGCGGCGGCGACAAGGGCTACGTGGACTATCCGGCGCTGGATCAGACGGCCGCCGCCGCTTGATCTTTCCTCAAATGCGGGCCTTCGCGAAGTCGATGAAGGCCCGCAGCTTGGGCGCGACCTGGTCGCGGCTCGGGAAGTAGAGGAACAGGCCCGGGTTCTCGGCCATGAAGGGGTCAAGCACCGTCTCCAGCAGGCCCGCCTCGATCAGGGGCGCGATCAGGTCGGTCATCGAGTAGGCGAGGCCGACGCCGGCGACGCAGGCTGAGAGCATCAGGGTGTTGGTGTTGACGATCAGGGGCCCGGTCACGGCGACCTCGACGTCGCGGCCGGCGTCCTCGAACTCCCAGCGGTAGAGGCCGCCGCGCGCGGACTGGCGGAAGTTGACGCAAGTGTGGGTCTTCAGGTCCTCGGGACGCTCCGGGCGGCCGTGCCGGGCGAGTTCGTCTGGGTCTGGCACCAGCCTTGGGAGGACCGGGGCATGTGGGAGAACCGCTACGCCGTCATGTCGGACGCGGACCTCTTGACCTTCGAGAGCCTGTCGGCTGCGCGGCGGCTGACCACGCCCTGGCTGATGATCCACGGCGATGCCTGCTTCCTGCCGGACGTCGCGCGCCGCAGCTTCGACGCCGTACCCGCCGGCACGAACAAGGCGATGGTGCGGGACGACACGCCCCACCTGTCCTACTGCGACCAGCCCGCCGACATCGACCGCGCGACCGCCCGCGTCGTCGATTGGTTCACGCGGGCGTGACGCCGCGGCTGTTCGCGGGAGCCGGCGCAGCGGTCGGTCTCAAGGCGGCTTTCGACCTCGGCGCCCCGGCAGATCCCGGCCGGCGGACCGACCGGGAGCCGCAAATGGAAACGGCCGCTCCCTTTGGGGAAGCGGCCGTCGTGGTGGAGCTAAGCGGAGTCGAACCGCTGACCTCTTGAATGCCATTCAAGCGCTCTACCAACTGAGCTATAGCCCCGAACCCTGAAAGGATCGGATCGCCGGGCGGTGAATGCGCCCCCCGGCGAGGCGGCGGAACCTATGTCAGGGCTTTTTGGCGATCAAGCCCGGTTCCGCCATTTATTTTCTACTCGTCGTCGCCCGGTTTGACGATCTCGTCCTCGAAGGAATCGTCGTCGTCCTCATCCTCGATGAAGGGCACGGAATCGTCGTCGTCATCGGCCAGATCGTCGTCGTCCGAGGCCTCGCCCATGCCCGGCTCTTCGCTCGGATCCTTGGCCTCGTCGTCCTCGTCGTCGGGGGTCAGGATCGGCTCGTGGCCCTCCTCGTCGATCTCGGGCGTCGCAACGGCCTCTTCCTCGTCCTCGTCGCCGTCGGCCGACTTGTCCTTGACCTGATCCTCGGCCTCGTCGTCCGTGTCGGGCACGCCGGCGGGGCGGCCGCGGCGGTTGCGCAGCTTCAGCGCCTCTTCCGGATCGAAATCCGTGCCGCATTTCGGGCAATGCGCCGGGCGGCGGTTGAGGTCGTAGAATTTGGCCTGGCAGTTCGGACAGACCTGCTTGGCGCCCAGATCGGGATTGGCCACGGGGAGACCCTGGAAAAGGAGTTGCCGGGAAGCGGGGCGCTCCCTTGCCACCGCGCGGGGCCGCTGTCAAAACCCGCGTCCCGTAACGCCCGGAGCCTGAGCCGAAGGTGTCCGTCCCCGCCCATCTGACCGCACGCCCCGGACGGCCCCTGAAGGGCGTCGTGACGGCGCCGGGCGACAAGTCGATCAGCCACCGCGCGCTGATCCTGGGCGCGATGGCGACGGGCGTGACCGAGATCGACGGCCTGCTGGAGGGCGACGACGTGCTGGCCACCGCGCGGGCGGTGGAGGCGTTCGGTGCGGGCGTGGAGCGGTTGGGGCCCGGTCGCTGGCGCGTGACGGGACATGGCGGCTTCCAGACGCCGGACGGGGTGATCGACTGCGGCAACGCCGGCACGGGCGTGCGCCTGCTGATGGGCGCGGCGGCGGGGTTCCCGATCACGGTCACGTTCGACGGCGACGCGAGCCTGCGGAAACGGCCGATGAAGCGGGTGACCGGGCCGCTGGCGAAGATGAGGGCGCGGTTCGACTGGAAGGCGGAGGAGGATCGCCTTCCGCTGACGCTGACGGGCGGCGATCTGGCCGGGCTGGAGTTCACGCAGAAGGTCGCCTCGGCCCAGGTGAAGTCGGCGATCCTGCTGGCCGGCTTGAACGCGGCGGGCCGGACCGTGGTGGTCGAACCAGAGAAGAGCCGGGATCACACCGAGCGCATGCTGGCGGCCTTCGGCGCCCACGTGCAGGTCAATGAACAGGAAGCCGGCTGGCGCGTGACCCTGGAGGGCGGGCAGGCGCTGACGGGGGCCGACGTCGCGGTGCCGGGCGACCCGTCGTCGGCCGCCTTCCCGCTTGCGGCCGGGCTGATCGTGCCGGGGGCGGAGGTGACGGTTCGCAACGTCATGCTGAACCCGCTGCGCACGGGACTGTTCGAGACGTGGCGGGAGATGGGGGCGGACCTGACGGTGTCGAACCGTCGGGCGGCGGGCGGCGAGGAGGTCGGAGACCTGACGGCGCGGCATTCGGAGTTGACCGGGGTCGTCGTGCCGCCGGAGCGGGCGGCGTCCATGATCGACGAGTATCCGATCCTGGCCGCCACCGCCGCCTTCGCGCGGGGCGAGACGACGATGCGCGGCATCGGCGAGATGCGGGTCAAGGAGAGCGACCGCATCGCCCTGATGGCCGCCGGCCTTCAGGCGTGCAGCGTGCAGGTCGTGGAGGAGACTGAAGGGTTCGTCGTCACGGGCGGGCGCGTACCGGGCGGGGCGACCGTGACCACCCACGGCGACCACCGCATCGCCATGAGCCACCTGGTCCTTGGTCTGGCGGCGGAACAGGCGGTGACGGCGGACGAGCCGGGGATGATCGCGACGAGCTTTCCGGCGTTCGTCGACATGATGCGCGGGCTGGGGGCGGAGATCGGATGAGTGGCAACGTCATCATTCAACGGACGGCTCAGTTCGTCTCTTGGCGCGAGGGGCTGCGCGATCGGCGGGCCGCCCTGGCGATCGATCGTCGGATCGACCGGTTGGGGCGCGGTCTGGTCGGCGACGTCAAGCCGGTCTGAGGTGACGTCAGCGAATTGAGGATCGACATGGGCCCCGGCTATAGGCTGTACTTCACCCGCAGGGGCAGAAAGCTTATCATCCTTCTGTGCGGTGGCGACAAAAGCAGCCAGACACGCGACATCGCCTTGGCGCAAAGACTTGCCGAGTTGGAACCATGAGCAGCGACGAAAAGTTGGACCTCAGCCCCTTTGACGCGACGGAATATCTGACCGACGATGCGTCGATCGGTTACTATTTCGACGACGCTTGGCAGTCGGAGTCACAGGTCGAGATCGCGGACGCGCTGGCCGTGATCGCCAAGGCCAAGGGTCCGGCCGCGCAAGCCGCCATGGACGCCGCCGGCCTGCCTGCGGACTTTCGCGACCGCGACGTCGATTGGGACAATCCGCCGACCTGGGACGTCATCCTGGCCGCGGTCAAGGCGCTGGGATTGAAGCTGGAGGGTTCGGTCGCCAAGCCGGCCGCGTGAGTGCGCTGATCACCGCTTTGGACGGGAACCACGGCATGGCCTGCGGCGCGCCCGGGTTCTGGAGAGAGCTGTTGCCGCAACCGTCGCAGGCCGGTCCATGAAGCCGTTGTTTCCGAACCTGCGAAGGCCGCCGCACCGGCCGGTCCTGCATGGATTGATTGCCGCGTATTTGGCCTTCATGACTTGGGTCGGCGCGCGCATCTGGATGCAAAGCCTGGCTTCGGGGGTGCTGAACGTGCGAGGCCCGGCCCTCGTCCGGGACGCGCAGCCGGACCTCTATTGGCTGGCGATGGCGGGCGCGGCCGTGACCCTTGCCGTGGTCGGGGTGGGGGCCGTGCTGGGCCTGCGCGCGCTGGCGCTGAATCTCGTGCACGGAAAGCGGACATGAGCGACCTCGTCATCGCCGTCGACGGCCCGGCCGCCTCGGGCAAGGGGACTGTCGCCGCGCGACTGGCCCGGCACTATGCCCTGCCCTACCTCGACACGGGCCTGCTGTACCGCGCGGTCGGTCTGGCCGTGCTGGACGCGGGCGGGAGCGTGGACGACGCGGAGGCGGCGGAGGCCATGGCGCGCACCATCGACGCGGCGCATCTGGAGGACGTCGAGCGTCTGACGGGGCGGGAAGCCGGAGAGGCGGCCAGTCGGGTGGCCAGCCACGCGGGCGTGCGGGCGGCGCTGCTGGACCATCAGCGGGCGTTCGCGGCCCGGCCGGGAGGCGCGGTGCTGGACGGGCGCGACATCGGCACGGTGATCGCGCCGGACGCGCCGGCCAAGCTGTTCGTGACGGCGACGCCCGAGGTGCGGGCCATGCGCCGCTGGAGGCAGTTGACGGGCCGGGGCGAGAACATCGCCTTCGAGGACATGCTGGCCGACATCCAGCGCCGCGACGAGCGGGACGCCGGCCGGGGCGCGGCGCCCATGGTGCAGGCGGCAGACGCGGTCTTGCTGGACACCACCGAAATGGATATAGACGCGGCCTTCGATGCGGCCCGCCGCATCATCGAGGCCGCGCGCGTCCGCCAGACTTCTTGAGGTCGGGACAAATCCAACGCGCAGGTCGCCGATCTCCGCGGGCGCCCTGGCCACCGGCCTCGCATCCTGACGACCTGACTTCCGAAACTTCAACCCCGCGCGGGACCGATCGGTCGTGCGCCCCAACTTTCATTCAACCCCAGAGCTTCATTTGACCGACACCCTGACCCCCACCCGCGACGATTTCGCCGCGCTTCTGAACGACACGCTCGGCGAGCGCGACCTGGGCGAAGGCCAGGTCGTCCACGGCCGCGTCGTCGGCGTCGAGAAGGACATCATCATCATCGACGTCGGTCTGAAGACCGAAGGCCGCATCGCCGCCCGTGAGTTCGGCATCGGCGAAGGCGCCGTGATCCCCAAGGTCGGCGACGACGTCGAAGTGTATCTGGAGCGGGTCGAGAACGCCCTGGGCGAAGCGGTCATCAGCCGCGACAAGGCGCGCCGCGAGGAAGCCTGGACCCGCCTGGAAGTCGTGTTCGCCGACGGCCAGCCGGTCAACGGCGTGATCGTGGGCCGCGTGAAGGGCGGCTTCACCGTCGATCTGGGCGGCGCCTCGGCCTTCCTGCCGGGCTCGCAGGTGGACATCCGTCCGGTCCGCGACGTCGGCCCGCTGATGGGCAAGGAACAGCCCTTCGCGATCCTGAAGATGGACCGTCCGCGCGGCAACATCGTCGTCTCGCGCCGCGCCATCCTGGAAGAGGCCCGCGCCGAACAGCGCACCGAACTGGTCGGCCAGCTGCAGGAAGGCGAAGTCCGCGACGGCGTCGTCAAGAACATCACCGACTACGGCGCCTTCGTGGACCTGGGCGGCATCGACGGCCTGCTGCACGTCACCGACATGAGCTGGAAGCGCGTCTCGCACCCCTCGCAGGTCCTGGCGGTCGGCGACACGGTCAAGGTGCAGATCGTCAAGATCAACCCGGACACCCAGCGCATCAGCCTGGGCATGAAGCAGCTGCAGGCCGACCCGTGGGACGGCGTGGAAGCCAAGTATCCGGCCGGCGCCAAGATGACCGGCCGCATCACCAACATCACCGACTACGGCGCCTTCGTGGAGCTGGAAGCCGGGGTCGAGGGCCTGGTCCACGTCTCGGAAATGAGCTGGACCAAGAAGAACGTCCACCCCGGCAAGATCGTCTCGACCTCTCAGGAAGTGGACGTGGTCGTGCTGGACGTCGACGCCTCCAAGCGCCGCATCTCGCTGGGCCTCAAGCAGGCCCAGGACAATCCGTGGGACGCCTTCGTCGCCAACCATCCGATCGGCTCCACGGTCGAGGGGGAGGTCAAGAACGCCACCGAGTTCGGCCTGTTCATCGGGCTCGACAACGACATCGACGGCATGGTGCACCTGTCGGACATCGACTGGAACGTCTCGGGCGAAGAGGCCATCCAGCGCTATCGCAAGGGCGAGATGGTCAAGGCCAAGGTGCTGGACGTCGACGTCGAGAAGGAGCGCGTCAGCCTGGGCATCAAGCAGCTGGGCGGCGATCCGATCGGCGAGGGCGACGCCTACAAGCGCGGCCAGCAGGTCACCGTCACGGTGTCGTCGATCGAGTCCGGCGGCATCGAGGTGAAGTTCGGTGAGGACGACGCCCCGGTTTCGGCCTTCATCCGCAAGTCCGACCTGTCGCGCGACCGCAACGAGCAGCGCCCCGAGCGCTTCGCCGTCGGCGACCGCATCGACGCCATGATCACCGCCGTGGACAAGGCCTCGCGCCGCATCTCGGTGTCGATCAAGGCGCTGGAGATGAAGGACGAGCAGGAAGCCATCGAGCAGTTCGGATCCTCGGACTCCGGCGCCTCGCTGGGCGACATCCTGGGCGCCGCGCTGCGCGAGAAGGCCGGGTCGAAGGACTGAGGGCTTCGGTTCCGGGCCTGACGATCGCGACGCGGTCGCTCGCGCGTCTTGAGGCCCGGTCTCAGGCAGCGAGGGCCCGCGGCCCGAGCGTTGGACCATCAAGGAAAGGGCGGCGGGCGCGATCCCGCCGCCTTTTTTCCTGGCCGGAAGCTAAAGTTCACCACGATCATCGCGTTATTCGACGCCACGGGGCTTTTCTCGCCCGCCACGCGAGGTCTAGGGTGTCGTCGGCGCCGGACGACCGTCCGGTTCCGGACGTGGGACAAACGGGCGGGGGCCTGGCATGATCAAGTCCGAACTGATCGAGAAGCTGGCGGCCGAGAACCGCCATCTGACGCACGGCGAGGTCGAGCGCGTGGTCAACGTCGTCTTGGGCGGCATGACCGACGCCCTGGCCGAGGGCGGCCGCGTGGAGATCCGCGGCTTCGGCGCCTTTTCCGTGCGGGACCGGCCGGCGCGGGCGGGGCGCAACCCGCGGACGGGCGAGGCGGTCGACGTGCCGGCGAAGTCGGTGCCCTTCTTCAAGAGCGGCAAGGAGCTGCGCGAGCGGCTGAACGCGTCCGGCGACGCCTGATGGCCTCGAGCGGCGCGAAGCGCGTCAGGCCAAGCAAGGAAATGGCGCAGCCATGAGCCTGTTCGGCGAGTTCAAGGAATTCCTCAGCCGCGGCAATGTGGTCGATCTGGCGGTCGGCGTCATCATCGGCGCGGCGTTCGGCAAGATCGTCACCAGTCTGGTGGAACAGGTGGTGATGCCGCCGATCGGCCTGGCGCTGGGGCGGGTCGACTTTTCGCAACTGAAGTGGGTTCTGGCCCCCGAAGACCCAGCCACCGAGGCGGTCGAAGAGGTGGCGATCCAGTACGGAGCCTTCATCAACACCCTGATCCAGTTCGTCATCGTGGCGGCGGTGATCTTCCTGATGGTCAGGGCCATCAACCGGCTGCGCCGTGAAAAGGCCGCCGAACCGGATCCGGCGCCGGCCGCGCCCACGCCGACCGAAGCCCTTCTGGCGGAAATCCGCGACGAGCTGAGGTCGCGGCCGAAACCCTGAGGCGTCAGGCCGCGCGGCGTCGCTCGCCCGCCGGGGCGGGACGCAGACAGATTTCATAGTCGCCGTCGAACGGCGCGGGATCCCACGGCAGATCAGGCGCTGCGCCGCGCCAGTTCACCTTGCAGTGGCCCCAGCCCCCTTCGGCCCGCGCCCGCTCGCGCCATGGGCCGAGAGCGGAGAGCACGCGCGGCGACACGACCTGCAGCCGCAGCTTGGCCGCGCCGCGTTCGCGGGCGAGGGCGAACAGCGCCGTCATCAGCATCGGGACGGCGGCGTCATGACCTTCCAGCCAGTCAACGTCCAGAACCTCGAGCGCGGTGACCTCCAGCGCATTGCCTTTCGCCAGGCGGGCGCGGACGTGGGCGATCAGGTCCGGGCCCTCGAACCGCCCCAGCATCATCGCCGGCCAGGTAGCCTGGGGGTCGGCGTCGCGCCAGCTCATAGCGGCGGGCGATCGATCGGGACGAAGGCGCGGCTCGCCTTCCAGTCTATGGCGGTAGCCGTCCCAGGCGGAGCCGGAGGCGAGGTCCACAACGGGTTCGATCCCGTCGGCGACGGGCGCCGACCAGGTCCGATCCAGCCGTCGGCTGAGAAGCCGCTCGCCCAGCATGTCCGACACCCTTCGGTCGTGCGCCGCGACGCGCAGCGCGCGGCCGAAGGCACAGGCGACCGGATCGACGATCCAGGCCAGCTTCACCGCATGGGTGGTCTGCGGCCACGGCGACAGTCCCAGCCGTTCGTACAGAGGCGCCCCGGCCGGATTGGCGTTGAGCGTCCAGGCGGCGAACAGGTCCGGCTGGGCCAGGAATGTGCGGACCAGCTTCGTGCCGGCGCCGCGTCCTTGCGCGGCCGTGACGACGGAAAAGCCGGTCGCGCCTTTCAATCTGATTCCCCGCCCGACGCAGTCCAGGCGCAGATTGCCCAGAACGCCCACGGGCCGATCCTGTTGATCCACCGCCACCCAGGCGACGGGGGCGTCGCCCGCGGCCGGATTGGCCGCCAGCCAGGCCCAGCCCGCGAACGTCCGCACCGGCCAGCCGACGCCCGCGTGCAGGCCGGCGACGAAGGCCACCTCGTCTGGGTCGTCATGGCGAAACGGGCGGATGCGGGCGCTCATGTCGCCTTACGGCATAAGCCTGCCGATTGAGCGAAGGGTGAGCGAAGGTTGTTCGGCGCGATCATCGCACCCCGGACCGGCCGGACCTCGACGCCTCACGCCATGTTGCGGCTTGTAATGACGGTTTTGCGATGGCCTTATCCGGCGCGACTAGGGGCGGGCGCGGTCGAGCGCCCGTGAGGGTTCAACACGGACGCCAGTCCGACAGTCCAAGGTAAGGCATGAACGTCGTCATTCTGCTGGGGGTGGTCATCACCCTGGTCACGGGCCTGCCCGTGCTGATGCAGATCCTGAAGGGGCATCCCAAGGGTCTGATCATCTGCTTCTTCGCCGAGATGTGGGAGCGTTTCTCCTACTACGGCATGCGCGGCCTGCTGATCTTCTACCTGACCCAGCATTTCCTGTTCACCGACGACTTCGCCTCCGGCCAGTACGGCACCTATGGCTCGCTGGTCTATCTGCTGCCGCTCATCGGCGGCATCGTGGCGGACCGTTACATCGGCACCCGCAGAGCCATCATGTTCGGCGCCATCCTGCTGGTCATGGGCCATGGACTGATGGGCTTCGAGGGACGTCCGGCGACCCAGACCCTCACCTATGCCGGACAGCAGTATGCGGTGGCGATCGAAGGGCGCGGAGACGGCCGTCAGACCCGTCTGGTCGTCGACGGCCGACCCTATGAGTACAGCGCCCGCCAAGTGTCGGGCCTGGAAATCGACGGCGCGCCGGGATTGCCGGCCACGCTGACGGAAGATCAGTACACGCTGACCGGAGAGCGTGAAGTCGGCGCTCCGTGGTGGGCCCCCGTCGGCGACCTGGTCGGCGTCGAGCGCGACACGACCAAGACCCAGACGCTGACCGTGGACGGCCGGACCTATCCCGTCACGACGGTGCAGACCGACGGCGACAGCTCCACCACCGTGCAGGTGGCCGGCCGCGACTATCCCCTGGCTCCGCCCATCGGCGGGCTGGAGATCGTCGGGCTGCCCGCGGGCTCGTCTCTGCCTGCCTCGATCGACGCGGACGCCTATGAACTGACCGAGACGCGCGACCCGATGGGCGTCAACATGTTCTATCTGGCGCTGTCGCTGATCATCATGGGCGTCGGCTTCCTGAAGCCGAACATCTCGACCCTGGTCGGGCAGCTGTACCAGCAGGGCGATCCGCGCCGCGACTCCGGGTTCACGCTCTACTATTTCGGCATCAACCTGGGGGCCTTCTGGGCGGCCGTGCTGTGCGGCCTCTTGGGGCAGACCGTGGGCTGGTGGGCCGGGTTCGGCCTGGCCGGTCTGGGCATGCTCGCGGGACTGATCGTGTTCTGGCTCGGCAAACCCCTGCTGGAAGGCAAGGGCGAGAGCCCGAACCCGGAGCGGATGCGCAAACCCGTCCTCGGGCCGGTCAACCGAGAATGGCTGGTCTATGCCTCGGGCTTCGTCGGCGTGGCCCTGCTGTATTTCTACGTCGTGGCCAACCACCTGGTGGTCGGGATCGGCCTGCTGCTGTCGATGGTGGCGGCGCTGGGCTTCATCGCCTGGTTCATCATCGTCAAGCTCGGAAACGACAAGGTCGCGCGAGAGCGGATGATGCTGGCCATGGTCCTCATCTTCGGATCGGCGGTGTTCTTCACCCTGTTCGAACAGGCCGGCTCCTCGCTGAACCTGTTCGCCGACCGGAACGTGGATCTGTCCCTCAGCGCGACGGCCGGGACGATCCTGGGAATACCCTACGGCACCCCCGCACAGCTGGCGGCGGCGGGCCTGCCGACGTCCGGCTTCTGGATCGACACCTCCATGACGGCGTCGCAGACCCAGTCGTTCAACGCCGGCTTCATCCTGATCTTCGCCCCGATCTTCGCGGCGCTGTGGGCCTTCCTCGGCGCCCGCAGGATGGACCCGAACCCGGTGGTCAAGTTCGGCCTGGGCATCATTCAGGTCGGTCTGGGCTTCCTGATCGTGGTCTGGGGCGCCAACTCCGGCATGGTGGACGACGCGTTCCGCACGCCGCTGGTGCTGTTGGCGCTGCTCTACATGTTCCACACCCTGGGCGAGCTGTTCCTGAGCCCCGTCGGCCTGTCGGAGATCACCAAACTGTCGGTGCCGGCGATCGTCAGCTTCATGATGGCGGTATGGTTCATGGCCTCGTCGATCGCCCATTTCGTCGGCGGGATCATCGCCGCCTCGGCCGGCGCCGAAACCGTCGGCGGGGAGGTGACCGACCCGCAGGCGGCGCTTCAGACCTCTCTGGACACGTTCAACCAGATCGGTTTGTGGGGCGTCGGCATCGGTGCGGGCTTCATCCTGATCAGCTTCTTCATCAAGCGCTGGTCCCATGGTGTGAACGATCCGGACAACCATCCCGGACCGACGCTGAACGACCGTGGTCAGGAAGACGGCAACGTCGCCCGTCCGCAGACCACGACGCTGTAAATCCGAGCCACGGTTGAAACGAAGAGGGCGGCCCCGGTGACGGAGCCGCCCTTTTTCTGAGGAGCGCGGACCTCCAGGTCCGCGTCCTGAGGGCAGGAGGGCCGCGGACCTGGAGGTCCGCGCTCCAACACCTACGCGGCCTTGGCGGCGGCGATGCGGGCCATTTCGATCTGGGCGGACAGGCCGGGCGGCATGTCGCGGTCCGGCACCTGGGCCAGCTGGTTCAGGCGCTCGATCTCGCCGGCGCGGATCATGACGCTGGAGACGGCGGGATCGGTCAGGGCATAGGCCAGGCAGATGCTTTCGGCCGGCCAGCCCTGCGTGCGGTGCAGGAAGGTGAAGGTGCCGGCGCCGGCCAGCGGGCTGTCCGACCGCTTCGGCCCGCCAAGGCCGAACAGACCTTTCTTCGGCTGGTTGACGGCGGCGGCCTTGTGCGGCGTGGCCAGTTCCTCGGGGTAATAGCCCTCGACGAAGACCGACATGTCCTGCTCGCGCGCGGTGCGGATGCGGTGGCGAACGCGCCATTCGGAGTTGACGTGATACGGCGTGGACAGGACGTCGAAGGCGCCGGTCGAGACGTAGGTGTCCATTACGTCGCCCGCTCCGCTGACGCCCAGCAGGCGGACACGCTGGTTGGCGCGCAACGACTTCAGGGCATTGAGCGCGGATTGCGGCAGCTCATGCTCGGCCGGCTCGTCCAGCAGGGCGACGTCGAACCAGCCCAGGCCCGAGACGCGCAGCGCCCGGTCGATCGACCCGGTCATGCCGTCGGCGGAGAAGTCGCGATCCGATCCGCGCCGTCCGTCGCCGGCGCCCAGCGTCAGCGACACCTGCACCAGCTTGCGGTCCACATGGCGCAGGGCCTCGCCCAGCACCTCGGCCAGCACGGGATCGGCCGTCTCCAGGCGGTAGGAGTTGATGCCCGCTTCCAGCGCCGAATAGACCAGTTCGCAGCCGGCCTGGGGGCCTCGCGCCACGTCGCGCGGCGTCAAGCTGAGCGTCAGGGCCGAGACCGCCTGTCCCCCGTTGCCGAACGGCCGGTAACGCATGGTCAGACCTCCTCCGGCGTCAGGGTTTCCAGCGCCAAGGCGTGCAGGGCGCCGCCCATCTGGCCCTTCAGCGCGGCATAGACCGCCTGGTGGCGCCGCACGCGCGGCAGGCCGGCGAAGGCCGTCGACACGACCCGGGCGCGATAGTGGTCGCCGTCGCCGGCCAGATCGACGATCTGGACCTCGGCGTCGGGAAACGCCTCGACGATGTGCGCGCGCAGGGTTTCGGCGGACATGGGCATGCGGCGGACGGTCTCCGGGCTCACCGGTCAGCCTAGGCCGTAAACCTTAATGGGCGGCTACGGGCGGGCGCGGTCCAGCAAGATCACCGCCTCGCCCTTGTAGGTCGTTCGGGCGTATTCGACGTAGCCGACGCGCTGTGCCAGCGTCAGCGACGGCGCGTTCTCGGGCGAGATCATGCAGACGGTGCGGCGCGCCTTCAGGACGGCGTCGCACCAGTCAAGCGCGGCGCGCACGGCCTCCGCCGCCAGCCCCTGGCCCTGAAAGCGCGGCGCCACGCCCCAGCCCAGTTCCGGCACGTCGATGGCAGGCTCCAAGACGCGGCGATAGTCCAGCACTCCGACGCTGCCGACGTAGTCGCCCGTCGCCGTCAGCCGCATGGCCCAGTTGCCATACCCGACGGTCGCCCAGTGGCCGACGTCGCGCAGCAGGCGGGTCCAGACGTCCTCGGAGCTCAAGCCCGCCCGGAAGATGTGCCGCACGAACTCCGGGTCGGCCCACAGGGCGCACAGGTCGGGCCAGTCGGCCTCGGTCATGGGGGTGAGCGTCATCCGCCCGGTCGTCAGCACGGTCACGCGAACAGGGCCCCCGCCCGTTCCATCCGCGTCTCGCCGCCGGCGTCGGTGACGGCGTAGGTGAAGCCGGGCTGCAGCGCGAAGGCGCCGGCGCGACCCGCCTTGTCCAGCGCCAGCAGCGCCACCTGATGCCCGGTCACCTTCGTGCCGCGCAACCGCGCCAGCCGTTCGATCACCGAGCGGCAGGCGGCGGTGGGATCCATGCCGTGGCGCATGGCCTCGACCACGGCATGGCTGCCCGCCACCCGAACCACGTCTTCGCCGACGCCGGTGGCGGTCGCCCCGCCGACCTCGCCGTCGATGAACAGGCCCGCGCCGACGATCGGGCTGTCGCCCACGCGCCCGCGCATCTTGAAGGCCATGCCGGAGGTCGTGCAGGCGCCGGCCATGCGGTTCTGCCCGTCGATGGCCAGCAGGCCGATGGTGTCGTGGTCGTTCGGCCCGCCGGGCATGGACGCCCAGCCCTCGTTCTCGCTGTTGGGGCGGGGGGCGTAGTCGCTGCTTTCCAACCATCTGCGCCACGCCGCCTCGGCCGCCGGCGTCAGCAGGTTCTGCGTCGGGAAGCCCTGCGCCACGGCGAACTCCCGCGCGCCGGCGCCGACCAGCATCCAGTGCGGCGTCTTCTCCATGACGGCGCGCGCCACCGACACGGCGTGCACCACGTCCTCCAACGCGGCGACGGCCCCGATGCCGCCCTCCCCGTCCATGACGCAGGCGTCCAGGGTGACGCGTCCGTCGCGGTCCGGCATCCCGCCCAGGCCGACGGAGCCGTTGCCCCCATCCGCCTCGACCACCCGCCCGCCGGCCTCGACCATGTCCAGGGCGCTGCCGCCGGCGCGGCGGCGTTCAAGGCCGGCGGCATTGGCCTGTCGGCCGAAGTCCCAGGTGGAGACCATGACCGCGGGGGGCGGGTCAGGCAGGCGGGGCGACGCCGCGAGGGCGGCTGCGGGGGTAGCGGCGATCAGGGTGCGGCGCGTGGGCATCTGGCCACCATGCCCCTTCTCCCCTCGGGGGAGAAGGCAGGCCGGCGTTTCCCTCCCCTTCAGGGGAGGGAGGATCGCGAAGCGATCCGGGTGGGGCCAAGTCGTTCGCACCCCACCCTGGCGGCTGCGCCGCCGGTCCCTCCCCTGAAGGGGAGGGAAAGTCGCGTCACATCAGCCCCAGCTGTTTGAAACTGGCCACGCCCTCGCGGCCGACGACCAAGTGGTCGTGCACGGTGATCGCCAGCGCTCGCGCCGCCTCCACGACCTGTTTGGTCATGTCGATGTCCGCGCGCGACGGCGTGGGGTCACCCGAGGGGTGGTTGTGCACGATGATGAGGTTTTTGGCCGACAGCTCCAGCGCGCGCCGCACCACCTCGCGCGGATAGACCGGCGCGTGATCGACGGTGCCACGGTTCTGCACCTCGTCCAGGATCAGCTGGTTGCGGTTGTCCAGATACAGCACCCGGAACTGCTCGCGCGGCTCGTGCTGCAGGCTGAGGCGCACATAGGCCAGCAGCGAGGTCCAGCTGGAGATGACGGTTCGCGCGTTCGCCTCCTCCTTGGCCACCCGCCGCGCCACCTCGTGCAGGGCGGCCAGGTCCAGCGCCGTCTCGGCGCCGATGCCCTTGGTGCGCCCCCGCGCGTCCTCGGACCTCACCGTCATCAGATCCTCGACCGACGCCGCCAGCACCGCCGCCAGCGACCCGAAACGGCCCAGCAACGCCTTTGCGATCGGCTTGACGTCCCCCTGCGGCTGGCTGCGGAACAGGAACAGCTCCAGCAGTTCATAGTCGGGCAGATGATGGATCCCCGCCCCGCGCGCGCGGTCCCGCAGCCGCTCGCGGTGTCCGGTATGGTGGGGTTTGGGAGGGAATGACGCATCAGCCGACATTCGTCGGCCAGCCGATGCCGATGGAAAAGACCGTGGCGACGATCAGGGGAAGCACCACCGCCAGCCCCGTGCCCATGTTCCAGGCATGGACGCGATATCCCTGAACCGGACGCGGCTTCAGGATCGCCTCTACGATCGGCCCGAGCAGATACAGCACGTTGGCCGCCGCCATGTAGAAGACGTAGATCAGCCCCTGCCACAGGGCGACATAGGCCAGGTCCACCGGAACGGTCGACCACAGCGTCAGCGCGGCCGCCTGCAGCCCGAAGCCGATCCAGCCCGTGACGAACAGGGCGGCGTTATAGGTCAGGCGACGTCCCTCCCACCACGACCAGGCGGACGGAGCGGCGGCGGCGTCGATGGCGGTCATGGCAATCTCCCGAGGCCCCACCATGCCGCAGCGGCGTGGACGGCTCAACCGGGACGCTCAGCGCCCCTCACGCGGCCGATTTGGGCTGTCCGGCAACCACTGCGGCGGCTGGTCGGCGTCGGCGACGGCGTCGATCAGGGCGAACCAGAAGGTGTGAAAGTCCGCCTGGGCCTGGAAATCGATGGGCGTGGTCACGTCGTCCTGGGGCGCGTGATAGCGGCGGCGGTACCAGTCCAGATAGGCGTCGTGGGCCGGTGTGCCGTAGTCGAAGCCGAACAGGAAGCTGACCGCCGGCACGCCGCGCTGCATGAAGGGCCAATGGTCGGATCGGCGCAGCAGACCGCGCTCCGGCTCCCGGTCCGCCCGCACCTCTATGCCCATAGGCCCGGCGATCTCGCGCACGGTCTGGCCCAGGGTGGAGTCGTCGAGCGCCAGCGTGGTCAGGATGGTCAGCGGATAAAGCGGCCGCAGCTGATCCAGGTTCAGAACCGCCACGGGCGTCGGCGCGCCGGGCGTCGGGTGCTCCGCCAGCCAGCGCGACCCCCACAGGCCCTTCTCCTCGCCCGTCACCGCCGCGAAGATCACCGGCCGGCGCCAGCCGCGCCCGGCGCGCTCCTGGGCCAGGGTCGTCAATGTGGCGACATAGGCCGCGTCGTCGAACGTGCCGTTGTACAGGTCGTCGCCGTCCACCGGCGTGCCGTAGCCGTAGCCGTCCAGGTGCGCGATCAGCAGGATCGGCTGATCCGCCAGCGCCGGGTCCGTGCCGGGCAGCACGCCCAGCACATTGGCTGACGTGTAAGCCCGTTCGCGCAGGGCGAACGTCGCCTCCAGTCGCGCCCGGAAGTCGAAGCTCATCATCGGCTGGTTGCGCCCGCCCGCGGCCAGGATCGACGCCCCGTCCACGCCCGCGACCTGGGCCAGGGCCTCGAACGTCGGCGCGGCGAGGCGCAGGACGGGGATGGTCGGCGCGCCCGGCGTCGTCTCGGCCAGAACGACGTTGCGGGCATAGGCCAGAGGCCAGCGCGGCGGCTCGACGGTGAAACTCATGTCGTCGACGTTGACGATGGCGACGGCCCCCGCATCTGTCGCGGCGCGAAGGCGACCGCCGCCGGTGGTCTGTCCCTCGCGACGGGCGCCCAGGCAGACGACGATCTTGCCGGACACGTCGGTCATGTCCTCCGGCCGGCACCAGCCCCGCCAGACCATCGGCGCGTCCAGCGTCTTCGCCAAACCCCACTGGGGTCCCACCGAAATCTCATTCAGGAACCGCAGCGGCCGACGCCGGCCGCCCTCGTGCAGCACCGTCAGGCTCGTGCCCTCGGCCGTGACCTCCACGTCCTTGAAGGCGATGGTCTGCATCCAGCCGCCGTCGTCGCCGGCCGGGGTCAGGCCCGCCGACATGAACCGCGAGGCCACCAGGTCGGCGGCGCGGTCATAGCCGGGCGATCCGGTGTCGCGCCCCTCCATGACGTCGGAGGACAGATCCTGGGTCGTCCGCCACCAGGCGCCGGTGCGGGCGTCCAGCGCGGGCGTGCCGGCGCACGCCGCCAGCGTCGAGGCGACCAGCGCCGGCATCCACAACTTCCGCATGATCGACGTCCTCCAGTCCGGGCGACGGTGACCCGCCGCCCGGCCGGGCGTCAACCGTTCAGAATCTCGGCCGGAACAGCCCCGCCGGCGAGGCGGTGAACCGCTCCACCCCGTGCTCGGTCACGCCCACTGTGTGCTCACATTGCGCCGACAGGGACTTGTCGCGGGTCACCGCGGTCCAGCCGTCGGACAGCACCTTCACGTGCGGCTTGCCCAGGTTCACCATCGGCTCGACGGTGAAGAACATGCCGGCCTTCAGCACCGCGCCTTCGCCTCGCCGGCCGTAGTGCAGGACGTTGGGGCTGTCGTGGAACAGTCGGCCGATGCCGTGGCCGCAGAAGTCGCGCACCACCGACATGCGGTTGGCCTCGACCACCTGCTGGATGGCATAGCCGACGTCGCCGAAGGTCGCGCCGGGCTTGATGACCGCCAGACCGGCCTCCAGCGAGTCGTAGGTGACGTCGATCAGCTTCTTCGCCCGGGTGTTGATCTCGCCGATGGCGTACATGCGGCTGGAGTCGCCGTGCCAGCCGTCGACGATCACGGTGTGGTCGATGTTGACCACGTCGCCGTCCTTCAACACCCGGTCGCCCGGAATCCCGTGGCAGACGACGTGGTTGATCGATGTGCAGACCGTCTTCTCATAGCCTTTGTAGCCCAGGCACGCCGGCAGGGCGCCGTGGTCCAGGGTGAATTGGCGGATGCGGTCGTCGATCTCCTGCGTGGTCACGCCGGGAACCGCGAACTCGGTGATCATGTCCAACGCCTGGGCCACCAGCCGCCCGGCCGCGCGCATGCCCTCGAAGTCTTCCGCGTCGTGCACGCGGATCTCGTGGGTGCGGACCAGGACGTCGTCGTCGATCTCGGGGGTTTCGTACATCAGGCGGTCTTCGTCGGGCGGCGGAGGGGATCAGGTGGCGATGCTATCACATCCGCACAACCCGGCGCATAGCCGCAGCCCTCCAAATGATATATATCAGAAGTGACTATCAGAGGTCAGCCATGTCGGAAACCGCCATCGCCAAGGTCTTCATGACCGGCCGCAGCCAGGCCGTGCGCCTGCCCAAGGCCTTCCGCGTCCAAGGCGACCGGGTGAGGGTGCGACGCGAGGGGGCCAAGATCGTGCTGGAGCCCGTCGTCCAGTCGGCCGAAGAGTGGCTGGCGGCGCTCGACGAATACGGCGACGAGCCGTTCATGCCCGAAGGTCGCCAGCAGCCCCCCATGCCCGACGGCAAGGGCTGGGATGATTGATGTACAGCCTGGACACGACCGTCGCCGTCGATGTTTTTCGCAGGCCAACCACACAGTTCCGTGCCCGCCTGCTCGGCGCGCAAGCCGATGGCCTGCTGGGATTGTCTTCGCTTGTCCTGTTTGAACTCTGCTTCGGCCTGCACAAGGGCACGAGCTCGAATGGGCGGGTTCGGCTTGACCAGTTTCTTAGCGGCGTGGCGCAGATATTCGAGTTCGATTCAGCGGATGCCGAGTCTGCCGGCGAACTTGGCTGGCATCTGGAATCTCGGGGGGAAAAGATCGGTCCATACGACACCCTCATCGCGGCCCAGGCACGACGGCGCGGACTTGTCCTGGTGACGGCCAATACCCGTGAGTTTTCGCGTGTACCGGGTCTGATGCTGGAGAACTGGCGCGCATGACCTCCGTTTCGCCCACCGCCGCCGTCCTCGTCATCGGCGACGAGGTGCTGTCCGGCCGCACACAGGACACCAACACTAACACGATCGCCCGCTTCCTGTCGGCGCTGGGGATCGACCTGATCGAGGCGCGGGTGATCGGCGACGATCCGGACCGCATCGTCGCCGCGCTGAACGAGCTGCGTACGGCTCACGACTACGTCTTCACCACCGGCGGAATCGGGCCGACGCACGACGACATGACGGCCGACGCGGTGGCCAGGGCGTTCGGCGTGGCCCTGCCGGAGCATCCCGAGGCGCTGGCGATCCTGGGGAAGCGCTACGGCGACGAGTTCAACGCGGCTCGCCGGCGCATGGCGCGGATTCCCGAAGGCGGCAGTCTGATCGCCAACCCCGTCACCGACGCGCCGGGGTTCCAGATCGACAACGTCTTCGTGATGGCCGGAGTGCCCAGGATCATGCAGGCGATGCTGGAGGACGTGGCCCCGCGCCTGCGCACCGGCGCGGTGGTGCATTCGCGCACCTTGCGCGTTACGGGCGTGGGCGAGGGCTCGATCGCCGACGTGCTGAGCGCCGCCGCCGGGACCGACCGCGACCTCAGCTTCGGCAGCTACCCGTTCGGCCATGGATCGGTGGGCGAGATGGGCACGAACCTGGTCGTACGCGGGCGCGACGCGGCGGCGGTTCGGACCGCGACGGGGCGGCTGTCCGACGCACTCGTCGCGGCGGGGATCGAAGCCCGCCCCGACTGATCGGTCAGACCGCGATCACCAGGTCATAGTGCACCTGAAGCGCCCCGGCTTCGATCGAGTCGGCGGCCGTGTAGGACCGCACGATCCCCTCGCGCTGGGCCGGGGTGGTCAGCGGGTGCAGCAGGATGTCGGCCTCATTGCGTGGATCACCGGCGACGTAAAGTTGCGACGTCAGCCGCCGCACGCCGCGCGTGGACACCGCCACATGGATGTGCGGCGCGCGCCAGATCTCCTCGCCGTTCAGCATGGCGGAATAGGTCACCGGCTTGATGGTGCGGAAGCGGAACGCCCCGCGATCGTCGGTCAGCGCCTTGCCATAGCCCTGGAACCCCGCGTCGCGCGGGCGATCGACGTTGGGATCGTCGCGGTGGATGTAGCGGCCGGTGTGATCGCACTGCCAGATTTCGACCAGGGCCCCCGCCATCGGCCCGCCGAACGGGTCGCGGGCGAAGCCGGTCACATGCGTCACCTGACCCAGGGCCTGGGCCTCGACGCCGGTCACGCGGACCAGGTCGCCGTCCTGGTCGGTCGGCTTGTCGTCATAAGGGTAGAAGGGCCCCTCCGGCTGAAACGCCGTCGGCTGGGCGAAGCCGGGATCCTGGGCCCGCAGGATGGCGGGGGCCGCGAAGCCGACCAGACCGACGCCCAGCCCGCCGATCAGCCCGCGCCGTTGAAGTCCCCGCATGACCCGCCTCCCCACCGACCGATGATCGGCGAGGTTGCGCAGATGTCCGAGTGGAGTCCATGAGCGATTTTGAGCTGGCGTCGGAACGGTGATAGAGTCCCTGCATGGACGACGCACCCATCCTCTCCGCGCAGCGGGCGCTCGACGCCGCGTTGACCCGGATGGACGATCAAAACGGCTTCGCGATCCTGCATCACAAGGGCAGGGAGATCATTCTGATGTCTCCCGAGACGTTCGAGGAATGGGAAGACGCGGTCGATGCGGCGAGATTGTCCGACGTCGATCTTTCCACCGCCGATACGATAGGACTTGCCGAACTTCGCTCGAAATACGCGATCGCGGAAGGCGTGGATTGACCGCGTTGCGGTGCTGCGACCGATGATCTGATCATCCCATCGAAGCCGGAGGGACGATCATGTGGGCGTTGCGGTTCAAAAAGGATGCGGAAAAGGCGATCGCGGCCATGCATCCGCAGATGCGCAGACGCGTGACGGTTGCGTTGGAAGAACTGGCGGCCGATCCTCATGCCGCCAAGCACGTCAAGCCTCTCAAAGGGCAGAGTGGCCTGATGCGATTGAGGGTCGGCGAATGGCGAGTGATCTACCGTCCGATCGCCGACGAACTCGTCGTGCTGATCGTCGAAATCGGACCACGGGGCGGCATTTACTGACGCCCCGCGTTGCAAGAGCCGAACGGACCCGAACACCTCACACCTTCGCCACATACCCCTTGCCGCCGTTCGACGGCCTGCGGCGGCGCGGACGGCGCTTCAGTTCGCCTTCCGGCTTGGGCGCGGTGGGCGTCGTCCGCTCGCCGGCCAGCGGGTCGAACACCTTGGCGGGCCGTTCGCCGTGGTGGGTGCGGTCGCGCTGGCCGCCCTTGCGGGCGCGGTGCGGCTGGCCGCCGCCCTCGGGGCGTTCGCCCTGACGACGGCCGCGTCCGCGACCGCCCCGGTTCTGCTGCTCATCGCGCTCGGCCACGCCGGCGGAGTCGAGGCTGGCCTTCTTGCCCACGCCCGCGGCCATGATCGAGGCGTCCAGCGCGGCCAGCTGCTTGTCGTTGCGGCGGTCGATGGCGGGGATCTTCTGGCGGGTCAGCTTTTCGACGTCGCGCAGCAGCTTCATCTCGTCGCCGGCGACGAAGCTGATGGCGGTGCCGTCCTTGCCCGCGCGGGCCGTCCGGCCGATGCGGTGGACATAGCTTTCCGGCACGTGCGGCAGTTCGAAGTTGACGACGTGGGTCACCTTGTCGACGTCGATGCCGCGCGCGGCGATGTCGGTGGCGACCAGCACGCGCAGCTTGCCGGTCTTGAAGGCCTCCAGCGCCCGCTCACGCTGGGGCTGGCTCTTGTTGCCGTGGATGGCGCCGGCCTCGACGCCGCCGGCCTCCAGATAGGCCGCGACCTTGTCGGCGCCGTGCTTGGTCTTGGTGAAGACCAGGCAGCGGGTATAGGCCGGATCGCTGAACAGCTCGGTCAGCAGGGCGCGCTTCTTGCCCTGTTCGACCCAGATCACCGACTGCTGGATGCGCTCCACCGTGGTCGCCTGGGGCGTCACCTGGACCTTGACCGGATCCTTCAGCAGCTCACCCGCCAGCTTGCCGATCTCGCTGGGCATGGTGGCCGAGAAGAACAGGTTCTGGCGGCGCGCCGGCAGGCGGCCGGTGATCTGGCGGATGGGCTTGATGAAGCCGAGGTCCAGCATCTGGTCGGCCTCGTCCAGGACGAAGATCTCGGTCTGCGACAGATCGACGTTCTTCTGCTGGATATGATCCAGCAGGCGGCCGGGGGCGGCGACCAGAACGTCCAGGCCCTGCTGGAGGGCGCGCTCCTGACCGCCGTATTTCACGCCGCCGAACACCACGGCGACGCGGAAGCCCAGGTTCTTGCCATAGGTCTTGAAGCTCTCGGCGATCTGGGTCGCGAGCTCGCGCGTGGGGCTGAGCACCAGGCAACGCGTCGTGCGCGGCACGGGCGGAGTGCGGTTCGCGGCCAGGCGATGCAGGATCGGCAGGGCGAAGGCGGCGGTCTTGCCGGTGCCCGTCTGGGCGATGCCCAGCAGGTCCTTGCCCGACATCACGTCTGGGATGGCCTTGGTCTGGATGGGGGTGGGCGTCTCATAGCCCGCGGCCTTCAGCGCGCTGAGCAGCTGCGGATTGAGGCCGAAAGTCTCGAAAGTGGATTGCGTCACGCGGCGTCTTTCATGTGCGAAGACGCGCGCGGCCGGACGGTTGTCGGGCATCGACGCACGCCTTCGGGCCCGATGCAGGCCTTCAGTGCGGGCGTCGCCCCGCGTGTCGTGGCGACGAATGATCTTGAGGAACCGGCCGCTGCTACGGAAAGGCCCGCAAGGCCCACACGCGCCGGAGCGCCGGTCGTCGCGATGATGCGACGGGGCGGCAGATGGGCGTTCAATGCGGCCAAGTCAAGGCGTAGGACGCGAACGGCCCCGCTTCCGCCCGGAACCTGTCCGCGAATTCACCCACCTTGCCGCCTTGTAACTGGAGGGCCAAAGCGGCGCGGTCCACTCAGGCTCCCGACAGGGAGAGGGACGATGAAGACCATTCTGACGACGGGCGCGGCGATCTGCGCGTTGATGGCCGGCGCGGCCCAGGCGCAGGTGATCCAGACGCCCGGCGCCGACCCGGTCTCCGCCGCCGACCAGGCCGGCGTGCTGGTGTTCACGCCCGACTTCTTCGCCAGCTCCTCGCCGAACACGGCGCTGGACATGATCGCCCGTCTGCCGGGCTTTCAGTTCAATCCGGGCAACAACGGCACGCGCGGCTTCGCCGGCGCGGCGGGCAATGTGCTGATCGACGGCGACCGGCCGGCCGCCAAGTCCGACGGACTGGAGGGCGTGCTGCGCCGCATCTCGGCCGACAGCGTCGAGCGGGTCGAGTTGATCCGGGGCGGCGCGCCGGGCATCGACATGCAGGGTCAGACCGTGGTGGCCAACGTCGTGCTCAAGCGCACCGTGACGACCGAGCGGGTGCTGGAGACCAACGCCTATTTCTATCCTGACGGCTACGTCGGCCCCCTGATCGCGGGCCAATGGTCGCGCCGGGAGGGCGAGAACCAGACCGAGGCCAGCTTCTCGACCACGACCGACCGTACGGACGGCACCTCCGACGGCTTCCGTCGGCGTTACGACACGTCGGGCGCCCTGATCCAGGACGCCGATCTGGTCCTGTGGGACCGCTTCCGCAACGCGCGGGTCACCGGGGGGCTGCAGCGCACCGTCGGCGGCGGCCGACTGCGGGTGAACGGCCTACTGAACTGGCAGAACAATGAGAACGAGCAGGATCTGCTGATCCGCTCCGGCCCAGGCGCCGACAGTTTCAACGTCGAGGAAAACTCCGAGGTGGAGGGCGAGTTCGGGGTGAACTGGTCGCGCGACCTCAGCCCGCGCACCTCGATCGAGCTGACCGCGCTCCAGCGCTATGAGGTCGAGGACTACGTCGGCGATTCCGCGTCGGCGGGCCAGACGTCGACCTTCACCGCCGATGCGACCGGCGGCGAGTCCATCGCCCGCGGCGTCCTGCGCTTCCGCCCGAACGACCGCTGGGCCTACGAAACCGGCGGCGAGGTGGCCTACAACTTCCTGGACAGCGACACGGCCTATTCCGAGAACGGCGTGCCCGTGCCGCTGGGCAACGCCTCGGTCAAGGTCGAAGAGCTGCGCGGCGAGGTGTTCGGCCAGGTCACCTGGCGGCCGTCGGACCGCTGGACCCTCGAGGCCGGCCTGCGGGTCGAGGTGTCGGAGATCAGCCAGTCGGGCGACACCGACCTGTCCAAATCCTTCGTCTATCCCAAGCCCCGCATTCAGACGACCTTCACCCCCGCCCCGGGCCACCAGTTCCGGCTGCGCCTCGAACGCGAGGTGGGCCAGCTGGACTTCGGCGACTTCGTCGCCTCGGCCGACATCGACATCGGCCAGGTCGAGGCCGGCAACCCCGACCTGGAACCGCAGAAGGCCTGGGTCTTCGAAGGGGTCTATGAGCGCCGCTTCTGGGACAAGGGCGTGCTGGACTTCACCTACAGCCACGCCGAGATCGAGGACGTCGTCGATCTGATCCCCCTGACCGGCGGGTTCGAAGGCGTGGGCAACATCGGCGACGGCACGTCGGACTTCTTCCAGATCCGACTGACCCTGCCGACCGACCGCCTGGGCATCCCCGGCGGCCGCCTGCAGGCGCGCGGCAGTTGGTCCAAGACGCGCGTGATCGACCCGCTGACGGGCGAGGAGCGCCGCTTCCAGGGCAATCAGGGTTTCGGCTGCGGCGTCGACTTCAACCAGGATCTGGCGGGCGGGCGCTGGGCCTGGGGCGTTCAGCACGGCTGCAACATCGATCGCGGCAAGGCCTTCCGCATCCGCGAGGTGCGCGAGTTCTATGCGGAGCCCTTCGTCACGGTATACGGCCAGTGGAAGCCCGACGAGCGCACCACGGTCCGCGTCGACCTCGGCAACGCCACCAACCGCGCCACGGGCTATGACCGCGACATCTACACGGGTCCGCGCGACGTCAGCCCGATCGCCTTCCGCGAGGTGCGGCGCACGCAGATGAGCCCCTGGGTGTTCGTGCAGGTCAGGCGGACGTTCTGATCACTTCTGGCGCGGACTGGTCAGGCCTTCCGAGGTCGAGATCAGCCTGCCGTCGCGGCGCGCCGCGCAGGCGCGGGCCAGTTCGATGGCGGCGATCCGCACCTCGGCCTTGATCGCCTGGTCCTTGTCCAGCGCCTCGTGGCTGGTGGCATAGGGTTCCCAATAGCCGATGTAGCGGTCCAGCTCGGCCTCCGGCCCCGCCGGGATCAGCTTCATGAACCGCAGCCAGTCCGACAGCGACCGGCGCACGTTCTCGGCGCCCTCGACGTCGCCGTGCACCACCACCGAGAAGATGCGGCCGGCCAGGTGCCGGGGATAGTCCCAGCCCTTCAGCTCCTCTTCCTTGGCCTTCTTGGCGTCCTTGCCGTGGGTCAGGGTCGGGTCGGGGTTGCCGCCGTCGGCGCAGACCAGCCGGTCCATCATCAGCTTCACCGGCGACGAGGCCATGTACCAGTTGACCGGCGTGATCAGGAACACGCCCTGAGCCTCCACCCACAGCGGATAGATGTCGTTCATCCAGTCGTGGACCTGGCCCAGCGAATAGTTCGGGTAGCAGCTGCACGGCCAGTGGCAGAGCGCCGGCGCGGTCGAGAAACAGGCCTTGCACGGATGAATCTCGCGCCCGAATTCGCTGGTCAGGCGCGACAGGTCCAACAGATCGACGGCGAACCCCTCCTCCTCCAGGGCCATCCGCGCCACCTCGGCCAGGCGGAAGCTCTTGGACATTTCGCCGGGACAGCTGTGCTCGGACCGCGAGGAGCCGTTGATGACCAGAACACGCGGCTTGTCCGGGATGCGATCATGACGCGCCTGGGCCTCGTCGATCCGGCGCTTCGCCTCGATCCAGTCGACGGCGAGGTCGTAGTTTGGATCGGCGTAGCCAAGCCCCGCCTTGCGCGTCACCGGAGACTTGCGGCCGTCGGAATAGGCGTCCCAGGCGATGGCGGCCACACGGTCCAGGGCGGCGTCCTCGTCGCGGAAGGCGGGGTCGGCGAACCGGCTCTTGAAACGGGTGACGAAGTCCTGGCGGTTCAGCTTGGGCGACGGCATGCCCTTGCGGGGATCGGGCGCGGACATGGAACCTCCAGGCTGTGCCGTATCCGAACGCGGCGACGCGCGACGGCGTTCCGGCTTGACCCCGCTCCTGCGCCTCCATACCTGACGCAAGAACCCCGAAAGGCCCGCCCGTGACCGACGCCGCTTCCGATCCCGTCCGCGACTTCATCGCCAAGACCGTGACGGACCATGACGTGGTCCTGTTCATGAAGGGCTCGCCGGACCAGCCGCGTTGCGGGTTCTCGTCCCAGGCGGTGCAGATCCTGGATCATCTGGGGGCCCCGTTCGTGGGCGTGGACGTGCTGCAAAGCGACGAGCTGCGCGAGGGCATCAAGGTCTTCACCGACTGGCCGACCATCCCCCAGCTGTATGTGAAGGGGGAGTTCGTCGGCGGCTCGGACATCGTGCGCGAGATGTTCCAGGCCGGCGAGCTGCAGGCCCTGATGACAGAGAAGGGCGTGCCCCTGGGCGAGGCCTGACGTCCGATGCCTCGCCTCCAGCTTGAGCCTCGTCCGGATCGTGAGACCTTCGAGTTGCCGCTGACGGTGCTGCCCGAGCACATCGACGAGAACGGCCATGTGAACAACGTGGTGTACGTCGGCTGGCTGCAGGACGCGGGCACGGCGCACTGGAACGCGCGGTTCGACGCGGACACGCGGGCCAAGTGGTCCTGGGTCGGCACGCGGCACGAGGTCGACTATTTCCGTCCCCTGCCCCCGGACGCGACGGGGGTGAGGGCCCGCACCTGGGTCGGCGATCCGCAGGGCCCGCGCTTCACCCGCTACGTCCGCATCGAGGACGGCGACGGCCGCCTGTGCGCCCAAGGCGTCACCGAATGGGTGCTGATCGACGCGAAGACCATGCGGCCGCACCGCATCCCGGCCGAGATGCTGCCGGCGTTCGAGCGGCGGTGAGCGTCAGAGCCAGTACTCCGTTAAATCGAAGGTCTGGCCTGCGATATTGATCGCCTCGACGTCGCTGGACAAAAAGAACGTCTCGTCATGTTCCAAGCTCCTGAACCCGATGAGACCATCGTCACTAATCTGGAAAATCTCGAAATCATCGATCTGTTCGGCTCCAGTGAAAAACACCGTATCATAGCCGTCGCCCCCGGTGATGAGGAAAGCGTCATTAGCTTCACTGAAGAATATCAGATCGTCATTTGCCGTCCCCCGCACATCAAGGCCCCGTTGATCGGGGTTGATGATGAGGATGGAAAGGCCCATGTCCGTTCTCCAGCCTGTTGCGAGGTCGCCGACATCGATGCGGTTTCCGCCAAAGTTATTCGTGACGAACGATACGTCGGCGGCCTGACCGATGCTGCCATCCGTTCGGACGTAGCTGGTGGTGTTGTGAATTAAGTTTCCTGCGAGCTCGCTTGCGTCGCCATTGAGGCCAAGGTTGATCGACGACACTCCCGCGTCGAGCAGTGTGACGAGTTCGCCTGCATCCGATACGCCGTCTTGATCGGCGTCTTGCCAGATCATGAAGTTGCGCCAATCGAAATTTCCGACGGCGGCATCCGCTTCGGTCAGCCAGCCGTCCCCGTCGGCATCAAAAGCGCTCAAGCCCTCTAGGTCAGTCTGTGCACCGGCCAGGTAGCCCACGAACGATACCTCATCGGCTGAGTTGATCGTTCCCGATCCGTCGGCATCGTAAACTAGCAGCCCGTCGTCTGCGCTTACCCAGCCAACCCGCTCTGCGAAGCCATCATCGTCAAAATCGAAGGTTGCCGTTGAGCTTTCAGCACCCACCAGCTCGATGCCGTCTCCATCGAGATCCAGCACAATGGGTCTGAAGAAACCCAAGAACGTGTCGACCGCCCAGTTTACGGCTGCCACGACGGCGTTGACCACGGCATTGGTCAGGCCCACCAAGGCATGGTAACCCGCAGCCACGATCCCGAAGGCCGCTGTTGCTAGCCCGAACAGGTTCTCTATTGGGTTGTCGAAGAAGGCTTGGAGGCTGTCCCACGAAAAGCCCAAGTCGTTCATGACTTGGCCTATCGTGTCACGATATTCACCCGTCTCTGGATCGATTATGCCGCGATCATGCGCGAGCGCGAGGGCATCGATGTCGTTTAGCGGCAAGCCGCGGCGGTCCTGTGCAGCATCCAGTTCTTCTTGTGTCAGCCGACCGTCGTCCCACGCGTCTTCGCTCAAGTAGTTGAACAGGTCATTTTCGCCGTTACCTACATACCTGTAGCCGTCAAAAGCTGGTATCCATCCCGTGCCCAGCCCAAACCAGCCGCCTCCCGACCCTGGATCCTGCGCGCCTGGATCTTGGATTGCCACCTCAGTCATGTGTACCCCCGTGAGACGGATTAGAGCTGATCGTCGGCGAAAGTCTTCACATCGAGATTAAATGACGCCGTAGGCAAGAAAGGAGCTTTGCCCTTGAAAACCATGACTGGCGCTGCGCTCAGATTAGCTAGAGGACCACTTGGCGCGGCAACGGCCCCGCCAGCGAGATCGTAGCCCAGCACGTATGAGCCGGTCGGATCACTTGGGTCTGGAAAAAATGCGCTGTCGCGGTCGCCGAAACGAGCAATAAAGCGCTCGGGGGAGGATCCCATCGGTCCTCGACGCGCCGGCACGGTAGGGTTCTTTTCAAGCGCCTCCACCAGCAACAGCAAATTTGCACTAACTGGTTGCTCGCATTGTTCCGGGGGGCAGCCAATAAGGTATACGGCCGCCTCGCGCAGGCTACCGAACCTGGCAAACCGCCCAGCGACTAAATCTGCCGAGGTAAAGGCGGCCCAGCCGCGCCCCGCCAAAGATCCCCGAAATTCCGCTTGGCGGATGTAACCGTGCCCGGGGACCCGAATGTCGTACCCAGATCCGCCCACGTCAGAGAACCAGCGCGTAGGCCCGACGGCGCCGCCAGAGCGCTCAAACGTTGTTGCTCCGAACTCGGATCCGCTCCCTCTTCCCGCTCCCGGAAAGCCCAAAGTGCGGAGCAGGAGCACCCTTTCGACGTCTCCATCGATGAGGATGTCCGCCGCGGTGATCAGGCCGGTGTTCTTCGTGGCGACGACGGTTTCCGCTCCGGTTTCGAGATCGATCCGGACCACTTCGCTGTATGAATCATAAAGTCCGGCTCGCCATTCGGCTACGCGCCTGCGGGACGCATAGACCACCGCGCCCCCTCGTATGAGTCTAGCAGACGCATAGAGCCACTCGCTCGACGCGCCGAGGCTACGCAGTCGAACGGGGGCCTGACCCTGTGCTGACTCGGTCCATCCCAAGCGGCAGACCCGTCCGGCTGCACCTTGTCGGGCGTCGCCCAGCCGACAAATCTCAAACACCATCCGCCCGCTTTGGGCGTCATGACTGATTGCGAAAATGCGGACGAGGGCGTCAGGGGATTGGTTGCGCAAGCTTCTCTCCGACGCACAGGACGCCAGAAACAGGCTCAGCACAACCAATAGAACTCGCACTGGACGCCCCATTTCCCTCGTCGATTGAGACTATCCTAAGGGCATGTCTGCATGTCAATGACCCTCGCTCAAGCGGCGGCCACGCAGCAAACGAAAAGGCCCCGGCTGTCGCCGGGGCCTTTCGATCCGTTTCGCCGAAACCGCCGCTTAGGACGCGTAGTATTCCACGACCAGGTTCGGCTCCATCTTCACCGGGAACGGCACGTCGGCCAGTTCGGGGGTGCGGACGTAGCGGACCGAGAAGCCGCGGTCGCCGATCTCCAGATAGTCCGGCACGTCGCGTTCCGACGACTGTTGGGCTTCCAGGACCAGAGCCATGCTGCGGCTCTTTTCCTTGACCTCGACGACGTCGCCGATCTTCACGGAGTAGGAGGCGATGTTGACCTTCTTGCCGTTCACGGTGACGTGGCCGTGGTTCACGAACTGGCGCGCGGCCCAGACGGTCGGCACGAACTTGGCGCGATAGACCACGGCGTCCAGGCGGGCTTCCAGCAGGCCGATCAGGGCCTCGGCGGTGTTGCCCTTCTTGCGGGCGGCCGTCTCATAGGTCTTGGCGAACTGCTTCTCGGTGATGTTGCCGTAGTAGCCCTTCAGCTTCTGTTTGGCCTTCAGCTGCAGGCCGAAGTCGGAGACCTTCTGCTTGCGGCGCTGGCCGTGCTGACCGGGGCCGTAGCTGCGCTTGTTGACCGGGGACTTGGACCGGCCCCACAGGTTTTCACCCATGGCGCGGTCGATCTTGTACTTGGCGCTGTGGCGCTTGGACATGTGTCGCTCTTCATCATGATGCGGCCCGGCATCCCCGAAAGTGGGAATGCGATCTCAACGGCGGTCCACGCATCGTCCGTGATGGATCGCGCCCCGTGTCCTGCGGACCGGGGCGTGAAGGCGGGGCTTATGGCGGGCGGGGGCGGGGGAGTCAACGGCGGCTTGGGAGTCATACGGATGCGTGCTAGCGTATGACCTCCAGGAGCGGAAATGACTCTCAGCATTCGCAAGAAGTCGGTCGAAGAGATGGTGCGCACCCTGGCCAAGCGCCGTGGAGTGTCGATCACCGCCGTCGTGGAAACCGCCGTGGCCGCCGAATTCAAGCGGGATCGGGAAACGCCCTCCGAGTCGGCGGCGAGAATATTGGCACGGTACGGACTTTCGTTCCCACCGGGTCGAGAGCCTGTGCCGCAAAGCGCCTACCACGACTTGGACCATGATCTGATTGGCGAAGACGACTGATGTTCGTGGATGCCTGCGCGATCGTGGCGATCATGGTGAATGAGCGCGACAGAGCCGCCTACGAGGCCAGTCTGGTCGAAGCGATCGATCCATTCACGTCCCCCATGGCGGCGTGGGAAGCCATCATCGTTCTGGCACACCCCTCGCGGTTCGGCATGACGTTCGGACAAACCCACCGCATCGTTTTGGAATGGCTGTCGAACCACAAGATCGCCGTGCGCGACGCCGACCGCCCCGAGCAGGTCCTGGCCTATGCTGTCGCCGTCGCCGACGCGCACGGTCTGGGCAAACGCGCGCTGAGCAATTTCGATTGCTTCCACTACGCGCACGCCAAAGCGGCCGGGGCCCCGCTGCTGACGCTGGACCGGTTGCTGCGCGAGACCGACGTCCAGACCGTGCCGCTCGACGCCTGACCTATTGGGCCTCCGCGACCCAGACGAAGGTCTCGCCCTCGCGCCGCACGCGGCCGATCCCCGGGAACGGGAAATGGACCGCATAGACCGTGAGGTTCTCGTCGGCGGCGCGCCCGAACACGGCCTTGCGGCTGGCCTGGGCGGTCGGGGCGTCGGCGTCGAACTGGATGCGCCAGTCGGGGCGCTGGACCGAGATGACGTGGTGATGCGCCATGTCGCCGATGTAGATCAGGCGCTCAGCGCCCGAGGCGATCTCATAGCCGGTGTGACCCGGCGTGTGGCCGTCGATGGCGTAGGCCTTGATCGACGGGGTCACCTGGGCGCGTCGTCAGTCCGCGGCGAACAGGGCGTTGGCCTTGTTCCAGTTCACCACCGACCAGAAAGCCTTCAGATAGTCGGCGCGGCGGTTCTGATATTTCAGATAATAGGCGTGTTCCCAGACGTCGGCGCCCAGAACCACGGTCCCGCGCTGCTCGGCCACGTCCATCAGGGGATTGTCCTGGTTCGGCGTCGAGGTGACCTTCAGCTTTCCGTCCTGGACGATCAGCCAGGCCCAGCCCGAGCCGAACTGGCCGGCGCCGGCGGCGTTGAAGTCTTCCTTGAACTTGTCGAACCCGCCCAGGTCGCGGTCGATCGCGGCGGCCAGCTCGGCGGACGGCTCGCCGGTCTGGCCCTCGGGCGCCAGCAGCTCCCAGAACAGGCTGTGGTTCCAGTGGCCGCCGCCGTTGTTGCGCACCGCCTTGGGCAGCTTCGACATGTCGGCGAACAGCTCCTCCAGCGACTTGCCCTGCAGGGCCGGGTCGGCGTCCACGGCCTTGTTGAGATTGTCGACGTAGGTCTGGTGATGCTTGTCGTGGTGGAAGGTCATCGTCTCCTTGTCGATGGCCGGTTCCAGCGCGTCGTAGGCATAGGGCAGGGGCGGCAGGGTGAAGGCCATGAGGAGGCTCCGTTTCGTTGTGATCCTGAGGCGACACAGATAGGCGCCGCGTGTGAATGCCCAAGCCGGGCGGCGACGATTTCGTTCCCGTCAGGCCTGCGGCAGGTTGGCCTTCAGGCAGTCGCGGACGGCCCGCTTCAGGTCGCCGGGCGCGTTCGGTTCGTCCACGCCCTCGGCCGCCAGAACGGCGCGGACGGCGGCGTCCAGACCGTTCGGCAGGGCCGCGATCACGCGCGCCTCGCCCTTCTCGTGCAGGCAGAAGCCGAGCCGTACGCACAGGTCCGTGAACAAGGATCTATACGGGTCAGTTGGGTCGAGCTCGCTCATCCGTCAGGCTTTAAGCCGTTCGGCGTGGAACGCCACATGGTCGGCGATGAAACTGGCCATGAAGAAATAGCTGTGGTCATAGCCGGGCTGCATGCGCAGGGTCAGCGTCCGGCCCGACGCCTTGGCCGCCGCGACCAGCAGCTCCGGCTTCAGCTGTTCGGTCAGGAAGGGGTCGGCGTCGCCCTGGTCCACCAGGATGTCGTCGTAGGCGCCGTGCGCCCCGCCGGCTTCGATCCGCAGGGCCGCGTCGTGCCGAGCCCAGGTCGTGCGGTCGGGTCCGAGATAGGCGGCCAGCGCCTTCTCGCCCCACGGGCAGCGCGTCGGGCTTGCGATCGGAGCGAAGGCCGAGACCGACCGGAACAGCTCCGGATGGTTCAGCGCCAGCGTCAGCGCGCCGTGCCCGCCCATGGAGTGGCCGGAGATCGAGCGAGTCCTGGTGGTGGGGAACTGCGCGTCGATCAGAGGGATCAGGTCGTCCGTGACGTAGCTCTCCATCCGGAAATGCGGCGCCCACGGCGCCTGCGTCGCGTCGACGTAGAAGCCGGCCCCCTGCCCCAGGTCATAGGCCGGGTCGTCGGCCACGCCCTCGCCGCGGGGCGAGGTGTCGGGCGCGACGACGATCAGGCCGTGCTCGGCGGCCGACTGGTAGGCGCCGGCCTTGGTGGTGAAGTTGTCCTCGGTGCAGGTCAGGCCCGACAGCCAGATCAGCACCGGAAACGGTCCCTCGCCCGGCGGGACGAAGACCGACAGGATCATGGGCGTGCCGGTGACCGCGCTGTCGTGCTTCAGGTAGCGCAGCGTGCCGCCGTGGACGACGTGGGTCTTCAGAAGCTCCATCAGTCGGTGGCCATCTCATTCAGATCGATCAGATCGAGCCCGGGCAATCCGCCGAACTTCCGTGCCATCTTCCGGTCGGCGGTGACCAAGGGCTTGGCCATGTCGATCGCCATGGCGACGTAGATGCAGTCATAGACCGCGTGGTCCCTTTCGGCCGACAGACGAAACGCGAGGGGCAGGAGCGCTCGCTCATCGTGCAAGCGAACGAGACCCGGGAGAAGCCGCAACTGGTTCTGGCACCATTCCAGCTCGTGCAGGCCCGCGCGGTGATAGTTTCTGAGGGCGTTGGCCACTTCGCTGCACAGCAGATGAGGCGCCTCGGCCGGCCGGACGTCCGCCACCTTCAGGGCTCGCGTCGTCAACGGGTCGTCGACCATCCAACGGACGACGACGCTGGCGTCAAATATCGCCGAGGATACGGAGATCGCGATCTTCCCTGTCCTTTCGACTTTGCTCCAGGACTTCATCCAGGCTCATCGATGCGCCGCGGGTCGCCTCGCGCATCTTCGCAGCCGTCCGCCAGAACGCGTCACGATCCGCGCGGGCCGCCTCCGCCACGATGTTGCGCAGCCGTTGCTCCAGCGAAATCTGCTCGCGCGCTGCCTGCGCCTTGATCTCCGCCAGGTCGGCGTCGTCGATGTTTCTGATCAATGCCTGAGCCATGCGAACATGCTATCATGATGTTAGCGTCGCGGCAATCGACCTACCCTGCCCGATGCATGGCGCAGACTTTGTTGCCGGTGGGGTCGCGCAGATAGGCCAGGATCAGGGCGCCGAAGGGCCCTTGGCGTTCGCCGGGCGGATCCTCGATGGCCGTGCCGCCGGCGGCCACGCCCGCGTCGTGAAAGGCCTGGACCATCTCCGGCGTCTTGGCGTGAAAGCCCAGGGTGCCGCCGTTGGCGTGACACGCCGCCTCTCCGTCGATCGGCTTGCCGACCGCGAAGGCCCCACGCGCCGTCCGCCACCAGTAGCGGCCCTTGGCGTCCGGCCCGCTGGCCGGATCGACGCCCAGCGCGCCGAGCGCGGCGTCATAGAAGCGGCGCGACGCCTCGACGTCGTTCGCGCCGACGGTGACGTGGGTGAACATGCGGTCTTCCTCCCTCTCGTTGCGAAAGGCCTACCTCAGTCCATTTCTTTAGGCAACTGACATCAGAACACCACCACGCTGCGGATGCTCTTGCCCTCATGCATCAGGTCGAAGGCCTCGTTGATGCGCTCCAGCGGCAGGGTGTGGGTGATCATCGGGTCGATCTCGATCTTGCCGTCCATGTACCAGTCGACGATACGCGGCGTGTCGGTGCGGCCCCGCGCGCCGCCGAAGGCCGAGCCACGCCAGACGCGGCCGGTGACCAGCTGGAACGGGCGGGTGGCGATCTCCTTGCCCGCCTCGGCCACGCCGATGACGATGCTCTCGCCCCAGCCGCGGTGGCAGGCCTCCAGCGCCTGGCGCATGACGGTGACATTGCCGGTGCAGTCGAAGGTGTAGTCGGCCCCTCCGCCGGTCAGCTCGACCAGATGGGCGACGACGTCCGCGTGGTCCTTGGAGTTCACGAAGTGGGTCATGCCGAAGCGGCGGCCCCACGCCTCCTTCGCCGGATTGACGTCGACGCCGACGATCATGTCGGCCCCGACCATCTTCAGCCCCTGGATGACGTTCAAGCCAATCCCGCCCAGGCCGAAGACCACGCAGTTGGCGCCCGGCTCGACCTTGGCCGTATTGACCACCGCGCCCACGCCCGTGGTCACGCCGCAGCCGACGTAGCAGGCGGATGCGAAGGGCGCGTCCTTGCGGATTCTCGCCAGCGCGATCTCGGGCAGGACGGTGAAGTTCGAGAAGGTCGAACAGCCCATATAGTGGGCGATGGGCGCGCCCTTGTAGCTGAAGCGGCTGGTGCCGTCGGGCATCAGCCCCTTGCCCTGGGTCGCGCGGATGGCGGTGCACAGATTGGTCCGGCGGCTTAGGCAGGATTTACACTGGCGGCATTCGGGCGTGTACAGCGGGATCACATGGTCGCCGACCGCGACCGAGGTGACGCCCGGCCCGACCTCGACCACCACGCCCGCGCCCTCATGACCGAGGATCGACGGGAATATGCCCTCGCTGTCCAGCCCGTCCAGCGTATAGGCGTCGGTGTGGCAGATGCCGGTCGCCTTGATCTCGACCAGCACCTCTCCGGCGCGCGGCCCTTCCAGATCGACCTCGACGATCTCCAGCGGGCGTTTCGCCTCGAAGGCGACGGCGGCGCGGGTCTTCATCGGCGGGCTCCCCTAATCGTCGCCGACGATTAGGGGCTGACCCGTTCGGACGCCAGACCTGAAGCCCATGACCATTCAGCCTTGTCATCCCGGAAATCGCGTCAGCGATCATCCGGGACGAGACCCACGCCCTTCCGGCAGCTCCCGGAAGACGCGGAGCGGCTGTCCGGGAGAAGGCCGTGGCCGCTCCGACTGTCTCCCGGACAATCGCCAGCGCGATTTCCGGGAGCTTTTGTCATGTGCGCCGGCCGTCCCGGCTCTTCGCTGCGCTACGGCCGGGATGACAACGTAGGCACATCTGAATGCCAGCCAGTCCTTAGGACAGGACGACGACAGCCACGCGGCGGTTCTGGGCGCGGCCCTCGCGGGTGGTGTTGTCCGCGACCGGATTGCTCTCACCGTAGGAGATGGTCGCCATGCGATTCAGCGGCACGCCTTGCTGGCTGAGGTAACGACGCACCGCCTCGGCGCGCTGCTCGCCCAGGCGCATGTTGTATTCCTCGTCGCCCGAGGCGTCGGTGAAGCCCTGGATCTCCAGGTAGACGTTGCGGTTCTCGGCCCTCAGACGCTGGGCCAGCTCGCCCAGACGGGACTCACCCTCCGGCGACAGGGCGCTGGCGTCGTTGGGGAACTTCACCGAGTCGTCTGACAGGACCACTTCATAGAGGAACTTGCCTTCGGCCAGTTTGTGGGCGGCGTCGGCGCGGGCCAGGGCCTCGCCGGCGGTGCCTTCGACCTGGGTCACGCGGCCGTCGACGGCGGTCACGCGCTGATCGACCACGGCGACGTTTTCGCGCACGAAGCGGTGGCTGGCGCAGCCGCTGACGATCAGGCCGAGAGACAGCAGGACGCCGCCCATCAGGGCCGGGCGCAGGTTGGATCGGGTCAAGGGGAGAACTCCATCATCGCCGGCGCGCCTACCTCCGGCCCTCATGCGCAAGCGGGGCAGCTATCGGAGAAGGCGGGGCGACCTAATGGCGCGCTTTGGGCAATGTTTTGGCTTTTCGAACGCCGCTATGTCGCCTTTTCGGCAAGATTCGTGTCCGATCGGAACAAATTGAGCGCGGCGACGGATGTCGCGTGCGGCGATGCCGCGACGCGGGGGATCGAAGGTCGCGCGGCCACGTTCCTGACACGCGGCGCCGTTTCATCCCTCAGACATGAGACGCCCCGAGGAACCGCCGAGGCAGGGTTCGGGCGCCGGCCGCTGGTCGGCGGCGCTGGCGCTGGCGGTCGGGGTGCAGGCGGCGATGATCCTGGGCCTGTCGCTACGCCGTCCGGAAGCGGCCCCGCCTGAGCCGCCCGTGACTCTTATCGAGCTGATGGCCCCTGAGCCCGCGCCGCCCCCGCCGGCTCCGGAACCGGACGAGGCGCCCGCGGCCGAAGGTCCGGCCGCCGACTCCAGCGACGCCGCGCCGGCCCCTGAGCCCGCGCGCGCTCCGGCGCCCGCCCCGCGTCCTCCCGTCGCGGCGCGCAAGACGCCGCCCCCTCCGCCCGACGTCCCGACGCGCCCGACCGCGCCCGAGGCCGCGCCCTCCGTCCCGGACCTGCCCGTCATCGGCGGCGCGCGGCTGGCCGGCGCCCTGCGCGCGGGGGGCGGAGGTTCCGGCGTCGGCGCGGGCGGCGGGGGACCGGGCGGCGACGGCGCGGGCGGGTCCTGCGACATGGTCGGCCGGCTGGAGCGCGCCTTGCGCGACGATCTGGATCTGCGCCGGGCCGTGGCGGCGACCCTGACCGCGCGCGGTGCGGCGGGACAGGCCGTGCTGGTCTGGGACGGCGATTGGCTGCAGAGCCCCGGCCAGGCGGGCAAGGGACTGGCCGGCATCCGCCAGGCGGTGGCGGTGGAGGTCGGCTTCGCGCCCCGAGCGTGCAAGGACGAGGTGGTGCGCGGCCTCGCCGTCGTCTCGCTGGACGGCACGGTGAATGGGCCCAAGGTGGCGCTGGGCGGCGCGACGTGGCGCTGGCGCGACCTGCTGGGGATCGATTGAGGCGTCGTGCTCGGCGCCCCTGTCATGGAGCGCGGACCTTGGAGGTCCGCGCTCCGAAGATGCGTTTGCGGCGGCGGGCAAGCCGTCTAGCGTCGCGGCATGAGCGTCAGCGAGATCGTCATCCTGACCGGCGCCGGCATCTCGGCCGAGAGCGGCGTGCCGACCTTCCGCGACGCGGGCGGGCTGTGGGAGGGGCACAGGTTCGAGGATGTGGCGACGCCGGAAGCCTTCGCGCGCGACCCGGTGATGGTGCAGCGTTTCTATGATCTGCGCCGCGCGGCCCTGCCGACGGTGCAGCCCAACGCCGCGCACCGGGCGCTGGCCGAGCTGGCGGCCCGGTGGCCCGGGCGGCTGACGCTGGTGACGCAGAACGTCGACGACCTGCACGACCGGGCGCACGCCGAGACGCTGTCGGCCGACGGATTCCGCCTGATCCACATGCACGGCGAGCTGAGAAAGGCGCGCTGCACGGCCTCCGGCGTCGTCACGGACTGGCCCGGCCCGATGGCCCCGCACGAGCCCTCGCCGCACCATCCGCAGGGCCGGATGCGCCCGCACGTCGTCTGGTTCGGCGAGGTTCCGCTGGAAATGGAGGCCATCGAGGCGGCGCTGGCGACCTGCGACCTGTTCGTCTCGATCGGCACCTCCGGCGCCGTCTGGCCGGCGGCGGGCTTCGTCCGCGCGGCGCGGGCGGCGGGCGCGCGCACGCTGGAGATCAACCTGGAACCGTCGCTGGGCGCGCCCCTGTTCGACGACGCGCGCCACGGGCCCGCTTGCACAGAGGTTCCGAAGTGGGTGAGCGAGCTCCGCTGAAGTCGATGCCTCGTGGGAGAGGCGCCGTTCAGTCCGCGCCGGCGCCTGCGCGCGCCGTCTCGACCGGATCGGCCAGGGCGGCGATCGCGGCGTCCAGCGCTTCGTCGGACGTGGGCGTGATCACGTCGGGGCGCACGCCGGTCTTTTCCAGACGCACGCCCGAGACGGTGACGAAGTCGGCCCGGCTGAGCGTCAGGCGGCCGCCGTCGGGAAGGTCGGTGTCCAATGAGATCAGCACGGCGCCCGGCGTCGGTGCGCCGACGATGACCGCGCGTCCGGATTCCTGCAGCGCCGCGGGCGTCAGCTCGGCGGCCGATCGGCTGCCCGGCCCGACGAGGACGGCGAGATCGTTGGGCAGGGGCTCGGCCAGTTCGCCGCAGGGCGCGCCGGTGGTCAGCGGCTGACGCCGCCCGCCCCGGCCGGTGCGCCATGCCCAGGTCATCTCGCCCGGCAGGAAACATCCCAGCACGGCCTCGGCCTCATACAGCCGGCCGCCGGAATTGGTGCGCAGATCCAGGATGACGTCGACGTCTTCCGGCAGCCCCGCCAGCTCGGCGCCCATCCAGCGCCCCATGCCCGGATCGAAGGCGCGCGCGCTGAGCACCAGGACGCCGGGCCGGGATCGATCGGCCGTGAACACCGCCAGCGGCGGCATGATGCGCGGCATCAGCGCCATCGGATGCCGCCCGCCCGCGTGGTCCAGAAAGTCGACGCGCACGGCCTGTCCGGCCAACACGTCGTGATCCGGCGTCCAGCCGCCGCCCAGGCGCCAGCCGACCTGTACGCCGGCGTCGGCCGCGGCGGAGCCATCGCGGACCGCCTCGACGCGATAGCCGCCGTCGTCCTGACGCGCGACTGTGATGCCGATGACGGGCCGGTCGCGGTGCTGGGCGTCCTGTCGGCGGACGGAGGCCGGAGACGAGGCGGCCGCGTGGGCGTCGTCCAGCAGGTCCAGCAACCCGTTCAGCGCCGCATACAGCTGGCCGTCGTCGCTCGCCCCAAGCGCCTGCGGTCTCCAGGTCTCGCGCGCGGCGTCCCAGTCCACGCCGTTCAGGTTCGGGTCGTAGTATTCGCGCCGCACCTCGGTCCAGACGCGGTCGAAGACGCGGGCGTTCATGGCCCGACGTTCCGCGGCGTCCGCCGCCGCGGCGGCCGCGGGCGCGGTCTCCTGAGCCCAGGCGGCGGGCGCGCACAGCAACGCCGCCCCGATCAGGGCGGCGCGCAGGATGTCGGTTCCACGTCCGGTCGTCATGGGCCGGACGATAGGGGCGGATCGGCCCCGCCCGCAAGCGGGGCCGATCCCGACCTCAGTCGGCCCTCGGCGCCTCGACCCGGCGGGTGAAGACGCGGACGTCGGACTGGCCGCGTTCGCTCTCTTCCAGAACGCCGTCGCCGTCGGCGTCCATCTTGCGGAAGCCCTCGCGCATCGGAGCCAGGAACTCGTCCTCGGTCACCCGGCCGTCGCCGTCCTTGTCCAGGTCGCCGGGCCCGTGCACGAAGGTTCCTTCGAGGCCGCCCATGCGGTGGACGAACACATTGGCGCCTTCGGGATGCGGAGCGCCCGGGGCATGCGGCGGATGAGGCGGCAGGGGCATGACGTGTGCCGCGCCGGGCGCGTCGCGCATCACCACGGTCTCGACGCGGACCTCGCGGCCGTCCTCGCTGGCCCAGGTGCGGGTCTCGCCGCCGCCAGGTCCGCCCATGACGACGATCTGACGGCCGCCCTCCTCGGACGCCGTCCAGCTCATGGGGCCGCCGCGGCGGATCATCACGTCATGCTCGCCAGCACCGCCCGAAGACAGTTCTTCCGGGGACAGGCGTCCGTCGCCGTTCTTGTCCATCCGGCCGAAATGGTCGGTCATCGGAGCGGCGAACTCCTCGCGGCTGACGAAGCCGTCGCCGTCCTTGTCCAGTCCGGGACCGCCGTGGCTGAACATCATCACCCGCGGAGGGGCGGGCGGAGCCGGGGGCGCGGGCGGCGGATCCTGGACGGCGATCAGGGCGACGGCGGACAGGGAAAGCAGCAGCATGGCGGATCCTTGGAGGGTTCACGATCGACGCAGACCACCATGCGCCGCTTGCGCCCGTGTTTCATCCGCCCGCCGATTTGTTTCATCGATGAAATGACGCAGGCGCGAACCGCCGCCATGATGCCGCGATGACCGACGTTTCCGCGCACGTCCTCGTGGTCGACGACGACCCCGGCATCCGCGAGGTGCTGACCGACTATCTGGCCCGCCACGGCTATGAGGCCGAAGGCGCGGCATCGGCCGCCGAAATGGATCGGGCGCTGACCGTTCGGCGGCCCGACCTGATCGTGCTGGACGTGATGATGCCCGGCGAGGACGGCCTGTCGGTCGTGCGGCGTCTGGCGGGGACCGGCCCGCCGATCGTGATGCTGTCGGCCATGGGCGAGGACACCGACCGGATCGTGGGGCTGGAGCTCGGGGCCGACGACTATCTGCCCAAGCCGTGCAATCCGCGCGAATTGCTGGCCCGCATCCGCGCCGTGCTGCGCCGCCCGCGCGAGGCGCCCGGCGAAGAGGGGCCCGCCCTGTGGTTCGCCGGCTGGCGTCTGGACCTGATGCGCCGCGCCCTGACCCGGCCCGACGGACAGGACGTGACCCTGTCCGCCGGCGAGTTCGCCCTGCTGCGCGCCTTCGCGGAGGGCGCGGGAAGGGTGCTGACGCGCGACCATCTGCTGGAGAAGGCCCGCGGCCAGGACGCCGACGTCTTCGACCGGGCGGTCGACGTCTGCATCAGCCGGCTGCGGCGCAAGCTGGACGACGGCACGGGGCTGGAGCTGATCCAGACCCTGCGGGGCGAGGGTTATCGCTTCGACGCCAAGGTGACGCGACGGTGAGGCGGCCCGGCGCCCTGCCCGTCTTCGTCCAGGTGGCGGCGCTGGCGGCCGCGGCGGTGCTGCTGTCGCATGCGGTGGCCTTCGCCGTCGTCCTGCTGGCGCCCGACCCTCCGCCGGCGGGCTTCAGCCTTCAGGCCGCCGCCGACGCCCTTCGCGGTCGCGCGGCCGAGACCGCCGACGGCAAACGGCTGACGCGCCGGGTCGACGACCGCCCCGTCCCCGCGACGCCGGAGCCGGAGCCCCTGACCACGGCGGTCGGAACGGCGCTGGCCGACCGGCTGGACGTGTCGCCGGACCGCATCCGGGTGGCCATGGCCCCGATGGAGATGCGGCGACGTGACGGTCCGGCGGACGGACCGGCGACCACGGAGTCCCAGGTCTTCGTCATGCGCAGAACCCCTGCGCCGCCGCCCGCACCGCCCGCGCCCCCGCCCGCGCCCCCGCCGCCCGCTCGCGCATGGGTCGCGGCGCCCTCGCCGCCGCCGCCGCCGCCTGAAGTCAGGCTCCCCCTGCCGCCGCGCCATGCAGGGCGCCCGACGGGGACTGTGATCGTGGAGGGTTCGGAGGTCCGGCACTTCACCGTCACGGCCGATCGCCTGACCTTCGCGCCGTTCGCGGCCTCGCTCCGGCTGGACGACGGCCGTTGGGCCACGGTGGAGCCGCCGCGCGCCCTGCTGTCGCCGTGGCAGTCACGGCTGCTGCTGGCGCTGGCGATCTCGCTGCTGCTCCTGGCCCCGCTGGTGTGGTGGATGGCGCGGCGGCTGACGCGGCCGATCCGGGTCTTCGCCGCGGCGGCCGAGCGGTTGGGGGCGAATCCGGACGCCGAGCCGCTGACGCCGTCGGGGCCGTCGGAAGTGCGCACCGCCATTCACGCCTTCAACGACATGCAGGCGTCGCTGCGCGACCACATGCGGCGCCGGACCCAGACCGTCGCCGCCATCGCCCACGATCTGCGCACGCCGCTGACCCGCCTGCGGTTCCGCGCAGAGCAGGCGCCGGACGCCCTGCGCGACAAGATGGCGGCGGACGTCGAGGAGATGGACGCCCTGATCGGTCAGGCCATGGCCTACGTCCGGGGCGAGGCGCCGCCGGAGCGGGTCGAGATCTTCGATCTGACCGCCCTGACGGGCGACTGCGCGCGCGGCTTTTCGGAGATCGGAGAGGGCGTGACCTTCATCGCGGGGCCTGCGCTGCGGGTGAGCGCCGATCTCAGCGCCGTGCGCCGCGCCGTGGCCAATCTGATCGCCAACGCCGTCAAATACGCCGGATCGGCCCGCGTCTCGACGGCGATCATGGAAGGTCGCGCCGTCGTGCGCGTCCAAGACGACGGCTCCGGCCTGCCCGAGGATCAGCTGCAGGCGGTGTTCGAACCCTTCCATCGCGCCGAGCCCAGCCGCAACCGCCAGACGGGCGGCGCCGGGCTGGGCCTGACCGTCGCGCGCCAGGCCGCCCGCTCCCACGGCGGCGACGTGGCCCTGGCCAATCGGCCCGAAGGCGGCCTGGCCGCCGAGCTGACCCTGCCCCTTGTCGAGGAGACCGCCTGATGCGCGCCCTGATCGTCGCCTGCGCCCTGATGTGGGGCGGCCCCGTCCTGGCCCAGGAGGCGCCGCCGCCGCGCGAGACCGTGGCCGCCGTCGCCGGCGCCGTGCGAGGCGTCTATTTCGATCCGGCCAAAGGCGACCGCATCGCCGACGAACTGGAGGCCCAGGCCGCCTCGGGCGCCTTCGACGCCCTGACCGATCCGCGCGACCTGGCCACGGCCCTGACCCGCCGCCTAAGGCCCGAGGACGCGCATTTCAACGTCGTGTGGGATCCGCAGGCCCCGGAGACGGCGCCGCCCCTGCCCGCGCCCGGCCTCCGTCGCCGGCCGGAGGGCTCGGGTCCGCCCGCGCCGCCGCCGGCCGTCGTGCGCGGCAATTTCGGCTTCACCGACGTTCGCGTCCTGCCGGGCAACGTCGGCTATGTGGAGATGAAGTCGTTCGCCAACATCTTCTTCGGCGATCCCGACGATCCGGCGCGCAAGCGGGCGGACGCGGTGCTGGATTTCCTGTCGGGAACGGACGCCGTGATCATTGACTTGCGCGACAACGGCGGCGGGGCGCCGTCCATGGTCGGCTATCTGGTCAGCGCCTTCGTCGGGCCGGACCGCGACGTCTACAACGTCTTCCACAGCCGCGACGGCACGACGCGCGAGGCGCCGGAGGTCTTCCATCCCGCACCGCGTCTGGACGTGCCCGTCTACGTCCTGACCAGCGGGCGGACCGGTTCGGCCGGCGAGGCCTTCCCCTACACCTTGCAGGCGGCGGGGCGGGCCACGATCGTCGGAGAGGCCTCCGGCGGCGCGGCCAATCCGGGCGGCATGATCCCGGTCGGCGGACGATTCATGGTGTTCGTCTCCGGCGGCTCCCCCAGGAATCCGCTGACCGGCGGCAACTGGGAAGGGACGGGCGTCGTCCCCGAGGTCGCCGCACCCTGGGACCGGGCGCTGGAGACGGCGCATCTGCTGGCGCTGGACGCGATCCTGGCCCACGAGCCCGGCCGCACCGACGCCAGGTGGGCGGCCGAGGCCCTGCGCGCCGAACCGGTCGAGATCGATCTTTCGACCTTTGCCGGCGCCTATGGGGACTGGACCCTGACGGCCGAGGGCGAGGGTCTGCGCGCCGACCGGGGACGGCGACCGGCCTGGACGCTGATCCCCCTGGGCGACGACGTCTTCATGCGGGCGGGCGACCCCGGCGTGCGGATCGTCTTCCTGCGCGACGGTTCCGGCGCGATCACCGGCTTCGATCTGACGAGCGTGAACGGGCCGGCGTCGCGCGTGCGCCGGACCAACTGACGGTCAATCGCCCCGAGCCAGGGCGACCGCGGCGTCCAGCGCGGGGTCACGGCCGGCGACGCGGTCCTCGAAAGTGGTCACGGCCTCCACGGTCGGGACGGCGCCCGCGCCCTCCAGCCGCGTCCCCGCGACGGTGCGCAGGTCGGCGCGGCTGACGGACAGCCGCCCGCCGTCCGGCAGGTCGGTGTGCCGCGACAGCAGGACCGAGCCGCCCGTGCGCTGGCCCACCACCGCGCCGCGCCCCATTTCGGCGATCGAGGCGGGCAGCAGTTCCGCCGCGCTGAGGCTGAGCCCGTCGACCAGCACGACCACGCGCCCGGCGAAGGGGCGACAGCCGGCCAGGGCGTCCAGCGTCTCCGGCTCTCCGTCGCGGGTGACCACGACGAACAGGGGCGTTCCGGGCATGACGAAACAGCCGAGGATGCGGCGCAGCTCATTCATCGACCCGCCGTTGTTGCCGCGCAGGTCCAGCACCACCGTCGCGCCGGGCGCCAGGGCCGCCAGCTCGCCGTCCAACCACTCGGCCACCCCCTCGTCGAAGCCGTCCCATGCCAGCACGTGCACGCCGTCGGCCGCCGCCCGCGACCGTCGCGCGGGCTCCGGCGGGCGCGGCGGACCCAGGGTGACGGCGGCGTCGCGCGTGGCGCCGTCCGGCAGCGTCAGTCCGAAGGTCAGGGTCTGGCCCTCACGTGCCGCCAGCATGGCGGGGATGGTGAAGGGCGCGCCGTCGATGCGGTCCAGCCACTGCCCCGGCCGCATGCCCGCCAGCGCCGCCGGCCCACCCGGCGTCACGTCCGTGACCTGATGCCTCAACCCCCGTTGCCGCACCTTGAAGCCGGCCGAGAACCGCGGGGCCTGGGCGCGCGCCAAAGCCTCGAAGACCGAGGGCCCCTGCACGTTCATGTGCTCGTCCGCGAACGGATCCAGCAGCAGCGTCATCAAGTCGTACAGCGCCGTCTCGTCCGGCGCCGCGAGGGCCCGCGGGCGCAGGTCGCGGACGCGGGCGCGCCAGCCGGCGTTCAGACCGGCCTCGTTCCAGTACTGGCGATCGACCGTGCGGGTGACCGTGTCGAAAACCTGGGCGTTCAGGCGCCGGCGTTGGGCGTCCTGCGCCTCGGCCGGCGCGGCCAGGGCGAGAAGGAAGGTCAGAAGCGTGGCCAGGGCGGTCCGGCGACCCATCATGGCGGCTGTCTCCGTGTAAAGGACGCTTGACCATAAGCGAACCTTGGCCGTTCGGAAAGCGACCAGACGCCGCGGCCGAAACAACCGATCACGCCTTGTTACGCGCGCGGGGTTGATCCCCGGGCGCGGCGGTTCCATTGAGACGCCCAACGAACCTCACAGCCTCTGGAGCCCCCACCATGACCGTCCGCGTCGCCATCAACGGCTTCGGCCGCATCGGCCGTCTCGTCCTGCGCTCGATCGTCGAGCACGGCCGGCGCGACATCGAGGTGGTGGCGATCAACGACCTGGGTCCGGTCTCCACCAACGCCCACCTGCTGAAGTACGACAGCGTCCACGGCCGGTTCCCCGGCACGGTGACCTCGGGCGAGGACTGGATCGACGTGGGCCTGGGCAAGATCAAGGTCACGGCCGAGCGCGATCCGGCGAACCTGCCGCACAAGGACCTGAACGTCGACGTCGCGTTCGAATGCACCGGCATCTTCACCGCCCGCGACAAGGCCGAGGCGCACCTGAAGGCCGGCGCCAAGCGCGTGCTGATCTCCGCGCCCGGCGAGAACGCCGACAAGACCATCGTCTACAAGGTCAACCACGACGTCCTGACCAAGGACGACGTGATCGTGTCGAACGGCAGCTGCACCACCAACGCCCTGGCCCCGGTGGCCAAGGTGCTGCACGACCTGTTCGGCATCGAGCGCGGCTACATGACCACGATCCACGCCTACACCGGCGACCAGCCGACGCTGGATACGATGCATAAGGATCTCTACCGCGCCCGCGCCGCCGGCCTGTCGATGATCCCGACCTCGACCGGCGCCGCCAAGGCGCTGGGCCTGGTCCTGCCGGAACTGAAGGGCAAGCTGGACGGCTCGTCGATCCGGGTGCCGACGCCCAACGTCTCGGTCGTCGACCTGAAGGTCGTGGCCGGCCGAGAGGTCACGGTGGAAGAGATCAACGCCGCCCTGCAAGCCGCCGCCGACGGCCCGATGAAGGGCGTGCTGGCGACGACCATGGACCCGGTCGTGTCGATGGACCTGAACCATATCGCCGCCTCGTCCACCGCCGCCCTGCCCCAGACCCAGGTCGTCGACGGCAAGCTGGCCCGCGTCCTGACCTGGTACGACAACGAATGGGGCTTCGCGACGCGGATGGCCGACACGGCCCTGGCGATGAGCAAGCTGATCTGATGGCGCGCGCAGGGGTTTGGTCTGAGATTTCCGGCGGGAATCTGCGGAATGGGCACATCTATCTGAGGAAAATCATCGACTTTTTTCCGTCAGATGCGATCGGCGGGACGAACGCGGATGATGCCTCTCCACACCACATCACCGTGGAATTTTCTCATGGGGAAACGGTCTCCAGTGACATCGACGGCGATAAGTTGTTTCTGCGGACTCGAGGTGCTGTGAAGAGGTTCTTTGCCGCGACGGGAGCGGTGGAAGGCGACCGAGTCTTCATTCGCAAGACGGCATCAAGTCCGCTCATCCCGGCGAAAGCCGGGACCCAGTTCTTTGGGCGATGCCCGCGTCCAGTTTCGCATCGCTCATGATCCCAGCCTTCGTGCATCACGAAAACACTGGGTCCCGGCTTTCGCCGGGATGAGCGGAAGAGAAAAAGCATGACCAAGTTCCGCATTCTAGACGACGCCCCTTCCCTCGCCGGCCGGACCGCGCTGGTCCGCGTGGACTTCAACGTGCCTATGGAGGGCGGGAGGGTCACCGACGACACCCGGCTGCGCGCCGCCCTGCCGACGATCCAGCGGCTGCGGGACGCGGGGGCCAAGGTGGCGCTGCTGGCCCATTTCGATCGGCCCAAGGGCCAGCGCGTGCCCGAGATGAGCCTGAGGCCGGTCGTGCAGCCGCTGTCGGACCTGTTGGGCGCGCCGGTGCGGTTCGCGGACGACTGCACGGGCGAGACGACCAAGGCTGCCATCGCGGAGTTGGACGCCGGCGGGGTGGCCCTGCTGGAGAACGTCCGCTTCCATGCGGGCGAGGAAAAGAACGACCCGGCCTTCGCCCAGCAGCTGGCCACGCTGGGCGACCTCTACGTCAACGACGCCTTCTCCGCCGCGCACCGGGCGCACGCCTCGACCGAGGGGTTGGCGCGCCTGCTGCCCGCCTATGCCGGTGAGAGCATGCGCCGCGAGCTGGAGGCGCTGGACGCCGCGCTGGGCGCCCCGCAGCGGCCCGTCATCGGCATCGTCGGCGGGGCCAAGGTCTCGACCAAGCTGGACCTGCTGAAGAACCTGCTCGGCAAGCTGGACCGGCTGGCCATCGGCGGCGGCATGGCCAACACCTTCCTGTTCGCCCAGGGCGTGGACGTCGGCGGCAGTCTGGCCGAGCGCGACATGGCCGACACCGCCCGGGAAATCCTGGCCGAGGCCAAGGCGAAGGGCTGCGAGATCCTGCTGCCGGTCGATCTGGTGGTCGCCACCGAGGTGAAGCCAGGCGCGGAGGCCCGCACGGTCAAAGCCGGCGACGCCCTGTCCGCGGACGACAAGATCCTGGACGCCGGCCCCGCCTCCGTCGCGCGTCTGACCGCCGCGATCGACGCCTCGAAGACCCTGATCTGGAACGGTCCGTTGGGCGTGTTCGAGGTGTCCCCGTTCGACGCCGCGACCGTGGCCGTGGCGACGCACGTGGCCCAACGCGCCAGGTCCGGCGCCCTGACCGCCGTCGGCGGCGGCGGCGACACGGTGGCGGCGCTGAACCACGCGGACGTGGTGGAGGACATGACGTTCGTCAGCACCGCCGGCGGCGCCTTTCTGGAATGGATGGAGGGCAGGCCCCTGCCGGGGGTCGAGGCGCTGAGGGCGTGACCGCTGCGTTGCTCGACGACGATGGATCGACCGCCCACGCGCAGGGGCTCTTCACGTTGCGTGACAAGAAGCTCAGGCGAGGCTAAACGGCAGCGCCGAGCCGTTTGCGGACGGTCACCGAGGCCCCTGTGACCAGGCGGATCACAAGCGGCGGCGGACGTCGGCGGCTTATTTGGCGTCGGCAGTCGGCGCGAATTCATCGACCATCAGAGAGACCCAATGCCCGACGTGAAAGAAATCCTTTCCAGATACGAGAGCGACACGCCGGGCGTGAAGGCGAACCTCTATCGGTTTCTGAGCACCGGTCGCCTGTCGGATACCGGGCGGATGATCTTTCTTCCGGTCGATCAAGGCTTTGAGCATGGCCCCGTGCGAAGCTTTGCGACCAATGAGGCGGCCTACGACCCGCATTATCACTTCCAACTTGCGATCGACGCCGGACTTAGCGGGTTCGCGGCGCCGCTGGGGATGATCGAGGCGGGCGCGGACACCTTCGCGGGCCGCATCCCCACGATCCTTAAGTTGAACAATGCCAACATGATGATCCCCAGCGGCGCTCGCAAAGATCAGGCCGTGACGGCGTCCGTTCGCGACGCGATTCGACTGGGATGCTCCGGCGTCGGGCTGACCATCTATCCCGGCGCGTCGGCCGCCCTCGATTTGTTGGAGGAAGCCCGGGAATTAATTTCGGAAGCCAAGAGCCTGGGGCTTCCGTCCTTCGTCTGGTCTTATCCCCGCGAGGGCGATCTGACCAAGGAATGCGAAACGGCCATCGACGTCGCCGCCTATGCCACCCAGATGGCCGCCTTGATCGGAGCGCACGTGATCAAGGTCAAGCTGCCGTCCGAACATGTGTCCCAAGCGGACGTGAAGCGGCTATATGCCGAGACGGGCAAGGACCTGTCGAAGCCGGCGGATCGCGTCTCGCACATCGTCCAGTCCGCGTTGGGGGGGCGCCGTCTCGTGATCTTCTCAGGGGGGGACAAGAAGGAGGCCGGGTCGGTGTTCGACGACGCCCTGGCCATCGCAAAGGGCGGCGGGAACGGCTCGATCATCGGGCGTAACGCCTTCAAGCGCGAGCGAGGCGAGGCCATCGACATGCTGGACAGGATCACCAACATCTACCTCGACGCCCACGCCTAGTGTCCAAGCTCGAAGTGGAGAGCTCCGCCGACAAGAAAAGCCGATCGACCGGCGCGGCCCAGGCCGTCACCAGCAAGGCGCAGTTGCTCTGGTCGCTGTATCTGTCGGAGCGCGACTTCATCCGGCACCATGAGACCCAGCGCACGACGGCGTCCAACATCTTGGCTGCCGTAGCCGCCGGTCTGATCGTCGCATCGGGGACGTCGGAAAGGGGGTTTCCCTACTCCGTGATCGTGCCCATCCTGCTGATCGGGATCGGCGTGTTCGGGTTCCTGTTCTGTGGAAGACTTTACAGCCTGCTCCAACTTCACGCGAACCGAAGCTACAAATATCTCCAGGCTCTGGAGGTCGAGCATCCCGACCTGCTGATCTCCGAGGTCAAGAAGACCGTCGATGCCGATCAGGCGCGAAAATATCCGTTCTTCTCCAAGTTGAAGCTGAACCGCGTCTGGGCGGCGTTTCACCTGATGATCGTGCTAAGCGGCGCACTGTTCCTGATCGTCGCCCTGACCGATATCGCGACCGATCAATGGCCTTGGCTCACTTCGATCGTGGCGCGCAGAAACGCGCCGCCGATTTGACCGGTCGGCGCTTGGATCAATCCCGCAGCAGCTCGTTGACCGCGGTCTTGGCCCGCGTCTGCGCGTCCACCCGCTTGACGATGACGGCGCAGTACAGGCTCGGGCCGCCGTTCGGGTCGGGAAGCGCGCCCGGCACGACCACGGAGTAGGCCGGCACCTCGCCGCGGAAGATCTCGCCCGTGGCGCGGTCCACGATCTTCGTCGTGGCCGAGATGTAGACGCCCATGGCCAGGACGGCGCCCTGGCGCACGATCACGCCCTCGACGACCTCCGACCGGGCGCCGATGAAGCAATCGTCCTCGATGATGGTCGGATTGGCCTGAAGCGGCTCCAGCACCCCGCCGATGCCCACGCCGCCGGACAGGTGCACGTTCTTGCCGATCTGGGCGCAGGAACCGACGGTGGCCCAGGCGTCGACCATGGCGCCCTCGTCGACGTAGCCGCCGATGTTCACGAAACTGGGCATCAGGACGACGTTCCGGCCGATGAAGGCGCCCTTGCGCACCACGGCGCCCGGCACGGCGCGGAAGCCGGCCGTCTGGAACTCCGTCGGGGTCAGGTCGCCGAACTTGTTGGGCACCTTGTCCCAGAAGGGACCGATGCCGGGCGCGCCGCTGTTCGGGCCGCGGTCGCCCGCGCGCATCAGCACGTTGTCGCTCAGGCGGAAGGACAACAGGACGGCCTTCTTCAGCCACTGATGCGTGATCCAGGTCCCGTCGGCGCCGCGCGAGGCGACGCGGGCGCGGCCGGAATCCAGCAGCTCGAGCGCCTGCTCCACGGCGTCGCGCACCTCGCCATGGGTGGCGGGGGAGACGTTGGCCCGGTCCTCCCACGCGGCTTCGATCACGGGTTCCAGATGCTGGGTCATGCGGCGTCCCTGAGGGCGAGGGGTCGGAGGAATTCGGTCAGGTCGTCGGCGCGGTGATCGACCCAGTCGCCGACCGGATGCCCATGGCCGTCGCCGATCAGGACGGTGGCCATGCCCAGCGCCTTGGCCGGGATCAGATTTTTCGGCGTGTCCTCGAAGAAGACGGCCGTGTGCGGGTCGATCCCGAAGCGGTCGAGGAAACGACGGAAGGTGGCCGGCGCGGGCTTGGGGACCAGGTCCATGTCCTCGATGCACCAGACGCCGTCGAAGCGGCCCGTGACGCCGATCCGGGTCAGCACGCGGTCGGCATGCATGCGCGCGCCGTTGGTCAGCACGAACTTGCGGCCCGGCAGGCGGTCCAGCAGGTCGGCCAGCTCGGGATTGGGCTCCAGCGTATCCAGCGGCACGTCGTGGACGTCGTGCAGGAAGGCTTCGGGATCGACGGCATAGTTGGCCATCAGCCCGGCCAGGGTGGTGCCGTGGTCGTCCAGGAACTTTCGCTGCAAGGCCCTCGCCTCGTCCGGCGGCAGGCCGACGGCGGCCATCATGAAGGCGTTGATCCGCTCCTGCACCAGCCGCATCACCCCCTGCGCGCGCGGATACAGGCAGTCGTCCATGTCGAAGACCCAGGACGTGATGTGCCTCAAATCTCCCTCCCCTTCATGGGGAGGGACGGCGGCGCGAAGCGGCGACAGGGTGGGGCCGTTCGCCATCGCCCCACCCTGATCGCTGCGCGATCTTCCCTCCCCATGAAGGGGAGGGAGATTCAGAGGCCCCCTCATCCCGCCTTCACCAGGGTGCCGGCGCCGGTCTCGGTGAACAGCTCGACCAGCATGGCGTGCGGGCGGCGGCCGTCGAGGATGACCACGGCCTCGACGCCTGCGCGCACCGCGGCCATGGCCGTCTGCAGCTTGGGGATCATGCCGCCGACAGCGACGCCGTCCTCGATCAGCCGCGACGCCTCGCCCAGGGTCATCTGGCGGATGATCCGACCGTCCGCGCCCTTCACGCCCGGCACGTCCGTGAGCAGCAGCATGCGCTTGGCCTTCAGCTCGCCGGCCAGGGCGCCCGCCACCGTGTCGGCGTTGACGTTGAAGGTCTGGCCGTCGGCGGCGACCCCGATCGGAGCGACGACAGGCACCCAGTCCGCGTCGGATTCCAGCAGCCGGGTCAGCAGCTTGGCATCGACCTTGGTCGGTTCGCCGACGAAGCCCAGATCGACCTCATGCTCGATCATGCTGTCGGGATCGCGCTTGGTGCGGCGGGTCTTCTCGACGGTCAGCAGGCCCGCGTCCTTGCCCGACAGGCCGATGCCGCGCACGTCGGCCTCCTTGCCTGCCACCGTGATCCAGTGCGCGATCTCCTTGTTTACCGCGCCGGACAGGACCATCTCGGCCACCGCCATGGTGTCGGCGTCGGTGACGCGCAGGCCGTCGACGAAGGCGGACTTGACCCCCGCCTTGTCCAGCATGGCGCTGATCTGGGGCCCGCCGCCGTGCACGACGACCGGGTTCACGCCCATCAGCTTCAGCAGCACCACGTCGGCGGCGAACTGCTTGGCCACGGCGCTGTCGCCCATGGCATGGCCGCCGTATTTGATGACCACGGTCTCGCGGTCGTAGACTTGGATGTAGGGCAGCGCCTCGGCCAGCGTCCTGGCCGTCGCCCAACCCCGTTCCTCGGACTGGCGTTCGATCTCGTCCATGGCGCGCGTCCTAGCGGACCGGCGCCGGCTTAGGAAGGCGGGGCGCGAAACCGCCGCGCTTGTGTTTCCACCGATCTGCGATACGGTGCCGTCAGTCGCAATCCGATCGGGTGGGTTCCCATGTTCGACGCCTTTTCCTCGGCCCGCGAGGCCAATGTCCGCAGCGGCCCCTTCGTCGAAGGCGGCGGCGCCTACGACCCCTATTTCGGGGCCATTTCCAGCTATGGCCTCTGCGCGGGCTGCGGCCGGTTCCATGGGGTCGCCGAGGCGGGCGAGGGCGGCGCTCAGGGCGTCATCGTCAACGCCGACGACCGCGGCGGGACCAACGCCAACGGCAAGCCGTCTCTGCTGCCGGCGGACGCAGGCGCCCAGATCACGCGGTCGAACCTGACCTGGGCGTCCGGCATCGGTCAGCCCGCGACGGTGACGTTCGCCTTCCGCGGCACGGCGCCGACGACCATGCCGGAAGGCACGATGGGCTTCAGCTCGTTCAACACGACGCAGATCGCCGCGACCCTCGCGGCGCTGCAATCCTGGTCCGACGTCGCCAACATCGTCTTCAACCGCGTCCAGGACGCCGGCAGCGAGTTTTCCGCGACCAACAACGCGACCATCCTGTTCGGCAACTACTCCAGCGGCGCGGACGGCGCCGCGGCGTTCGCCTACCTGCCCGGCTCGGCCGGTTCGGCCACGGCCTCGCTGCCCACGTCGGTCCAGGGCGACGTCTGGGTGAACGTCAGCCTGGGCTACAACGCGACGCCCGTGGCTCTGCAGTACGGGCTTCAGGTTCTGACGCACGAGATCGGCCACGCCATCGGCCTGAGCCACCCGGCCGCCTACAATGCGGGCGCCGGCGTCAGCATCACCTATGCGGCCCATGCCGTCTATTTCGAGGACAGCCGTCAGTATACGGTGATGAGCTATTTCTCGGAGCGCGAAACCGGGGGCGACCATCGCGCCGCGGGCAGCCAGTTCTATTCCGCCGTTCCGCTGTTGGACGACATCGCCGCCGCCCAGCGCCTGTACGGCGCCAACACGACGACCCGGACCGGAAACACCACTTACGGCTTCAACTCGACCGCGGACCGCAGCTGGTTCAACGCGACGTCCGGCGCCAGCGTGCTGATCTTCGCGGTCTGGGACGCCGGCGGAACCGACACCTTCGACTTCTCGGGATACACCCAGAATCAGGTCATCGACCTGCGTCAGGGCGCCTTCTCCAGCGTCGGCGCCATGATCGGCAACGTCGCCATCGCCATGGGCGCGGTGATCGAGAACGCCGTCGGCGGCACGGGGAACGACCAGATCCGCGGCAACTCGGCCAACAATCTGATCACCGGCGGCGGCGGCAACGACGTGGTCGACGGCGGACTGGGGTCGGACACGGTCGTGTTCTCGGGCAACCGCAGCCAGTACACCATCACCTGGAACGGCCAGGTCGGCACGGTGGTCGGGCCGGACGGCACGGACACCATCACCAACGTCGAGTTCCTGCAGTTCGCCGACCAGACCATCGCGGCGGCGGCCACCGGCGGCCTGACGGTGGCGGGCGACCCGACCGACGACACGATGAACGGCACGGAGTTCGCCGACAACCTGGGCGGCCTGGCTGGGAACGACACGATCAACGGTCTGGGCGGCGACGACCTGCTGAACGGCGGTTCGGGGAACGACGCCCTGAACGGCGGCGACGGCGACGACGTTTTGGTCGGCGGCCTCGGCAATGACGCGCTCAACGGCGGCCTCGGCGTCGACACGGCCGACTATCGCACCGCGACCGGCGGCGTGACCGTCAGCCTGGCGGCCGGAACGGCCACCGGGGCGGCAGGAAACGACACCTTGACGGGCGTCGAGGACGTCCAGGGCAGCACGTTCAACGACGTCCTGACGGGCGACGGCGCCGCCAACACCCTTCGCGGCAACGGCGGCATCGACACGCTGAACGGCGGCGGCGGCAACGACGTCCTGTACGCCGGCGCGCCGGCGGAGTCGGCGGCCGACGACGTCGTCAAGGCCCAGGGAACGGCCAACTCCGGCTTCGCCAGCGCCCTGAACCTGAACGGCACGTTCGACCGTCAGGCGAACGCCAACATCCGCAACGCCACGACCGTGTCGCACTCGACCGTGGTGGCCACGTCGCACGGCGCGGAAGAATTCTATGCCTTCACCGTGACGGCGGGCGACGTCATCGTCCTGGACGTCGACGGCGCGGCCTTCGACACGGTGCTGCGTCTCTATGGCCCCAACCAGGCGGTGCTGGCGACCAATGACGACGCCGAGGGCGCCGACGTCGACGGCGGCGCCTCGACGGATTCCGCGATCACCTTCACGGCGACCGAGTCCGGCACCTTCTACTTCTCGGTGTCGCGCTGGGTGTCGGGCGGCGGCGCGACCCTGGTGACCGGGGCGCCCGTCGCGGGCGCCACCTACACCGTCCACGTGTCGGTCCCCAGCCAGACGCCGGTGCCGATCACCCTGCGGGGATCCACCCTGAACGGCGAGGACGGGAACGACACCCTGGTCGGCGGGACCGGCGCCGACGGCCTGAGCGGCGGCGCGGGCGACGACACCCTGATCGGCGGCGGCGGATCGGACACGATCTCCGGCGGCGACGGTTACGACGTCTCGGGCTACGCCGGCGCGCGCAAGAACTACGGCACGGTCAACTCGACCACCGTGGTCGGCGGGCGCGAGGGCGGCACGGACACGCTGACGGGCATCGAGGCGGCGGCCTTCGTCGACGGCCTGATGACCTTCAATGCCGACAGCCAGGCGGCGCAGCTGATGCGGCTGTATTCGGCCGCCTTCGACCGGGATCCGGACGCGCTGGGCTTCCACATTCAGCTGGATGCGTTGGAGAGCGGCGTCACCACCCTGACCATGGCCCAGCGCTTCCTGGCCTCGGACGAGTTCGTCAGCCGGTTCGGCACGCTGAACGACGTCCAGTACATTCAGCGGCTCTATACGAACGCCCTGAACCGGGCGCCGTCGAACAATGAGATCAACGACTGGCTGGCCTATCTGGGCGCCGGCAACACGCGCGCCCAGCTGATGCTGGTGTTCGCGGAATCGACCGAGCACCGGAACCTGACCTGGTCGACGCTGTCGAACGGCCTCTGGGTCGGCGACTCCGTCACCGAGAGCCTGGCGCGCCTGTACGACACCGTGTTCAACCGCCTGCCGGACGAGGACGGACTGATCACCTGGCGCGCCTCTCTGGCCTCCGGCACGACCCTGCTGAGCGTGGCCACCAGCTTCCTGGCCTCGGCCGAGGGGCAGGCCATGTACGGCGGCCTGTCGAACACGGACTTCGTCACCAGGGTGTACCAGACCGCCCTGAACCGCGCGCCGGACGCGGGCGGCCTGGCCGCCTATGTCGCCGGCCTGAACGCCGGGACCATCACGCGTCAGCAGATGCTGGTGGAGTTTTCGGAGTCGGCCGAGCATCGGGCCATCACCCTGCCGACCTACGTCGGCGGCATCCCGACCCAGGCGGCCGCGCCCGCGCCGGTCGAGCCGGCGGCCAAGCCGATCGACGAGGACTTCGGCGGTCCGCAGGTCCAGCCGGGACTGGAGGCCAAGGACCGCGGCGACGACGCGGGCCCGCAGGTGCTTCCCGCCCTGTCGGACGCCGGAGGCAAGGACGCCGGCCCGCAGACCGTGCCGTCCGATCCCGAGGCCGGAACGTCGAAGGATGCGGGTCCGCAGATTCTGCCCGCTCTGATCGACGGCCCGGTCGACGCCCAGGACCCCGGGATCGCCCAGATCCTGCCGGGTCTGGCGGACGACGACTTCCTGGCCGTGCCGGACGCCCGCGATTACGCCGGGCTGACGGCGAAGCTGGGCGAGGTCGCGCCGCAGGTTCTGCCGGCGCTGGCCGACGACGACTTCGTGCCGGTCGCATTGAAGGACGGCGGGGCCCAGGTTCTGCCGGTCGAACCCGGTCTGGACGTCGAGGCCCTGTTCCAGCCTTCGCAGGAAGAGCTGGTGCTGGCCCAGGCGCTGGAAGCCTTGACGCCGCCGGCGACCAAGCCGCTGGGCTTCGAGGCCGAGGAGTTCTGGCACCAGCTGCCGGCCTCCGACGCCTTCCAGTAAGGCGCGGTTCAGTCGAACGAGGCGACGGGCGGCTGGAGGTTCCAGCCGCCCGAAGCGATTCCGGCCGCGAAATCGGCGCGGGCGGACACGTCGTCGGCGGCGCAGACCATGAAGCCGAGAACGCCGATTTCGACCTGTTCCCCCGGGCGGGACGCTCGGTCGTCGGCGGTCGCGGTCAGGCGGACGCGGACGGGACGATCGGGGCCCGGCGCCGTCGCCTCGACCACCGCCCAACGCACCGAGTCCGCAAGCACGTGGCCCTTGGTCGCAGGACCGTCGCCCACACAGACCTGGTAGGCGCGAGCCTCGCCCGGCGCACTCAGGCCCAGATGAAGACGCAGAGGCGTCCCCTCGGACAGGTCGATGCGGAAGACCAGATCGGCGCCGGCGCCCCTCGCCCGACAGCCCCAGGGTTCCGGCGGGGCCCAACCCGGGCCGTCTCGAAAGACCTCGTCGGAGCGGGCGCCGAAGCCGACCCCCAGAGCCGTCGGGCGGGCGAGTCGGTGCAGGCTGCCGGGCACGACCGGAGGCCAGGGCGCCGCGGCCCCGTCCAGCCGGTCGTCCCACGCGTCGATCGCGGCCAGCATGTCGGCGCCCAGGGCGCGCCAAGCGCGCGGCCGGAACCGCTCCCGAATGTTCCTCTCCAGCGTCTCGCGCCAGGCGTCGTCGAAGCTGAGCCGGTCCATGCCTTCGACGAGAGCCTCGACGTCGCCGGGTCGGTAGTAGACGGCGAGGTCGCCGCCCGCCTCGGGGATCGACGAGCGGTTGGACGCCAGCACCGCCTTGCCGCGGCTGAGCGACTCCGTCACCGGCAGGCCCCACCCCTCGTAGAGGCTGGGATACAGGGTGAAGAGGCAGTGGCGGTAGAGCGCGTCCAGCTCCGCGTCCGACATCCCCGACAACATGCGGACATGCCGAGCGAGCTGCCGGTCCGAGGCCAGCCGCTTGAAGACCGCAGCGTTCAGCCAGCCGCGACCGCCGACGCACACGAGCCTGGGCGTTCGCTCCGGTCCGTGGGCGCGGAGCATCCTCTGAAGGGCGCCGAGCACCTCGATGTGGTTCTTGCGCGACTCGATGGTGGAGACGAACAGCATGTAGCCGCCGGGGGTCAGCCCGTGCGTCTGCAGCACGGTCTCGCCGCCGAGCGCGAGCTGCGGCTTGCGGAACTCCGCGTCCAGCCGGACCACGCGGATGCGGTCCGGCGCCACGGAACGGCCCATGCGTTCGGCCACCGCCAGCAGGTCCGCCCGCGACGCCTCCGAATTGGTCAGGAAGGCGTCGGCATGATCGAACACGCCCAGCGCCCAGCTGACGAAGTCCCGCACCAGAGGCGTCACGCAGTGCTCGGGCGCCATGACCGGGATCATGTCGTGGACGAAGGGCACGTAGCGGACGCCGAAGCGGCGCTTAGCCTCGCGGACTTTCAGGAAATAGTTCTGGAGCCACCACGACGTGCCGAGGTTGATCAGCCAGGCGCCCGTGGGAAACCGCAGCGCGGGGGCGAGGGCCAGCTCGGTGCGGAGCGCGTCCAGCCGCATCCGCCAGCCGGGCTCGGCCACGTCGCCGCCGGCCAAGGCGGCCTCGGCGAGATCGAGGAACTGGTCGGGCGGGACCTCGACCCAGCCGTCCCGAGACTCGTGGAAGGCGCAGACGCTCGTCCTAGCCTGGGCGTCGGGGTCGGTCAGAAGCGCCGACAGGACCTCGATCTGCACCCGCTGTATTCCCGTGGGCAGGCGGGAGTGGCCGAAGTATCCGATCAGATCTGAGACGTCGAAGACGGCGACAGGCCCGGGCGACGCAGGCGGCGACAGCGCGGGCAGCGCCTCCAGCCCCGCACGGACGGCGTCGACGGCGTCCTGCGGCGCGCCTTCGCCCAGGGCGTCCAGCGCGTCCTGGAAAGTGCGGGACAGGGCGGCGGCGTCGGTCGAGAACAGGCGGGTCCGGCGCGAGGGCGGACGCAGGGCGCGCGCGGCCGCCCGGCGCAGGTCTTCCGGCAACTCGGCCCCGCGATCCAGAGCCCCGCGAAGGCCGGCGACCGCATCCGTCATCGACCGATCACGCTCGACCGCGCGCACATAGGCCTCGGCCGCCTCGTCGATCCGATGCTGGACGGCCATGAGGTGGCCGAGCTGCATCCAGGTGTCGGCCACCCCCGGGCGCAGGTCCAAGGCCCGGCGATAGGCCGCTTCCGCGTCCGCCGGACGGCCGGATTCCTTCAGCGCATGACCGTGTTGCACGTGGATGTCGTCACGCGCCGGGTCGAGTTCGAGCGCTTGGGCATAGAGCCGCGCCGCCCGTTTCCAGTCGCGGGCGGCGCGGGCCGCGTCGGCGGCGGCGATGCGGTCCCTCGGCCCTTTGCTCACGCCGCCCTCAGCCAGGCGTAGACCTCAAGCGCCTCGCCGACGTCCTCGAAGACCCGCCCCTTGCCGTTCTCGATGACCAGGGCGCGGTCGCAGTGATCCCGGATCAGACGCTCGTCATGCGAGGCCATGACGAAGGCGCGGTCGGCGCGGCGGTCGAACAGCTCGATCCGGCACTTTTCCTGGAACCGCGCGTCGCCGACGGCGACCACCTCGTCGATCAGGTAGCAGTCGAACTCCACCGCCAGCGAAAGTCCGAAGGCCAGGCGCGCGCGCATGCCGTCGGACCATTGCTTCACCGGCCGCTTCAGGGCCTCCGCGCCCAGTTCGGCGAAATCCTCGACGCGCTCCAGCGTCCGGTCGAACGGCCGTTCGTACAGGCGTGACAGGAAGCGGACGTTGTCCAGGCCCGACAGACTGCCCTGGAAGCCGCCGCCGAAGCCGATCGGCCAGGACGGCGTCATGCGCCAGTCCACCGTCCCGCGCGTCGGCGTCCAGGCCCCGCCGAGGATGCGGATCAGGGTCGACTTGCCCTGGCCGTTGCGCCCCAGCACCGCCAGCCTGCCGCGCCGGTCCAGGTCGAAGTCCAGGTCCGTGAAGACCGGGCGCGACGACCGAGGCCAGGCCTTGGTCAGGCCGCGCACCGACAGTCCGGGCGGGGTGACGACGGGCCTCATGCCGCCTGCCTGTGCTCACGCAGGCCCAGAACCAGAAGACGGCCGACGCCCCAGATCAGCAGGGCCGAAAGCAGCACGATCAGGATCGCGCGCCCGCGGCGCGGCCGAGTGGCCTCGTCGGCCGCCAGCGGACCGGCGACGCGCTCCAGATACAGGGACTGGCGGCGCGCTTCCTGGCGCGCCTCGATCAGGGCCGTGGTCGCCTCGGCCAGCTGCCGGTCGGCGAACTGACGCTCCAGAACCAGGTCCTCATAGGCCGAAACCTGGGGAGCCAGGCTGTCGGCGGCGCCGGCGATGCGGGCGCGCTCGGCGGCGATCTGACGCTCCAGCGCGCGGATGCGGCCGTCCAGACTGGGCAGTTGCGGGCTTTGCGGCGCTTCGGCGGCCAGCTGGGCGCGGTCGGCGCGCAACGTGGCCAGCTGGGTCGTCAGGGCCACGATCACCTGGCCGCCCGCCTCGGCGGCGCCTTGCGGGTCGATGAAGCGCTGGCGATTGCGGAATCCGGTCAGGCGCGAGGACGCCAGCGCCAGCCGCGCCTCGGCTTCGTCCACCGCCCGGGCGGCCTCGGTCACGGCGTCGGCGGCGGCGCGTTCGTTCAGTCGGTTGACCAGCCGTTCCCCGCCCTGGAGCAGGTTTTCGGCGAGCCTGCGCGCGTCCTCGGGCCGATAGGCTTCGACCCGCAGCACGCTGATGCCGGTGGTGGAGTCGTAGCCGACGGTGACGAAGCGGCGATAGGCCCTGTGCAGGCCCTCCACTGTGCGGCCTTCGCCCAGCCGCGGCCAGCGCGAGACCGCATCGGCGCCCGGCGCGCCCAGCACGGCCTCGAGGCGGCCCGCGTCGCGCAGTTCGACGACGGCGTCGCGCGACCGCATCCAGTCATGGACGGCGAAGGCGTCGGTCTGAGCCGGCGCCAGCCCGGCGCCCTGCAAGGCCAGGCCGACCGACGTCGGCGGCGGGCGGGTTCCGGCGCGCACGATGAACCGCGCCTCAGACACGTACCGCGGCGAGGCGATGAGCAGGAAGTACACGGCCGCCGCCAGGGTCGGCAGGGCGACGATCAGCAGGAAGCCCCACGGCAGCGGGCGATCCGAGAGCGGGAGCCGCGAACGCCGGCGCGCGGCCTCCATGCCGGAGAACAGGCCGACGACGGGGCTGGGGCGTTCAGCATCGCTCATGGGCCGCGCCCTACTCCGTCTCCAGCCGATCCCGGGCGCCGGCGGTCAGGGCCAGGCCGAAGAGGATCAGGACCCCGCTCCACACCGAGGCATAGACGGGATTCCAATGGGTTTCCACGAATTCGCCGAACACGCCGGCGCGGAGCATCTCGACGGCATGCGGCAGGGGGATCCACAGCACCGCCTCGCGCGCGGCGGGCGGCAGCCAGGACACCATGAAGAAGGCCCCGGACAGCGGGATCATCGCGTAGGTCAGCAGCGGCACGATCCGGTCCATGACCGCATAGCGCTGGGCCAGGCCGGCGAAGATCAGGGCCAGTCCGAAGCCCATCAGGCCCAGCAGGATCCAGCCCCCGTACATCAGCGCCCAGTCGCCGGGCGGCCCCACCTGGCCCAGCGCCGCCAGCAGAACGTAGACCACGACGAAGGCGGCCGTCGCGCCGAGGAACTCCAGCAGGTTGCGGGCCAGATAGAGGTGCAGGACCGCCACGCCGCGGTGCATCAGCAGGCCCTGATTGGCGGACAGGGCGTTCAGGCTCCAGCCGATCTGATGGCGCAGCAGCAACAGGGCCATGTAGCCGGTCATGACCATGGGGCCCAGTCGGACGCCATGTTCGTACTCAGGCCGGATCAGGGCCCAGAGGCCCAGCACGCCCAGGCAGAACAGCAGGGGCTCGCCCACCAGCCAGAGAAACCCCAGCCCGTCCCGGCCGAACCGGGTGATGAGTTCGCGCATCATCAGGGCGCCGACCACGCGGGAATGGCTCGTCAGGGCGCGCACGGAACTCACCGCCCGACGATGCGGGCCGCGCGCGCCGGGCGCAAGCCGTCGTTGACGCGAGACCGCCCGTCCGGCACCTGAGGGGTCATGAGCGGCGGCACGATCGCGATCATCCCCGCCCGCGCGGGCTCGACCCGGCTTCCCGGCAAGAACGTGCGCCCGATGGCGGGCCGGCCGATGGTGGCCTGGACGCTGGACGCGGCGCTGAATGCCCGCTCGCTGGACCGGATCGTGGTCTCGACGGACGACCAGACGGTCATGGACGTCGCCGCCGACATGGGCTTGCCGCCGCCCTTCCGCCGACCGGCGCACCTCGGCGGGCCGGACGCCTCGGTCATCGACGTGATCGCCCATGCCCTAGGGCGGATCGGCGGACGGTGGGATCATGTCGTCCTGTTGCAGCCGACCTCGCCGCTCAGAACGGCCGAGGACGTGGACGACGCCGTGGCCGCCTGCCGCGACGCCGGGGCGCCCGCGCTGATTTCGGTGTCGCCCCTGCCCAAACCCGCCGCCTTCTATGGACGTCGGACCCACGAAGGATCGTTGAGCGCGGCGGGAAACGTCCAGACGATGCGCGTCGTCAACGGCGCCGTGTACGTGGGAAGGCCCGAAAGGGTGATCGCGGCGGGGACGTTCCGCATCGACGGCTGCCTGGCCTGGGACATGCCCGCGGATCGCGCGTGGGACGTGGACACGGCCGAGGAATTCGCCGCCTGCGAGAGCCTGCTGCTCCAGAGAGGCTAGAGCGTGGCCGTGGAACCACGCTTCGCGGACGAAACCCAAGCGCCGCCGTTCTGGCTCGACCTGCATCGTTCTCGCTGGTATGCAACCGGCGAGGCGGCGCGTCCGCCGCACAATCGTGAACAGGGCTGAGGGAATTCCGATGCGTCTCAAGGGTATTTATCTGGCGTCCGGCGCGGCCGCCGCCATGGCGCTCTCCGCTGGCGCGGCGTCTGCGGATCCGCTGGGCTGGTACGGCGCGATCGACGCCGGCTGGCACAAGGCCGAGGCCTCGGGCTTCGAGCTGGGCGGGACGTCGACC